>Ga0081539_10000306_pt1 | contig 110402 bp, 103 predicted proteins | sample TabmetS4T2R2_FD_71023 | JGI IMG/M metagenome (GOLD analysis project Ga0081539, IMG submission 71023) | Tabebuia heterophylla rhizosphere microbial communities from the University of Puerto Rico - S4T2R2 | ecosystem: Host-associated > Plants > Roots > Rhizosphere ... | reverse complement strand
GATCTGTCCCACGCTCCCCGACAGGCTCCAGGGCCTTCGAGCACATTCGGGCTCAGATCCAGCGACGGGCGGTTGGTCAGAACCGCCCGTTCGCACATTCTGGCAAATTTTGCGGACACAAGAGCACGTATAAGCCGTCAAACCATTGCGCGGGGAAAGCCGGGATGTCCTGGCTGTACCTGTCAAAGCCGTGTGCGTTCTTTCTACCCATTGCACACGGTGATGCGGGTGCCGCCGGCGCCCGGCTTTCCCTGCGTCCTCTGATCGGAGAGAGGGTCAACGAAATGCAAGCCTCAGGCGATTTTCGCGCCGTGAGAATGAGAGCGCATGTGCCGCCACAAATTCAGCTGTCGTCCCGGACAAGCGAGCGCAGCGAGCGCCGATCCGGGACCCATAACCACAGGACAACGATTTGCGAAGGCTGGAGCTCCAGCTCGCTTCAACAACCACACCCTGTGGTTATGGGTCCCGGCTTTCGCCGGGACGACAACATAGTGAGCGGCGCGAGCTCACGCCTTCAACGTCTCCAGAAACCTGACCGGCTCGCCCGTCGACGGCGTCACCACTTCGCCCTGCCACATCACGCGCTGGCCGCGCACGAAGGTGCCGACCGGCCATCCCGTCACGCGCACGCCGTCATACGGCGTCCAGCCGGCCTTGGAGGCGATCCATTGGTTGGTGATGGTCTCGCTGCGCTTCATGTCGACCACCGTCAAGTCCGCGTCGTAGCCGGCGGCGATGCGGCCCTTGCAGGCGATGTTGTAGAGCCGCGCGGGGCCTGCGCTGGTCAGATCGACGAAGCGCGCCAACGACAGCCTTCCGGCATTGACGTGATCCAGCATCAGCGGCACCAGCGTCTGCACCCCGGTCATGCCCGAGGGCGAAGCCGGATAGGCCTTCTGCTTCTCCTCCAGGGTATGCGGGGCATGGTCGGACCCGAGCACGTCGATGATGCCCTGCTCGATGCCCATCCAGATGCCCTCGCGGTGATCGGCCGACCGCACCGGCGGATTCATCTGCGCCAGCGTGCCGAGCCGCTCGTAGCATTCGGGCGCCGCCATGGTGAGGTGATGCGGCGTCGCCTCGCAGGAGGCGACATCCTTGTGGCCGCGCAGATATTCGATCTCCTGCTTGGTCGAGATGTGCAGCACATGGATGCGCTTGCCGGTCTCGCGCGCGAGGTTGACCAGCCGTTGCGTCGCCATCAGCGCCGCGGTCTCGTCGCGCCAAACCGGATGCGAGCGCGGATCGTCCTCGATGCGCAGAGGCTTGCGGTCATTGAGGCGAAACTCGTCCTCGGCATGGAACGCCGCGCGGCGGCGGATCACCTGAAAGATGCGGCGCAGGCTGTCGTCGTCCTCGACCAGCAGCGAACCGGTGGACGAGCCGACGAACACTTTCACGCCTGCGCAGCCCTCGGCGCGCTCCAGCTCCGGCAGATGATTGACGTTCTCGCGGGTGCCGCCGATGAAAAACGCGAAATCGCAATGCATGCGATGCCGGCCGGCCGCAATCTTCGCGGTGAAAGCCTCCTCGGTGACCGTCAGCGGGTTGGTGTTCGGCATCTCGAACACGGCGGTGACGCCGCCCATCACGGCGCTGCGCGAGCCGGTTTCCAGATCCTCCTTGTGCGTCAGCCCGGGCTCGCGGAAGTGCACCTGGGTGTCTATCACACCGGGCAGGATGTGCAGCCCCTTGCAGTCGATCACTTCAGTGGCAAAGTCCGTGTTGAGGCCGCCGATCGCGGCGATCCGCCCCGCGGTGATGCCGATATCGCGGACGCCCTCGCCGTCCTGATTGACCACGGTGCCGGATTTTAGAATGGTGTCAAAACGCTGATTCATCGGTCCTCATGGGATGCGCTTTGGCTGTCGCGCGGGCCTTGTTCGTCGCACTCTAGCGCCTTAACTTCGCAGGGGATATTGGCCCGGAGCCTTTCCCCAAAGGAACTTGAAAAGAGCTATGAAAGCAGCGTTTCTGCCCGACCGGGGCGTCATCAAGGTAAGCGGCGAGGACGCGCGCAATTTCCTCAATGGGCTCGTCACGACCGACGTCGCGCTGGTCCGCCCAGGCTTCGCCCGCTTCGGCGCGTTGCTGACGCCGCAGGGCAAGATCATCGCCGACTTCCTGATCACCGAAGCCCCTGCCGGCCACGGTGGCGGCTTCCTGCTCGACGTGTCCCGCGCGCTGGCGCAGGGCTTTGCCGACAAGCTCAAATTCTACAAGTTGCGCGCCAAGGTGGTGGTGGAAAACCTCTCCGACAGCATGGGCGTGCTGGCGGCTTGGGATGGCGAGCCCGCGATGAAGCCGGACCTTGCCTTTGCCGATCCGCGCCATGCAGTGCTCGGCTGGCGCGTCCTGATCCCGGAGGAATTGAAGCAGAAGGTCGCCGACGTCATCGGCGCCCATCTCGTCGAGAGCGACGCCTATGAGGCGCACCGCATCATCTCGGGCGCGCCGCGCGGCGGGCTCGACTTCATGTACAGCGACGCCTTCCCGCACGAGACCAACATGGACCGCCTCAATGGCGTCGATTTCGAGAAGGGCTGCTATGTCGGCCAGGAAGTGGTGTCGCGGATGCAGCATCGCGGCACCGCGCGCACCCGCACGGTGAAGATCATCCTCGATGATTACTCGCCCGAGCCGGGTCAGCCGATCCTTGCCGGCGACAAGCCGGTCGGCACCATGGGATCGACCGCCGGCAAGCACGGGCTTGCGCTGATCCGCACCGACCGCGTCAGCGACGCGCTTGCCGCCGGCATAAAACTCACCGCGGGCGGCTTGCCGATCCGCATCGCCGAGCCGGATGAGCTGCGGCCCTCGCCGAAACAGACCGTCGCATGAGCCGCACCGCACGACTGCATCCCGACGGCAAGACGCGCTGCCCCTGGCCGGGCGAGGACCCCTTCTATATCGCCTATCACGACACCGAATGGGGCGTGCCGGAATATGACGACCGCGCGCTGTACGAAAAGCTGATCCTCGACGGCTTCCAGGCTGGTCTCTCCTGGATCACCATCCTGCGCAAGCGCGACAATTTCCGCCGCGCCTTCGATGATTTCCAGCCGGAGAAAATCGCGCGCTACAACGCCAAGAAAATCCATGCGCTGATGAACGACGTCGGCATCGTGCGCAACCGCGCCAAGATCGAGGGCGCGATCGCGAGCGCAAAATCCTATCTGGAGATCATGGAGAAGGGTCCGGGCTTCTCAAAGCTGCTGTGGGATTTCGTCGACGGCAGGCCGAAGGTCAACCAGTTCAAGACCACCGCCAGCGTGCCCGCCTCCACGCCGGTGTCGGTGAAGATTTCCAAGGACCTTTCGTCACGCGGCTTCAAATTCGTCGGCCCCACCATCGTCTACGCCTTCATGCAGGCGACCGGCATGGTCAACGACCATCTCGTCACCTGCTTCTGCCACGAGGCTTGCGGCCACAAGCCGCGTTCGCCTCGCCTCAAGGTGAAATGAACAAGCGGTCCAACGACACCGAGCGCGCCTGGCAGCGCATGTTGTCGGGCCGAAGGCTCGATCTGCTCGATCCCTCGCCGCTCGACATCGAGATCGCCGACATCGCCCATGGGCTGGCGCGGGTCGCGCGATGGAACGGCCAGACCTCCGGCGCGCATATTTTCTCCGTGGCGCAGCACACGCTGCTGGTCGAATGCGTGATGCGCGAGCAGATCCCGCGGGTCGACGCAAGCTTCCGTCTCGCGGCCCTGCTGCACGACGCGCCCGAATATGTCATCGGCGACATGATCTCGCCGTTCAAGGCGGTGATCGGTGGCGACTACAAGGTGGTCGAAAGGCGGCTGCTCTCGGCCATTCACATCCGCTTCGGCCTTCCCCCCGTGCTCGCCGAAGAGATCACGCAGCAGATCAAGGCCGCCGACCGTGGCGCGGCGTATCTCGAGGCGACCCGGCTCGCCGGATTTTCGCAAGCCGAAGCGCGCCGCCTGTTCGGCCGCGATCCCGGCCTGCCGGAGACCACGGAGCGCGAATATCTGACGCCATGGACCGCGGCCAAGGCGGAAAAGCAGTTCCTGGCGCGATTTGCCAGCCTTCATCAGTGAATATGCGACGTATGACTGCTTTCTCCATCCCGCCGCGCGGCCTATATTCGGGAAAAAGCTAAGGGACGATCATGCTTCACGTCTGCTCGCTCGCCGCCCTCCCCGACACTGTGCGCGCCACCGGCGCGAGCCATGTGCTCACCGTGATGGCCAATGTCGATCAGGTGGCCCGTCCGGTGTCAGTGCTGCCAGCCAATCATCTCAAGGTGTCAATGGACGACATCACCGAGCACATGGACGGCTTTGTCGCGCCCTGCGAGGCCCACGTCGAAAAAGTGCTGGCCTTCGTGCGCGGCTGGGACCGCGCCGCACCGATGGTGGTGCACTGCTATGCCGGCATCAGCCGCTCGACGGCGAGCGCCTTTGCCGCGGCGTGCCTGCTCAATCCGCAAAAGGACGAGGCCGCGATTGCGCGGGCGATCCGCGCAGCTTCCGCGATTGCCCAGCCGAACCGATTGATCGTCAGCCTCGCCGACAAGCTGCTCGGCCGCGACGGCCGCATGGTGCGCGCGCTGGATGAGATGGGCCCGGGCAGCATGACGGCCGAGGGCCGGCCCTTCCGCATCGATCTCGATTGAGGGAAGAAACCGACGCCGGATGAGCGACACGCTTCTGACGCCGATCGAGATCGGACTGACCGCGGCGATCGTCGCGATCGAAGGCAATGAGCCGGTGATCCTGATCGCGCCCGGCAACGAGCCCGACGAGCTCGCCGGCCTGCCGTTCGGCCCGTTCGATGCGGTCGCCCACCGCACCTTCGAGATCGGCCTGCGCGCCTGGGTGCAGGAACAGGCGGGACTGCGCCTCGGCTATGTCGAGCAGCTCTACACCTTTGGCGACCGCGGCCGGCACACCACGCCCGGCGATACCGACGTCCATGTCGCCTCGATCGGCTATCTCGCCTTGACCCGCGCCGCTGATAACGGCCAGCACGCGCCCGGCGCACATTTCGAACCCTGGTATCGCTATTTCCCCTGGGAAGACTGGCGGACCGACAAGCCGGCGACGATCGAGCGCGACATTTTGCCCGAGCTGACGCGCTGGGCCGCTCAGCCCGCCGAGGCGCAGGCCGCCCGCGCGCTCTCCCGCAAGGACCGCGTGCGGCTATACTTTGCCTGCGGCGATTCGCACTGGGACGAGGAGCGCGTGCTCGACCGCTACGAACTGCTCTATGAGGCGGGCTTGGTCGAGGAAGCGCGGCGCGATGGCCGCGCTGCGGCCTTGGCGCGCAAGGCGCTGCCAAAACTCGGTGTGGCCATGCGGTTCGATCACCGGCGCATCCTCGCCACCGCGATCGCGCGATTGCGCGCCAAACTGAAATACCGCCCGGTGGTCTTTGAACTTTTGCCCAACGAATTCACACTCACTGAATTGCAGCGCACGGTTGAAGCCATCTCCGGCCGGCATTTGCACAAGCAGAATTTCCGCCGCTTGGTGGAGAACACCGCACTGGTCGAGCCGACCGGCGTGATGTCGACACAGACCGGCGGCCGGCCGGCTGCGCTGTTCCGCTTTCGCCGTGAGGTGCTGCAGGAGCGTCCCGCGCCGGGTCTTGGCACCCGGCAACGGCGCTAGAAAAGATTTAGACTGCAGCCCGAGTCGGGCCGCTCGCCGGGGAGCTTCATGGAATTCCTCTTTCCTTTTGCCATCGCCGTCGTCGCGCTGATCGTCGCGGTCCGGTCGCTCAATCGGGCGTCCGAGCTGCGCATGCGGATCGAGGCGCTGGAAAGCGCCGCGCGATCGATGGCTGCCGCACCGGCCACTGCGCCGCCGCCACTGCCGCAAGAGCCGCCGCAGCCTGCGGCGGCGCCAAGCGAGACCGTATCGACGACGTCAGAGGCCGCACCACCGATCGCGCCGGAGCCGATTCCGCGGGTCGGGCCGGCCATGGCGCTTGACGAGCAGGCTACGGGACTTCCTCCCCCACCACCTCCTCCCGAAGCCCAGCCCGGCTTCGAGGAGCGCATCGGCACGCGCTGGGTGGTCTGGGTCGGCGGACTGACGCTGGCGCTCGGCGGCTTCTTCATGGTGCGCTACTCCATCGAGGCTGGCCTGCTCGGCCCCGGCGTGCGCACCATTCTTGGCGGCCTGTTTGCGCTGGCGCTGCTCGCGGCCGGCGAATGGACCCGCCGCAAGGAAAGCATCTCCCAGATCGCCGCACTGCCGATCGCCAACATCCCGGCGATCCTGACCGCGGCAGGCACCGCGGTCGCCTTTGCGACCGTCTATGCCGCCTATGCGCTCTATGGCTTCCTCGTGCCGGCAACCGCCTTCATCCTGCTCGGGCTGGTAGCGCTCGGCACGCTCGCGGCGGCCCTGCTGCATGGCCCGGCGCTGGCAGGCCTCGGCGTGGTCGGCGCCTTCGTCACGCCGATCCTGGTTTCGTCAGACAAACCGGACTACTGGGCGCTCTACATCTATCTCGCGGTTGTCACCGCTGCCGCGTTCGGCCTGGCGCGCGTGCGGCTGTGGCCCTGGCTCGCCGTCACCACCATCGCCTTCGCGCTGTTATGGACGTTCCCCGACCTGGGCCCGTCGTGGATCGGGCCGCATGTATTCCACGTCATAGCTGGATTCCTCCTCGCCGCACTGCTGGTGGTCTGCGGCTTCATGTTCGGCCCGGCTGCTGCGGAAGGCAGCGAGCCGATCTCATCCGGTGCACTTGCCGCCTATTTGTTCGGCGCGACATTGATCGTGCTGGCGGGCCAGCATGCCGATCCCGCGATGATCGGCTTTGGCCTGCTGGTGGCAGGCACCTTACTCGTCGCCTGGCGCGCCGAGGCGGCCACCGCCGCGGTCGCTGCGGCGGCCGGTTTCGTCTTCATCGTGTTCGCCGAATGGGCCATCCGCGCCAATCCGGACATGCTAGTCATTCCCGGCGGACCGCTGCCGGGCATCGGCCCCTCCGCCACCGACGGCTCGGTGTCGCTGCACCTCGTCACCGCGGCGATCTTTGCGGCCGCATTCGGCGTTGTCGGATTCCTGGCGCAGGGCCGCTCCAACAACCCGACGATTCCGATCGTGTGGTCGGCGGCATCCGTCTTCACGCCGCTGGCGCTGCTGGTGGCGCTGTATGCGCGGATTGCGCATCTCGACCGTTCGATTCCGTTTGCGGTTCTCGCCGTCATCCTTGCGGCCGCCTTTGCGGCGGCGACCGAATATTTGAGCAAACGCGAGGACCGCCCCGGCTTGCAGGCTTCCATCGCGCTATACGCCACCGCCACGCTTGCGGCGCTGGCGCTGGCGCTGACCTTCGCACTGGAAAAAGGCTGGCTCACGATTGCGATTGCGCTGATGTCGCTCGGCGCGGCCTGGATTTCGCTGCAGCGGCCGATCCCCTTCCTGCGCACACTCGCCGCCATCCTCGCCGGCATCGTCGTGCTGCGCATCGGCTACGAGCCGCGCATCGTCGGCGCTGACGTCGGCACCACGCCGATCTTCAACTGGCTGCTCTGGGGCTATGGCGTGCCCGCGCTGTGCTTCTGGGGGGCGAGCTACTTCCTGCGCCGCAATGGCGACGACGCGCCGCTGCGCGCGGTCGAGGCGGCCGCCATCCTGTTCACGGTGCTGCTCGCCTTCATGGAAATCCGCCACTTCATCAACAATGGCGATGTCTATCGCCAGAGCGCCGGGCTCACCGAGGTGGCGTTGCAGGTCTGCGTGGCGCTCGCGATGGCGATCGGGCTGGAACGGCTGCATCTGCGCTCCGGCAGCGTCGTGCATAACTTCGCGGCGATCATGCTGACGCTGTTCGCCGGCGCTGCCATCGTGCTCGGCCTGTTGATGTTCGACAATCCGCTGTTCTGGTACATCAATATCGGCGGCGCCATCTTCAACCTGCTGCTGCTCGGCTATGCCCTGCCAGCCGTGCTGGCGCTGCTGTTGTCCTATGCGGCGGCGGGTCATCGCCCCGCACAATATGCCAACGCCATCGCGGGCACTGCACTAGTCCTTGCGCTCGCCTATGTGACGCTGGAAGTCCGCACGCTCTATCACGGCCCGATCCTGAGCCGCGGCCCCACCACCGGCGCCGAGCAATACAGCTATTCGATCGCGTGGCTCACCTTCGGCGTGGTGCTCCTCGGCGCCGGCATCATCTTCAACTCGCAACGCGCGCGGCTGGCCTCCGGCGCCGTGATCGCGCTGACGATCGCAAAGGCATTCCTGATCGATATGTCGGAGCTGACGGGCGTGTACCGCGCACTGTCCTTCATGGGCCTCGGTATCGTGCTGGTTGCAATCGGCTGGTTCTACCAGCGCATCCTGTTCCGCAAGGCACCGCTACCGGCCCCGGCCGCAGCTCAGGGGGAATAAACACGTTCAATCCGGATATCGCGACCGAACGCCGCGCGGGCTTCACGCAATTTTGCGCTGCGCGGAATAGCCCTTGCAGGTCCACGGTGTTAGCGAAGGACCGGATAGACATTTTGTGAACACAGTTTGGATTTGCAAGAACCTGTTGCCACCACGCCTATTTCCCCTGACCGTGAATACGGAGACAGGATCATGAGAATTCTCGCCTGGATGACCTGCGTCGTCATCATCTGCGCGACCATTGGCGGTGATGTTGCGTCTGCCCAGCAAGCCCCGACGGGCTGCTCGTCGGAGCAACGGGTAGGTGCCGCGCAAACCCTGCGTTGCCGCGGCGGGCTGACCATGGTTGCCGAGGACGGCGCAAAATTCACGTTGCAGAGCCAGGGCGGCGAGGTGGAGGGAGTAGATCTTCAGAGCAAGGCCTTGCTGATCGATGCCCCCAGGCAGAAGGCCAAGAGCCGTTTTCAGGTCATCACGCCTCAGGCGATCGCCGCGGTGCGTGGAACCAAATGGGCGGTCGATGCCCAGGAAACGCGGACGTCGGTGCTGGTGCTGAACGGCCAGGTCGCAGTACGGCGGCCGGGAGGTGCCGGCGGGCAGGTCGTTCTTGGCGCCGGCGAAGGCGTCGACGTCGATCCCGGCGCCGGCGCGCTGGAGATCAAGCGTTGGCCGCAACCGCGTGTCGACGCCTTGCTCGCGCGATTGAGGTAATGGCATTGGCATTTGATCCGGCGTGACAGGCAGGAGACTCCAGACATTCGTCGCGCTGCTGCTTGCGGCGCTGTGGGCGCTCGCGCTTGGCTATGGGCACTATGTCGGCGACGTCCGCCTGCTTGACCGGCCCGAAGGCGCCCTCACCGACCTGCGCCTGCTGCTGCGCGGCGAGCGAGTCGCGCCGGATCTGCTCACCATTGTCGCCATCGACGATGAAACGGTCGCGAAGAAGGGCTATCCGCTGCCGCGCGGCGAGCTCGCCCGCCTGATCGAGGCAATCGCCCGCCTCCAACCGCGCGTCATCGCCCTTGACCTGCTGCTGGTCGATCCCGGCAGCGACGCCGGCGATACCGCATTGGCGCAGGCTCTGGAGAAGCGTCCCAGCGTCATCGCAGCGGCGGCCGTCTTTCCGGATGCGATCCAGTCGGTCGATGCAAACGAGAACAACGCGCTGGAGCGGCTCCCGCAAGCGGAAAAGTTTCTGCTGCCGCTCAAGCGATTTGCCGATCACGCAGCAACCGGCGTGGTCAATCTGATCACCGACAGTTCAGGCACGCCGCGCGGCGTGCCGATGCTGTTCCGCACAGCCGACAAGGTCGAGCTGTCGCTGCCGTTACGGGTCGCTGGTCTCGCCGAGGGCGTCGAGCCTGCCATCGAGTCCGACGGATTGACGCTTGGAGCACGGCGCATCCCGACGGATATCGATCAGATCCTTCCTCTGGCATTCTACGGCCGGCGTGGCGCCATCCGGACTATCAGCGCAACTTCACTGCTCGACGGTGAAGCAGCGCCGGCGCTGCTGCGCGACCGCATCGTTATCCTCGGGGTGACCGCTACCGGCGGCGGCGATACGCTTTCTACCCCGTTTGACCGCGTGACGCCGAGTGTCGAGATTCTCGCAACCGCAATCGGTCATCTGATGACCGGCGACGGCATCCGGCGCGACCGGTCGACGCGCGCCGCCGATGCCGCCGTGGCGTTGCTGTTGACGCTGGCGCTGGTGGCCATGCTCGCCTGGCAGCGCAGCGCCGTCGGCCTCTTGCTGAGCGCTGCCGTGCTGCTGATCGCGGCGCTCGCCAACCAACTGGCCTTTTCTCGCGGTATCTGGCTCAGCGCGGCGTTGCCGCTTGCGGCGGCCGCGCCTCCCGCCATCCTGTTCGGCGCGGTGCAGATCTGGCTGAACCGCCGGCAGGCGCAATATTTCGCACGGAAGAGCGATCTGCTGCAGCAATTTCAGGCGCCGGCGCTGCGCAGCTGGCTGACCAGGAATCCGGATTTCCTGCTCGTGCCGGTGCATCAGGACGCGGCGGTCGTGTTCATCGACCTGTCCGGCTTCACCGCGCTCAGCGAGGCGATTGAAATGGACGCGACGCAACGCCTGCTCACGGACTTCCACACGCTGGTCGACCGAGAGGTCGAGAAGCACGGCGGCGTGATCACGAGCTTCCTCGGCGACGGAGCGATGATCCTGTTCGGGCTGCCGGAGACCGCGCCGGACGACGCGCGCAATGCCGCGCTTTGCTGCGTCGACCTCTGCGGCAGCGCCGGGCAATGGATCGAAACGCTGCCGCCGTCCGTGCGGTCGCGCATCGGCGTCAAGGTCGGCGCCCATTTTGGCCCGATCGTCGCCTCGCGGCTTGGCGGCGACAGCCACCAGCACATCACCGCAACCGGCGACACCGTGAACGTGGCAAGCCGGCTGATGGAAGTCGCGGCCAAGCAAGGCGCTGCGCTCGCCGTAAGCGATGATCTGCTGCGTCAAGGCGGCGCCGGCGCCGCCTTGCGCGAGTTTGGATTTCTCACCGGCCCGCGGGAGACGCGGATCCGCGGCCGCTCGCGCGCCCTCTCGGTCTGGTTCTGGCGCAACGACAGCAGCGGCCAGGACGAGTCGGCCCTGATGCGCTAGGTCACGCCGCGCGAACCGAGTCGAGGAATTTGGCCACTTCCACCTTCAGACGATTGCTGTCGCCGGACAGCATCTGCGCCGCCGACAGCACCTGCGACGACGCCGACCCGGTCTCGCCCGCGCCACGCTGGACGTCGACGATGTTGGCGGAAACCTGCTGGGTGCCCTGGGCTGCCTGCTGGACGTTGCGGGAGATTTCCTGCGTCGCCGCGCCCTGTTCCTCCACGGCGGCGGCGATGGTCGAGGAGATTTCCGACAGGCGCTCGATGGTGCCGCTGATCTCCTTGATCGCGCTGACCGACTCCTGCGTCGCGGACTGGATGCCGGAAATCTGCTGGCTGATCTCGCCGGTGGCCTTTGCGGTCTGCTCGGCGAGCGCCTTCACCTCGGAGGCGACCACCGCAAAGCCGCGGCCCGCTTCACCCGCGCGCGCCGCCTCGATGGTGGCGTTGAGCGCCAGCAGATTGGTCTGGCCCGCGATGGTGTTGATGAGGTCGACGACGTCGCCGATGCGGCCTGCCGCCTTGGACAACTCGCTGACGCGGTCGTTGGTGATGCGGGCCTGGTCGACGGCCTCACCCGCCATCCGCGCCGATTCCTGCACCTGCCGGCTGATCTCGGTGACCGACGACGAAAGCTCTTCGGTGGCAGAGGCCACCGACTGCACATTGGCCGAAGCCTGCTCGGACGCGGCCGCGACAGTCGTGGTCACCTCCTGCGACCGCGCCGCCGTGGCGGTGAGCGTCGTGGCGGAAGCCTCAAGTTCGGTCGAGGCCGAGGAAACCGTCTCGACGATTTCGCCGACTGCGCTCTCGAACTGGTCGGCGAGCTTGACCATCTCGGCCTTGCGCTGTGCTGCGGCGATCTCGTCCTGCCGGCGCTTGGCCTCGGCCTCGTCGCGCGCCTTCTGCTCGGCGACCACCTTGAACTTCTCGACTGCACCGGCGACGCCGCCGACTTCGTCCTTGCGGCCAAGCCCGGGCAGCACCACGGCGAAATTGCCGCCGGCAAGTTCGTCCATCGACACGGTCAACGCCCGCATCGGGCGCGCGATGGTCATGAAGGAGAACAGCCAGGTTCCGATCAGCACCAGCATGGCGCAGATGCCGACACCGAGCGAAATCCGTTCGGCCAGCGCCATTTCGCGCGCGGCCTCGGCGTTCTCTTCCTCGACCCTGTGGTTGGCGAAGTCGGCGATCTTGTCGGTCAGCGTGTCGAGCTCGGCCGCGATCGGCAATGTCACCTCGCGTGCGATGCGGATGGCCTCCTCATTCAGTTTTGCCATCTTCTCGGCGGCGTCGGGCGCGCCGGCGGCTCGCACCGCCATGATGTCGTTGCGGACCGCGGCGATCTGCTCGGCGCCCTTGGAATAATTGCCGGCAAGGCTGCTGAGCTTCTCGATGCGTGCGCGGTTCTCGGCGGAGTGCGAAAGCTTCAGCATCTCGTCGGCGTGCTTGTTCACCGCCTTGAGCCCGCTCGCTAGCAGGTCTTTCGCCTTTTGCAGGTCGGCCGCCGCATTGGCGAGGCGAATGTCGCGGACGCCGAGCTGCATGCTGCGCATCGCCGCCTTGGCGTCGATGGCGTCGCGAGCGATCGTCTGCTGTTCGAGGGCGCTGCGATAGGTGCGGCTGACGCCGGCGTTGCCGATTATCTGGCTGGCGATCATCGATCCGACGAGCAGTGCGGCGAGCATCGATGCGGTCGCGAGCTTGGTCCCGATCCGCAAATTCAGGATCCACTTCATGGTCCGTTCCCCAAAGCTATGTTTCGAAAGCAGTGGCGCTCAGGGCGTCGCGGGAAATCACCGGCGACAGGCGTACGGCGCTCTTTTTGTGGACCAGAGGGTAGCGCTCACGTTCGACGTTAATCTTAACGGCGCCTGCGTATAACTACGCGGAAATGGACGGAAATAGCTGAAAATGGGCACCTTTTACGTGTCGTCGAATCGACTTGCACGCTGAGATCAAGAGCACGTCGTTAAGCAACGCGATCCGGCGCAACGCACCTGCGACGGCGTACCGACGACACGTCACAGGGCAATTCATGGATCGGCCAGGCCGACCGATTCGGCGACCAGGCGCACCCGGAACACTGGCTTGCTGGCGGCGTCGAGCAATTCCATCCGCCATTCGCCGTCCTGCTTCAGGCTGCGCGCGGCGCCGCCGAGAAGGTCGGCGCAGATGCGTCGCATCTCGCTCCACGCCGCCTCGTGGCTCTCGAATTCCATGCCCTGGACGGAGGCGCCGGCATAACGGCCGTGACTGATGCGGAAGAAGTATTGCGGCATGCTCGCGGCTCACAGCTCGAGGCTTCAATGAGCCTGCCGCGGCATTTGCTACCAACGCCTAAGAATTCCAATCCGTACAACTACCAATGTTCCGGGATCGGAACTGAGGTCAGTCCTTCGAGCTGCGGAGCTCGGGTGCGCTCTCGGCCTTGGCCGGCTCGGGCTTCGCTTCCGGCTTCACCGGCTCGAGCTTTGCACTTTCCACCGGCGGCGTTACGACCCGGGCGGAGACTTCGGCGCGCGCATCGGCCGAGCGGGCTTCGCTGGTGTGCAGCGAGCGCGGCCGCGCCACCGAGCGCGCCATCAACATCTGCTGGCCGCCGCCCTGATGGCGGAAATCACAATAGGCGAAGCCCATGCCGGAGACCGAGCCGCGAAAGCTGCGCTCGTCGCGCTTGTCGAGATTGAAGCAGGGCTCGAAGGGAATGCCCTTGATCGATGCGCACACGGCCTGGCCGCGGACCTGCAGCGTGTTGCCCGGCAGGCGGATATGACGGACCGGACCGGCACCGGAGAACTGGATCGAGCCGGCAGCTCCCATATCGTCGAGGATGCGGCCGGCGCCGCGGGTGCCGTCGAAGCAGGTGAAGGCGAAGACTTTGCCGGCGACGAACCTGCGCGCCTCATCCGCCGTCATCATCCCGGCGAGTGCAGGTGCAACCATCGCACCGGCCGTGACGGCTCCCAACACCAAACGCGCAAACATTTTACAACTCCAACTTCACCTTAAGCGGCGGGGCGGAAGTTTCTTTACCCGCTGCTTACCATACTAACCGTGGCGAGATTGAAGCAGGTTGGTTGGTAAAGTCTGAATATCCTTAGACTATTTTTACCACGATTCTGCCGCGGACCTGGCCGGCGAGGATTTTCGCGCCCTGGCCGATGACGTCGGCAAGGCCGATTTCGTGAGTGATTTCAGCTAGTTTTGCCCGGTCCAGATCGCTGGCGAGGCGGCTCCAGGCGACCCGGCGCTGCTCGATCGGGCACATCACGGAGTCGATGCCGAGAAGGCACACCCCGCGCAAAATGAAAGGTGCGACCGAGGACGGCAGGTCCATGCCCGCGGCAAGGCCGCAAGCGGCGATGGCGCCACCGTACTTCGTCATCGACAGCAGATTGGCGAGCGTGGTCGAGCCGACGCTGTCGACGCCACCGGCCCAGCGCTCTTTTGCCAACGGCTTTGCCGGACCCGACAGCTCATTGCGGTCGATCACCTCGGCCGCACCGAGGCTTTTCAAATAATCGGCCTCCGACATCCGGCCGGTGGAGGCGATGACGTGATAGCCGAGCTTCGACAGCACGGCGATGGCGACCGAGCCAACGCCGCCGGCCGCGCCCGTCACCACGACGGGGCCGCTGTTGGGCGCGAGGCCGTGCTTCTCCAGTGCGAGCACCGAGAGCATCGCAGTGTAGCCGGCGGTGCCGATCGCCATGGCGTCGCGCGCCGACATGCCGTCGGGCAGACGAACCAGCCAATCGCCTTTGACGCGCGCCTTCTCGGCATAAGCGCCGAGATGGGTCTCGCCCATGCCCCAGCCGTTGCAGACGACCTTGTCGCCGGCTTTCCATTGCGGGTGTGAGGATTGCTCGACAGTGCCTGCGGAATCGATGCCGGCGATCATCGGAAAACGCCGCACCACCGGCGCCTTGCCGGTGAGCGCCAGGCCATCCTTGTAATTCAGCGTCGACCATTCGACGCGGATGGTGACATCGCCTTCCATCAGCTCGGCTTCGTCGAACTGGGCAAGCGCGGCGGTGGTACCTTTTTCCGCCTTGTCGATCCGGATGGCCTTGAACGTTCCCACGGAAACTCTCCCCGACAGATTTTGCCGGGGATGTTTAGCGGATCAGGCGGGTTGCGCAACTAGCGCTCCAATTCCGAAGTTCGCGAAGCGTTCTCAGCGCCCTCGAGCGCGAACTTCGGAATTGAGAGGAGCGCTAGCAAACTTTGATTGCAGTACCGGATATCGATTTGAAGTTCCTGACAGAGCCTGCCGCGAGTACCGCAGGAACTTCAAATCGCCGGCACTGCGCGGGCCACCGGCTTTTCCACGATCGGCAGGTTGATCAGGGCTGACAGCACGCCGAACAGGATCGACAGCCACCAGATCGGCGTGTAGGAGCCGAACTTTTCGAACACGATGCCGCCGAGCCAGACGCCGAGGAAACCGCCGACCTGATGGCTGACAAAGGCGAAGCCGTATAGCGTGGCAAACCAGCGTGTGCCGAACATCAGCGCCACCAGCGCCGAGGTCGGCGGCACGGTGGACAGCCACGTGAGGCCCGAGATCGCGCCGAATGCGATCGCCGAGAAGGCCGTGATCGGGAACGAGATGAAGACGAGGATCGACAGCGCGCGGGTGAAATAGATCGCCGACAGGATGTAGCGCCTCGGAATGTAGTTCTGCACGTAGCCGACGCTGAGCGAGCCGATGATGTTGAAGAGGCCAATGGCGGCCAGCACCCAGCCGCCGGTCTGCGTGGGGATGCCGCGGTCGACGAGATAAGCCGGCAGATGCACGGTGATGAAGGCAAGCTGGAAGCCGCAGGTGAAGAAGCCGAGCACCAGCAGCACGTAGGAGCGGTGGCCAAAGGCTTCCGCCAGCGCCGTCTTGAACGACTGATCATCCGATGACGGTACATCGCTGGTCGCCGCGGGCGGCGTGGCGAGCGCCAGCGCCAGCGGCACGATCAGCAGCATCAGCGCGGCAAACACGATCAGTGCCGCCTGCCAGCCGAAATTGTCGATCAGCGCCACGCCGAACGGCGCGAACAGGAACTGGCCGAACGATCCGGCTGCCGTGCCCGCGCCAAGCGCGATGCCGCGCTTCTCAGCCGGCAACAGCTTGCTGAACGCTGACAGCACCAGGTTGAACGAGCAGCCGGAAAGGCCAAAGCCGATCAGCACGCCGGCGCCGATATCGAGCGACAGCGGCGTCGAGGAATAGTGCATCAGCAGGAGGCCGCCGGCATAAAGCAGCGCGCCCACCGCCATGACGCGGAAGACGCCAAAGCGGTCGGCTATGGCGCCGGCAATCGGCTGGCCGAGGCCCCACAACAGATTCTGCAGTGCCAGCGCGAGGCCAAACACGTCGCGGCCCCAGGCGAATTCGCGACTCATCGGCTGCACGAAGAAGCCGAGGCTCGAGCGCGGTCCGAAGCTGAGCAGGCCGATGATGCAGCCGCAGACGATGATAACCAGCGGCGTTCGCCAGTTGAGAGCCGTGGCTGGACGGAGGCCGTCTGCGGTGGTGGACATAAGCATTCCCTTTTTGCTCTTGATCTTGCGCTTCGCCCGCGAGCGAAACGGCCGGACACATTGCGGGGAGTTAATGCATTCGCATGAAAATCCCAGAGGCGCCCTATCCAAAAAGCGCTGCGCATTGCAGCGATGCAAATTGGTGCGGTCGCACGCGCCCATTTGTTGTGGCCGCCCTCTGGCACATCGCCCCAAGGCATGATACATTTGATTTACTCTAAGTGAGTATAAGTTGCGCGCCGGCCTCTCGTGGCCGGATTTCTCGAACCGAATATATACTCAACTAGAGCATATATTCGAGATGCCAAGGAGGTCACCATGCCGATGTCAGGACTCTACGGTCGCGAAGATTTCGGCGCTGTCGCCCGCCAACTCCCCGCGGCGGTCCGGCCTGGGATCAGCCCCGTCGAACGCGCGCGCGCCCTGCCAATGCCCGCGCTGGAGTGGACGGATGACGTCGAGCGCGCCACCGCGCACCTCTATGAACGGGTGAAGCACGTGATCTCGCCGGTCGAGTGGCCACTGATGGCGCCGCACATCAAGGCGATCAACGAACTGAAGCGCGAGCGCGACGCGGTCATCCTCGCCCACAATTACCAGACGCCGGAGATCTTTCACTGCGTCGCCGACGTCGTTGGCGATTCGCTCGCACTCGCCATCGAAGCAAGCAAGGTGAAGGCCTCCACCATCGTGCAATGCGGCGTGCATTTCATGGCGGAGACTTCAAAGATCCTCAATCCGGAGAAGACGGTGCTGATCCCGGATTCGCGCGCCGGCTGCTCGCTCGCATCTAGTATCACCGGCGACGATGTGCGGCTGCTGCGCCAGCGTTTCCCGGGCGTGCCTGTCGTCGCCTATGTCAACACGTCGGCCGACGTGAAGGCCGAGGTCGATATCTGCTGCACGTCGTCGAACGCGGTCGAGGTGGTGGAGAGCCTGGGCGCGCCGACCGTGATCTTCCTGCCGGATCAATATCTGGCGCGCTATGTCGCCTCGAAAACCAGCGTGAAGATCATCGCCTGGAAAGGCGCCTGCGAGGTGCATGAGCGCTTCACCGGCGACGAACTGCGCGCCTACCGCGAGGCCGATCCTTCCGTGCAGATCATCGCGCATCCGGAATGTCCGCCTGACGTGCTGGCGGAAGCCGACTTCACCGGCTCGACCGCGCACATGATCAACTGGGTGCGCAACAAGCGCCCGAAACGGCTGGTGATGATCACGGAATGCTCGATGGCGGACAATCTCCGCGCCGAGCTGCCCGAGGTCGAGATGGTGCAGCCCTGCAATCTCTGTCCGCACATGAAGCGGATCACGCTGCCGAAGATTCTCGAAAGCCTCGTGTACCTGCGCGAGGAGATCACGATCGACCCGGCGATCGCCGAAAAAGCCCGGCGCTCGGTCGAGCGGATGGTCAACCTGAAGAACTGACGGTGACGGACATGCTAAATACCGATCTTCTCAACAGCGAAATCGTCATTGTCGGCGGCGGCCTCGCCGGATTGTTCTGCGCGCTAAAACTTGCGCCGCGGCCGGTCACCGTGATTGCGGCGGCGCCGCTCGGGCAAGGCGCTTCCTCGGCCTGGGCGCAAGGCGGCATCGCCGCGGCGGTGTCGGAGGGCGACAGTCCCGAGGCGCATGCGGCCGATACGATCGCAGTCGGCGCTGGACTGGTCGACGAGCGTGTCGCGCTGGGCCTGGCGCGCGAAGCGGCCGCGCGCATCGACGATCTGCTGCGCTATGGCGTGCCTTTCGACCGCGACCTCGAAGGCCGGCTCGCGGTCGGCCGCGAAGCCGCACATTCCGCGCGCCGCATCGTTCATGTGCGCGGCGACATGGCGGGCGCGGCGATCATTGGCGCGCTGACCGAAGCGGTGCGGAAGACGCCGTCGATCCGACTAATCGAGGGATTTGTGGCGGAAAACCTGCTGACCGAAAACGGCGCGGTCGCCGGATTGCAAATCCGCGACGCGAACGATCCGCTTGCTGCACCTGAGGTCATCGCCTCGCGCGCGATTGTGCTGGCAACCGGCGGCATCGGCCATCTCTACGCGGTGACGACCAATCCGGCGGAAGCCAGCGGCCTTGGGCTGGCAATCGCCGCGCGCGCCGGCGCCGTGATCGCCGATCCCGAATTCGTGCAATTTCATCCCACCGCGATCATGGCCGGGCGCGATCCAGCGCCGCTTGCCACCGAAGCGCTGCGCGGCGAAGGCGCGATCCTGGTCAACGAGGCCGGCGAGCGCTTCATGGCAAAACTGCACCCGCTGGCCGAGCTCGCGCCGCGCGACATCGTCGCGCGCGGCGTGTTCGCCGAAATCGCCGCCGGCCGCGGCGCGTTCCTCGACGCAACCAAGGCGCTGGGCGCGCGTTTTGAGGAAAAATTCCCGACGGTGTATGCGAGCTGCATGAGCGCCGGTATCGATCCGGCAACGCAGCCGATTCCGATCGCGCCGGCCGAGCACTACCACATGGGCGGCATTGCCGTGGATGCTTGCGGCCGCACCTCGCTCAGGGGTCTGTGGGCCGGGGGCGAAGTATCTTCGACCGGCGCACATGGCGCTAACCGGCTGGCATCGAACTCGCTGCTGGAAGCCGTGGTCTATGCCGCGCGGATCGCGGAAGACATCGACGGTCACACCATCGCCTCGCCTGCACGACGGCCTGCCATCGTCATCGCGGGGCGCAACGCGCTGATGCCGCGGCTCGTCGTGTCCAGCCTGCGCAACATGATGACGTCTCATGTCGGCGTGGTCAGGGACGGCGCGCATCTGGCCAAGGCGATCCGCCTGTTCGCCGACATCGAGCGCAACAGCGGCAGCATGGGGCTGCGCAACATGGCGACGACGGCACTCCTGGTCGCCGCCTCCGCCTGGTCGCGCCGCGAAAGCCGCGGCGCGCACTGCCGCTCCGACTATCCGGCAGATGTCCCAGCGCTTGCCCGCCGCACCATGACGACGCTATCGGCGGCGCGCGAGGTCGCGGCTTCGCTTGCCGATGCTACGCCGGCGCGCGTCGTCGTGCGCGAAACCGCTTGAGTTGATTCCATGATCACGCCCACTTCCCTGCTGCAGCCCGATGCGTTCCTCTCGCCGCTTGCGATCGATGCAGCGGTCACGCGCGCGCTCGACGAAGACCTCGGCCGCGCCGGCGACGTCACCGCGATTGCGACCATTCCGGAAGTAACCGTCGCGCACGCCATGATGGTGGCGCGGCAGGCCGGCCGGATGGCGGGCCTGCCGCTTGCGGTCGCGGCGTTGCAAAAGCTTGCGCCCGACATCCGCATCGAGGCGCATGCGCGCGACGGCGACACGGTCGCTGCCGGGCGAAAGCTGCTGACGATCTCGGGCCCGGCGCGCGCGCTGCTGTCGGCCGAGCGCACGGCGCTGAATTTTGTCGGCCGGCTTTCCGGCGTCGCCACCCTCACCGCCGACTATGTCAGGCGCACCGAAGGCACCAAGGCACGCATCTGCTGCACCCGGAAGACCACGCCGGGATTACGCGCACTGGAAAAGTACGCCGTGCGCTGCGGCGGCGGCTTCAATCACCGCTTCGGCCTCGACGACGCTATCCTGATCAAGGACAACCATATCGCGGTTGCCGGCGGCGTCCGCGCGGTGCTGGAACGCGCGCGCGGCCGTGCCGGACACCTCGTGAAGATCGAGATCGAGGTCGATACGCTCGATCAACTCCGCGAGGTGCTCGATACCGGGCTTGCCGACGTGGTGATGCTCGACAACATGGATATCGCGACGCTGAAGCAAGCCGCAAGCATCGCGGGCGGCCGCGTCGTGCTGGAAGCCTCCGGCGGCGTGACGCTGAATTCGATCGCCGATATCGCCGCCACCGGCGTCGATTACATCTCGTCGGGCGCGCTGACGCACTCCGCGCCGAACTTCGACGTTGCGATCGACATTGAGGCTTGACGTTACGATTCCAGATGCGCGCCAATGATCAGCGGAGACCGTCGCGCCCTTTCAGTTCAGCTTCGCTCTTGGCTTCCTCGGCGAGCTTGGCCGAGATCGCCGCGGTTTCGGTCGGATTGGCCCAGCTCGGCGCGTCGCTGCCGTCACCCCATTTGCGCGGCCGGTAGAAGGTGTGAACGCCATACTTCCAGTTTCGCTTCATTTCGCTGACCCAGGACGGCCGCACCCAATAGGCATGGTAATGCGTCGAGCGGTCGACCTCCGGCAGCCACAGCCTGCCGTCGAGCATGGCCTTCGCGATCTTCTGCGCGCGGTCCCACATGTCGGGCTCGCGGATCACGTCCGGATGTCCATCGCAGGCGAAAGTGAACTGGCAGGCAAGATGGCGGTGCTTGTTCTGATAGACGACGCCGCACACCGTGTCGGGATACTTGCCGGAGAAGGCGCGGTTGAGGATCACCTGCGCCACCGCGATCTGGCCGCGTACGGCCTCGCCGCGCGCCTCGAAATACACCGCCTCGGCGAGACACTTTTCCGACTTGGCGCGCGACTTCTCGTCGAACAGGCCGAGCCGCTCGGCCGGCGTCTTGGCGCGCTGGTTGTCGGCATTGACTTCACCCTTGGGCGCAAAGCTGATGCCCTCGCCGATCTTCACCGGCCCGTCGGCATCGACCGGCAGCGATGCCATGATCTTCATGTCGGGATCGGCGACCGCGCCCGGCATCACGATGGTCGGCTCCTCGCCGGGCTGCCAGCGCTCGATGCTGCCGGGCGAGCCGAGCGAAGAGCCGAAGAACAGCGTCGAGGTCTTTACCGAAAAATTGTCGCGCGGCGCTTCGAGCGCAGCGGGTACCTCGCCCGAGCGCCTGGGGGCTTCGACCGGCTTGTTGCCTGGTGACAGGGATGGGTCATATTGCTTCAACGGCGGCGCGTTGAGCGCTTCCTGCAATTCGCGATCGAGCGGCGCCTGCTCGGCCTTCGGCAGGCTTGCGGTCTTCGCGCCCATCACCGAGGAATTGGAGGTCGCGGGATCCTCCGGCTTGGCATCGGCCGGCGGCGCGGCATCCGGCGGCGGCGCCGAGCGGACGACGAGACGATCGCCCTTCAGCCTGCGATCGACCTTGGGGAAGTCGGACGCCTGATAGCGCGGCGGCGGCACGACCAGCGGATTGCTGCGCGTGATCGTGCCGGTGATGTCGCGGGCATCAAGGCTGGCAAGATGATAACTTGGCAATTGCGGCTGCGAGGTGCCGAGCGGACGGCCAAAACTGTAAGTGGCAAGCTGCACATTGGCCGCGGCCGACGATACGCGCTTCTGCCAGCGCTCGGCGACACCGGATTGACGGGCCAAAAGTGAGCCAATGTCCTGATAGCCGATCTCGTTCGGCATCAGCGCGAAGATGCAAAGACCGAGCACGAAGGACGCAAGAGTACGCACGTCCTTCGGCCGGGTAAGCAACCCAAACATTGTACGCTCACGCAACAACACACTCGGTACGCAATCGAGTTGCAGTACATCCGTGCAATTCGACCAAAATTGTTGGTATCGAATTTAGGTTGCCGGGGAGTTAATCGGCGTGGCGCCGATGATACAGGCAAGCGATCACGGCGATTTCCGCCGATCCATCGAAAGTGCTGGTAAATGCGCGCTGGACGAAACTGGTAAATATCCGGTCAACGAAAATGGTGAAGGAACAACGCACGCATCACTATGCGCAGGATAAAAGAAAATGCCCGGTGAAGAACACCGGGCACTCGAAATGTCTTGGCAGAACTGAGTTGAGAATGTGACTACGCCTGGCTCGCGATCTGCTTGCCGAGCGCGGCTTGCGCGGCGGCGAGGCGCGCGATCGGCACGCGATAGGGCGAGCACGAGACGTAGTCGAGCCCGATCTGGTGGCAGAACGCCACCGACGCGGGATCGCCGCCATGCTCGCCGCAGATGCCGACCTTCAGATTCGGCCGCGTCTTGCGTCCGCGCTGCACGCCGATCTTGACCAGCTCGCCGACGCCGTCGCGATCGACCGAGATGAAAGGATCGATCTCCAGGATACCCTTGGCGACATAGGTCGACAGGAAGCTCGCGGCGTCGTCACGGCTGATGCCGTAGGTGGTCTGGGTCAGGTCGTTGGTGCCGAAGGAGAAGAATTCGGCGGTCTCCGCGACCTCACCGGCCATTAGGCAGGCGCGCGGCAGCTCGATCATGGTGCCGACCTGATAGTCGAGCTTCTTGCCGGTCTCCTTCATCACCGCCTGCGCGGTGGCGTCGATGCGCGCCTTGACCAGGTCGAACTCGGCTTTGGTCGCGATCAGCGGCACCATCACCTCGAGGCCGACGGGCTTACCGGTGCGCTTGCCCGCTTCGACCGCGGCTTCGAAGATCGCCCGCGCCTGCATCTCGGCAATCTCGGGATAGGCGATCGCGATGCGGCAGCCGCGGAAGCCGAGCATCGGATTGAACTCGGCAAGATCGCGGGCGCGATCGGCGAGCTTGCGCGGATCGGTGTTCATCGCGCGCGCGACTTCCTCGACCTCGGCCTGGGTATGCGGCAGGAACTCGTGCAGCGGCGGATCGAGCAGGCGGATCGTGACGGGCAGGCCCTTCATGATCTCGAACAGCTCGACGAAGTCGGCGCGCTGCATCGGCAGCAGTTTTGACAGCGCGGCGCGGCGGGTCTGCTCGTCTTCAGCCAGGATCATCTCGCGCACAGTGCGGATGCGGGTCTCCTCGAAGAACATGTGCTCGGTGCGGCACAGGCCGATGCCCTCGGCGCCGAACTTGATGGCGGTGCGCGCATCGTCCGGCGTGTCGCCGTTGACGCGGACGCCGATCTTGCGGACTTCATCGGCCCAACCCATCAGCGTGCCGAATTCGCCGGACAGTTCCGGCTCGATCATCGGCATGCGGCCGGCCAGCACCTGGCCCAGCGTGCCGTCGATGGTGATGACATCGCCGGCCTTGAAGGTGCGCGAGCCGATCGCCATGGTGCCGCGGCCGTAATCGACGCGGATGGCGCCGCAGCCGGAGACGCAGGGCTTGCCCATGCCGCGCGCGACCACGGCGGCGTGCGAGGTCATGCCGCCGCGGGTGGTCAAGATGCCTTCGGCGGCGTGCATGCCGTGAATGTCTTCCGGCGAGGTCTCGATGCGGACGAGAATGACCTTGCGGCCGTCGGCCTGCAGCTTTGCCGCTTCATCCGAGGAGAACACGATCTCGCCGGAGGCGGCGCCGGGCGAAGCCGGCAGGCCGGTGGCGATCACGTCGCGCTTGGCGTCGGGATCGATGGTCGGGTGCAGGAGCTGGTCGAGCGACGCCGGATCGATCCGCGTGACGGCGTCTTTTTTCGAGATCAGGCCTTCACTGGCGAGCTCGACGGCGATGCGCAGCGCGGCCTTCGCTGTGCGCTTGCCGCTGCGGGTCTGCAGCATCCAAAGCTTGCCGCGCTCGACGGTGAACTCCATGTCCTGCATGTCGCGGTAGTGCTTTTCCAGCATCGTGTAGATGCGGGTCAGCTCGTTGAACGCGTCGGGCATCGCGACTTCCATCGACGCCTTGTCGGAGCCGGACTCCTTGCGCGCCTCCTCCGTGATGTCCTGCGGCGTGCGGATGCCAGCGACGACGTCCTCGCCCTGCGCGTTGATCAGGAACTCGCCATAGAGCTTGCTTTCGCCGGTCGAGGGATTGCGCGTGAAGGCAACACCGGTCGCCGACGTATCGCCCATGTTGCCGAACACCATGGCCTGCACGTTGACGGCGGTGCCCCAGGATTCCGGAATGTCATGCAGCTTGCGATAGGTCACCGCGCGCGCATTCATCCAGGATGAAAACACAGCGCCAATCGCGCCCCACAACTGATCGTGCGGATCCTGCGGGAAGTCCGAGCCGGTCTCACGCGCAACGGCCTCCTTGTACTTGCCGACCAGCTCGACCCAGTCTTCGGCGGTGAGGTCCGTGTCGAGCGAATAGCCCTGACTGTCCTTGAAAGTATCGAGGATGTCCTCGAAGTGATGATGCTCGAAGCCGAGCACCACATCCGAATACATGGTGATGAAGCGGCGGTAGCTGTCATAGGCAAAGCGGCGGTCGCCGGAGAGTTCGGCGAGCGCTTCCACCGTCTGGTCGTTGAGACCGAGATTGAGCACGGTGTCCATCATGCCCGGCATCGAGGCGCGCGCACCCGAGCGCACCGATACCAGCAGCGGATTTTTGGAATCGCCAAACGCCTTGCCGGTGAGCTTGCCGACATAGTCGAGCGCCTTCTCGACCTGCGCCTGCAATTCTTTCGGATAGGTTTTGCCGTGCTCATAGAAATAGGTGCAGACCGAAGTCGGAATGGTGAAGCCGGGCGGCACCGGCAGGCCGAGATTGGCCATTTCGGCGAGGTTGGCGCCTTTGCCGCCGAGCAGATTCTTCAGCTCCGCTTTACCCTCGGCCTTCCCGTCGCCGAAGGTATAGACCCACTTTCCGGCCTTCACGGCGGGAGCTTCCGCCTTGGCGGCGGGCTTTGCCGCTGCCTTGGCCGCTTCCTTCTTCACAGTCTTCGGCGCCTTCCAAACCGGGGCGGATGACTTTGATTTTGCTGCAATTTTCTTCGATTTCGCGACGGCTTTGGCCATGGCCTACAGAATCCGAAAGTGGATAGGAGTTTGCGCGCCTTACACCATTTTGGCGGGTTCCGCGCAAGCCGCGCGGGGCGCATTTCCAGCGCTTACAAGTGCAACCATTTGAGAACGCCGAGCCCGACGAGACCGACGAAGATCAGATAGATCGCGACGATGAAATTGAGCAGCCGCGGCATGATGAGAATCAGGATGCCCGCGATCAGGGCCACGATGGCAGGAACGTGCGCGGCGGTGATGACCATTGCAGTGTCTCCGGCATTTTGGGGAATCGGGTTCGGGGCTGGGAACTTAGCTGAAGCAGTTCCGGAATAGGAGACGCTTTGGCTCTCTCATGAGTTCCACGCCCCATCAAAATTGCCCGAAAATGCCGCGTATGCGGCCATCACTTTCCGGAACAATGCCGGGCGCGAGGCATTGGCCCGCCGCATGAGACTTTCAAGCGAGCTGGGAAGGAGTGAGCCATGCGAAACATGTTAGTTGCGGCGGCCGCAGTGGCCAGCGCACTCAGTGCACCGATCGCCGGCCATGCGCAAGGCACGGTCGGCGTTACCGGTGGCAATACCGTCGTCATCGAGCAAGGTGGCGGCATCATCGCCGAGCAGCGGCCGGCTTTCCGCAGCTATGTGGTGGAGCAGCGCGTGCCGGCATTCACCATCCAAGATCGCGTCGCGGTAGGTACCACGCTGCCCGAAGCCGGCGTGACCTATTACGATGTGCCGCAACGTTTCGGCAGCACCCCGTTTCGCTACACCGTGGTGAACGGCACGACCGTGCTGGTCGAGCCGCGCAGCCGCCGGATCGTTCAGGTGATCGACTAGCCGCAAGCACCTGAGCGAAGGGCCGGGATGACGCGGTAGCTGAATTTGCGCGAGTTCTGGCTCGAAAGCCTCGTCCGGTATTCCCCCGCCGGGCGGGGCTTTTCGCTTGATTAGTCCTGAATCTTGGAGAAGTCCGCGACCGCGCGCGTCGCCGCGCGGATTTCGTTGAGCAGCTTCAGCCGGTTCTCGCGCACCTTCGCATCGTCGTCGTTGACCTTGACCTTGTCGAAGAACGCATCTACCGCCGGCCGCAGTTTTGCCATTGCGCTCATCGCCGCAGCAAAGTCTTCCCTAGCGACAGCGGAGGCCGCCTCGCTCTTCGCCTGATCGATCGCCTTGGCCAGCGCCTTCTCTTCATTGAGCTTGTAGAGCGAGGCATTCGGCGCGCCGTCAAAACTGCGCTTGTCCTTTTTCTCCTCGATGGAAAGGATGTTGCTCGCACGCTTGGTGCCGGCAAGCAGGTTCTTGCCGTCGTCGCTGTCGAGGAATTTTCCGAGCGCCTCGACGCGGCGGACCACCATCAACAGATCGTCCTGGCCGCCAAGCGCGAACACGGCATCGACGAGATCGTGCCGCGCGCCCTGGTCGCGCAGTTGGACTTTCAGGCGATCGGCGAAGAAGGCGAGCAAGTCAGCCGGAAGTTTTGCGGAATCGGCCGCCATCTTGCCGGGCAATCCCGCCATCGCCGATCTGGCGACGTCCAGGATCGACAGCCGCAGCGAATTCTCGGTGATGAGCCTGATCACACCCAGCGCGGCGCGGCGCAGGGCGAAGGGATCCTTTGAGCCGGTCGGCTTCTCGTCGATCGCCCAGAAGCCGACGAGCGTATCGATCTTGTCGGCGAGCGCTACGGCAACCGAGACCGGGCTGGTCGGCACGCGATCGGCAGGGCCTTGCGGCTTGTAATGCTCTTCGCACGCAGCGGCGACCCATTCGGGCGCGCCTTGCGCCAGCGCGTAGTATTTCCCCATCAAGCCCTGCACCTCGGGGAATTCGCCGACGACTTCGGTGAGCAAGTCGGCTTTTGCCAGACGCGAAGCGTGACGGATCTGCCTGACGTAATCCTGCTCGGTCTGAAGGTCCTTGGCATCCAAAAACTTGCCGTCGAAAAACGTTGCACGCTGTTTCCAGAGAATGGGCCCGATCTCGAGCGCCAGCCGCTCAATTCGCTTGATGCGCTCGCCCTGCGTGCCGAGCTTCTCGTGGAAGACGATGTTGTCGAACTTCGGCAGCCGGTCCTCAAGCTTCGTCTTCAGGTCGGTCTCGTAGAAAAACTTTGCATCAGACAGCCGCGCGCGGATGACGCGCTCGTTGCCGGAGATGATGGCCTTGCCGCCGTCGGTGGCCTCGATGTTCGCGGTGAGGATGAACTTGTTGGCGAGCTTTCCAGTTTTGGGATCGCTCACCACAAAGCATTTCTGGTTGTTGCGGATGGTGGCGCGGATCACCTCGCCCGGGATCGACAGGAAATCCGCGTCGAACGAGCCCATCAGCACGACCGGCCATTCGACGAGGCCGGCGACCTCGTCGAGCAGGTTCTGGTCCTCGACCAGCTCAAAGCCCTGCGCGAAGGCGAGTTGCTTTGCGTCGGTCAGGATCGTGTCCTTGCGCCGCTCGGAATCGAGCACGACTTTTGCGGCAAGCAGTTTTGCGTCGTAATCCTCGAAGCGTCGCACGGAGATCGCAGCGGGCGCCATGAAGCGGTGCCCAAAAGTAGTCTGGCCGGTCTCGATGCCGTCGATGGAAAACTTCACGACGTCCGGCTCTTCGGTCTCGAGGCCAAACGTCGCGGTGATCGCATGCAGCGGCCGCACCCAGGAGAGCGAGCCGGACTTTGCCGAGCGCTCACCCCAGCGCATCGATTTCGGCCAGGGGAAGGTGCGGATGATCACCGGCAAAATATCGGCGAGCACGTCGATCGCAGGACGGCCCGGCTTCTCGATCAGCGCGATATAGAAGTCGCCCTTCTTGTCGTTCTGGATCTTTGCCTCACTGATCGAGGAAAGGCCGGTGGCCTTCAAGAATCCCTGGATCGCGGGCTCGGGGCCGCCGACGCGCGGGCCGCGGCGCTCTTCCTTAAGGTCAGGCTGGCGCGCGGGGATGCCGTGAACGGTCAGCGCCAGGCGGCGCGGCGTCGCGAATGCCTTTGCGCCTTCATAGACGAGACCCTCGGCGACGAGCTTGTCGGTGACCATGCGGCGCAGATCGTCGGCCGCCTTCGCCTGCATGCGCGCGGGAATCTCTTCCGAGAACAGCTCGAGCAAAAGATCGGGCATCAGACCGCCCTGCCTGCTTCGGTGTGCACCCAGGCTTCGCCGCAGGCCTTTGCCAGCTCGCGCACGCGCAAAATATAGCTCTGCCGCTCCGTCACCGAGATCACGCCGCGCGCGTCCAGCAGGTTGAAGGCGTGGCTTGCCTTGATGCACTGGTCATAAGCCGGCAGCGCCATCAGGTGTTCCCGCTGGTTGCCTCCCTCGCGCCAACCGGCGGCGAGATATTTGCGGCACGCTTCCTCCGCCATCCGGAACTGCTCGAACAGCATCGCGGTGTCGGCGTGCTCGAAATTGTGCCGCGAATATTCTTGCTCGGCCTGGAAGAAGATGTCGGCATAGGTGACCTTTTCGGCGCCCTCGCGGCCGTTGAAGTTGAGGTCCATGATGCGGTCGACGCCCTGCAGATAGCAGGCAAGCCGCTCGAGGCCATAGGTGAGCTCGCCGGAGACCGGCGCGCATTCGACGCCGGCGACCTGCTGGAAATAGGTGAACTGGCTGATCTCCATGCCGTCGCACCAGCATTCCCAGCCCAGGCCCCACGCACCCAACGTCGGGCTTTCCCAATCGTCCTCGACAAAGCGGATGTCGTGCACGGCGGAGTCGATGCCGATCGCGGCGAGCGATTTCAGATACAGTTCCTGCAAATCCGGCGGCGACGGCTTCAGAATCACCTGGAACTGATAATAGTGCTGCAGCCGGTTCGGGTTCTCGCCATAGCGGCCGTCCTTCGGCCGCCGCGAGGGCTGCACATAGGCTGCGTTCCAGCGCTTCGGCCCCAGCGCCCGCAAGGTGGTGGCGGGATGGAACGTGCCGGCGCCGACCTCCATGTCGTAGGGCTGCAGGATCACGCAGCCGTAATCCGCCCAATAGCGCTGCAGCGTCAGGATCAGGCCCTGGAACGAACGTGCCGGGCGCATATGGGCAGGCAGGGCGTCCATCGTCAGAATCGGTCTCGCGAGGGGGTGCTTTGGCGCGCGGGACCGTATCGACGGGGACGCGTGGAATCAAGGCAATGCCGGGTGTTAGTTCCTCATGGTGAGGAGGCGCGAAAGCGCCGTCTCGAACCATGAAGGCCCGGATTTCGCAGCCATCCTTCGAGACGCAGGCTTCGCCCGCTCCTCAGGATGAGGATCAGCCCGGTCGATAAGCGCCGGTGACGGGGTCGCGGCGGAGCGTCGGGATTTCGCTGGTCCTCATGCTCTCGGCCATGCGCGCCAGGCGCGCTTCTTCCAGCTCCTGGTTGACCCTCTGAGCCGTCTTGTATGCCCAGCGGACCACGGCGAGCCCACCCAATACCCCTGCGAATGCGATCAGCGCTGGCATCGGACGATCCTTGTCGTTACTTGGTCACGCCCCCGGGCAGCATTGTCGCCGATAGAAGCCCGGGTCGCAATTGGCTCGCTCCGGGACCAAATACCGCGGGCCGGCCGGCTTGTTATAGTCCGAATTTGGCCCAAATCGCCCTTGTTTCCAGCGCCGAGATCAGGTCGTCCGGGAGCGCCCGGATACCGTCGAGGCCGGCAAGCGAGTCCGCCCCAGCCGAGCGGCGGCCGAGCAGGCCCGAGAGCACGCCCCTCGCCGGCGCGACCAGCGGCATCTGCACCTTCTCGCCATAGCGGGCCCGGAGCGTCGAGCGGAGATCGCCGATCCCATCGGCAAGCCCGAGCGCGACGGATTTTTCGCCCGCCCAATATTCGCCGGTGAACAGCAGGTCGTCGGCGCCCTTGAGCTTGCCGCCCCTGCTCTGCTTCACCAGCGAGATGAACAGCGCGTGGATGTCGCGCTGGATCGACTTCAACCGCGCCACGTCATCGGAGTCTTCCGGCAGGAAGGGATCGAGCATCGCCTTGTGCTCGCCTGCGGTATAGAGCCTGCGTTCGACGCCGATCTTCTTGATCAATTCCTGGAAGCCAAAGCTGCCGCCGACCACACCGATCGAGCCGAGGATCGAGGACGGATCGCAAAAGATCTCGTCGCCCGCGCAGGCGATCATGTAGCCGCCGGATGCCGCGACGTCCTCGACGAACACCAGCACCGGCAGCTTCTTCTCCGCAGCGAGCTGGCGGATACGCAAGTAGATCTGGCGGGACTGCACCGGCGCGCCGCCCGGCGAATTGACCACCAGCGCGACCGCGCTCGCATTGCGCATCGTGAAGGCGCGCTCCAGCGTCCTGGCAACGCCCGCCAGGCTCAGGCCCGGTCGCAATGGCGTGATCGCGCCGATCGTGCCGGAGAGACGGACCACCGGCACCACAGGGATGTCGCGCCGCAGCCGCGCCGGGAGGTATTCCTTCACTGTTGCCCATAGGTTCGGCAGGCCCGCGCGATCACTAAATTGTTCAGTCATGCCGTTACCCCAGTTTAACCATTTTTTATCGCCCCACTGTCATTGGAGGGCCGAAACGACTGGAACGCCCTTTGCATTGCTGCGTCACAGCTGCATTGGCGCAGCGGAGAGCGACATGAAAATCTACCTGCTCATCATGCTGATCGGTACCCTCTTGGCCGCCGTTCACTTCACCTCGGCTGCCGAACAGCCATCGGAAACACTCCCGCAATAACCGTTCTGCTGGGAAAGCAGGCAATCGAACACCCCTCATAAGGTCGCAAGCGGCAATGCGCCGCCGTCGGCCAATATCTCCTGAACCCGTTTATTAGGCAGGCCTGACTCATCATTGAGCATCAGGGCGGGAAGGATTTGCGTCGGCGCCCGGCCGCCCTTCACGGCACGAATCAAGATACGGATCGCGGGCCCAACCGCTTCGCCATGGACCGGCAGGATCGCGACACTGCCAAAGCCGCGGTCGAGCGCGGCGAGCACGTCGGCAATCCTGTCCGCGCGCCAGATCAGAGTCAGCACGCCGCCGGATTTGAGCACGCGTCGCGCGGCGCGAATCCAGCGGGTCAGCGTGTCCTCGCTTGCGACATGGGCCGAGGCTCGCGCGACATCGGGCGAGGCGCGGTGCCGCGCGCCATCGTTGAACGGCGGATTCATCAGCACGACATCGGCGCTGTCTGGCGCAAGACCGGCGGCAGCAAAAGCTTCCGCGCCCGACTCCACGTCGAGCACGATCACATCGGCGTCAATCGCATTTGCCGCAGCATTGCTGCGCGCGAGGCCGGCAAGCGTTGCATCGATCTCGACAAGCACGAGGCCAATTCCCGCAACGCGCCGCGCCACCGCCAGTCCCGCGGCTCCAACGCCGGCGCCAAAATCGGCCACGCGGTGGCCTGCACGCGCCGAAGTCGCTGCCGCCAGCAGCATCGCGTCATGCCCGGCGCGATGGCCCGTCTTCAATTGTCGCAAGCGCAACCGTCCGCCCAGGAAGGCATCCTCGGTGCATTCGAGGTGGGGGTCAGTCATCGTCCCGCAATTCATGGGCAAGCCCGGCATCGGTCAAAAGCTGACGCGCCGCGCGATTGTCCTCGTCATTGACCAGGATGCGCCGCTGCAACAGGCCGAGGGAGCCTTCGACGATGCTCATGTTCTGATCCAGCACCACATGATGGATATTGGCGCCGTCGAGCAGCGCCCCCACCGCGGAAATCAGAACGAGATCGTTAGTTCGTACCAATTCCCGCAATTCCATTCTCCTGTGACCGTCGGCAATGGGGCCAACCGTTGACTGTCAACCGCTTGCGGCCCCTTGCCGCCCTACCCGGCAGTTTCTATTGTATCCTTGAGGATAGTGCGAATTCGGCAAAAGTGGAGACCAGCGTGGCGGTTATTGTACCTTTCGAGAGCCCGCAAAATGCCTCGATAGAGCCGCTGGTCGGGCTGGTCGCCGCCGACATGGAGCGCGTCAACGCCGCCATCCTGGCGCGGACCGGCTCCGAGGTGACGATGATCCCGGAGGTCGCCAACCACCTGATTTCTTCAGGGGGAAAGCGCCTGCGTCCGATGCTGACATTGGCGATGGCCAACCTCACCGGCTATTCCGGCGATGGCCACATCAAGCTCGCCGCCGCGGTCGAGTTCATGCATACCGCAACGCTGTTGCATGACGACGTCGTCGACGAGAGTGAACTGCGGCGCGGCAAGCTTTCAGCGCGCATGCTCTGGGGCAATGAGGCGAGCGTGCTGGTCGGCGACTTCCTGCTCGGCCAGGCCTTTCGCATGATGGTCGAGGTTGGCTCGTTGCGCGCGCTCGACATTCTTTCTTCGGCCGCCGCCACCATCGCCGAGGGCGAGGTGATGCAGCTTGCCGCCGCCAAGAACACCGCGACCACCGAGGATGAATATCTCGCCGTGATCCGCGGCAAGACCGCCGAGCTGTTTGCCGCGGCCTGCGAGGTCGGGCCCGTGATCGCCAACCGCCCGAAGGCCGAGCAGACTGCCTGCCGCTCGGTCGGCATGAACCTCGGCATCGCCTTCCAGCTGGTCGACGATGTGCTCGACTATGGCGGCAAGGCCGCAAAGCTCGGCAAGAACATCGGCGACGATTTCCGCGAGGGCAAGATCACGCTGCCGGTCGTGCTGGCATTCCGCCGCGGCAATGACAGCGAGCGCAAGTTCTGGGTCAGGGCGCTGGAGCGCGGCGAGATCGGCGACAGCGACCTCGATCACGCCATCGGCCTGATGACCAAGCACCGCGCGCTGGAAGACACCATCAACCGCGCCCAGCATTATGGCGCGATGGCGGTCGACGCGCTGGCGCTGTTTCCGTCCTCACCGATGAAGAGCGCGCTGGAGCAGGTGGTGGCGTTCTGCCTGGCACGGTCGCACTAGCCTAGATTCGTAGGATGGGTTGAGCGAAGCGAAACCCATCGCCTTCTTGCCCGGTGATTGATCGGTTTCGCTTCGCTCAACCCATCCTACGGATTCCGGCGAGCTAGCTCAGCGTCCCCGCATGCACCCACCATGAGGGGTGCTCAAGCCGGATCTTGTCCGCGGCACGCCGCGCCTCGGCGGTATTCTCATAGACGGCAAAGCAAGTAGCGCCCGATCCCGACATGCGTGCGAGCCAGGCGCCGTTGGTCCCGTTCAGCGCCGCGATGACCTCGCCAATAACGGGCTGAATCCGCATGGCCGGCTCTTCAAGGTCGTTGGTGCCGGCAGCCAAGGCCTCAACCCATTCTTCCAGCGATCCACCCTCTTCGGGCCACGACGAGGCCTCGGTCATGACATCGGCGACGCCGACCCGAAGTTCGCCGTGCCGCAGGCCAAGCGCCGCAAACACATCCTTGGTCGCGACCGGCACGCATGGATTGACCAGCACCGACGGCATCTTTGGTGGACTGAGCGGCAACAGTTTTTCGCCGACGCCGGTCATGTCGCAGGCGCGCGAGGCGAGGCACACGGGCACGTCGGCCCCGACTTCGAGGGCGACCTGCTGCAGCCGTTGGTCGTCGAGCGCGATGTCGTTGAGCCGCGCCAGCAGCCGCAGCGCCGCCGCGGCATCCGCCGAGCCGCCACCAATGCCGGCCGCCACCGGCAGCAGCTTGTCGAGCACGAAGGCGCCGCTCTTCAGCGAAGGCACGACGTCGCCGAGCAGCCGCGCCGCCTTCAGCACCAGATTGTCCGATATCTCGCCGCAGGCTGTCGCCAGCGGGCCGACGGTCTTCAGCGTGAGTTCGGGCCCGGGCGTCAGCGTCAGCTTGTCCGCGCAATCGGCGAACGCCACCACGCTTTCGAGATCGTGATAGCCGTCGGTACGACGCCCGACCACCCGCAGGGTCAGGTTGACCTTGGCTCGCCCCTCTTCCACCAGCCCCGACATGCCACCCTGCGATCAGCCGCCCTTGCCGTCTTCTTTTTTCTTGTCAGCGGCGGCGGCGGCGGAGGAAGGGTCCTCCGGCAGGCCGTTCTCGATCTTGGCCTCGATCTTGGGAAGCTCTTCAGGCTCGGGCTTGAGGTCGCGCGCATGCGCCCACTGGAACTTGGCTTCCAGCGTGCGACCGACGCGCCAATAGGCATCGCCCAGATGGTCGTTGATGGTCGGGTCTTCCGGCTTCAGATCAATGGCGCGCTCGAGATGCTTCACCGCATCCTCGTAATTGCCGATGCGGTAATAGGCCCAGCCGAGCGAGTCCACGATGTAGCCGTCGTCAGGACGCTGATCGACGGCGCGCTTGATCATCTTCATGCCTTCGTCGAGATTGACGCCCTGGTCGATCCAGGAATAGCCGAGATAGTTCAGCACATGCGGCTGCTCGGGCTGCATTTCCAGCGCCTTGCGCATGTCGGCCTCGGCCTTGCTCCACTGCTTGGAGCGCTCCTCGCAGATGCCGCGGTAGTAATAGGTGACCCAGGCGTTCTTCTCCGCCGTCGCCGGCATGGCGTCGACGCCCTTGGAATAGGTCACCGCGCAATCGGCGAACTTCTTGCGGCCGCGCTCGATATTGCCGAGCGCCATGACGGCTTCGATATCCTTCGGCGCCTGGTCGATGACTTCCTTGAGGATCTTGATCGCCTCGTCGCTGCGATCGACCGCGTCGAGATTGGTCGCAAGCTGGATCTGCGCATTGCGCTTCAGCGGCGAGCTTGCCGGCACGCGCTCATAGACCTTGATCGCCATCGCCGGCTTCTTCACGGACTCATAGAGATCGGCGAGCGACAGCAGCGCCATCGGATGGCTGGGCGAGAGATAAAGCGAGAGCTGCAGATAGACCAGCGCCAGATCCTCGCCGCCCCGGCGCGTCAGCGTGGCGCCGATGCCGTAGAGCGCTTCGGCGGCGCCCGCCTGCGCCGAATCGACCAGCGGCGGCAGCTTCTTGCCGGCGCGGGCCTCGCGCAGGCCTTCCTGCACCAGCGGATGCCGCGGCAGCTTCTTGTCGAAGGCCTCGTAGATGGCGGCGGCCGCGGCAGCATCCTTGTTGCGCGAGGTCCAGCGCGCATAGGCATCGACCACGCGCAGCATGGAATCGTCGAGCTTGTAGGAGCGCTCGAGCCGCTGGCCCGCGTCCTTCTCGCGGTTCGCGAGCTCCATGATCATACCGGCATGCAGATCCTTGAAGATCGGATACCATTCCGGGCCGGTCAGCTTGTCGATACTGGCGAGCGCAGCCTTGCTGTCGCCGGCGCCAAAGCTCGACCAGGCCGACAGCAGCGTAGCCACGAGGTCGGTGATCGGCCCGCGAATCGACTGGTTGATGTTGAGCTGCGCGGTTGCGTATTTCTTCTGCTTGAGGTCGCGCACGCCGACCACGAGACGGGCGACGCGGTTCGCCTTGTCCTGGGTCAGGATGCGGTCGGCGAGCTTGACCGCCTCCTCGATGTCGCCGTCGGCCAGCGAAGAGATGAAGGCGCGGTCGAGCAACTCGTTGTTCTTGGGATCGGTGCGCAGCGCCGAACGGTAGAACGCCGCAGCGGAGCCGGCATCGCGCTCCACGCTGGCGTGGCGCGCGGCGAGATAGCTGCCGGCCGTGGTGAGCGACTTCAGGTCGTTCTTGGTCGGAAACTGCGCCGCGCTGTCGGTCGGATGCTCGGGGGTCTGCGCCTGCGCGAGACCATTGCCGGGCAGAGCCAGCGCGGAAACGGTGAGCGCGGCGATCGCCCAGCGATGAAAGCGGATGGAAAGCATCACGGTTTGCCTGGCTCCAGGATTTTCACGATATACGGCAATCAGCGAGGGCGGCCCCGAGCCCTACGGCCCTCAAGGCCCGCGACAATGCCGCTTTTGGCGTTGAACCGCAAGGAAAAGGGCTGGCGAATCAAGTAGCATATAGCTCCGGCTGCCACCTGATTTACCCGACTTTGCCTGCAAACGCTCGCAGTATGGCAGTATCGTGACCGGATACCGCGATACCTCACGCAAAGGTGGTTACATCGCCTCGTAATTCGGACCGCCGCCGCCCTCCGGCGGAACCCAGGTAATGTTGCCGTTGGGGTCCTTCACGTCGCAGGTTTTGCAGTGGACGCAGTTCTGCGCGTTGATCTGGAAGCGCGGGCCTGACGCCTCCTCGACCCATTCATATACGCCGGCCGGGCAGTAACGGTTCGACGGACCGGCGAAGACGTCATGCTCCGAGGTCTTCTGCAGGTTCATGTCGGCGACCTTGAGGTGGACCGGCTGATCCTCCTCATGGTTGGTATTTGACAGGAACACCGAGGACAGCTTGTCGAAAGAAATCTTGCCGTCGGGCTTGGGATAGGCGATCGGCTGGTGCTGCTTGGCCGGATCGAGCGTCTTGCGGTCGGGCTTGGCATGCGACTGCGTGCCGAACAGCGAGAAACCGAACAACGTGTTGAACCACATGTCGAAGCCGCCGAGGCCAACGCCAATGATGGTGCCGAACTTCGACCACAGCGGCTTGGCGTTGCGGACCTTGTAGAGGTCCTTGCCGACGGCGGAATCGCGCCAGGCGTTTTCGTACTCAACAACTTCATCACCGGCGCGGCCGGCGCCGAGCGCCGCGGCGACATGTTCGGCCGCGAGCATGCCGGTGCCCATGGCGTTGTGGACGCCCTTGATGCGCGGCACGTTGACGAAGCCAGCGGCGCAGCCGACCAAGGCACCGCCCGGGAAGGTCAGCCGCGGCACCGACTGGTAGCCGCCCTCGGTGATGGCGCGCGCACCATAGGCGAGCCGCTTGCCGCCCTCGAACACGCTGCGGATCGACGGATGGGTCTTGAAGCGCTGGAACTCGTCGAACGGCGACAGATAGGGATCGTCGTAGTTGAGATGCACGACGAACCCGACCGCGACGCGGTTGTCGTCGTAGTGATAGAGGAAGGAGCCGCCGCCGGTCGAATTGTTGAGCGGCCAGCCGAAGGAATGCTGGATCAACCCCTTTTGGTGTTTGGCCGCATCGATCTGCCAGACTTCCTTCAGGCCAATGCCGAATTTCGGCGGCTCGCTGTTGGAGTCGAGCGAATATTTCGCAATCAGCTGCTTGGAGAGGCTGCCTCGCGCGCCTTCAGCGAACAGCGTGTATTTGCCAAGCAGTTCCATGCCGCGGGTGTAGGAATCCTTGTGCGAGCCGTCCTTGGCGATGCCCATGTCGCCGGTGGCGATGCCCTTCACCGCGCCCTTGTCGTCATAGAGCACCTCGGTCGCAGCAAAGCCCGGATAAATCTCGACGCCGAGCGCCTCGGCCTTCGGCGCCAGCCAGCGGCAGACATTGCCGAGCGAGCCGATATAGCAGTGATGATTGCTCATCAGCGGCGGCATCATGAAGTTCGGCAGCCGGATCGCACTGCTCGCGGTCATCCAGTAGAAGCGGTCGTCCGTCATCCGGGTCTTCAGCGGGCAATCCGGGTCCTGGCGCCAGTCCGGAATCAACTTGTCCAGCGAAACCGGATCGATCACCGCGCCCGAAAGGATGTGCGCGCCGACCTCGGAACCCTTTTCGACCACGACGACATTGAGATCGGGATTGATCTGCTTCAGCCGGATCGCCGCGGAAAGGCCGGATGGGCCGGCGCCGACGATCACGACGTCGAATTCCATGGATTCGCGCGGGGGTAACTCTTCGCTGCTCATGATTTGTCCCGGACCCGGTTGAGAACGCCTCTAATCAATCCCGTTGTTTCCGATTTTTCGGGAGAGGACAACCATGGAAATGCGTTTCGCATCCGGACCAGCCGGCATAGATTGACCGGGATGCCGCAAGCCACCGCCATGCCCCCCGAGCAGCCCCCTACCGTGCAGCAATTGCTCGCCTTTTACCTCGAGGCCGGGGTCGATTGCGCGCTTGGCGACGAGCCGGTCAACCGCCTGGCCGATCCCGACCTCGCACTCGAGCCGCGAGCCGCGGTGGTACACCAGCAGCCTGCCCGCGCCGCGCCATTGCCGCCGCCTGCGACGAGCCCCCGCGTGGATGCGACGGTCGCGCCCGACGTTGCGATCAACTCCGCCCGCGAAGCGGCGCGAACCGCGCCGACGCTGGACGCGCTGCGACAGCTAATGGAAAATTTCGACGGCTGCGCGCTAAGACACACCGCAACCAAGTTGGTTTTCGCCGACGGCAACCCGCGAGCACGCGTGATGTTCGTCGGCGAGGCGCCCGGACGCGACGAGGACATCGAGGGACTGCCCTTCGTCGGCCGTTCCGGCAAGCTGCTGGACCGCATGATCGCGGCGATCGGGCTCGACCGTGGTAAGGCCTATATCGCCAACGTCATCCCGTGGCGGCCGCCCGGCAACCGTACGCCGACGCCGCAGGAGACGCAGATCTGCCTGCCCTTCATCCAGCGCCAGATTGAGCTCGTGAACCCCGACGTGCTGGTGACGCTCGGCAATCCCTCGACGCAAGCCTTGCTGCAAACACGTGAGGGCATCATGCGCACGCGCGGCAAATGGCTCGACTACGACACCGGCACGCGCACCATTCGCGCCATCGCCACGTTCCACCCGGCCTATCTGTTGCGCTCGCCGGCCTACAAGCGGATGTCGTGGCAGGATCTGCGCGCGATCGCCAAGGCGCTGCAGGAAAGTTCTTCCTCATCCTGAGGAGCACGCGCCAGCGTGCGTCTCGAAGGATGCAGCGCGTCTGTGGCCTCATGGTTTTCCCGGCGATGCAAAGCATCGTCCGGAGACGGCGCTAACGCGCCTCCCCGCCATGAGGAGCTACGGATTCTTCGGCCGCACGATGGCCCAGCCGATACGCAGCAGCGGCTGGCGGCCGCCGACATACCATTCGAAGGCACGCGGCACTTCAGGCACAAGGCCGGGAAAACGTTTTGCGATATCGGCGGGCGGCGTGCCCGCCGTATCCCGCGCGCGCCAGACGACGACGCCACCGCTCTCGGCGAATTTTTGGGCGTTGAGCCAGGGCGTGCGCTGTGGCGTCGCGTCGAGCAAGAGATGCGGCCGGCCCCGGTCGAGCGCGATTAAGCTTGCAAATTGCGGATCGCCCGCCACCGCACGCAGGCGCTGGTTGGTGCGGCGCTCGAAACTGTCGCCGAAATAACGCGCGATCTGCCTTCCCGGCACCGAGGTCGCAACCTCTGCGGCGGTGGTCCATGGCAGGAACAATGTCGAGCCGACGGCGATTGCGGCCGGCGCGATCACCGCGAGCGCCCAGACCGCACGGAGCAGCCGCTGCCGCCGCAGATACACGAGATCGCCGGTTGCGACGATCATGGCGAGCCCGGACATCAGCAGCGCAATCCCGGTCCCGCCGGTGACGTCGTCAAGATTGAACACGCCGGCGATCAGGCTTCCCGCCACCGCCGGTGCGATAGCGAAGCAGTAGACGAACTGGCGCGCCAGCGGATCAACCGGCGGCCGGTAGATGATCGGAACCTCCTCGGAGCCGCGGCCGAGAAAGGCGGAGTTGAGGATGACGAGAACAATGACCGCGGACACCGCCAGCAGCAGACCGCCGAGCAGTGTGCCCCAGTGCAGCGCCCGCGCGCTGAGCGCGTCGAGCGCCGGCCATGCCGGCAGGCCGATCGCATCGGCCCGGATCAGCCAGATCAGGTAAGGCAGCGTCAGCACGACAATGACAACCAGCGCAAACAGCGGATCAAGCGACAACAGCGTGCGGCGGCCGCGATCGGTCGCCACGGCAAAACCGGCGATCAGCAAAAGGAGCAGCGGCGCCGCGGCCGTGGTTAACAGCAGGAGGCCCGCCTCGATCGACCAGGCGAACCAGGCATTGCGGCGGTTCTGGCCGATCAGCTGCCAGGAATGCAGCAGCAGCAGCGCCCAGAGCGGGCGCGCCAGCACGGCGGGGCCGAATTCGAGGCTCGGCGCGCCGAAAGCGGTGATGGTCATCGTCAGCAGCACGGCCAGCACGGCCTGCTGGCCGCCGACGATGGTGCGCGACAGCAGATAGACGGTCCATAGCGTCGCCGCGCCGCAGAGCTGCGCCAGCAGATAGACGCCGAACATGTGGTTGCCGGCGGCGCGATAGGCGATGTCGGCGAACCAGAACGCCAGCGGCGGTCCCATGTCGGTGCCGACCTGATACTCCCGGCCGAACGCCAGCATGGTGGCGAGGTCGCCGGGCGGGCTGCGATAGAGCAGCACCGACACCACCAGCCACATCAGGGCCTGCAGCGTGACCACAAGCCAGACCACGAGCCGCGGTCGGGCGCGGATCAATTCGACGATCAGGGAGGTGAAACGCATCAAACGCCCGAAAATTCCCGAAGCCGGCCCGGCAACCGGCCGCTTTGTCCCAGACGTTTGATAAAGGGCGGCCGCGCCGGAGGCAACTGGCCGAGGGCATCAGGTCGGGATCGAGACGTCGACTACCGCCTGAGATTCCAGCGAAAACAGGTCCGGTGGAACGGGTGAAGGAAAATGCTTTTCCCGTGCAGCGATCACCGGGGCGAAGAAACTTCGGTGATGCACGGATGGTCCCAGGCGGTCCAGCGCTTCCAGATGCTCCGGCACGGCATAGCCCTTGTGCGACTCAAAGCCGTAACCCGGACATTCCTCGGCCAGCGCACACATCAGCCGGTCGCGCGTCACCTTGGCGATGATCGAGGCCGCCGCGATCGACTTGACGATGCCGTCGCCGCCGATCACTGCTTCGCAGTCGCATGATGTCGCGAGACGGTCGCGGCCGTCGACGAAGACGTATTTGGGTGCCTCGGGAAGCGCGGCGACCGCGCGCGCCAGCGCCCATAGCGAGGCGCGCAGGATATTGTCGCGGTCGATCCGCGCGGTTGACGCGTAGGCGACGGCGAACGACGAGGTGGCGCAGATCTTCTCGAACAATGCCTCGCGCTCCTCGGCGGTCAAGCGCTTGGAATCGTCGATGCCTCGCGGGATACGGTCGGGATCGAGAATGACGGCGGCGGCCACCACTGGCCCCGCAAGCGGGCCGCGGCCAGCCTCGTCGCAGCCGGCAACCGGCCAGATGCCGCGCTTGATCAGCGCGCGCTCGCGCCGAAAGCTCGGCGGCGCCACCGCGATGACGCCTTCCGGCAGCTTCGCTGGCTTGTTTTCCGGTTTCGCTTCCGGCTTCTTTGCGGACTTGTCGCGACTCATGGCCGCGATCCTTGCGCCAGCCTGCACAGCCGCGCAACCGGGAACCCGGGACTACTCCCGCTATTCAATCTTCAGGGCAGGCGGGCTTGACTCAATCCGGCAGATGCACACGGCGATCATCGCCGACGTCGATGCCGGGTGCCACCACGACTTCCCAGGGATGGCCGTCGGGATCGGTGAAATAGCCGGAATAACCGCCATAGTCGGTCTTGTGCGCGGGCTTGAGCATCGACGCTCCCTTGGAAATCGCAAATTGCAGGACCGTATCGACCTCCTCGGCCGAGCGGCAGTTCCATGCCAGCGTCACGCCGCGAAACGTCTTGGGCCGCGGATGGTCGGGAAGCGCCGCGTCCTGCGCGAGCTGATCCCACGGAAACAGCGCGATCACCGAGCCGCCGGTGTCGAAGAACGCTACCGCCTCGCCCGTCGCTTGCAACCTGCGCGCAAAACCCAGCGCTTCGTAGAAGGCGATGCTTGCACGCATGTCGCTGACGCCGAGCGTAATCACGGTAAAACGCGGAACGGGCACAGGCTTCCCATTACTCATCTACTCTCTCCGCCGGCGTCCTGGGCTAGAACAGGCTGAGCTGCTGCCCATGACGTTTTGGTTTTGCAAAGTGATCGGTCGTCAGTTTGGAGCGGCGCTTGTTCAGCCCGAGCTTCTCGCAGGCGATCTCGAAGCGGCGGCCGATCATCCAGGCCATGGGACCTGTGCCCTTCATCCGGGTGCCCCATTGCGAGTCGTAATCGCGCCCGCCGCGCATGTCTCGGATCAGGGTGAACACATGGCGATAGCGGTCGGGGTAATTCGCCATCAGCCATTCGCGGAACAGGTCGCGCACTTCCAGCGGCAGCCGCAGCAGCACGTAGCTTGCCTCCTTGGCGCCGGCATGCGCGGCCGCATCGAGGATGCGCTCGATCTCTGAATCGTTCAGGGCGGGGATCACCGGCGCCACCATCACCGTGGTGGGAATGCCGGCGTTTGCCAGCATCCTGATCGCCTCCAGCCGCTTCGGCGGCGTCGAGGCCCGCGGCTCCATGCTGCGCGCCAATTTCGGGTCGAGCGTCGTCACCGACAGCGCGACTTTCGCCAGGTTGCGCTTTGCCATCCGCGCCAGGATGTCGATGTCACGCGTCACCAGCGCCGACTTGGTAACGATTCCGACGGGATGGCCGGCGCGCTCCAGCACCTCCAGAATGCCGCGCATGATCTTCATGTCGCGCTCGATCGGCTGGTAGGCATCGGTGTTGGTGCCGATCGCGATCATGCGCGGCTCGTAACCCGGCGCGGCGAGTTCCTTCTCCAGCAGCGCTGGCGCGTCGGGCTTGGCGAGCAGGTTCGATTCAAAGTCGAGGCCCGGCGACATGCCGAGAAAGGCATGCGTCGGCCGCGCGAAGCAGTAGACGCAGCCATGTTCACAGCCGCGATAGGGATTGATCGAACGGTCGAAGCCGATGTCGGGCGAGTCGTTGCGCGCAATCACCTTGCGCGAGGTGTCGATCGAGACCGTGGTCTTGAACGGCGGCAGCTCTTCGAGGCTCTGCCAGCCGTCGTCGAAGGCGACGCGCGCCTCTGCCTCATAGCGGCCGGACGCGTTGGACTGCGCGCCACGGCCGCGCCGCCGCTCGCGGTCGATCGCAACCGCAAGCTCGGGAAAAGAAGTCGCACCCGCCGGTTCGGAGGGCGTCTTCACCGGCGGGCGCTTGAGGGCATGAGAGGATGCTCGGCTCATGCAGGGAAGATAACACGGAATAAGAACAAATCAAGAACAAGGAGACAAATTTCGCAAAACAACCCCATGCAAAGTGCCGCAAAAATCTGCACGGCCGCGGCTGTCATCATTGTGACAAGGTGATAACAGTGCCGCGTTTTCCACGAGCGCGAGCCCGAGAAGCATCCAATCCATGCTGAGCGTCATCATCCCAACCGAAGGCGTTGAGCAGCCGGCTGTTGCTACGCTGGCCGCGCTGGTGCCGGGCGCCGCCGCCGGCGTCGTCCGCGAGGTGCTGCTGGTCGACCGCGGCGGCTCCGGCGTGATCGAGCGGGTGGCTGACGTCGCGGGCTGCCGCTTCCTGGCAACGGACGGCACGCGCGCCGCGGCGCTTGCCGCCGGCGCCCGCCACGCCCGCGCGCCTTGGCTGATGTTCCTGCATGCCGGCGCCGTGCTCGATTCCGGCTGGATCGAGGAGACCACGCAGTTCATCAACGGCGTTGCCCGTAGCGGCCGGCCCCGCGCCGCAGTCTTTCGCTACGCCCGCTCACCCTATGCCGAGCGCCGCCTGCGCGACGGTTTCAAGGCCATCGCCCGCTTGGTGGCCGGCCCCTCGGCCGAACAGGGCCTGTTGATCGCGCGCGACCACTATGACCGCCTCGGCGGTCACCGGCCCGATGCAAGCGGCTCCGAAGCGCGCCTGTTGCGGCAGCTCGGCCGCTCCTCCCGCACCCTGCTGCGCAGCCGGATCATGGTCGTCGCCTGACGGCGAGAGTTCGCAAACGAAGTGCAGAGCGCCGATTCCGTCCACGCGCGAGGCTTGCAATTTATTTGATTCCGTCAAATAATCATTTGATGAAATCAAATAACTCCTCCCTTGCCGGCGAGATCGCCGCGATCCGCGGCTTCAACCGTTTCTACACCCGCAAGCTCGGTCTCATCGAGCCGAAGCTGCTGCACAGCCCCTTCACGTTGCAGGAAGCCCGTATCCTCTACGAGATTCGGCATCGCGCTGCCTGCACCGCCACCGACCTCACCCGCGACCTCGGACTCGATCCGGGCTTCGTGAGCCGCACCCTGCAGGCGCTGCAGCGCCGCCAGATCGTGACGCGAAAGCCGTCAAAGGACGACGGCCGCGTCAATGAGCTCTCGCTGACCGCAAAAGGCCGCACCGCCCAGGCCGAGCTGGAGCGCCGCACGCGCGAGAAAGTCGGAAGCCTGCTCGCGCCGCTCGACGAGGATCAGCGCGCCGCCGTGGTGCGCGCCATGACCACGATCGAGCAGACGCTGGAGCGGCCTAAGGAGAAGCCGGCCGCGGTTCTGCTGCGGAGCCACCGGCCGGGCGACATCGGCTGGGTGGTCTCGAGTCAGGCAAAAGCCTATGCCGAGGAGTACGGCTGGGACATCAGCTACGAGGCGCTGGTCGCCGAGATCTGCGCGCAGTTCATCAGGAACTATGACGCCTCGCGCGAGCATTGCTGGATCGCGGAGGCAGGCGGCGAGCCGCTCGGTTCGGTTTTCCTGGTGAATGGCGGCGATGACGTCGCAAAGCTGCGGCTGCTCCTGGTGGAGAAAAAAGCGCGCGGGCTCGGCGTCGGCCGCGCGCTGGTCGAGCAATGCATCAGCTCGGCGCGCGAGAGGGGCTACAGGAAGATGACGCTGTGGACGCAAAGCATCCTGGTAGCCGCGCGCGGCATCTATCAGGCCGCAGGCTTCCAGCGCATCAAGGAAGAGCCGCACCACAGCTTTGGCGTCGATCTCGTCGGCGAGACCTGGGAGATGAAGCTCTGACGCTCTGTCTTATCTCAGCGTCACGCCCGCCGTCGAGCGCAACGCGTCCTTGACGCTCGTGGCCTTCATGTCGTCGAGAACTTGCCTGGTGAGGACGGTGGTTTGGCCGGGTGTGTCGAGGATCTTTTGCCCCGGCGACGACGAAAGGCGATCGGCTTTATAGGGCGCCGCCGGATCGACATAGGGACTACGGTTGGCCGACGGCGCCTGCCGCGGCCGCTCGCCGGCGACGGCGAGCCCGCCATGAGAAGCAAAGAGCGATGACTGCGCTCGTTCGTAGCATTCTGGTTGACATGACTTCCCTCCATCAACCGCTTTGAATGATCGAAGTGGTCTCAAAGCGATCGAAGCAAACGAACACGTAAATCATCCCACAATCAGCAATGCAGATGTCATCGTTGATTGAGTCAAGTTGACCATAGAACGTCATGATTTTCCGACAAGCTGCACAACTCGGCCACGGCTCGTCTTGCAGAAACTGAGGCTCACCTCCAAGCCGGTGTCGCTTCCCAATCTCTTTGGAAGCCCATTTGAACTTCGGCAGGGCACTTGCCTCGTCGTCCTGAGGTTCGGGAATCAGCTTGAAAGGCGGGATTTTCTTCACGGTCTATGCCGATGCGCCCTTAGCCTTGGGCCGGCGCAGATGCTCGTCCAGCCGCGGCATGATCTCGACGAAGTTGCACGGGCGCGTGCGGTAATCGAGCTGCGCGGCCAGAATGCCGTCCCAGCCGTCGCGGCAGGCGCCGGGCGAGCCCGGCAGGCAGAAGATGAAGGTCGCGTTGGTGACGCCGGCGGTAGCGCGGCTCTGCACCGTGGAGGCACCGATCTTGGCGTGGCTGAGCATGTGAAAGGCGATGGAGAATCCGTCCATCCGCTTTTCGAACAGCGGCTCGATCGCCTCCGGCGTGACGTCGCGGCCGGTGAAGCCGGTGCCGCCGGTGGTGATGATGGCGTCGACGCCCTCATCCGCGATCCAGCGCTTCACCACGGCGCGGATTGCCTCGACGTCGTCGGTGACGATCTCGCGCGCCGCCAGCTTGTGACCGGCAGCGGTGAGACGATCGGCCAGCGTCGTGCCGGACTTGTCATCGGCGAGCGAACGCGTGTCGGAAACGGTCAACACCGCGATGTTCAGCGGCACGAATTGTTTTGTCTCGTCGATCGACATTAGTTGCTTCCTACGCTCCCTCCCCCGCCTGCGGGGGAGGGCTGGGGTCGGGGCGCTTCCGCAAGTCGCACTGTTCGATGGGAGAGAGCCCCCACCCGCCGCGCTTCGCGCGCCGACCTCCCCCGCAAGCGGGAGAGGTTAAGTGAGTTACAGCGCGCCCGCGCCAAAAGTGTTGCAGGCCTGCACGGTGCCCTGCTGATAGCCGGTCATGAACCATTGCTTGCGCTGCGCAGCAGAGCCGTGGGTGAACGAATCCGGCATCACCCTGCCCGTCGCCTGACGCTGCAGCGTGTCGTCGCCGATCGCGGTCGCCGTCGACAGCGCGGCGTCGATGTCGCCGGGTTCGAGGAAATTCGCCCGCTTCTTCGCTTCGCGGTTGACCCAGACGCCTGAAAGGCAATCGGCCTGCAATTCGACCTTGACCTGCAGCGCATTGGCTTCGGCCTTGCTGCCGGCCTGCTGCTGCATCCGCGTCACCCGCGGCAGGATGCCGAGCAGGTTCTGGATGTGATGGCCCGCCTCATGCGCGATGATGTAGGCCGTGGTGAAGTTGCAGGCGGATTTGCCCGAACAGCCGCGGAAGCGCGTCTCGACCTCGCGGAAGAACGCGGTGTCGAGGAAGATGGTGCGGTCCGGCGGGCAGTAGAACGGCCCCATGGCCGACTGCGCCATGCCGCAGCGGCCGCCGTTGGTGGCGTTGCGGAACAGCACGATCTTCGGCCCGGTATAGCTCTGGCCGCTGGCCTGGAAAATCTCGCTCCAGCGGTCGTCGATCTCGCCGAGAATGCCCGATATCATGCTGCCCATCTCGTCGGTGGGCGCGCCGGCCTTGCGCTGCCCGGAAGGACGATCCTGCTGGTAGCTCGGCGCCTGGCTGCCGCCGCCGGTGAGAATTTCGGCCCCGCCAATCAGGATGCGGGGGTCGATGCCGAAAGCGTAACCCAGCAGACCCAGCACGATGATGGTGCCGATGCCGAGGCCGCCACCGCCCATCGGGATGCCGAAACCACCGCCCATGCCGCCGCCCATCCCGCCGTCGTCGCGACGGTCCTCGATGTCGTCGCTGCGGCGGAAATCATCGTAACGCATAGTGGTTTCCCCTCATTTCAACTCGTGTGCACTGCAAGCACGAGGCAACGCGGCAGAGACGTAAAATTTCCATTACGTTAATCAATAGCCCGCCCGGCAAATATTGCCTAGTGCACCTGAACGCGCATCGAACCCAAAACTCGCCCGCGAATATGCGCCAACTCGCGCGCGAGCGTCGTGCCTTAAGTCGATTTTTACTTTGCCGGGTCAATGTATCGCCAGTCGGTTGTTTAGTCCCGCGTCGCCGACAGCGTCGCCTGAGTCAGAGTAATTGAGTCATGGTTGTGTCGCGTCGCGGGGCGTCTGCAAAGGCGCCCCGCACTAAATTTGAGTCTGTCACGAGCAACCGCATCATTGTTGGCGACTGTGTCGCCGAAATGTCGAAGCTGCCGGCCGCTTCGGTCGATCTCGTGTTCGCCGACCCGCCGTACAATCTGCAGCTCAAGGGCGAACTCAAGCGTCCCGACGAATCGCATGTCGATGCCGTCAATGACGACTGGGACAAGTTCACTTCGTTCGCGGCTTACGACGATTTCACTCGCGCGTGGCTTTTAGCCTGCCGCCGCGTCATGAAGCCGTCGGCGACTATCTGGGTGATCGGCTCGTATCACAATATCTTCCGCGTCGGCGCTATCATGCAGGACCTCGGCTTCTGGGTCCTCAACGACATCGTCTGGCGCAAGTCCAACCCGATGCCGAATTTCCGCGGCCGCCGTTTCACCAATGCGCACGAGACCATGATCTGGGCCGCGCGTGACGAAAAGGCCAAGGGCTATACGTTCAACTATGAGGCCCTGAAGGCCGCAAATGAAGACGTGCAGGCGCGCTCGGACTGGCTGATCCCGCTCTGCACCGGCGAGGAACGCCTCAGGGGCAAGGACGGCAAGAAAGTGCATCCGACCCAGAAGCCGGAAGGGCTGTTGGCGCGCGTGCTGCTGTCGTCGTCGAAGCCGGGCGATCTGGTGATCGATCCCTTCAACGGCACCGGCACCACCGGGGCTGTGGCAAAACGCCTCGGCCGCAGCTACGTCGGCTTCGAGCGCGACCCGGCCTATGCCAAGGCGGCGGAGGCGCGCATCGCCGAAATCGAGCCGCTGCCGGAAGCAACCCTCGCACCGTTCATGACCGCGCGCGAGGCGCCGCGTGTCGCCTTCGCCGAGTTGATCGAGCGCGGCATGATTGCGCCGGGCGCAAAACTGGTCGACGCCCGCAAGCGCCACAATGCGCTGGTCCGCGCCGACGGCGCCATCATGCTGGGCGACAAAGTCGGCTCGATCCACCGCATCGGCGCGGTGGCGCAAGGCGCCGAAGCCTGCAACGGCTGGACCTTCTGGCATGTCGAAACCAAGCAGGGGCTCAAGCTGATCGACGAACTGCGCGCCGAAATACGTGCCGAAATGGCGGCGGGCTGACGTTTCGCGACGCTGTTCACGACCTCTCGATTTGATCAGGTGCCACCGCCGGACCTAAATTCGGCGCGATCCGTCGCCGATTGGCCCGCCCAATGCGCAAACGATCCGAGGCCATGCTGCTTCTGCCGCTGCTGCCGATCTTCCTGATCGGCATGTTCCCGATGCTGTTGATCGGCATGCTGGGATCGGCCGGCCTCATCATCTTCGGCATCCTGCTGATCCGTGTCGGCTTCGCCGGCAACATGGAAGCCCATGGCGATTTCAACCAGGAAGTCATCACGCACGGCTATGCGCGAGGCTCGGAGCGTGCCGCCCAGGTGTCCGACCTGCAGGCGGCGACACGGATGTCGGTCATACTGCATTTGTCAGGCGCGGCTATGATCATCGCCGGCGTTGCCGGCCTCTTCTTCATCGGCTAGCCGACACACTTGGTTCCTGCGAGGTTAGAACGATGACCGGATCAAGCAATCGACTGACCGGCGGCTGCCAGTGTGGCGCGCTGCGTTACGAGTGGCTGGAGAAACCGACGCATTCGAGCGTCTGCTATTGCCGGATGTGCCAGAAGGCGTCCGGCCAGCCCTTCATGGCCTTGACCGGCGGTGAGCGAAAGAACCTGCGCTGGACGCGCGGCGCGTTGTCGATCTTCAAGAGCTCCAACTTGGTCGAGCGCGGCTTCTGCCGCGATTGCGGTACGCCGCTGACGTACTCGCTCGTCAGCGCCGGGCACATCAGCGTCGCGATCAACAGTCTCGATGATCCCGAGGCGATGCCGCCGACTCGGCAGTTCGACATCGAGAGCAAGGTCTCCTGGGTCGACGGCATTCACACGTTGCGCACGTCGAAGGCCGAGGATTGGCTCAAGGCCATGGATCTGACTCTCGTCAGCAATCAGCATCCGGACCAGCCGGATTGATCCGCTCGGACCGGACACTTGCTGGCGGTGTTGCCGTGCTCGCGCGGCGTTTTTGAAGCGGACGTTGCTTTCATCCGCATGACATTCACGAAGTCTTCGGTTGCACTGTTCGCGGAACCGACGCAGATAGGTTCCGCCCACGACGGGCCTGTAGCGCCCGTTCAAACCACAACAAGAGCTGGGGAGACACTCATGCTGAAATTCTATTTCAACGGTTCGCCCAACCCGACCAAGGTTGCACTGTTCCTCGAGGAGTCAGGCCTGCCGTTCGAGCCGGTGGCGATCGACACCCGCAGGGGCGACCAGTTCAAGCCGGAATTTCTGAAAGTGAACCCGAACAGCAAGGTGCCGGCGATCGATGACGAGGGCGTGCTGGTGTTCGACAGCAACGCGATCCTGCTCTATCTCGCCGAGAAGACCGGCAAATTCCTTCCGTCCAACACGCCGCAAAACCGCGCCGCGCTGCTGTCCTGGCTGATGTTCGTCGCTACCGGCGTCGGCCCCTATTCGGGGCAGGCGGTGCACTTCAAGCATTTCGCGCCCGAGAAGATCGACTACGCCAACAACCGCTATCAGTTCGAGGCGCAACGCCATTACGCCGTGCTCAACGATCACCTCGCCGGCAAGAAGTACATGGTCGGCGACACCTATACGATCGTGGACATGGCGCTGTGGGGCTGGGCGCGGATGGCCGCGTTCGTGATGGGCGAGGAGGCGGCGGCGAAATATCCCAACGTCAAGCGGCTGGTCGACGAGATCTCGGCCCGTCCCGCCGCAGCCAGGGCGATTGCGCTGAAGGACAAGTTCACTTTCAAGGCCGAGATGGACGACGAGGCGCGCGGCAACATGTTCCGCCACCTCAAGGTCAAGGCGGCCTGACCTGTCCCCGTCATTCCGGGACACGCGCTTGCGCGTGGACCCGGAATCCAGAAGTTGCCGCACGAGATTCCGGGTTCGCGCTTGCGCGCGCCCCGGAATGAGTCCCCTAATCGATCGCCGCGACGACCTCGATCTCGATCAGCCAGCCCGGCCGCGCCAGCCGGCTCACCACCACCAGCGTGCTTGCCGGCGGCTTTTCCTTGTTGAGATGACGGTCGCGGATGGCCCGCATCTTTGGCAAATCGTCCTGGCTGACTTCGGCGACCAGATAGGTGTTCATCTTGACGATGTCGGCCATGGTGGCGCCGGCCGCCTCCAGCGCGAGCTTGAGGTTCTTGAACACCTGCTCGACCTGCGCTTCGAAATCGCCCTCGCCGACCAGCTTGCCGGACGCATCGCTCGAGACCTGGCCCGCGATATAGACCAGCGTGCCGCTACTGACCTTCGCGACATGCGAATAGCCGGTCGGCGGCGGCAACGTCGCCGGGCTGAAAATCTCCTTGTTCAAGGCAACCTCCCTTTCATTTCGGCCAGAACGGGCGACTGATCTTGTTGGCCAATTCCGCCCGGCACACTCCGATATCTTGCAACTCGCGATCGCTCATGGCGGCTAGTCGACGCCAGTCGCGGCCATTCTGCCGCCACGCTGCTGCCAGCATGAGCATCGATCGTGCGATTGCAAGCAAGGAAACCGGAAATGGCCGGCGGCGCAACCGGCGGCCTTCAACGGCGCTGCTCAAGGTTCAGCCCACCGCCCGCAGACGCTCCTGCGGGAACGGCCCGAGCACGCGCTCGACCAGCGCGGAGTCGCAGTACTCCTTGATCAGCTTGATCTTGCCGTTCTCGATGCGCCACACCATGCAATATTCATTGTCGTAGCGCTGGCCTTCCGTGGTGACGTTGTCGCCGCGCGCTTCCACCACGACGGTGTCGCCCTCGGCGATGAAATTGTATGCGAGCGTGCGCGGCCGGTCGCCGAGGCGGGAGCGGACCTGACCCAACAGGCCGTTGAAAATGGCGTCCTTTCCCTTGAATTCGTGCGACCAGGAGTTCTGGCCGGTGACAATCCATCTCGCATCATCGGCAAGGTTGTCGACGAAGGTCGTGCCGCTGCGGTTGGCCGAGTCGGCATAGATTTGCTGGACGAGTTTCTTGTTGGCATCTGCGCTCATGGCGAGTTCCTTTCGACTGGGGGAATGAACGGGTTCAGGCTTTTGGAAACGGCAGGCCGACCTTTGGCTCGAGCGGGAGCTTCAAGCCCTTCGCGACATAGGCGACGGTGCGGTAGTAACCCGCCATGACCAGCATCTCGAGCAGCGCCTGGTCGTCGAACGCGGGCCGCACTGCGCCCCACAGATCGTCGCTGACATCGCAATCGTCATGCAGCTCATCGGCGAGGCGGATCAGGATCGCTTCGGATTCCTGCCAACATTTCGAGGCGGCATCGCCGTGGACGGTCGCGTGAATCTGTTCCGCGGTGAGCTGGGCTTCGCTCGCGAAGTAGTGCACGCGCATGCCCCATTCATATTCGCAATCGCACCGCGCCGTGACCCGCAGCAGCAGGATTTCCCGCTGCCGGATGCTGAGGTGTGAGTCCGGCAGATAAGACGGCGCACCGTTGACGACGCGCTCGAGCAGCGTGGGGTGATGCGCCAGCGTGGTGAAATAGCTGAATGGAGGCATCCAGGATCTGGGCAGTCGATCGAGGACACGTTGAACCTTGTCTGGATAAGGCTCGCCGGCAGGCTGCAGTCGCGCGTTCATTGAAGACCATTGCAAAATCGATTGCTCATGCTCCCGCATTTCAGACAATTCTTCCAATCGATATGAAATATGATATCTATTCGCTTCATGAATTTGAATTCGCTTGACCTCAATCTGCTGGTCGCGCTCGACGCACTGCTCCGGGAAGCCAGCGTCAGCCGCGCGGCGATGCGGATCGGCCTGTCGCAGCCGGCCGCCAGCCACGCGCTGCAGCGGCTGCGCGACCTGATCGGCGACCCGTTGCTGGTGCGCACCGGCGCACGGATGGAGCTGACCCGGCGCGCGCAAGGCCTGCGCGGCCCGCTGGCGCAGGCGCTCGACCAGGTGCGCGGACTGTTCGCCCCCGACGAATTCGATGCCGCGCGCAGCGAGCGGCATTTCCGCCTGATGATGCCCGACCTCGCCGTCGAGCTGCTGGTGCCGCCGCTGATGGAGAAGGTGACAAAACTGGCGCCGAACGTCACCATCGACGTCGTGCCGTGGCGCGGGCCCGCCATCATCACCCCGGAATTCGCCCGCACCATCGATCTGGTCTGCTCGATCGGCGACGCCTTCAAGGGCTTTCACCGCCAGCGCCTCTACACCGACAGCGACGTGCTCGCCGTGCGCCGCGGCCATCCGGCCGGAACCCGACTGAGGAAGCGCGAAACCTTTCTCGATGCGCGGCATGTCGCGGTCGTCATCCGCGGCCAGAGCGAGGACCTGATCGACACCTGGCTGCGCGGCAAGAACATCGAACGCCGCATCGCACTGGTGGTGCCAGGCTATATCGAGGCGCTGCACGTCGCCGCGCGCACCGACCTCGTCGCCTTCGTGCCGCGCCGCCTGATCGCGGCGCTTTCGAAGCAATTGTCGCTGCAGACGGTCACCCCGCCGTTCGATCCCGGGATCGACGAGCAGCATCTGTTCTACCCGACCCGTGCCCAGATGGATCCGGGCTCGATCTGGCTGCGCAACCTGATGCTCGGCATCGGCCGCGAGATGGAACGGGGGAAGAAGGCCTAGGCGGCCGCCTTCACTTCCGCCAGCACCGTCGCTACCGCCGGACGCTGCTCCATCCGCTTGCGATGGGCGACCACCTTCGGCAGCTTGCCGAGATCGACGCCGTCGCCCTCCAGCCATCCGGAGATGGTGTAGAGATAGGGATCGCAGATCGTGTACTGCTCGCCGATCACCCAAGGCCCCTTCAGTATGTCGCGCTCGATCAGCGCAAAGCAGGCCAACATCGTTTCCGGCACCTTGCGCTTGAAGTCGGCGAACGAGGTCTCCTCGGTCGCCCAGCGATAGCCGCGCCCCTTGTGGGCATGCGCGACATGAACCGTGGAGCAGAGGTAGCTGTTGATCGATTGCACCTGCGCGAAGGCGAAGGGGTCCTGGGGAGCGAGGTTCGCTTGCGGAAAGCTCTGGGCGATGAAGGCAAGGATCGCCGGCGTTTCGGTCAGCACGCCATGATCCGTCACCAGCGCGGGCACGCGGCCCTTGGGATTGATCTTGAGATAGTCCGCGCTGGTCTGCTGGTTGTTCTTGAAGTTCAGCGGTTGGACGCTGTAGGGCGCACCGGCCTCTTCGAGGGCGATATGCGAGGCGAGCGCGCAGGTGCCTGGGGCGGTATAGAGCTTGAGCATGTCGGTCCTCACTGGAAAAAGCCGCGGCAAGTTAGCGGGGCAATCCGCCGCCGTCCACCCGGCCGGATCGTCCGCTTTCGCGGTTGCCCTGCAGCGTAGTCCCGTGTCATGACCATGGCCAATAGTAGGGGCGTATCATGACCATACTCATCTCGGGCGGCGGCATTGGCGGGCTGACGCTGGCGCTCAGCCTGCACCAGATCGGCGTGCCCGCACGCGTATTCGAAAGTGTATCCGAGTTGAAACCGCTCGGCGTCGGCATCAACGTGCTGCCGCATGCGGTGCGCGAGCTGATAGAGCTTGGCCTGCACGACCGGCTCGATACCGAAGGCGTCCGCACGCGCGAGCTGGCGTACTTCTCAAAACACGGCAAGCCGATCTGGAGCGAGCCGCGCGGGCTGGAAGCCGGCTACAAATGGCCGCAATTCTCGATCCATCGCGGCATCCTGCAGCAGATCCTGCTCGATGCCGCCATCGAGCGGCTCGGCCGCGACAGCATCCTGACCAGCCATCATCTTGTCGGCTGGACCGAGTCCGCCGACGGCGTGCGCGCCGAATTCGTCGACAAGGCGACCGGCAAACCGGCGGGCTCATACGAGGGCGATCTTTTGATCGCCGCCGACGGCATTCACTCCGCCGTGCGCGAAAAACTCTATCCCCAAGAAGGCCCGCCGATCTGGAACGGCCGCATCCTCTGGCGCGGCGTCACCGCCTGCGATGCGTTCCTCACCGGGCGAACCATGATCATGGCCGGCCATGAGGTGCTGAAATTCGTCTGCTACCCGATCTCGAAGGCGGCCGACGAGAGCGGCAAGCATCAGATCAACTGGGTCGCCGAGCGGCACATGCCGCCGACCTATCAGTGGCGGCGTGAGGACTATAACCGCACCGCAAAGCTCGACGAATTCCTGCCCTGGTTCACCGACTGGAAGTTCGACTGGCTCGACGTGCCGCGCCTGATCCGCGATTGCCCGCACGCCTATGAATATCCGCTGGTCGATCGCGATCCAATTCCGCAATGGACTTTTGGCCGCGCCACGCTGATGGGCGATGCCGCGCACCCGATGTATCCGATCGGCTCCAACGGCGCCTCGCAGGCGATCCTCGATGCGCGCGTCATCACCCGCGAGATTCTGGCAAAGGGCGCGACCCATGCCGCGCTCGTCGCCTACGAGGCCGAGCGGCGCCCGGCCACGTCAGACCTCGTGATGCTCAACCGCAAGAATGGCCCCGAGCAGGTGATGCAGCTTGTCGAGGAGCGCGCGCCCAACGGCTACGATGTCGTCACCGACGTGCTGTCGCAGCAGGAGCTGGAGGACATCGCCGCCAACTACAAGCGCGTCGCCGGCTTCCAGGTCGAAGGCCTCAACGCCAAGCCGCCGATCGTGCAGTTGCCGCAGGCGCGGCGGGCGAGCGCATGAACTTCACTGAATCGCCTTGCCAGCCTCAACCAGCCGCGCACTGGTGGTCGCCGTCGCAAGCAGCGTGCCGTCCTTAGCGGTGAGCCGGCCCTCGATGAAGGCGACGGTCTTGCCGAGCTGCGTCACCCTCGCCTCGCCGATGATCCGCCCGGGCTTCGCGGGCGCAAGAAAATTCACGGTCAGGCTGATGGTGGCGGTGTAAAGCCGTCCCTCGGTCATGGCGAACACCGCCGGGCCCATGGTGTCGTCGAGCATGGCCGACAGAATGCCGCCTTGGACGAAGCCGGCCGGGTTGCAGAAATCGCGTTTTCCTTCGAAGCCGATCCTGATCCAGCCCTCCCCGGGACGGGCGTCGAGCAGGTGCCAGCCGAGCAGCGCCGCGATTGGCGGCATGGTAAGGCGGTCGAGTGCGGTTGCGATCATGGGAACCTCCATATGGCTCCCTGATACCGCAGGCCTACTGACAGCGTCCTGTCAGCAAGGTGGCGGCCTTGCCGGACGAGTTTTGACAGCTTCCAGATTCGGACGGCCGGGTTCGGGCTGGCTCCGCCACCGCGGTCCCGCTATGAAGCAGCCGTTGCGCCATGCGCAACCGTAAGCGTCTCACGTCAGGCAACGCATTCAACGGGTCGGCTCGCCCCGGAGGAATGCATGACAGGCCCCGTGATCGACCGACCAATTTCCAGAGAGTGACTTCATGACTACGTTCCCTGCACCGCGCCGGCGCGGAAGATTGCCGGCGCGCTATGCGTCGATCGTCATGCCGCTGGTGTTGTCCGTGCTGATGACCTTCGTGGTGTCCGCGATCTCCACCTTACGGAGCCTCGGCCCGACGCCGGCCTTCCACGCGACCTGGCCTGCGGCCTGGGCCCTGTCATGGCTGGTGGCATTCCCGACCTTGCTGGCGGTGCTGCCGCTGGTGCGCAAGATCGTCGCGCTCGCGGTCGAGCCGGCGCCGCCGAAGTAAGGCTCGCGAGCGGGTGCGCCGCCTGCACGGTGGCGCACCCCTACGCGCCGAGCCCATGCGCAATCACCTTGCGCATCACATTGGGCAGCGCCTCATCGGCGAGCGTAGCGACCGGCACCCATCGCATGCCCTTGGGCGCCCTGGTCCGTGCCGACGCCTTTGCGGTGTAGACCACGAGTTCCAGCGGGAAATGCGTGAACACATGCGTGACGACGCCGGCCTTGCGGTGCCAGCGCGTAACGCCGGCGAGTTCAGGCGCCTGCTTCAGCGCCGCCTTGTCCTCCTGCCCCGCGAGCCAATCCGAGCCCGGCACTTCCGTCATGCCGCCGAGCAGGCCTTTTTCGGGGCGGGAGCGCACCAGAATCTCGTCGGCGCGCGTGACGACAAAGGCTGCGCCCCTTCGCAGCGTGCCTGATCTCTTCGGCGCCTTGCGCGGAAACGTCTCCTGGTCGCCGCGGGCGCGGGCCGCGCAATCCTCGTTGAGCGGACACAACGCGCAGGCCGGCTTCTTCGGTGTGCAGATCGAGGAGCCCAGATCCATCAGCGCCTGCGCGCTGTCGCCGGCGCGAGACTTCTCGTCGCCGGCGCGTGTGTCGGCGAGCAACGTCGCGGCGAGTTCCTGTATCCTGGGCTTCGCCTGCGGCAATTCTTCTTCCACCGCATAAAGCCGCGACACCACGCGTTCGATATTGCCGTCCACCGGCATGGTGCGGTGGTTGAACGCGATCGCCGCGATTGCCGATGCGGTGTACGGACCGATTCCCGGCAGCGCGCGCAGCCCCTCTTCCGTATCGGGGAAGACGCCGCCATGCTCGCGCAGCACCGCCACCGCACAGGCGTGCAGATTGCGCGCCCGCGAGTAATAGCCGAGCCCGGCCCACATCCGCAGCACGTCGTCGAGCGAGGCGTTTCCCAGCGCCGCGACATCCGGCCAGCGCGCCAGGAATTTTTCGAAATACGGACCGACCGTTTTCACCCCGGTCTGCTGCAGCATGATCTCCGACAGCCACACCCGATACGGATCGGGCCGCTCACCCGCGGCCGCCCGCCAGGGCAGCCGCCGCCGATGCCGGTCGTACCAGTCGAGCAACAGCGCGGGACGCGATGCCGACTCGTTCTCGGGTGCTTTCTTTCGCGCCACTGAAGCGTTTGATAAGGTCATATGCTCGTATAACCCATTCCGGTACCAGTCGAAGGCCCAGCTCCGGAATCTCACGAGGAAAACTCCTCCGCACCGGACACGTCGCACATGTCGAAATCGAAGCGCGGACTGCTTCACAACCCCCATCCTGGCGAAATCCTGTTGGAGGAATTCTTGAAGCCGATGGGGCTCAGTCAGAACGCGCTGGCGCGCGCCGTACACGTTGCCCCGCGCCGCATCAACGAGATCGTGCTTGGCAAGCGCGATATCACCGCGGACACCGATCTCAGGCTCGCCCGCTATTTCGGCGTGTCGGAGGGGTTTTTCCTCGGCCTGCGATGGACTTCGACCTGATGCAGCGGCGGCGCGAGATCGACCGCGACCTGAAGGCGATCAGGCCCCGGGCGGCGTGATATAACCCTCCGCATGCCCAAGCCCGGACGCGTCACCGCAAAGCCGCTTTCCGTCCTGCTCAGCGACGTGTTTTCCGACGCGTATGCCAAGCAGGGCTTTGCCGCGCGCGAGCTGGTGACGCGCTGGGCGGAGATCGCGGGCGCCGACATCGCCCGCCATGCCGAGCCGCTGAAGATGCAATGGCCGCGGCCGGTGGAGGGCCAGCCGCAGGAACCGGCGACGCTGGTGCTGCGGGTGGAGGGGCCGGCGGCGCTGGAGATCCAGCACAAATCCGACATGCTTTTGGAGCGGGTCAACCGCTTCTTCGGCTGGCACGCGGTCGGCCGGCTGGCGCTGCGCCAGGCGCCGCTGTCGCGCCGGGAACGGCCTGCGCGGCCGCGCCAGCCCGACCCGAAGGAGGTGGCGGAGGTCGCCAAAACCCTGTCCGCCGTCGAGGACGAGGCGCTGAAGGACGCGTTGGCGCGGCTCGGGGCGGCTATCAAGCGAAATTGAGTCCCGGGAAACCCTCCCCCGCCTGCCCGCCATTGCCACTTTTGCCGTTTCAAGCTAGCGGAAGGCGTCTTTCCGCAAGCCTTTTGTAAGCCTCGCCAATCCCGGGAGCCGACCTTGATCCTCACGCGCCGCGCCTTCACCGCCGCCCTGTCGCTGACCGGGCTTGGCCTGCTCGCTGGCCTCTCGCCGCTGCGCTTCATCACGGAGGCGATGGCGCAGAGCGCGGCCGATGTGGCGAAGCCGGTGTCGCTGCCGGACATGGCGCTAGGCCCGGCGACCGCCACCGTGACCATCACCGAATTCGCCTCGATGACCTGCCCGCATTGCGCGGCATTCACCGAGAGGGTGTTCCCCAAGATCAAGTCGGAATATATCGACACCGGCAAGATCCGCTTCGTGTTCCGGGAATTCCCGCTGGACGTCAAGGCTGCCGCCGGCTCGATGCTGGCGCGTTGCATCGCCAAGGATGACGCCAACAAATATTTCGCGGTGGTCGACCTGCTGTTCCGCCAGCAGGAAGCCTGGGCGTTGAAGAACACCACGGAGACGCTGATCCGCATCGGCAAGCAGGCGGGCCTGTCCCAGCAGCAGGTCGAGGACTGCCTGAAGGACCAGGCGCTGCTGGACAAGATCGCCGCCGACCAGAAATACGCCAACGAGGTATTGAAGGTGAATTCGACGCCGACCTTCTTCCTCAATGGCGAGATGATGAAGGGCGAACAGAGTTTTGAGGAATTCGACAAACGCATCAAGTCGTTGTTGAAGAGTTGATTCGCGAGGCGTCTCTCGCGCTTGATTCGCAGTCGCCGGTAAGCCCCACAAAAGGCTTGGGAAAAGCTTCCTCCCGCGGTTGCCCTTCCGCCACGGCCCGGCCATTGTCGCGGCCCATGAGAGCCGCATGACGCGACTCGACCACACCTCGACTTTGCCTTCTATGGTATTGTCACGGCAGGGAGATTCGTGCCCGGCCAACAGAGAATTGTGTCTATGAAACTCACGCGCCTCCGCCTCCAAGGCTTCAAGTCCTTTGTCGAGCCGACCGACTTCATGATTGAGCCGGGGCTGACCGGCGTGGTCGGTCCGAACGGCTGCGGCAAGTCGAATCTGGTCGAGGCGCTGCGCTGGGCGATGGGTGAAACCTCGCACAAATCGCTGCGTGCCGCCGACATGGACGCGGTGATCTTCGCCGGTTCCGGCAACCGTCCGGCGCGCAACCACGCCGAAGTGGTGATGACGATCGACAATTCCAATCGCTCGGCGCCGGCCGCCGTCAACGACAGCCAGATTCTGGAAATCTCCCGCCGCATCGAGCGCGAGGCGGGTTCCGTCTATCGCATCAACGGCCGCGACGTTCGCGCCCGCGACGTGCAGCTCTTGTTTGCGGACGCCGCGACCGGCGCGCGTTCGCCGGCGCTGGTTCACCAAGGCAAAATCGGCGAGATCATTCAGGCAAAACCCGAGCAGCGCCGCCGCGTGCTGGAAGATGCCGCCGGTGTCGCCGGCCTGCATGCGCGCCGTCATGAAGCGGAACTGCGGCTCAAGGCGGCAGAGACCAACCTCACCCGCGTCGAGGACGTGATCGGCCAGCTTGCAGGCCAAATGGACGGTCTGAAGCGGCAGGCGCGGCAGGCGATCCGCTATCGCGAAGTCGCCGCCAAGGTGCGCAAGGCCGAGGCCATGCTGTTCCACCTGCGCTGGGTCGGCGCCAATGCCGATGTCACTGAAGCCGGCCACACCCACGATGTCGCCGTGCGCGAGATGGCCGAGCGCACCCGCGAGCAGGCGGAAGCCGCACGCATCCAGGCCGAGCGCGCCGCCGAGCTTCCGGCGCTGCGCGACGCCGAAGCCCGCGCCGCCGCCGGCCTGCAGCGCCTGACCAATGCGCGCGAACTGCTCGACCGCGAGGAGCAGCGGGCGAAAGAGCGCGTCGCCGAGCTCGACCGCCGCCTCACGCAATTTGCCGCCGACATCGCCCGCGAGCAGCAGCAGATCGCCGACGCCGATCTGGCGCTGCAACGCCTCGACACCGAGGATGCGGAGCTGAAGGAGGAGATCAAGACGCGAGTAGAGAAGCGCTCCGGCGTCGATGAGCGCGTGTCTGAAGCCGAAGCGACGCTTGCCGCCTCCGAACGGCTATTCACCGAACTCACCACGGCGCTTGCCGATCTCACCGCCAAGCGCAACCAGCTCGAAGCTGGCGTGCGCGGGCACCGCGATCGGCTGGCGCGGCTCGACCAGGAGATCGCCAATGTCGAGCGCGACGAGCAGAAGCTCGCGCAGGAGACCGGCGGGCTGGGCGACCTCGCCGCGCTCTCGATCGCGATGACCACGGCGCAGCAGGACTTGGCGCAGGCGGAAGCCGCCTCGCAGGCGACCGAGGCCGCCCATGTCGCCGCCCGCGCCGCGCTCGATGCCGCCCGTGCGCCGCTCGCGGAAGCCGACAAGCGCGTGCAGCGGCTGGAGACGGAGGCCCGCACCATCTCCAAGCTCGTCAATGTCGAGACCAAGAATCTTTGGCCGCCGATCATCGACGGCATCACCGTCACCAAGGGCTATGAGAAGGCGATCGGCGCCGTGCTCGGCGACGACCTCGATGCGCCGGTGGATCCCTCCGCGCCGATGCGCTGGACCAACGCCAACGCCACCGGCACGGATCCCGCGCTGCCCGATGGCATGGAGCCGCTCGCCAATCATGTGCAGGCTCCTCCGGAACTGGCGCGCCGGCTGGCGCAGATCGGCGTGGTCGCCAAGGAGCGCGGCGCCGAGTTCGTCTCGCAGCTGAAGACCGGCCAACGGCTGGTGTCGCTCGAAGGCGACGTCTGGCGCTGGGACGGCTTTGTCGCCTCCGCCCATGCCCCGACCGGGGCTGCTCGCCGGCTCGCCGAACGTGCCCGTCTCGTCGACATCGAGAACGAACTCGAGCAGGCCAAGCTCGATGCCGCCGCCAAGCGGCAGGCGCTGGAGAATTGCGAGGCCGAGCAGAAGGCAGCAGCTTCCGCGGAATCCGCCGCGCGTGATGCCTGGCGCGCCGCCCAGCACGAGGCCGACGCCGCGCGCGACCGCCATGCCGCGACCGAACGCGAGATCAACCGCCACGCCGCGCGCCGCTCGGCGCTGACCGAAGCGCGCAGCCGCCTCACCGCCGACCGCAGCGAGGCCGAGGCCGCGCATGAGGGCGCAACCGCTGCGCTCGACGAATTGCCGCCGAGCCTCGACACCGAGACGAAATTGGCTTCCGTCCGCGCCGAGATCGACAACCATCGCCGCGGCGCCGCCCAGGTCCGCGCCGAGGCGCAAGCACTGGCGCGCGAGGCGGAGCTCGCCGACCGCCGTGTGCAGGCGATCCTCGCCGAGCGCAACGATTGGAATAACCGCAAGGCGAGCGCGACTTCGCAGATCGAGACCGTGCAGTCGCGCACCGCCGAGGTCACCGCCGAGCGCGCGGAGCTGGAGAATGCGCCGGCGGTGTTCGCCGAGAAGCGCAGCGCGCTGATCAACGAGATCAGCTTTGCCGAGAAGGACCGCCAGACGGCGGCCGACGCGCTTGCCGCCGCCGAGACCGCGATGGCCGAGACCGATCGCGCGGCGAAAACCTCGCTCGAAGCCCTCTCCGCCTCGCGCGAGGCCACCGCCCGCGCCGAAGAGCGGATGGAGGGCACCAAGCGCCGCCTTGCCGACATCGAGCGCGAAATCCACGACATGCTCGAATGCGCGCCATCGGCTGTGGCCGGCCTTGCCGAGATCGAGCCGGGCGCCGAGCTGCCGCCGTTGCCGGAGATCGAGGAGAATCTCGAAAAGCTGCGCCGCGACCGCGAACGGCTGGGCGCGGTGAACCTGCGCGCCGAGGAAGAGCTGCGCGAGGTCGAGACCCAGCACACGGCGCTGACCACCGAGCGCGACGACCTTGTAGAGGCCATCAAGCGGCTGCGCCAGGGCATTCAGAGCCTCAACCGCGAAGCGCGCGAGCGCCTGCTCGCCTCGTTCGAGACGGTCAACGGCCACTTCAAGCGGCTGTTCACCGAACTGTTCGGCGGCGGCGAGGCGGCGCTGCACCTGATCGAGAGCGATGATCCGCTGGAAGCCGGCCTCGAGATCATTGCGAAACCGCCGGGCAAGAAGCCGCAGACGTTGTCGCTGCTGTCGGGCGGCGAGCAGGCGCTCACCGCGCTGGCGCTGATCTTCGCCGTGTTCCTCACCAACCCCTCGCCGATCTGCGTGCTGGACGAGGTCGACGCGCCGCTCGACGACCACAATGTCGAGCGCTTCTGCACCCTGCTGCACGAGATGACCGGCTCGACCGAGACGCGCTTCATCATCATCACCCACAACCCGATCACCATGGCGCGGATGAACCGGCTGTTCGGCGTCACCATGGCCGAGCGCGGCGTGTCGCAGCTGGTCTCGGTCGATCTCGAGGACGCGGTCAAGATCCTCGACGTGGCGTGACGCGCGCCGCCTCGCCCGACCTTCCCGCGCGCTTGCGGGCGGCGCTGGAAGCGAGGCTGCAAGGCGTGTCGCGCAATGACGCCGCCGAACGCGCGGCGGCGATCTCAAAAACCTATCGCGATGGCGGCAACTCCGGCGCCATCAGGAATGAGATCGACGCGCTCGCCTACGCGCTGGCGCGGATGCCCGCGACCTATGCGGCCGATGTCGCGAGCCTGAATGCGCTCGTCGCCATTCGTCCGGGCTTTGCGCCGGCGAGCCTTCTTGATGTCGGCGCTGGCCCCGGCACGGCGACGTGGGCCGCGGCCGAAGTATTTCCGTCGCTGCAATCGTTCGCGATGCTCGATGCTAACGAAGCGCTGCGGAAGCTCGCGCTTGATCTCGCACACGAGAGCGGCCGGCAGATCACATATCAGCGCGGCGACGCCGGGGCGTTGCTAACCAAGGCGGAAGCCGCCGACCTCGTCGTCGCAAGCTATGTCATCGGCGAGATGACTGAGGCCGAGCGAGCCTCACTGGCAGGCCTGATGTGGGAGAAGACCCGCGACACACTGCTCGTCGTCGAGCCTGGCACGCCCGCGGGCTATGCACGGATCATCGCGCTTCGCGCGCAACTTATCGCAGCCGACGCGCATGTCGCTGCGCCCTGCCCGCACGATGCCTCCTGTCCACTTAACGCGCCAGACTGGTGCCACTTCGCCCAGCGCCTCGCTCGCTCCCGTGCGCACAAGCAGGTCAAGGGCGCGGACGTGCCGTTCGAGGACGAGAAATTTGCCTATGTCGCGCTGACGCGGGCACCGGTGCAGCAGCGCTTCTCCCGCGTGCTGGCGCAACCTTCGGTCGGCAAGGCCGAAGTGATCGCCAAGCTTTGCACGCCGGATGGGCTCCAAACCGCACGCGTTCCGCGGCGAAACAAGGCTGGCTACGCGGAGGCCCGGCGCTGGCGCTGGGGCGATGCGCTGCCCTTGAACTAATCCGGCCTTGCATCCGACCAAGACAAGACCCACTTTCCGGCGGGCCGCCGCCCGGCAGCGTTTTCGTTCGAAGATAGCCCGCCCTCCCACCAGGAGATTTGCCTTATGTCCGGCTGGATCATTCTCGGCATCATTGTCATTCTCGTCCTCTTCGCGATCGGCGCCTATAACCGGCTCGTCGCGCTCCGGCAGCGGGTCGACCAGGCCTTTGCCGACATCGACGTGCAGCTCAAGCAGCGCCATGACCTGATCCCGAACCTGGTCGAGACCGTGAAGGGCTACGCTGCCCACGAGCGCGGCACGCTCGACGACGTCATCAAGGCGCGCAATTCCGCGCTGTCCGCGCAAGGTCCCGCGCAGGTCTCCGCCGCCGAGAACCAGCTCTCCGGCGCGCTCGGCCGGTTGATTGCACTGTCGGAGGCCTACCCGGACCTCAAGGCCAACGCCAACTTCCAGCAGCTTGCGGGCGAGCTCTCCGATCTCGAGAACAAGATCGCCGCCAGCCGCCGCTTCTTCAACAACGCGGTCCAGGAATACAACACGGGCATCCAGCAGATGCCGGCCGCACTCTTCGCCGGCATGTTCGGCTTCACCCGCAAGGAATTTTACGACCTCGGCGCCACCCGCGTCGAAGTCGAGGCCGTACCGACGGTGAAGTTCTAGGCGACGCCCATGTCTCTTTTTCGTCATTCCGGGATGCGCCGAAGGCGCAGGCCCGGAATCCATACTCACGATGGTGGTTATGGATTCCGGGCTCGCCGCGTCGCGGCGCCCCGGAATGACAGCGAGTAATGCATCATGGCCGCCTACGGTCTCTACACGCATATCGCGTCGAACAAGTTTCGTTCGATGGTGCTGCTCGGCGGATTGTTCCTGCTGATCTATGTGCTGGTCTATGCCGGCGCGCTGCTGGCGGAAGTGTTTCTGCACGGCGACCGATCCGTCGACTTCTACCTCAGGGCCGCGGGCCACGACCTGGCCGCGGCGTTTCCCTGGGCGACCATCGCCGCCGCGGCATGGATCGTGATCGCCTATTTCTTCCACCAGAGCATGATCGACGCCGTCACCGGCGGCCATGCCGTGACGCGGCAGGAAGAGCCACGGCTCTATAATCTCCTTGAAAATCTCTGCATCTCCCGCGGCATTCCGATGCCGAAGCTGAAGCTCATGGACAGCCCCGCGCTCAACGCTTTTGCGAGCGGGCTGAACCCGCGGCAATATTCCGTCACCGTCACCACGGGCCTGCTCAAGGCACTGAATGATCAGGAGATGGAGGCGGTGCTCGGTCACGAGCTCACCCATATCCGCAACGGCGACGTGCAGCTGATGGTGGTCGCGGTCATCATCGCCGGCGCGGTCGGCTTCTTCGGCGAGCTGTTCTTCCGGATGTTCACCAATCTGTCTTGGAATTCCTCCGGCAGCGGCTGGTCCTCCTCGTCATCATCTTCCTCATCCGATTCCTCCTCGTCAGATCGCGACAGCAAGAGCTCCGGCGGCGGCGCGGTCATCGTGGTCATCATCGCGATCGTGCTGATCGTGCTGGCCTGGCTGTTGTCGCAGGTGGTGAAACTCGCGCTGTCGCGCTCGCGCGAATATCTTGCGGATGCCGGCTCCGTGGAGCTCACGAAAAATCCCGACGCCATGATCACCGCGCTGCGCAAGATCGAGGGCCGCGGCGAACTGCCCGGCGCGACCTCGGCAGTGATGGAGCTTTGCGTCGACAACCCCCGCGAGGGCTTTGCCGACCTGTTCGCTACCCACCCCTCGGTGCAGTCGCGGATCGACAAGCTGGTGGCTTTCGCCGGCGGCCGCGACCCGGGGCCGCTGCCGCCGCCCGAGCCAGCGAGCGAGGAACCAGTCCCGGAGCAGGATGCGGCTGCTTCCGACCAGCCGCCTCCGCTGCCGCACAAGGGGCCATGGGACGATGCCGCTGCACCGGTCCCCGTTCCCGGACAGGGCCCATGGGGACCGCACCGCTGAGCCCACCGGCCCGCCAATGCGCTCCGGCCATTAAGGAAATCCCCATCCTTCGCCCGGTCCGTGGCTTAAAGCTTTGAATTCTCCCTTGTTTCTGCCATGTTCGCGCCAAAGCAGGATACGGGGACTTGCCGATCGCGCTACCTGCGGTCGGGGGCGCCTAAGGGATAGCGATGGCAAAGCCGGTTGTGATTGTGGTGGGTGCGGACAAGGGCGGGGTCGGCAAGACCACGATTTCGCGGACGCTGCTGGACTATTTCAGCGCCAACAACGTGCCGACCCGGGCATTCGACACCGAAAGCCCGCGCGGCACGCTGAAGCGCTTTCATCCCGAAATCACCGAGATCGTCGACATGACGACGACCTCGGACCAGATGAAAATCTTCGACACGCTGAGCGCCGGACCCTCCGTGACCGTGATCGACGTCCGCGCCGGCCTGTTGTCGCCGGCGCTGGCCTCGCTGCGCGACATCGGCTTCCTCGATGCCGCGAAATCCGGCCAGATCACCTTTGCCGTGTTCCACATCCTCGGCCCCTCCATCGCTTCGCTCGACGAGATCGCGGAGACCGCGGGCTTCATGACCGGCGCAAAATATTTCCTGGTGAAGAATTTCATCAACGACACCCAGTTCTTCCAGTGGGACCAGGCGACCTACAATTCTTACTTCCACCGCATCAAGGATGCGACCGACCTCACGATTCCGAAGCTGAACGAAATGGCCTATGAGCAGGTCGAGGTCGCTTCGGTGCCGTTCCTGAAATTCGTCGCCAACAAGGGCCCGCGCGACGAGGCCGCCAACTACTCCTTCGTGCTGCGCGGCTATGTCCGGCACTGGCTCGCCAATGTCTGGAGCGAGTTCGACCGCATCAAGCTGACCGACCTGGTCGGCGCGGCACCATCCAAATCCGCACGCGGCGAAAAATAAATCGCTTTTCCCCGATTGGGCTGGATCGCGCGCGCGTTTCGCCCGATATAGCCGGTGATGGCTTACACTCCGGTCTACATCATCTGCTCGCCCCGCCCTCAGGTCGGCAAGACGCTGGTCGCGCGGCTGCTCAGCGAGTTCCTGCTGCTGAAGAACGGCACCGTGGCCTCCTTCGACATCAATCTGAGGGAGCCGTCGCTCCTGGAATATCTGCCGCGCATCACCGAGACCGCCGAGGTCATCGACACCTACGGCAAGATGCAGCTGATGGACCGGCTGATCGTCAATGACAGCGTCGCCAAGGTGATCGACCTCGGCTTCCACGCCTTTGACGAGTTCTTCAAGATGGTCGAGGAGATCGGTTTTGTGAAGGAAGCCGCCCGCCGCGGCGTCGCGCCGGTGGTCCTGTTCATGGCCGATACCGATCGCAACTCCGCCCGAGGCTACGAGACGCTGCGCGAGCAGATTCCCGCGAGCGCGCTGGTGACGATCGACAATGAGTTCGTGGTGCGCGGCGAGTTGCCGGAGGCGATGGGCGAGGGCCGCGTGCATGCGATCTCGGCGCTGCCGCCGTTTTTGAAGACCTATATCGACCGGGTGACCTTTTCCTTCACCGACTATCTGCGGAGCGAGAAGGATTCGTCCACCGAGCTGCACCAGTGGATCCGGCGGAACTATCTCGGCTTCCGCGATCTGGAGATGAAGCTGACCCTGCAGCGGTGAGTGCACTCCTCTCCCCCGCTCTTCGCGGGGAGAGGGTCGGGGTGAGGGGCTGCTTCCGCAAATTGAACTGCCAGCGGTGTGCGCGGAGACTCCCCCTCACCCGGAACGCATTCCGCTTCGCTACATGCGTTCCGCCTCTCCCCGCAAGCGGGGCGAGGCGATCCGAGTGCGCTGATTCAGTCTTCAAACTGCAGCATGCATTCCCGCGGCATGATCGGCTCGAGTTTTGCAAAGATCGTCACGCATTTCCAGCGCTCGCCGCATCAGTTTCCCCCGGCAACCAGATCGTGAACCTGGCGCCGCCGGAGGGCGCGTCCGTAATCTCGATCGCGCCGCCGTGCTGGCGCTCGATGATCCCGAGCACGATCGCCAATCCCAAGCCGGTGCCGCCGGTCGAGCGGTTGCGGGAGGATTCGCCGCGATGAAAGGCGGTGAACACCGCGCGGCGGTCGGCGAGCGGTATTCCCGGCCCGTCGTCATCGATGACGATTTCGATCATGCCGTGGCTTCGCTGCACCCAGAGGCGCGCCTGCTTGCCATAACGCAGCGCGTTGCCGATCAGGTTCGACAGGGCGCGGGAGAGCGCGGAGCGATCGCCGGAGACCAGGAACGGCCCGCCGCCCAGCCGGTGCAAGGTCACCTCGCCGCCGGCAAGCCGCGCCGCCTCGACCTCGTGGAACACCACGGCGAAGGCATCGATCGTCTCCCGGCTCTTCAGCGGATTGGCGTGCACGGCAACGAGCAGCGCATCCTCCAGCAGTCTCGTCATGGCGTCGAGATCGTGCGAAGCCTTTTGAACCTGGTTCGGATCGTCGAGCAGGTCGAGCCGAAGTTTCAGCCGCTGCACATAGGTCTTGATGTCGTGCGCAATCGCGCCGAGCATGGCGTTGCGCTCGGCCAGCAATGTCGCGACCTGCTGCTGCATGCGCAGCGTGCCCCTCGCCAGCGCCGCGATATCCGGCGAGCCGCCGATCGGAAGCGGCTGCGGCACGCCGGTCGCCGCGAAAGCTTGGACTGAACTTGCGATGCGCTCGACCGCGCGGCCCTCGCGCAGGATCGCCAGCAGCACGCCGCTGGACAACAGCAATCCAACGACGCCCACCCAGAACCCGGTCGGCAATCCGAACAGGCGCGGCAGAAGGTCACCGCGAACCTTCGCCACGAGCCAGTTTCCGGTGGCGAGGCGCACATAGATGTCGACGGGCTCGCCCGACAGCGCCCAGTTGAAGGCGGGGCGCTCGCGGTCGAACCGGCGGGCACGGGTCAGGGCCACGACGGAAGCGGCCTCCGCGCCATCAAGGCGCTGGCGCATCGCGGTTTCGACCGCAAGTACATGCGCCAGACCGGAAGACAGCTGCGGCGGGTCCTGCGTGAGGCGCAAGGTGAGACCGGCGGAGGACGACGCGCGGAGCAGATCCTTTCGGCGCGCTTCGTCAAGGCCCGACCAGAGACGGACGACGGCCGCGATCTGGTCCGGTACCAGGCCGGCAGCGTTGCCGGCGCGCCTGCGTTGCGCTTCCACGAAGGTCGAGGCGAGCGCGAGCACCTCGACCAGAATGGCCGCGATCGCGATCCAGAAGAACAGCCGCCACAATCGCCGCCGCGGCACCGTCACGACGCGCCTTCCACGGGCAGCGCGAGAATATAGCCGGCGTTGCGCACGGTCTTGATGCCGTCGTCGGGAAAGCCGGCGTCGATCAGCTTCTTGCGCAGCCGGCTGATCTGGACGTCGATATTGCGGTCGAACAGCTCGGAGGAGCGCCCGCGCGTCCAGTCGATCAGCTGATCGCGCGACAGCGTCCGCCCCGTCCGTTCGACGAAGCAGCACAGCAGGTCGAACTCGCCCGAGCTCAGCGCGAGCGGTGTCCCTTCGCGGTCGAGCACGGCGCGGCGGTCGCGATCGACCGTGAAGCCGGCGACCACGTATTTGGCATTTCTCGCGGGACCGCCGCGCCGCAGGATCGCCCTCACCCGCGCTACCAGCTCGCGCCGCTCGAACGGTTTTGGCAGATAGTCGTCGGCGCCCGCCTCGAGCCCGATCGAGCGGTCGACGCTGAGCGAGCGGGCCGAAACCATCAGGATGGGGACATCGTCCGTTTCCCGCAAGCGCTGGCAGAAGGTCAGGCCGTCCACGTCAGGCATCATGATGTCGAGGATGACGAGGTCGACCGCCTTGCGCGTTGCAAGGATTCGGTGCGCCGCCGCCGCGTCCTTGGCCAGTTGAACGTCAAAACCCTCGCGAGTCAGCACGACCTGCAGCAACGAGCGGATTTCGTCATCATCGTCCACGACGAGGATTTTCGCCGACGGTTTCGTCATGCCGTCATTGTCTTTGCGCCGCGTCCGATCGGCAAGCGGCAAGTCCGCCCGGCAACAAATTGCAATATTCGGAGCTGCCGCGACAAAATCCCGGCAAAGGGGCCCGGGCATGGTCGCCCCATTCGCCGCCCGCCCCGGATGGCACATCGGAATGGAGGACGATATGACGAAGGTAATCATTCTCGCGGCCTCAGTGGCCGCTGCCCTTGTCGCGACCGCGCCGGCGGCCGAGGCCGGCAGCTGGACACAGCGCTGGGTGGGGCCGCGCGGCGGCGTCTACCAGGGCGGGGGAAGCTGCTTCAACGGCGCGTGCCAGAGCTCGGGGACGTTCACCGGCCCGTATGGCGGGGTGTGGCGTCAATCGGGCGGCGCCCGTCAGGTCGGACCCGGACAATGGACGGGCAGACGCACCATCACCGGCCCCAATGGCCACACCTGGCAGAATTCCTGGACCTGGCAGTCCGGCGGCGGAAATCTGTAAGTCTCAAGCACGACTGCGGCCGGGACGCGTCCTGGCCGCAGTCGCACGCCCGGGCCTTGGCGCGCCACTCAGTTCGACATGCTATATAGTGCGCACGTCGGCAAGGAGTTGCCATGAAGCGTCGCGAATTCATCTGGCTTGTTGGCGGGGCGGCAACGTGGCCCTTGCTGGCGCGTGCGCAGCAGCCGGGGAGAACGCCGCGCATCGTCCAGATCGCACCGGTCGATTTTCCGGACCAGATCAACGGCACCCGGCGGCTTCTGGCCGAGCTCGGTTACATTGACGGACGAAATATCCGCTATGAGTTTCGCAGCGCTGGCGGAAATGCCGACGCGCTGCCTGCTCTTGCCGAGGAAGTCGTCCGCGCGGGCGGAGTCGATGTCATCGTCGCGGTGAGCACGCCTGCTGCTCTCGCCGCCCACAAGGCAACCACGACGATTCCTATCGTCGCCTTTACCGCTGTTGATCCCGTCGGCTCGGGCCTGGCGGAAAGTCTCGCCCGTCCCGGTCGCAACGTAACCGGCGTCGCCGTCTTTTCGGAGGAGACCACGGTCAAGCGCGTCGAGCTGATGCGGGAGATTCTTCCGCGGGCGGCTCGGCTGGGTACCGTGACGACAAAAATCACCAGCGGGGCGCAGAGCCTTGCTCCGGTCCTGGAAACCGCCCGCAAGCTCGGCTTCGAGGTTGAAGCCATCAACGTCGACGATCCAGCCGATATCCCGAAAACCCTGAGCCCGGAGGTTCTCGCCAGATTTGACGGGCTGGTGTTTGTTCCCGATGTTCTGCTTAGCTCGCATATGCTCGAGGTCATCAAGATGGTGAACCTCAGCAAGAGGCCGGCGATTTTTGCCGCACCCGACTGGGCCGCCCATGGCGGCCTGATTTCCTTTGGGCCCGATTTCAACGATGCGAGGCGTCACCTGATGTCCCAGCTCGATCGCGTTCTGAAAGGCACCGCGCCGGGTGACCTGCCGTTCGAGCGGCCCACCAAGTTCGATCTCAGGATCAACCTGCGCGTCGCCAAGGCGCTGGGAATCGAATTGCCTGCGACCCTTCTCGCTCGCGCCGACGAGGTGATCGAGTGAGCCTCAATGCCCTTCGAACGAGATCAGCGTGCGCACAGGGACGTCGAGCTTGCGCAGCTTGTCGGCGCCGCCGAGCTCGGGCAGATCGATGATGAAGCAGGCGGCCACCACATTGGCGCCGATCTGGCGCAGAAGTTTCACCGCGCCCTCCGCGGTGCCGCCGGTGGCGATGAGATCGTCGACCAGGATCACGCGCTCGCCGGGCTTGATGGCGTCGGCATGCATCTCCATCTCATCGATGCCGTATTCCAGCGAGTAGGCGATGCGCACGGTGGTGTGCGGCAGCTTACCCTTCTTGCGGATCGGCACGAAGCCGGCCGAGGCCTGGTGTGCGACCGCACCGCCGAGGATGAAACCGCGCGCCTCGATGCCGGCGACCTTGTCGATTTTCGAACCGGCCCAGGGATGCACCAGCTCGTCAACGGCGCGGCGGAAGGCGCGCGGCTCGCCCAAGAGCGTGGTGATGTCCCGGAACATGATGCCCTTTTTCGGGTAGTCCGGAATGGTGCGAACGGTCGCCTTCAGATCATGCTCGAACGTCATTGTGTCTCAGCCCCTCTCGCTTTCTCGTCATTGCGAGCGGAGCGAAGCAATCCATGGTGCCGCGTCGGGAAAGCTGGATTGCTTCGTCGCTTCGCTCCTCGCAATGACGGCTCCTTCTAATTCACATTCAGCCGGAACGCATTTTCCACGATCCGCAGGCCCACCTCGCCGCCCAGCGACATCAGCGACTCCGGATGGAATTGCACGCCGCCAACCGGCAGCGTCTTGTGCTCGATCGCCATCGCGACGCCGTCTTCCGTGGTCGCGGTGACTGTCAGCACGTCGGGCACGCTGTCACGCTCGACGAACAGCGAATGATAGCGGCCGATCACGATCTCGTTCGGCAGATTCTGCATCAGTCTGCCGCCGCGAACCTGGATGCGCGAGGGCCGGCCGTGTGCGGGTTGGCCGAGCTGGCCGAGTGTGCCGCCAAAATATTCGCCGATCGCCTGCACGCCCAGGCAGACGCCGAAGATGGGAAGCTTTTGGTCGATCGCGGTGCCGATGGTTTTGGAGATGCCAAAGTCCTCGGGGCGTCCCGGGCCGGGCGACAGCACCAGCAGATCCCATTTGCGCTTCAGCATCTCCTGCGCATGGACATGGCGCACCACGGTGACGCTGGCGCCGACCTGGCGGAAGTAATCGGCCAGCATGTGCACAAAGCTGTCGTCATGGTCGATCAGCAAGACCTTCTTGCCGGAGCCGGTGGCATCAGGCGCGATGCTCGACAGCGGCTTTGGCGGATCGCCGCGCAGCGCTTGGAACAAGGCGGCAGCCTTGACGTGGCATTCGCGATCTTCGGCTGAAGGCTCCGAGTCAAACAGACAGGTGGCGCCGACGCGCACCTCGGCAAGGCCGTCCTTCATGCGGATGGTGCGGATGGTCAGGCCCGTATTGATGCTGCCGTCGAAATTGACCGCGCCGATCGCGCCGGCATACCAGCGCCGCGGCGAGCGCTCGTGATCCTCGACGAACTGCATCGCCCATAGCTTTGGCGCGCCGGTCACGGTGACGGCCCAGGCGTGGGTAAGGAAAGCATCGAGCGAGTCGAAGCCGGGCCGCAGCATGCCTTCGACATGATCGACGGTGTGGAAGAGTTTTGAATAAGTCTCGATCTGCCGCCGCGCCAGCACTTTGATGGTGCCGGGCACGCAAATGCGCGCCTTGTCGTTGCGGTCGACGTCGGTGCACATGTTGAGCTCGAACTCGTCCTTCTCCGAATTGAGGAGCTGGCGGATCTGCTCGGCATCGCCGATCGCGTCGGCGCCGCGCGCAATGGTGCCGGAGATCGGACAGGTTTCGACGCGGCGGCCGTCGGAGCGCACGAACATTTCCGGCGAGGCCGAAACCAGAAATTCGCCGTCGCCGAGATTCATCAGCGCGCCATAGGGCGAGGGGTTGATGCGGCAGAGCCGCTGGAACACCTCTGCGGGCGAGCGCTCGCAGGGCTCGGCAAAGAGCTGGCCAGGCACCGCCTCGAACAGGTCGCCGCGGGCAAACGCCGCGCGGGCGACTTCCACCGTGGCCTGGTATTCGCCGGGCGCGTGATCTGCAAAACCCTGGCGCGGAGTCTTATTGTAGGTGCTTTCCGCGGTGTCGTGCGGCAGGCCCTGCGTCGAGTTACCCTTCCAGGCAAATTCGTAAGACAGCACGACGCCGCGGCCGGTGGCGCGGTCATAGGCGAGCAGGCGATCCGGCACGTAGAGCACGATGTCGCGCTGGTCGGCTTCGCGCGCGCGCTTCTGCACCAGGTCCTCGATCTGGAACACGAGGTCGTAGGCGAAGGCGCCGAACAGGCCGAGCAGCGGATCGTCATTGGCCGAGAATGCCGCGATGAGATCGCGCACCAGCGACATCACGCTGGCGCGGCGGGTGCGCTGGTCCTCTTCGATTGGCGCGTCGCCGCGCATGATATGACCGGCCAGTCGCGTCGCGCTGTTCTCGTCAATGACGACGCAGGGCTCGCGCAGCACGTCGGCGATGAAGGCGATCAGCACCTCGCCGCGCGGGTTCAGCGCCGTCAGGGAAAACTTCGTCCCCGTGGTCTCCAGCACCAGCGGCGGATCGGCAAAGCCGAGGTCGAAACTCTCGTAGCGGCCGGGCACGGTGGTGCCCGACGACAGCACCACGCCGCGGCGGCGGTCCAAGAGGTCGATCAGATCGTCGAGCCGCTCGGCGTCGCCGGAAAACTGCTCGGAGAGCCGCGTGATGGCGAGCCCGCTCGCGGTGCGGAATTCGCTTTTGTCGGGCAGCGAGAAAACGGTCCTGTTCATGTCATCCTCTTACGAAACTTCTAGAAGAGAGCGCCACACAGGACAAACGAGAAGGCCGCCGAACTGCGTTGGCGACCTCTGACGATTTATGAAAATGCAATCGCACCGGCCACCTTTTACAAGGTGCGCCACCAACGACGGGACGGGCGGGCCACGGTGCTCATGGAGGCTACTCACCATCGCCCAAGGGCCGTGTCAAGGGATCGGCGGCCACAGGGTGCCGCTTTCGGCGGCAATCGGGGGCTTTAAAGAACCCCAAATACGCTTAACATTCCACGTGAACCGGCGGATCAACGTCCGGGACAAGGGAGACGCCCATGGCACTGCAGGGATTGGGATATGCCGGTTTCGGCTCGGATGCGCTCGACGACTGGCGGCAGTTCGGCACCGGCCTCGTCGGCCTGCAGGCGGTGGAGCGCGGCAATAATTTGCTCGCCTTCCGGATGGACGACCGCAAGCAGCGCATCGTCATCGACCGCGCGCTCGGCAATGGTACGCGCTTCTTCGGCTGGGAGGTGGCGGACGCCGCGGCGCTGGACGCGCTGGCGGCGAAGCTGGAGGCCGCGGGCGTTGCGGTGACCGCCGAACCTCAGCCACTGGCGGACGCCCGGCGCGTGCGGCGGCTGATTTCGTTTTCCGATCCCGCCGGCAACCGGCTGGAGGCCTTTTGCGGCGCCGAGATCGACGAGACGCCCTTCAAGCCCGGCCGCAACATTTCCGGATTCCGCACCGGCCCGCTCGGGCTTGGCCACGCCGTGCTGACGGTCGAGCACATCGAGCCCATGATGGCGTTCTATGTGAACGTGCTCGGCTTTGGCTTGAGCGATTACATCACAAAACCGTTCAAGGCCTATTTCTTGCACGTCAATCCGCGGCATCATTCGCTGGCCTTGATCGAGACCGGCAAGAGCGGCATGCACCACCTGATGGTGGAATTGTTCTCGCTCGACGATGTCGGCCAGGCCTATGACATCGCGCAGATCGAGGATCGCGTCGGGGTCACGCTCGGCCGCCACACCAACGACTTCATGACCTCGTTTTACTGCAAGTCGCCCTCCTCCTTCATGATCGAATGCGGCTGGGGCGGCCGCGAGATCGACACGCAGAACTGGCAGCCGGTCGAGATGTTCGACGGCCCGAGCCTGTGGGGCCATGACCGCGTCTGGCTCTCGGCGGAGGATCGCAAAGTCGCCAGCGAAATGCGCCTCAACGCCGCCCGCGAAGGCAAGCGCGCCCCGGTGCAGGTGATGCAGGGCAATTACAAGCTGATGGCAGGGACCTGCCCGTGGTGGGACGGGGTGCGGCAGTGACGGAAAAGCCTTGCGGTTGCGAACGATGAGGAAGGTGCTGTCCCGCATTGCCTACGGTCTTTTTGTCACACTGGTTGTCGTGGGCGGATGCGAGCTGATGCTGCGGGCCATTCGGCTCGATCCATTCTATTACTGGAAATTCCGCTTTCAGTACGTGTCGCCGAAAGCCTACGTGAACCGGGGCGAAGGGCTCTGGACCTACCGGCCCAACGCCGATCTTCGCGAAGTCGCCGTCTACGGCATGCCCTCGCCGCTCACACGCGAACCGAAGCTGTGGGTCGAATTCGATTGCCGCATGCGATCGAACAATCTCGGCCTGCTGCAGGATGACGACGTCTTGCCGGGAAGTCCGAGGACGATCGTCTTCGGCGACAGCTTCACATCCGGTCAGGGCGGGTGCCCCTGGTTTCACAAGCTGCAGGCCCGCCGGCCGCAGGACCAACTGCTCAATGCAGGCCTGCTGGGGACCGGCTTCAGCCAATGGTGGCGTCTGTTCGAATATCTGAAGGCACGGGGCGTGGTGGCCGAGCGCCTGCTGATCATTGCCATCAGCAATGATTTCAAGCGCAAGGCGTGGGTCTGGCCCAACACCGATTTCGACTGCCTCGACCGCGGCATTTGCGTATGGGACGGGGTGTACTCCTGGCAGCCGGTCCGCCCGGACGAAACGGCGAGCGAACTGTTGGCGCGTACCCGCGCGCGCTACGCCATGCGGTTTTCCAATTACAGCGCGGTGAGCTTCTGGTTCCTGTCGCTGGAGCAGTATTCCTACTTCCTGAAGTTTCTCCACATCGCCGTTGAAAACGTTGCCAGTCTCGCAAAATTCGTGGCGGGCGGTCTGCTGCCGGAAACCGAGGCCGCCCTGAAAGCCTTCAAGGCGCTCGGCATTCCCATCAAGGTGTTGCTGGTGACGCAGCGAGACGAGGCAGGCAGTCTGGGAAACGAAGCCGATTCAACCGGCGCGATGGCCGCTCTCAAGGCGCACGGCCTGCCTTACTATTGGTGTCGCCTGGACCATAAGGATTTTCTGCCCATCGACGGCCATCCGACGGCGGCCGGATACGACAAGCTCGTGGCGTGTGCGGACCAGGCGCTCGCCGGGGAGTGACACGGCATCACCGCTGTCGCCCCGGCGAAGGCCAGGGCCCATAACCACAGGGCAACGTTGTTTAGCGCAGAGCGTCTACCAAGCTCGATTCAACAATGACCGCCGCGGAGTTATGGGTCCCGGCCTTCGCCGGGACGACAGCTGAATTCGCGGCCCTACTCCCGGTAACACCCCTGCTCGATCTCCTCGATCAGTCCCCTCGCGTTTGGCTGCCAGCCGAGCTCGGCCCGCGCACGCTTGGCGCGGACGCGGCTGTTGGAGGCCATGGTGTCCTCCGCGGTGCCCTCGCCCCATTCGGCTGCGGCCTCCTGCATGGTCATCGCCGCGGGCGGGCCGGCAAAACCGAACATGCGGTTGATGGCGAGGCAGGCCTCGCGCATCGAGTTCTCGCCGTTCTCGGCGAAATAGAAGCTGCCGGCCGGCGCCTGGTCGATCGCGTAGGCGTAGAGCGGCACGAGATCGTCGATATGCACGTTGGACCAGACGTTTTCGCCGGCGCCGGCGTGGGCGGCATTACCGCGCTTCTTCGCCAGCTTGATCAACAGCGGCACCTGCACGCTGTCGCGGCCGGCGCCGTGGCCGATGCCGTAGATCAGGCTGGGGCAGATGATGACGGGGCGGCAGCCCCGATCGTGGGCGCCGAGGATGAAGTGGTTCAGCGCGACGCGGGCGGCGCGCGCCGGCGACGGCGTGATCGGCGTATCCTCGTCAAAAATATCGTCGGAGCGTTCGCCGCGCGAGCGCATGCCGACGATGCTCGAGCCGGAGGTGTGTATGAAGGCTTTGCCGCTGCCGGCAAGCGCGTCGAGCAGGACGGTGACAGCACCGCGGTGGTCGGCGCTGGCGGCATTGACGACGACGTCGGCTGCACGCGCCGCGCGGGCGAGCACCGCCGCGTCATCCAGCGTGCCCATGACAGGCTCGATGCCAAACGCGCGTACGGCGTCGGCTTTGTCGGCCGAACGAACGAGACCGGTGACCTGGTGGCCGGCGGCCGCAAGCCGCGCGGCAACCGACCCGCCGATATAGCCCGATGCGCCGGTGACGAAGATTTTCATTCACGGCCTCCACCGTCATTGCGAGCGAAGCGAAGCAATCCATCGCGCCGCAAGCCGGGACATGGATTGCTTCCGCCTTCGCTCTTGGAGCTTCGGCGGACTTTGAGCCCGGCGAAGCTTGCGCAGCAAGCGTAGACGGGTCGTCGCTGCGCTCCTCGCAATGACGCCGAACCAGCTCACCCGAGATGCTTCCTGAAAAACTCGGTCGCCCGGCCCCACGCCAGCTCCGCGCACTGCCGGTCGTGCACGGCAACGCGCTGCTCGTTCACGAAGGCATGCTCGGCGTCGTAGCGGAACAGCTCCAGCGACTTGCCGGCATCCTTCATCGCCTTCTCGAAAGCGTCGACCGCCGCCGGCGTGCACCAGTCGTCCTTGTTGGCGAAATGCGCCTGCAGGGGAATTTTCACGTCGGCGGGTTTTGCGGCCTGCTCCGGCGGGATGCCGTAGAACACGACGCCTGCGGTCAACTCCGAAATCTTCGCAGCTCCAATGATGGTCACCGCGCCACCGAGGCAGAAGCCCGTGAGCCCCACCTTGGCACCGTTGCGCGCCAGATATTGCGCGGCACCGCGCACGTTCTGCGTGGTGGCGTCCATGAAGTCGAGCGAGTTCATCTCTTTGCCGGCGGCATCGGTGTCGTGATATGGCACGACCTTGCCCTTGTAGAGATCGGGCGCCAGCGCATCGAAACCCGCCACCGCAAAGCGGTCGCAGATGCCCTTGATGTTGTCAGAGAGGCCCCACCATTCCTGGATCACCACCACGCCCGGCGCATTACCGCGCGCGGCGTTGGCGAGGTAGCCGGCGGTCTCCTTGCCGTCCGGACGCTTGAAGGTGATTGACGTGCCCATGGGTTCCTCCGCGAGTGTTTTCTGGCCGTGATGCTTGCGGCCATTTTGGCGGTTGCAACAGCCGGACGCAATCGCCTGCCAGCGCATTGCTGTATCAAACAAAAAAGCCCCCGCAGGGGCTTTTCCTTTCGTGACGCTGCGGTGAAGCTCAGTGAGCGGTGGCCCAGACCTTCTTCTTGGTGAAGTAGAGCAGCCCCGCCAGCAGGATCAGGAACACGAACACCTGCAGGCCCAGCCTCTTGCGCGCCTCCATGTGCGGCTCGGCGGTCCACATCAGGAAGGTGGTAACGTCCTTGGCGTATTGCGCGACCGTCGCCGGCGAGCCGTCGTCATAGGTCACCTGGCCGTCGGACAGCGGCTTCGGCATCTTGATGGCGTGGCCGGGGAAATATTTGTTGTAGTGCGAGCCCTCGGGCAACGTGAAGCCGGCCGGCGGCTTCTCTTCATAGCCTTGCAGCACGGCCGCGACATAGTCCGGGCCCTGCTCCTGGTACTGCGTGAACACGTCGAAGATGAACATCGGGAAGCCGCGCTTGTAGGAGCGTGCTTTCGTGATCAGCGACAGGTCCGGCGGTGCCGCGCCGCCATTGGCCGCGCGGGCCGCCTGCTCGTTCGGGAATGGCGAGGGGAAATAGTCGGCCGGGCGGCCCGGACGCTCGAACATCTCGCCGGCATCGTTCGGGCCGTCCTTGACCTTGTAGTCGGAGGCGAACGCCGCCGCCTGCGCCACGGAGTAGCCGGGGCCGCCGGGCTCGGCGAGGTTGCGGAAGGCGACATAGGACAGGCCGTGGCAGGCCGAGCAGACTTCCTTGTAGACCTTCAGCCCGCGCTGCAGTGCGCCGCGATCGAAAGTGCCGACCGGGCCGGCGAACGACCACTTGTTGCCGGGCGGCGAGTCGCCATGATCCTCGGCGCGGGCGTTCTGCGCGCTACCGATGACGAGACCACCAGCGACCATCAGTGCCAGCACGGTCGACACCATCGGCGTCGGCTTGCCGCCGGTCTTCGCCAGCACTGCGTCGGCAATCGAATTCGGCACCGGACGCGGCTTTTCGATCCGGCTCAACAGCGGCAGCAGGATCAGGAAATAGGCAAAATACATCACGGTGAGGATGCGGCCGGCGATGACATAGATGCCCTCGGGCGGCTGGGCGCCGAGATAGCCGAGCAGGACGCAGACCACCACGAAGATCCAGAAGAATTGCTTTGCCAGCGGGCGGTACTTCGACGACTTGGTCTTCGCCGTGTCGAGCCACGGCAGGAAGACCAGCACGAGGATCGCCGAGAACATGCAGACCACGCCGAACAGCTTGTTCGGGATCGAGCGCAGGATGGCGTAGAACGGCAGGTAATACCATTCGGGCACGATGTGTGCCGGCGTCACGCCGGGATTGGCCGGGATGTAGTTGTCGGCGTCGCCGAGATAGTTCGGCATGTAGAAGATGAACCACGCGTAAAGCAGCATGAAGCAGGAGACGCCGAAGAAGTCCTTGATGGTCGCGTGCGGCGTGAACGGCACGGAATCCTTGTCGGTCTTGATGTCGACGCCGTCAGGGTTGTTCTGGCCCGCGACATGCAGCGCCCAGACGTGCAGCACGACCACGCCGGCGATCACGAACGGCAGCAGGTAATGCAGCGAGAAGAAGCGGTTCAGGGTCGGATTGCCGACCGCGTAGCCGCCCCATAGCAGCGTCACGATACTGTCGCCGACATAGGGAATGGCGGAGAACAGATTGGTGATGACGGTGGCGCCCCAGAAGCTCATCTGGCCCCAGGGCAGCACATAGCCCATGAAGCCGGTCGCCATCATCAGGAGATAGATGATCACGCCGAGGATCCACAGCACCTCGCGCGGCTCCTTGTATGACCCGTAATAGAGGCCGCGGAACATGTGAACGTAGACGGCGAAGAAGAACATCGAGGCGCCGCAGGCGTGCATATTGCGCAGCAGCCAGCCGTAGTTGACATCGCGGACGATCAGCTCGACCGACTTGAAGGCGAGATCGGCATGCGGCGTGTAGTGCATGGCCAGGATCACGCCGGTTGCGATCTGCATCGCCAGCATGAACGAGAGGATGGCGCCGAAGGTCCACCAGTAGTTCAGGTTGCGCGGCGTCGGATAGGCCACGAACGAGGAATGCATGAGGCCGAAAATCGGCAGACGCCGCTCGATCCACCTCAAGGCGGGATTGGTCGGCTGATAGTCGGATGGTCCGCTCATTGATGCGATCCTGAGGAAGTAAAACGACGCGACGGCGCAAGCCCCCAGATGGGATCCGGGGCCTTAGCCGATCTGGATTTTGGTGTCGGAAACGAAGGTGTAGGGCGGCACCGGCAGGTTGGCGGGCGCCGGCCCCTGGCGGATGCGGCCGGAGGAATCGTATTGCGAGCCGTGGCAGGGGCAGAAGAAGCCGTCGTAATTGCCTTCATGGGCGATCGGGATGCAGCCGAGATGGGTGCAGATGCCGATCACGACCAGCCACTGCTCGTGGCCAGGCTTGGTGCGCTGCTGGTCGGTCTGCGGATCGGGCAGATCCTTGAGCGGCACCTTTTGCGCTTCCTCGACCTGCTTCTTGGTGCGGTTCATGATGTAGATCGGCTTGCCGCGCCAGAACACCTTGATGTCCTGCCCCGAGGCAATCGGCGTCAGGTCAACCTCGATCGGCGCGCCGGCGGCAATCGTCGCCGCATCCGGATTCATCTGCGAGATGAACGGCCAGGCGGTGGCCACTGCGCCGACGCCGGCGACGGCACCCGTTGCAACAAAGAGGAAATCACGGCGTGTCGGATGATCCGCCGAAGACGCTGTCGTCACGATCCCAAACCCTTTCCAAGCTGCTGCCGGTGGAACTGCCCCAAGGGTCGTCAGACGAGGATCGCCCAAACCCTCAAGGCAGGCTGCCGGCGCCCGCGTGCCCCGCGGCGGCAGAAAGACCGGCTTTTTCCGCGCCAGGCGGGCAGAACGGCCAGTCCAGAATCGTTCTATTGGCACCCTTGCCGGACAAGCGCAAGCCCGCTATCCGCTCGCACACGTGCAATGCACTAATTCAGCGCAAAGCCGTGATTATTTGCAACATTTCGGCGGGCCTTTCGAAAGCCCGGTCAGACCATGCAGATCGCGCTTTTCCAGCCGGATATCCCGCAAAATACTGGAACGATTCTGCGGCTCTGCGCCTGCCTCGACGTCGCCGCCCACATTATCGAGCCGGCCGGCTTTGCCACCTCCGACCGCGCCTTCCGCCGCGCCGGAATGGACTACCTCGACCAAGTGAGGCTGAGCCGCCACGACTCCTGGTCGAAATTCGAGCAGTGGCGGCGCGGCCTTGGCCACCGCCTGCTGCTGTTCACCACCAAGGGGGCCAGTTCCTACCTTGATTACGCGTACGAACCGGCAGATATCCTGCTGTTCGGACGCGAGTCCATGGGCGTAACCGACGAGGTTGTAGCGGCCGCCGATGCGCGGCTCTTCATCCCCATCAAGCCGGGACTGCGCTCGCTCAATGTCGCAATGGCCGCGGCCATGGCCATCGGCGAGGCGCTGCGGCAGACGCGTCCAACTGCACAGGCAGTCTAAAGGAGACCTGGTGAGCTACGCCGTCAAAGAGATATTTCTGACCCTGCAGGGCGAAGGCGCCCATGCCGGGCGGGCGGCGGTATTTTGCCGGTTCTCCGGCTGCAATCTCTGGAGCGGCCGCGAGCAGGATCGCGCGTCGGCCACATGTCAGTTCTGCGACACCGATTTCGTTGGCACCGACGGCACGCTGGGCGGGCGCTTTGCCAGCGCCGACGAACTTGCCGACACCATCTCGGCGCAGTGGAGCGGCGAAGACGCCAACCGCTATGTGGTGCTGACCGGCGGCGAGCCGCTGCTGCAGGTCGACCAGGCCCTGATCGACGCGCTGCACGCGCGCGGCTTTGCCGTGGCGGTCGAGACCAACGGCACGATTATTCCGCCGGATGGCATGGACTGGATCTGCGTCAGCCCGAAGGCCGGCGCCGAGCTCGTGCTCAGGCGCGGGCACGAATTGAAGCTGGTCTATCCGCAGGCCGGTGCGCAGCCGGAGAATTTTGCGGGCCTCGACTTCGAGCGCTTCTCTCTGCAGCCGATGGACGGACCGGACGTTGCCGCCAACACCGCGCGCGCCATCGACTATTGCCTGCGCCATCCCAAGTGGCGGCTCAGCCTGCAGACGCACAAGACACTCGGGATCAGGTAGGACCGATGGACGTATCCCTGATCGAACAACGCAAGCAGCGCGCGCGAGGCTGGTTCGAGAGCTTGCGCGACCAGATTTGCGCCGCGCTCGAAAAGCTCGAGGACGAGGCCTCTCCTTCGCTCTATCCGGGCGAGGCCGGCCGCTTCGTGCGCACGCCGTGGGAGCGCACCGACCACACCGGCGCCAAGGGCGGCGGCGGGGTGATGTCGATGATGCGGGGAAAACTGTTCGAGAAGGTCGGCGTGCATTGCTCGACCGTGCATGGCGAGTTCGCGCCCGAATTTCGCGGGCAGATTCCCGGCGCGTCGGATGATCCGCGCTTCTGGGCCTCGGGCATCTCGCTGATCGCGCATCTGAAAAATCCGCACGTGCCGGCGGTGCACATGAACACGCGCTTTGTCGTCACCACAAAGGCCTGGTTCGGCGGCGGCGCGGACCTGACGCCCGTGCTCGACCGCCGCCGCACCCAGGAAGACGCCGACACGATCGCCTTCCACGCCGCGATGAAGCAAGCCTGCAGCGGGCCCAATGGTGTCGCCGACTACGACAAGTACAAGAAGTGGTGCGACGAATATTTTTACCTGCCGCACCGCAAGGAAGCGCGCGGCATCGGCGGCATTTTCTACGACTGGCATGACAGCGGCGACTGGGAAGCCGACCTCGCCTTCACCCAGGACGTCGGCCGCGCGTTCCTGAAAATCTATCCCGAGCTAGTGCGGCGCAATTTCTCGACGCCATGGACCGACGCCGACCGCGAGGAGCAACTGATCCGCCGCGGGCGCTATGTCGAGTTCAACCTGCTCTACGATCGCGGCACCATCTTTGGGCTGAAGACCGGCGGCAATGTCGATTCCATCCTCTCCTCCATGCCGCCGGAGGTGAAGTGGCCGTGACAAAACTGCCGCGCGCGATGCTGATCGACATGGACGACACCATCCTGTCGGCCTATGGCCGGCCGGAGATCGCCTGGCACCACATCGCCGCGGAATTCGCCGACGAATTCGCGCCGCTGCCGCCGCAGCAAGTTGCTGCCGCGGTGCTGAGCTTCGCGCGAAATTTCTGGGCCAACGCCGAGCCGGCGTGGCGGCTCAAGCTCGCCGAGGCCAGGCGGATATCGGTGCAGGGCGGATTTGACGCGCTCGCAGCCGGCGGCCACGCAAAGCTGCCGGCCGATCTCGCGATCCGGATCGCCGACCGTTTCACGGCCTATCGCGAGGAGGAGATGTTCATCTTCCCCGGCGCACATGACGCGATCGACGCCCTGCGCACGCTCGGCGTCAAGCTCGCGCTGGTCACCAACGGCGCGGCCGATACCCAGCGCGCCAAGGTCGAGCGCTTCGAGCTCGCGCACCGCTTTCACCACATCCAGATCGAGGGCGAGCACGGCTTTGGCAAGCCGGAGGAGCGCGCTTACCTGCACGCGATGGACGCGCTCGGCGTCACCGCCGCCGATACCTGGATGATCGGCGACAATCTGGAATGGGAAGTCACGGTGCCGCAAAGGCTCGGCATCTACGCCATCTGGATGGATGTCCATGGCGACGGCCTGCCACCGGGCTCGACCGTCAAGCCCGACCGCATCATCCGCTCGCTTGCGGAACTCGTGCCTATCGAAGGCAAATAGGCGGCTCCTTCACGGCGCGAAGTGTGAATACGGTTACAGCCTGCACCGGGCAAATGTGCCATCCTGCGGTCACGGGGATCGGAGGCGAAAATGCCCGAGACAAGCGACCGACCCACAGAAAAGCCTGCCCGCAATCCCGGCTTCCTCGGCCGGATCGGCATGTTCGACAGCCGGTTTGCGTTCGTCCGCGGGCTTTCCGTCGTCACGCTGCTGAGCAGCGCGGTCGTCGGCTATTTCCAGTACCTGAATGCCTACCAGGAGAAGGTGAGCAGCCAGGCCAGGGAAGACATGAAGTCGGCGACCGATACGTTCGAGGAAGTATCATCGGCGTTTTCCGACGCGCTGGCGCTGCAGAACCTGCTGTATTCCAACTTCACCTCCGCCCTCCGCAACAAATCCGACGCCAGCGCAACAGCGCTCGGCACCAGGAATGCCGGCGAGGTTTCCAAGGCTTACGAGAAGGCGCGGACCGATCTGCGCGAAAAGATCGACGTGCTCACGCAAAAGGCACAGGTCTATATCGACTGGGCCAGCGATATCGACCGCGACCCCGCGGGAAAGCGCAACGTCGAGGGTGACCCGCTGTCGCGCTCACTGCTGCATCTCTACAGCTTCAATTGCGCCGCCGATGACAACTTTCCGCAGTTTGGCAACATCGGCGCTTCGCCCGCGCGGCCTGCTTCGGACGTGTCGGATGACGCATTTTGCGCCTCCGACCGCAAACAGGTGATCGACGAACACACGACGCCGCCCAACGCCTTCATCCGGATTTGCCCCGGTAACCCCAAGGGCATCGCGCGCAGGATTTATTGGTACAGCGCCAAGCATCACGTGCTGACGATGCACTATTGCTTCGAGAGCCTACACGAGCGGCTCGAAGGCGCGCGGCAATGGGCCTCGCAAAGCGACCGCGATGCGGCCAAGGAAACCGAGCTCGTCGCCCAGGCTGAGCAGGTCAACGACTCGCTGGACGGCCTCGCGAAGCGGCTGAATTCGTTCAACAGCCTTGCGCTGTACCAGCTGGAGCGAATCCGGGTGAAATACCGGCCGGCAGGTTTCGTCTGCAGCGTGCCTGTGGTGCGCAATCTCTTTGCCAGCTGTTTCCCGCTGCGGACGACCACGGAGCTGGTGCCGCGAGACATCAAGATTGCCTCGAGCCCGCCCTCGAAACCGCCGCCCCGTGATCAGCTTGTCATGACCGAGCGGTATCCTTCCGAATCTCGCTGATCGAGATTCCAAAAGGAGACATTCATGGATTTGAAACCGGGCGACGTTGTTACGCTGAAATCCGGTGGTCACCCGCTGACGGTGGTGGAAGTGAACGAGAACGCCGTCTCGTGCCTGTGGATGGGCGGCGAAGGCGACCTGTTCCGCGAAACGCTGCCGCTCGCCGTCCTCGAACTCGCCGAACCCGAAGATTCGGATGACGAAGACGAAGACGAAGACGAGGATGAAGACGGCGACGACGAGGAAGACGAGGACGAAGAGAAAGACGACGAAGACGAACCTCGCAAGAAGAAGTAAGGCCTGAGTTTTTCGGCGATGCCGCCCCGAGCATGATCCCGAAAAGTGAGAACCGGTTTTCGGAAAAGATCATGCTCAAAGAAAGAAGCGGACCAAGATGATGCTCGAAGAACGTCATCTTGGTCCTGCGGCGGCCGTCGCTTCAAACCGCACAATGCGGCCCATGTCATCATGATCCCGCCCGCGGTCATTGCAGGGCGTCAGGCCGGGCTTGCGACCTTCTCCCACGTAACGGCGTAGTGAGCCTCCCTCCCGCTCGTCGGGCCAATCGCGCGGGACGTGAGGATCAACGTGTTTCCGTTCACCTCAAAAAAGCGAATTTGATCGGTACCATTCCAGATCTCGTTCCATGAAATATCGACATGGTGGGTGACCTTGCCAGGAGCGTGTAAGTTCCTGCATACGCAAACATTGTCTCGTAGAGCGCCAGCCGCTCTTCGTCCGTCAAAGCGGGACCGGGCGGCGCGATGCGCCCGCTCGATGTTCCGATTGCATGCATCCGCCCATCGGCCGAGTACCGAGGTATCCCGTCGGGTGCTCGCCATATGGCGTTGACTTCTCGCCCGCGCCTGCGGTCACGACATATGACTTCAGTTTCCAGGTACCCAGCAATGGGTTTCCGTCCGGAACGGCGGGCTTGATGGTCTCCTAGAGCAGGCTTCGCGCCGCCGCCGATATCATCACGATCCCGCCGGCGATCACCACGGCATCGAGGATGGCGGTGTGGATATGCAGGGGCATGCGCTCGACAAAGGCCTTTGCGAGAAAGGCGCCGGGCAGCGCAATCGCGCCGATCAGCACGGCAAAGGCCAGCACCTGCGCGGTGACGGCGCCGGCAAGCCCGAACACGGAAATCTTGATGACGCTGGTGGCAAGCGAAATCACCGCATCGGTGGCGATCACGGCCGCGCCTTCCAGCCCGGCCGCCATCAACAGCGACAGCAGGATCACGCCCGATCCCGAGGTGCCGCCGACCACGACGCCATAGCCGACCGAGCCGAGCGCAAGCCCGCCGTCGCCGATCCTGATGTCGCGCCGTTTTGCCAGGCGCCGCAGCGGGACGCTCAGGATCAGCATGGCGCCGATGACAAGCGCAGCGCCCGCGCCGGTCAGCCGAGTGTAGCCGTAGGCGCCGAGCGCCGTGGTCACGCAGGCAGCCAGCACCACGATCAGCGCACGGCGGCGGTCGGCATAGCGGACGAAGGCGATGAAGCGGGAAAAATTGGTGAAGATCGAGGAGATCGCGATGATCGGCACCACCGGCTCGGCGCCGATCAGCGGCACCAGCACCAGCGGCATCAGCGCGCCGGTGCCGTAGCCCGCGAGCCCACCGACCACGGAAGCGAACAGCGCGACGAGGCCGACCAGCAGGAGCTGGGCAAGCGAGACGTCGGCAAAACCGGAGAGGATGTTCACAGCCGGTGATCGCGGGCGAAGCGCGCCACCGTCTGATCGGCGATGAAGGCGACCGCGCCCGGCTCGAGCGGAAAGCCGGCGGCGAGCCAGGCGTCCTCGGCAATGGTCAGGACATGGCCGAGCGCGGGGCCCTCGGCGATGCCGCGCGAGATGAAATCGGCAGCCTTCAGCGGAAACTTTGGCGCGCTCCAGCGCTGCGGCAGATCAGCCATTTGCCGCCAGTCGGGCGCATCCCTGCCCCCTGCCCGCGCCCAGGCCAGCGTCAGGCGATCACGATAAGCTTGCGCGCCGAGGCGATAGAGCCGGCGCTTTGCGGTGGCCTCGTCCATGCCGGCCAGACGCCACCAGCGATGGCCCATGGAGTCGAGCGCCTTGGCTTCCGCATTGGATAATCGCAGCCGCGCGGCGACGCGCCTTGCATCTTCCGTGACCGCAACCGAGAGCGCGCCGAGCCGGCGCATCGCATCGGCCGGCAGGCCAAGCCTCCGCTCGACCTCGATCATGGCGGCAAGCGTACCGGTGTAGGCAACGCCGCCGACGATCTGCTGCAGCAGGCCACTGTCCGCCATCGCCGAGATCGCGCCAGCGGCACCGGGCGCCACCATCAGCTTCAGCATTTCCATGCGCATGCGTTCGGCCGACAAGTTGGCGAGCCCGGCGCGGCCGCCGATGCAGGCGAGATAGCCGGCGCGATCCGGCTCGCCCGCGCCATAAGCGGCGTGGATGCGGAAGAAGCGCAGGATGCGCAAGTAATCTTCGGCGATGCGCTCGGCGGGATTGCCGATGAAGCGCACGCGGCGTTCGGCGATGTCGGCAAGCCCGCCGACATAGTCGTGCACGACGCCGGCGGCATCGACGGAAAGGCCGTTGATGGTGAAATCGCGCCGCTCGGCGTCGCGCACCCAATCTCGGCCGAACGCGACCTTGGCCTTGCGCCCGTAGGTCTCGGTGTCCTCGCGCAGTGTAGTGACCTCGAAAGGTTGCTTGTCGAGCACCAGCGTCACCGTGCCGTGCTCGATGCCGGTCGGCACGCTCTTGATGCCGGCCTTGCTCGCGCGACGGATCACCTCCTCCGGCAACGCCGTGGTGGCGATGTCGATGTCGGCGACGGCAAGGCCGAGCAGCGCATTGCGCACGGCACCGCCAGCCACGCGCGCTTCCTCGCCTTCGCCATTGAGCAGCGCCAGCACGCGCCCTGCCGGCCCGGACTTCAGCCATGGTGCATCGGCAAGCACCCGCGCCTCGGTCATTTCGCGGCCCCCGGTCTTTCGACGCCGGGCACGAGGTGGCCGTTCTCCATATGGGCAGGCGTATACGTCGAATCCGGCGGCGCACCGGAGAATTCCGCCAGGAAGACGAAGCTGACGATGACCAGCAGCAGCGAGCCCAGCGCGAGCTTGGCGACGAGCGTGATCGGCCAGGAGGCTTGGTCGAAGACGCCGGAGCGCGTTGCAATCAGGAACAACGCATAGACCGCAAAGGGGATCAGGAAGATTCCGATTTCGGTCAGGACCGGACGGATCATGCGAGATAGATCCGCTCGTACAATACGCGCAGGATTCCGGCGGTGGCGCCCCAGATGTAGCGCTCGGCAAACGGCATGGCGTAGTAGGTGCGCTCGATGCCGCGGAATTCCTTGGTGTGGAGCTGGTGGTTTTCCGGATTCATCAGGAAAGCCAGCGGCACCTCGAAGGCGTCGACCACCTCGTTTTCGTTGATGGTCAATTTGAAGCCGGGCTTCACCCTGGCTACTGTCGGCAGGATGCGGAAGCCGAACGCGGTGCCGTAGAGGTCGAGATAGCCGATCGGCTCGATGTACTCGCGCGTCAGGCCGACTTCCTCGTCCGCCTCGCGCAGCGCGGCATGCATCGGCGAGGCGTCTGTTGCATCGATCTTGCCGCCGGGAAAGGCGATCTGCCCGGCATGGCTGCTCAAATGCTCGGTACGCTGGGTGAGCAGCACCGTCGGCTCGGGATGGTCGACCACGGGGATCAGCACCGCGGCGGGCCGCACCGGCTGCTCTTGCGCGACGATCTCCAGCATGCGGTCGTTGCCGGAATCGCCGGTGCGCGGGATGATGTTGGGATCGACCAGCCCCGGCGGCACGTCAAAACCGAGCCGCGCGCGCGAGCGCTTGAAGAATTCCTCCGCGTTGATGGTCGCGGGTCTTGCGTGAAGCAGCTGTTCGTTCAACGCGCGTTCCTCACCTGCTCCGCGTCGGCCATTGCGAAGAACTCGCCGCCGGATTCGACCCCGAACATGTCCTCGCCATCGATCATCCGCTCCTCGCCCATGTCAACCAGATCGTAATAGAGCGCGCGGGTCACCTTGGCCCACAGATCGGCGCGGACATGCAGATAGGGCGTGAGCCCACCGTCCGCAGCCCGCTCGAATCGCAGGCCATGGCCCGGCTCGCACGCCACCCAGTCGTCGACATTGGTGCGGAAGCGCAAAAGCCTGCCGCGCGCATCTTCCTCGATCCGCATTTCTACGGCCATGAAGGGCGCGTCATCGACCCGGATGCCGACTTTCTCGACCGGCGTCACCAAAAAGTGCTTGCCGTTCTCGCGCTTAAGGATGGTCGAGAACAGCCGCACCAGCGCCGGCCGGCCGATTGGCGTTCCCATGTAGAACCACGTACCATCGCTGGCGATTCGCATGTCGAGATCGCCGCAGAACGGCGGGTTCCACAGGTGCACCGGCGGCAGCCCCCGCGCGGCAGGCGCGGCGTTGGTTGCTTCGCGCGCGGCGGTGGTCAGGCCTTCGAGGTTGGTCCTGATTTGCCCTTGGTTCGCCATGGTTTACCACAAAGGTTTCATGAGGCCGTTTGGCACGTTTGCTGCACGTTGCGAATTGATCCTGGCGAGCGGCAGATTTCTCGCCACAACGTGATGCGGTTCATACCCCCAATCCGATAATGTGGGGATAGTTTAATTCAACAAATACATGGCCTTCGCATAGGTTTAGCATGAAGCCCATGACATGACGACGCAGCGGATGGCAGTCCATTCGATAAAGCTAAGCCTTAAAGAGGAGCTGACGGGAATGGCAGGTTCAGAAAGTGTCGAGAAACTCGAGGATGGCATCGTCCGTTCCGCCGAGCAGGTTTCCGCACAGATTCGCGCGGCGAAAGAGGCGATCTCCACCGTCATTTTCGGCCAGGACCGCGTCATTGAAAACACACTGGTGACAATCCTTTCCGGCGGTCATGCGCTGCTGATCGGCGTGCCGGGCCTTGCCAAGACCAAGCTGGTGGAGACGCTCGGCGTCACGCTCGGGCTCGACGCCAAGCGCATCCAGTTCACGCCGGACCTGATGCCTTCGGACATCTTGGGCGCTGAAGTGCTGGATGAGAGCAGCGCGGGAAAACGATCCTTCCGCTTCATTTCCGGCCCGGTCTTCGCGCAGCTCTTGATGGCTGACGAGATCAACCGCGCCAGCCCGCGCACGCAGTCGGCGCTGCTGCAAGCCATGCAGGAACAGCACATCACCGTTGCAGGCGCGCGGCATGACCTGCCGAAGCCTTTCCATGTGCTGGCGACGCAAAACCCGCTGGAGCAGGAAGGCACCTATCCCCTGCCGGAAGCGCAGCTCGACCGCTTCTTGATGGAGATCGACGTCGACTATCCCGATCGCGACGCCGAGCGGCGCATCCTGTTCGAAACCACCGGCGCGGAAGAGACGCTGGCCAAGGCCTCGATGAACGCCGAGACGCTGATCACGGCGCAGCGGCTGGTGCGGCGACTGCCGGTCGGCGACTCCGTGGTCGAGGCGATCCTTTCGCTGGTGCGCGCCGCGCGCCCGAGCGAGGAAGGCGAGAAGCTGATCGCCTGGGGACCCGGCCCCCGCGCCAGCCAGTCGCTGATGCTGGCGGTGCGTGCGCGGGCGCTGCTCGACGGACGGCTCGCACCGTCGGTCGACGATGTACTCGATCTTGCCGAGCCCGTGCTGAAACACCGCATGGCGCTGACGTTCACGGCGCGCGCCGAGGGACGCACCATCCCCGACGTGATCAGGCAATTGAAGACGCGGATCGGTTGATGGCCGCACCCAACAAGAACGAGGTTCTGGAGATCACAGCAATCCGACGTGCCGATGGCGAAAGCCGCACGCTCGCCGCATCGCTGCCGCGCCTCGTCCTTGAAGCCCGCCGCATCGCAGCCAACGTGATCCATGGCCTGCACGGCCGCCGCCGCGCCGGCGCGGGCGAGAATTTCTGGCAATACCGCCGCTTCGTCTCCGGCGAGCCGGCCGCGCGCGTCGACTGGCGGCGCTCCGCGCGCGATGACCATCTCTATGTGCGCGAGCAGGAATGGGAAGCCTCCCACACCGTGTGGATCTGGCCGGACCGCTCACCCTCGATGGCGTTCGCCTCGCGCGATGCGCGCGACAGCAAGCTGGAGCGCGGACTGATCGTCGCCTTTGCACTTGCTGAGCTCCTGGTTGCCGGCGGCGAACGCGTCGGCATTCCCGGGTTGATGAATCCGACTGCCAGCCGCAATGTGATCGACAAGATGGCGCAGGCGATGCTGCATGACGATGCGACGCGCCTGAGCCTGCCGCCGTCCTTCGTGCCGTCGGCGCTGGCCGAGATCGTGGTGCTCTCCGATTTCTGGTCGCCCATGGCAGAGATCAGGAACATGCTGGCGGGGCTGTCGTCATCCGGCGCGCATGGCACGCTGATCCAGGTCGTCGATCCCGCGGAAGAGACCTTCCCCTATTCCGGCCGCGTCGAATTCGTCGAGCCGGAGGGCGGCGAGATGATCACCGCCGGCCGCGCCGAAAGCTGGATCAACGACTATGTCGCCCGCGTTGCGCTGCATCGCGACGAAATCCGCGCCGAGACCAACCGGCTCGACTGGTTGTTCTCCACCCACACCACCAGCCGCTCGGCAGCCGAGCTGCTCTTGTTCCTGCACGGCGGCATGATGGTCAGCAAGGGCGGCGCGCGTTCGACCGTGAAAGCGGGGCGAAGCGCATGATGGGACTGCCCCTCACTTTTGCCGAACCGTTTTTGCTGCTGGGGCTTCTGAGCCTGCCGGTGCTGTGGTGGCTGCTGCGGGTGATGCCGCCGCGGCCGCGCCGCATCGAATTCCCGCCGACCAAACTGCTGTTCGACATTGCGCCCAAGGAAGAGACGCCCTCGCGCACGCCGTGGTGGCTGACGGCGATCCGTCTTGCCGCGGCGGCACTGCTGATCATCGCGGCCGCGGGCCCGATCTGGAATCCCGCCACCGGGCTCGGCGCCAATAATGGCGCGGTCGTGATCCTGCTCGACGATGGCTGGAGCTCGGCCGCAAGCTGGGAAACCCGCGTCAAGGCCGCCGATGAATTGATCGCCAAGGCGGACAATGATCGCCGCGGCGTCGCGCTCGTCGCACTGTCCGAGCCGCAGCGCGACATCACGCTGATGCCGGCCGGCACCGCGCGCGTGGCGCTGCGGCAGATCTCGCCAAAGCCGTGGTCGGTCGAGCGCGTCGAGACGCTGCCCGCGATCGAGCGGTTCCTGAAGTCCACGGGCGATGCCGAGATTGCCTGGCTCACCGACGGCACCGATACCGGCCGCGGCAGCGAATTTTTGGAAGGTTTGTCGAAGACGATCGGCGAGCGTTCGCTGACGATCTTCGAGGGTGCGCCGGCGCCGCTGGCCCTTGCGGCAGCCGAAAACGCGGCAGCGAAGATGACCGTGAAAGTGCTGCGGCCGGGCGGCCGCGCCGCCGTCGGCACCGTGCGTGCGGTGGACGCCAAGGGCTCGCCGGTCGGCGAGTCCCGTTTCGTCTTCGCCGACGGCAATCGCGAGACGGAAGCCTCGTTCGATCTGCCGGTCGAGCTGCGCAACGACATCGCACGGCTGGAGATCGCGGGCGAGCGTTCCGCGGGCGCGGTGCAGCTGCTCGACAAGCGCTGGCGGCGGCGCGCCGTCGGCGTCGTCTCCGGCGCGACCAGCGACACCGCGCAGCCGCTGCTTGCCGCGAACTTCTATCTCGCGCGGGCGCTCTCGCCCTTTGCCGACGTGCGGCTGGGCGACCGCGGCGCGCCACAGCAGGCGGTCGGGCAGTTCCTCGACCAGAAACTGCCGATGATCGTGATGGCCGATGTCGGCACGCTGTCGCCGGAAATCCGCGAGCGGCTCAACCTCTGGATCGAACAGGGCGGCGTGCTGGTGCGTTTCGCAGGTCCCCGTCTGGCGCAGGCCGATGACGACCTGGTGCCCGTAAAACTGCGGCGCGGCGGCCGCATCCTCGGCGGCAGCCTGACGTGGGAGAAGCCGCAGCATCTCTCCACCTTCGCCGCCGAAGGACCGTTCGCAGGGCTTGCCGTGCCAAAGGACATCACCGTCAGCCGCCAGGTGCTGGCCGAGCCGGATGCCGCGCTCGCCGCAAAGACCTGGGCGCTGCTGGAAGACGGCACGCCGCTGGTGACCGGCGAGCGCCGCGGCAAGGGCGTGGTTGCCCTCTTCCATGTCGGCGCCGATATGCGCTGGTCGGATCTGCCGATGTCCGGTACTTTCGTTGAAATGCTGCGGCGGGTCGTCGACATGTCCGGTTACACCTCGACGCCAGGCGCCGGCGTTGCCGGCGAAAGTGCGGTTGAAATGGTCGCGCCCTTGCGCACGCTCGACGGTTTTGGCGCCTTCGGCCCGCCGCCCTCGACCGCAAAGCCGATGCCTGCCGATTATCGCGATCGTGCAACGCCGGAACATCCGCCCGGACTCTACGGTCCGCAGGAAGGCCCGATCGCGGTCAACACGCTCGCGGCCGCAGACCGTCTCGCCGCGCTGGATACGTCAAGCCTGCACGCGACGCGGGCGACCTACACCAATGCCGAGCCGCGCGATCTGCGCGGCATCCTGCTCGCCTCCGCACTCGCGCTGTTCCTGCTCGACGCGGTGATCGTGGCGCTGCTCGGCGCAGGCCTTGCGGCACTGGTGCGGCGCTGGCGCAGCGCACCCGCTTCGCTCGTGCTGGCGCTGATCTTCGCATTGAGCACCGTCGCACCTGGATCCGTGCGCGCCGATGCCGCCGGCGACGACTTTGCGATGCGTTCGGTGTCGCAGACGCGGCTGGCCTATGTCGTGACCGGCAATGCCGACGTCGACGCCATCGTGAAAGCCGGCATGTCGGGGCTGACGCTGTTCCTCGCCCAGCGCACCGCGCTGGAAGCCGGCGATCCCGTCGGCGTCGATCCGGCGCGCGACGAGCTTGCGTTCTTCCCGCTGATCTACTGGCCGATCGTGCCCGGCGCGCCAAAGCCGTCGCAGGACACGCTCAACCGCATCGACGCCTATATGAAACAGGGTGGCACCGTGCTATTCGACACCCGCGACGCCGTCGAGGCGCCGCCCGGCGACAACGGCGCGGCGCAGACGCCGGCCATGGCCACGCTGCGCAACATGCTGTCCTCGCTCGACGTGCCCGAGCTCGAGCCGGTGCCGCGCGAGCACGTGCTGACCAAGACGTTCTATCTGTTGCGCGACTTCCCGGGCCGTTACACCACCGGTCAGACCTGGGTAGAGACGCTGCCGCGTGACGATGACGAGGAAGCCGCCTCGCGGCCGGCGCATGGCGGCGACGGCGTCTCGCCGATCATCATCACCTCGAACGATCTCGCCGGCGCCTGGGCGCTGCGTCCCGACGGCCAGCCGATGTTGCCGGTGTCGGGCGGCGACGTGCGCCAGCGCGAATTCGCCTTCCGCTCCGGCGTCAACATCGTGATGTACACGCTGACCGGCAACTACAAGGCCGACCAGGTGCACGTGCCGGCGCTGATCGAACGCCTGGGGCAGTAGCACCATGCAGTATGGTATCGCGTTCACTCCCCTCGTCCCGACGATCGTGCTGTGGATCGCGCTCGCCGCCATCGGCGTGATCGGCGGGCTATTGCTGCTCGGCCGCTCGCGCGGCGCCGCGGTGCGCGTCTTCGCGCTGGCGCTGGTGCTGCTGGCGCTCGCAAACCCGTCGTTCACCCGCGAGGACCGCGAGCCGCTGTCCTCCGTTGCCGCTGTCGTGATCGACAAGAGCCCGAGCCAGAATTTTGGCGATCGCACGCAGGAGACGGCGAAGGCGCAGGAAGCGCTCGTCGATGCGCTCAAGAAGGTCAAGGGCCTCGAGGTCCGCGTCGTCGAGGCCGGCCAGGCTGATGGCGAGACCGACGGCACCAAGCTTTTCGGCGCGCTGTCTTCGGCTCTCGCCGACGTGCCGATCGACCGCGTCGCCGGCGCCTTCCTGATCACTGACGGCCGCGTCCACGACATTCCCGCCAATGCCGGCGCAGTCGGCTTCCAGGCGCCGGTGCATGCCCTGATCACCGGCCGCAAGGACGAGCGCGATCGCCGCATCGCGATTTCGGCGGCGCCGCGCTTCGGCATTGTCGGCCAGCCGCAGACCATCACCTACCGGCTCGATGACCAGGGCGTGCGCGGCGAGCGCGCGAAAATCACCGTGCGCCGCGACGGCGAGGTGATCAACGAGCGCACGCTTTCCAGCGGCCAGACCGCCGATGTCGAGATCGACATCAAGCATGCCGGCCCCAACATCGTCGAGATCGAGGCTGCACCGCTCGACAACGAGCTGACGCTGGTCAACAACCGCGCGGTGGTTGCGATCGACGGCGTGCGCGATCAGCTCCGCGTGCTCTTGGTTTCCGGCGAGCCGCATTCCGGCGAGCGCACCTGGCGCAACCTGCTGAAATCGGACGCCAGCGTCGGCCTGGTACATTTCACCATCCTGCGTCCGCCGGAGAAGCAGGACGGCACGCCGATTAACGAGCTGTCGCTGATCGCGTTTCCGACCCGCGAACTGTTCCAGCAGAGGATCAATGATTTTCAGCTGATCATTTTCGACCGCTACGCCCGCCAGGGCGTGCTGCCGATCGCCTATTTCGACAACATCGCGCGCTATGTGCGCGGCGGCGGCGCGGTGCTGGTGTCGGCTGGGCCCGACTATGCCTCCACGACCAGCATCTGGCGCACGCCGCTCGATACGGTGCTGCCGGCAGAACCGGTCGGCGTGACCGAGAAGGCGTATTACGCGCATCTTTCCGACGCCGGCAAGCGCCATCCGGTGACGCGCGGGCTGGAAGGCTCCGCCACCGAGCCGCCGCGCTGGAGCCGCTTCTTCCGCACCGTCGACACCCGCAACACCATCGGCCAGCCGGTCATGACCGGCGCCGACGGCAAGCCACTGCTCTTGCTGTCGCGCTTCGGCGAGGGCCGTGTCGCGCTGTTGCTCACCGATCACATCTGGCTGTGGGCGCGCGGCTATGAAGGCGGCGGCCCGCATCTTGATCTTTTGCGGCGGACGTCGCACTGGCTGATGAAGCAGCCCGACCTCGACGAAGAGGCACTGCGCCTGCAGATCGCCGGCAAGGATCTCGCCGTGATCCGCCAGTCCATGTCCGACGCGGTGTCGCCCGTAACGGTGACCTCACCGAGCGGGGCGACGCGCGAGCTGACCTTGTCGCCTGCTGAACCCGGCGAATGGCGCGCTACGCTGCCGGCCGGCGAGCTCGGCCTGTGGCAGGCCACCGACGGCACGCTGAAGGCGCTGATCAATGTCGGCCCGACCAATCCGAAGGAATTTTCGGAGGTCACCTCCACGACCGACATGCTCAAGCCGCTCGCGCAGGCCACCGGCGGCGATGCCCGCCGGGTGATTGACGGCGGCAGCCTCGACATGCCCCGCATCGTGCCGGTGCGCGCCTCCAGCGTATTCCGCGGCGACGGCTGGATGGGCGTGAAGATGCGCGACGCCAGCGTGGTCAAGGGCGTCGGCGTGCTGCCTGTCTTCGCAGGGCTGGTCGGCCTGCTGCTGCTGCTCGGTGCGTTTGCCGCGACCTGGCTGCGCGAGGGGCGTTAAGTCACTACCGCGCGGAGCGTTGCCGCAATCCCACAGTCTCAATCGATCCGACACGCTGTCATCTGGCCGATGGTTGACACCCCCGCGGCCGTCCGATGTTATAATGTAACATCGGTGATCCCATGAAGTGGTTCCGGCGGCATATCAGGACGGGTTCGCGGCTGGCGCTGTTTGCGCTGGCGCTGCAATTCGTCCTGTCGTTCGGACATGTCCATTGGGATGCCGCGCAGGCCGCAGCGGCGATCCAGAGTCAAGATAGTCTCGCGCGTGAGCAGGGCGCTCTCCCTGACGCGGCGAGCCAAGCGCAGCAGCAGCCATCCGGACATGACGACGGCGCGCCTTCGAATGAACCGTGCGCGATCTGCGCCGTTATGTCGATGGCAAGCCAGATGCTGTTCGCAACGGCCGCGCTGCTGCCGCTGCCGGACGCGATCGAACAGTCCTTTCTCGTAACCGACGCCAGGTTTGCCCTTCCGGGCACGCCCTGGCCGGCGTTCCAGTCCCGCGGCCCTCCCGTTTCCTGACGATTGACCGCCGTCCATGAGGCATCGCTGCGCGCGATCTCCTGATGGGCTCAAGCGAAATCGTCCGTCGCACGCGACGGCATCAGGAATGGGACAATGAGAATCCTGAAACGACGAACCCTTCTGACGGCCGGCGCAAGCTGGCTGGCCCTCATCGCGCACGCGCTCGCCGAGGACGCGCCGGTAGCGCTTCCCGACGTCAACGTCACGGCACCGAGCCCGATCGTGAAGCGAAAGCCGGCGGTGGTGCGCGCGCCCGTGCGCGTCGCGCGTGCAACCGGTGGCCGCAGTCGCGGGCCTGCGCCGCAAGCGCAACCTGCTCCGGCGGCCCCAACCGCGCCCGCGCCGCAACCGGGCGTGCTGCCCGTCGTCACCGACCAGTTCGCGACCGTCACCGTCGTGCCGAACGAGGAGCTCCGTCGCCAGGGCGGCGCCACGCTCGGCGACGTCCTGTTCTCCAAGCCGGGCATCACCGGCTCGAGCTTCGCGCCCGGCGCCTCCAGCCGCCCGATCATCCGCGGCCTCGACGTCAACCGCGTCGGCATTGTCGAGAACGGTGTCGCCGGCGGCGGCGCCTCAGATCTTGGCGAGGACCATTTCGTGCCGATCGATCCGCTCTCGACCAACCAGATCGAGGTGGTGCGCGGCCCCGCGGCGCTACGCTACGGCTCGACCTCGATCGGCGGCGTGGTCAGCGCCAGCAACAACCGCATTCCCGAGGCTTTGCCGGTTTGCGCCGCGCCGTTCCAGTCCTACGGACTGCCGGCAAAGGCGCCGCTGGCAGACGCGTCGTCTGCACCTTGCGTGACGGCCGAAACCCGCACGGCGGTCAGTTCGGTCGACCGCGGCACCGAGGCCGGCATTCTGCTCGACGCGGGCGCAGGCAATTTTGCTGTCCACGCCGACGCCTATGGCCGCAAGTCCAGCGATTACAACATCCCGAGCTATCCCTACCTGTTCGTTCCCGGTCAGCCGTTCAGTGGCCGGCAGCCAAACTCGGCAGCGCAGACCGACGGCGCTTCGATCGGCGGCTCCTACATCTTCCATGGCGGCTTCATCGGCGCGGCCATCACGCAGAACGACTCGCTCTACCGCATTCCCGGCATCGACGGCACCGATCACCAGACCCGCATCGACGCCCACCAGACGAAATTCACCACCAAGGGCGAGTACCGGCCGGACGCGGCGGCGATCGAGGCGATACGCTTCTGGGCCGGCGCCACCGATTACAGGCACAACGAGATTGGCCTCGCCGATCCCGTCGATCCCTCTTCCCTCGGCGTGCGGCAGACCTTTACCAACCGCGAGCAGGAAGGCCGCCTCGAGGTGCAGCTGGCGCCGTTCAACGTGCGCTTCGCCGCAATCACCACCGCATTCGGCTTTCAGGCCGGTCACCAGGAGCTGAACGCGCCCGGAGATGCTCCCGGCGAGTTGTTCAACGGTCTGTTCGATCCGAACAGGAACAACCGCGTCGCGGGCTACGTGTTCAACGAGTTCAAGTTTAGTGACGTCACGAAGGCGCAGATCGCCGGCCGTATCGAGCATGTCGATCTACATGGCACGACACCAACCTTCCCTGCGGATTTCCTGCCGAACGGCGATCCGCAATTCGCGACGGCGCGCAATCCGTCATTCACGCCGAAGAGCGGCAGCATCGGCCTGATCCAGAACCTGCCCTATGATCTCGTCGCCAGCATCACCGGTCAGTATATCGAGCGCGCGCCAAAACCGGCGGAGCTGTTCTCCCGCGGCCCGCATGATGCGACCGCGACCTTCGACATCGGCAATCCGAATCTCACCATCGAGACCGCGAAATCGGTCGAGATCGGTCTGCGCCGCGCGACCGGGCCATTCCGTTTCGAGGCCACCGCCTACTATACGCGCTTCAACAACTTCATCTTCCGCCGCCTCACCGGCGTGATGTGCGACGAGGATTTTGCCTCCTGCGGCACTCCGGGCGCGGAGCTGAACCAGGCGGTATATTCGCAAAAGGACGCGATATTCCGAGGCGGCGAATTTCAGAGCCAGCTCGATGTCGGGCCGCTCAATGGCGGCATCTGGGGCATCGAGAACCAGTTCGATGTCGTTCGCGCCACTTTCACGGACGGCACCAACGTGCCGCGGATTCCGCCGGTGCGCGCCGGCGGCGGGCTGTTCTGGCGCGATGCCAACTGGCTGATGCGCGTCAACCTGCTGCACGCCTTCGCGCAGAACAACATCGCGCCGATCGCGGAGACGCCGACGGCGGGCTACAATTTGCTGAAGGCCGAGATCAGCTACAAGACCAAGCTCGACCCGAGCTGGTTCGGCGCGCGCGAGATGACGGTCGGTCTCGTCGGCAACAATCTCTTGAACGAGAGCATCCGCAACTCCGTGTCCTACACCAAGGACGAGGTGCTGCTGCCGGGCCTGGGGGTGCGCGCGTTCGCGAATTTGAAGTTCTAGAATCTTCTCCCTCTCCCCGTTCCTACCCGGAGAGGGTCGGGGTGAGGGGCTGCTTCCGCGAGTGCGACTCGTGGAGAGTCCCCCTCACCCGGATCGCATCTGCGATGCGATCCGACCTCTCCCCGCACGCAGGGCGAGGTAAGCGTCTCTACTCCGCCTTGCTCCAGTCCGGCCGGATCTCGCCGGAGACGCTGTCGAACGCGCCGTCGGCGAGTTCGGCGATCAGCAGGCGGGTGTAATCGACCGGGCCGGGCATGATCACCCTGCCCTTCGGCACTACCTTGAAGCCGACGCGGCCGTAGTAGGGCTCGTCGCCGACGAGAATGACGAGGCGATGTCCCGCTTTCTTCGCGTCCGCCAGTGCGCGGTCGAGCAGCGCTCGGCCGACACCGCGCTTCCGGAACGGCGGCTCCACCGTCAACGGCCCCAGCATCAGCGCCGGCGTGTCGCCGATGCAGATCGGCAGCTGCCGCACCGAGCCGACCAGCAGCGTGCCGATTCGCGCCGTGAAGGACAAATCAAGCAGATGATCGACATGCTCCCGGATCCGATAGGCGCTAAGCACGAAGCGGCCGGGCCCGAAGGTGCGCTCGTGCAGGCGCTCGATCGCGTCGGCATCGTTAGGTTTTTCCGGGAGGATGGTAAGGGACAGGTTACTCATGATTGCGCTGGGATTAGCATCTGGCGCTGGCGGGGTCTATTGCGCCGGTGAGCGGTCAGCGCTTGCCGACGGCCGGCTGGGAGAGATAGGCCAGCAGCTTCATCTCGCGCCGGCCGCGCGTGACGGTGTCGAGCACGAGGCCGGAAGAGATCGAAAGCACGGCAACAATCATCAGGCCGGTCGACAGCACGGCCGTGGGGAGCCGCGGCACCACGCCCGCTTCCAGATAGGTGACGACGATCGGGATCGCGAGCCCGATCGACACCAGCATTAGAAACACGCCGATCGCGGTGAAGAAGCGCAGCGGCTTTTCCGAGCGATAAAGCCGCAGGATGGTGCCGAGAATGCGGAAGCCGTCGCGCCAAGTGTTGAGCTTGCTGAAAGAGCCTTCCGGCCGCGCGTAGTACGGAGTCGAAATCTCCGCCACCGGCAGCGCCAGCTCGAGCGCGTGCACGCTGAGCTCGGTCTCGATCTCGAAACCATCCGACAGCACGGGGAACGATTTGACGAAGCGGCGCGAGAACACGCGGTAGCCGGACAGAATGTCCTTGAACGCCTCGCCGAACACGGAGGCGAGAAACGACGTCAGCATCCAGTTGCCGGTGCGGTGCCCGGGCCGGTAGGCCGCGACCGACTGGTCGACGCGCAAGCCCACGACCATGTCGAGGTGCTCGGAAAGCAGCTTTTCGATCATCGCCGGCGCACTCGGCGCGTCATAGGTGGCATCGCCGTCGACCAGCACATAGACGTCGGCATCAACATCGGCGAACATGCGCCGCACCACATGGCCCTTGCCCTGGTGCGTTTCGCTGCGAACCTCGGCGCCCGCTTCGCGCGCGACCGCGACGGTGCGGTCCTTGGAATTGTTGTCGTAGACGTAAATGGTGGCGGTCGGAAGCGCCTTGCGGAAATCGGCGACGACGGTCGCAACCGCGGCTTCCTCATTGTAGCACGGCACCAGGACGGCGATGCGCAGATCTGCCGCCGTCATCGCCGTGCCGCCATCGAATCAACCCTGTCCATGGAATGCTTATACCGTAATCAGGCTTTGGCCGGTTGCGCGACGGCCGGATTATCCGCGACCGCCTCGCGCGGCGCCAGCGTGATAAACAGCAGCGTCCACAATGACAGCATGGCGATCGGGACGGTGTAATAGTGCGTGAATACCGGATGGGTCGCAAAGAAGACGATGTTCACGGCGAGGTTCGCGGCCACCATCAGCACGGCCTGCCGCGCGCCCGGCCGGCGCCAGATCGCCGCGGTCCAGGCGACGGCGGCGAGCAGCAGCAAGAACTGGACGTCGACCAGATACGACCGCAGCGTGGCTACATCGATGGCAGGCGGCACCACATCCATGCCGCCATAGGTCGTCGTGAACGGGCTCCCCGCATTGATCCAGTTCGCCGCCAGTGTCGGGGCGATTCCGATCAGGGACGCGACGCCGAACGCAAAACCCTCGACGAACGTTTCCCTGCTCCGTGCGATCAGGAACGCGCCCAGGAAGAAGATGCCATAGCCCGCCGACAGGAGCAGGTTCGGCAGGCGAAAGCTTGCTGAGAGTCCGACCACCAATCCGACCGCAATCGCGAGCCAAAGGCGCTCGCGCGATGAAGCAGACGAGAACAGCCTTGCGGTGAGGTATCCCGCCAGCGCGCACGCGATCATTGTCGGCGCCATCGAATAGCTCTCCTTGGCCGGGTTGATCATCAGGTAGGTCGCGCTGTCGCCGAATGCTGCAACCAAGGTAAGCTGGGCGACCGTCAATGCCCGCGTGACAGCAAGCAGCGAAAATCCCACTACGACCATCGTGGCCAGGACGTAGAGCGGGATCACCTGGAAACCGGCCGGAAACAGCGAGAGCGCGAAGCCGGTACCCGGAGGATATTGCAGGACACGCTTGCCCGACCCCGGCATGAGGGTGTGGCAGGGTGCCGTCGTTGGATCGTCCCAGGTCTTGAAGTCGATCTCCTTCAGCTTGCCGCGGAGATAGTGATCGTCGTCCCGCGCGATGTCGGTATCGAAGCCGCCAAGCCCGAACCGCTCGAACAGATGTGCCTGCCTGAGGTAACAGATGTCGTCGTAAACGGCGCGGCGTTCGCTCCAGCCAGATATCGATACGATGTTGCCGACAAGCACCACGAAGAACCCGGCAGCACAGAAAATCTTGAGGAATCTGATCATGGATGCGCGCCGGGTTCCGTCACCTTCGCCTATAGCAATCCTCAGCGCCATGTGGCGATAGGCTTTTCGCCGTGGACGATCTCGGCGATCCGCCGCCGCGTGCCTTCGGTGGTTTCCGCCGGCAGCGCGTCCACCGCAAAGAAGCCGCAGGCCGAGATTTCATGGTTGGGCGCGGGCATGCGGTCCTGGCGGAATTTTCTGACGACATAGACCGCGACGTGGTCGCGGCGCGAGACGTGACTGTTGAAGAACAGCCCGTGCAGATCAGGCTCGGCCAAAACCTCGATCCTGCCCTCCTCCAGCAATTCGCGCTTCAGCGCCTCGAGAAAGCTTTCGCCGGCCTCGACGCCGCCGCCCGGCAGGTGCCAGCCCGTGACATAGGTATGATGGATCAAAAACACCTTGCCTTCGGCATCGAGCACGACGCCGCGGACGCCTAGCGTCATGCCGCGGGCCAGCCGCCAGTAGAGGTGGAAAATCCGGCGCAACAGCGGCTCGAAATAGCTGCGCAAGGCCGACAGGTTCATGTCAGGCGCATTCCCCTGATCGCGATGCGATTGATCCTTGCGCGAAACGGGCGGCCTTGCCAATAGAGGGGAGCATCAATCCGGCCGGACTCTTGTCGATGGCGTTCACCCTGGCGCATTTGTCGGATCCGCATCTGCCGCCGCTGCCGGCGGCGCGGCTGCGCGATCTCGCCAGCAAGCGCGCGCTGGGTTACCTGAACTGGACCCGCAACCGTCACAAATATCACCGCCGCGAGGTGCTCGACGCACTGGTGGCCGATATCCGCGCGCAAGCCCCCGACCACATCGCGGTCACGGGCGATCTCGTCAATCTGGCGCTGGAGGCGGAATTCGCGCCGTCGCTGGCGTGGCTGGCAAGCGTCGGCGAGGCCGAGCATGTCACCGTCATCCCCGGCAATCACGACGCCTATGTACGCTCCACAAGTCATCGCGCGGCCGAGGCGTGGGTCGACTATCTGCGCGGCGATATCGACGGCGGCAACGGCGCCTTTCCCTTCGTGCGCAGGCGCGGACCGGTGGCGCTGATCGGCGTGTCCTCCGCGGTGCCGACGCCGCCCTTGCTGGCGACAGGCAGGCTCGGGCGGGCGCAGTTGCAGGCGCTCGACAAGATCCTCACCCAGCTCGCCTCCGAGCAGGCTTTTCGCGTGCTGCTGGTGCATCATCCCCTGCATTCGACCTCGCGGGTGAAGCGGCTGACGGATTCGCGGCAGCTTCGCGCGCTGATCCGCCAACATGGCGTGGAGCTGGTGCTGCACGGCCATGACCACATCCACTCGACCATGTGGCTGGAGGGGCCGCGCGGCGAAATCCCCGCGATCGGCGTGCCGTCGGCCTCCGCCATTGCGCATCGGCATTATCCGGCGGCGGCCTTCAACATGTTCTCGATCGAGCAGGCGGACGGCGCATGGCGCGTCGAGCAGACCGTGCGCGGCATCGACCGCGACATGCGGGTGAAGGAAATCCGGCGGGTACGGCTGTCGTAGCACGGGCTTTGGTTCCTTGTTTGTGCATGATCACCGCGCAAACGCTTCGCGTTTGTCGCAGGGAAAACCGCTGCACACTTTTCCGGATCATGCACTAGTCTCCGCCACCGCCGCCGCAACCGCCGCCGCCATCCCCGCCTCCGCCATCGCCGCCATCGCCGCCGGAATCGCCGCCGCTGCCGTCGCTCGAGGAATCGCCGAAGCCGGCGGTGCTGCCGTCAATCGACGAGCTGGCAAAATCGCCGCCGCAATAGCCGGCGCCCGCCGTCGAGCCGCCGTCCTTGCGCAGTTGCTGGCATTGCGGGTGATAGATGAAGCCGCCGGCAACCCTGTATTTGGCGTCGAGCGCGAACAACAGCGGCAGCCGGGTCGGATTGACCGGATCGATGTTCTCCTCCTTGCAGCACTGCCACCAGACCCGGCGCAGCCCTTCGTTGTTCTTGCGATCGGCGCTGAGCACGACGGCCGGGGTATGATGCAGGAAGCCGCCAAAGGCGCTTTGGCAGAAATTCTGGTATTCGCGGGTGTAGAGGATGAACTCGTGCCAGAGGTCGTCGGCGATCTGCGACGGCATCGACACGAACTTTTGGCCGCTGCGCAAATAGGCGAGGAAAAACTGGCGCAGGCCGCGCGAGACCAGCGCGCTGTCCTTGCGCTCGAAGCCGGCATGGTGCCGTTCCAGCCGCTCGAGCAAGCCTGCCGGCCAGCGGTAGTTGCGGATGAAGTCCTCGCGGCGATATTTCAGCCAGCTGCGATACAGGAAAGCCGTGAACGCGGACAGCCCGATAATCGTGAGCGTGGTCAGTATGCCGACCAGCACCGCGTAATTGTGTCGCGACATGCACCACCGCCCCGTTCGCCACCGGTCCCGCTAAAAGCCGCGCAGACTCGCATACAGCGCGAAGCCGAACAGTGCGATGACACCGAGCACGAAGCCGAGCAAAAACATGCCCCAGCCGCGGCGCCGCGGCCTTTGCTTCTGCTCCTGCTGCGGTGCGGGTGTTGCCACCAGCGCATGCTCGCGCTCGATCATGCGGCGGGCGACGTAATCGGTGACGGCTTCCACGATCACGGGCACGTCGTGCGACTCCGCGAGCACGATGCGGCCGTAGCGAGTGTCCTGCACGAAGCGGTAGATGCGCTTGTCGCGGCCCATCAGGATGTGGGCGACGACGTCGATCCACAGCCGCGGGGTTTCGCCCTGGCTGATGCCGCGGTCGAACAGGTCGATGTTGTCGGGCACCTGCGCGAACAAGGGATCGAGCGCCTCGTTCAAAATTTCCAGCCGCGCGACCTCGGCATCGCGGAGGTCGACGACGACGCCGGTGCGGTCAGCGGCCTCGATGCGTGCTTTCCGCAAAGCATCGCGCAGCCGCATCGGGTTTTCGGCGGAGCTGGCGGCATTTTGCGCGTCTGACATGGGCGCCTCGGGACTCATCGTTTCTCTCATTAACCTAGCAGTAACTATTGGCCTCGCAAAGGGCCTTTGGTTTCAAGGGGTTAGAGTCCCATTGGGGAGGCGGCCCCTCACCCTGACCCCTCTCACCGCAAGTGCGGGGAGAGAAAAGAGACAGAAACCCGGGCCCCAACATGCGCTCGGCCCCGCCCGACTTGCGCCGGACGGGGCCGATTGCCCTTGGACGTTGTTAGCCCCTAAGAGGAGCCGATCAGGCCTGCGCCGAGCGATCCGGCTCTTCCACGATGGTGTAGCGGACGCCCGCCTTGTGACGGCTCTCTTCGGAAACCTCTTTCCAGCAGTCTTCCGCTTCCTTCCGCGACTTGAACGGACCTTTGACCTGGGCCGAGCCCTCCACGAGCTTGTGGAAGTTCATCGAGCCGAATTCGCCGCCGATAACCCAGAAAAGGCTGCCCTTGGTCATTCCGTGGTCTCCTGTTGTCCGACTAGCGTGATCAGCCTGCAATACTACCAGACCCCAGACTGATCAATTCCGCCGTTAGCCGAACTGGTTCATCGTATTGTGAGCGCCGCCCGCCTTCAGGGCGGCTTCACCAGCGAAATATTCCTTGTGCTCGTCGCCGATGTCGGAGCCGGCCATGTTCTGATGCTTGACGCAGGCGATACCCTGACGGATCTCCTGGCGCTGCACGTTCTTCACATAGCCCAGCATGCCCTGCTCGCCGAAATACTCCCGCGCGAGATTGTCGGTCGACAGCGCCGCCGTGTGATAGGTCGGCAACGTGATCAGATGGTGGAAGATGCCGGCACGCTTGGCTGAATCGGCCTGGAAGGTGCGGATGCGCTCGTCGGCCTCGATCGCCAGCGGCGTATCGTCGTATTCCGCCTTCATCAGCTCGGCGCGGTTGTACTTGCTGACGTCCTTGCCGGCTTCCTTCATCGCGTCGTAGACCTGCCAACGGAAGTTGAGCGTCCAGTTGAACGACGGCGAGTTGTTGTAGCACAGCTTCGCGTTGGGAATGACCTTGCGGATGCGGTCGACCATCTTGGCGATCTGCTCGATATGCGGCTTCTCGGTCTCGATCCAGAGCAGGTCGGCGCCGTGCTGCAGCGAGGTGATGCAGTCGAGCACGCAGCGGTCCTCGCCCGTGCCGGGACGGAACTGGTAGAGGTTGGAGGGCAGCCGCTTCGGACGCATCATCTTGCCGTTCTGGTTGATGATGACGTCGCCGTTGCGGGCGTTGGCCGCTGTCACTTCCTCGCAATCCAGGAAACTGTTGTACTGATCGCCGATGTCGCCGGGCTTGTGGCTGACGGCGATCTGCTGCGTGAGACCGGCGCCGAGCGAGTCGGTGCGGGTCACGATGATGCCGTCTTCGACGCCGAGCTCGAGGAAGGCGTGACGGCAGGCGCGGATCTTCGCCAGGAAGACCTCGTGCGGAACGGTGACCTTGCCGTCCTGATGGCCGCACTGCTTCTCGTCGGAGACCTGGTTCTCGATCTGCAAGGCGCAGGCGCCCGCCTCGATCATCTTCTTGGCGAGCAGATAGGTCGCCTCGGCATTGCCGAAGCCGGCGTCGATGTCGGCGACGACGGGCACGACATGGGTCTGGAAGGTGTCGATCTTCTCGATCAGCGCCTTTTCCTTGGCCTTGTCGCCGGCCTCGCGGGCCGCGTCGAGGCTGCGGAAGATGTCATTGAGCTCGCGGGAATCCGCCTGGCGCAGGAAGGTGTAGAGCTCTTCGATCAGGGCCGGCACCGAGGTCTTCTCGTGCATCGACTGGTCGGGCAGCGGTCCGAACTCGGAGCGCAGAGCTGCGATCATCCAGCCGGACAGATACAGATAGCGGCGGTCGGTCTTGCCAAAATGCTTCTTCACCGAAATCAGCTTCTGCTGGGCGATGAAGCCGTGCCAGCAGCCGAGCGACTGGGTGTACTTGGTGGGATCGGCGTCATAGGCCGCCATGTCGGCGCGCATCAGCGCCGCAGTGTAGCGGGCGACGTCGAGGCCGGTCTTGAAACGGTTCTGCAGGCGCATGCGCGCCACGGCTTCGGCGGTGACGCCGTTCCAGGTCGGCTTGGTCTTGAGCAGCGCTTCGGCAGCTTCAATCTCGCTCTGATAGGAAGCCGGCTTCTGGAGAGCCTGGTCGATCCCACGTGGCTGGTAATTCATGGCGTGTTCCTTCGACATTCGTGACAGTGCATTGCGAAATGCGTGCTGGGAGGTAAACGCGAGATTCCTTAGATCGTACAGAGGGCTTGTATTTTATTGGTGATGTCATGTAACATATGAACTTGTAATAGATGTCAGTTTGTAAAGATTGTCACAATATGGGTCAGTACGACTGACATGGTTTGGCGAGTTCCGGGCCTTCATCCTTCGAGACGCGACCAAAAGGCCGCTCCTCAGGATGAGGGTCTGACGGCGGGCCGCGGTCTCGCCCCTCATGGTGAGGAGCGCGACAGCGCGTCTCGAACCATGAGGCCCGGGAAATCGCAAAAGGTTCAAATCGGGGAAACGCCATGCCCTCTGATTCCGGAAAGGCTCTCTTCCCCCTCTCCCCGCTCTTGCGGGGAGAGGGTTGGGGTGAGGGGCTTCTCTTTCCGAGAGCGAATGCCTCGATAGCGGTACCCCCTTACCCGCATCGCATCTTCGATGCGATCCGACCTCTCCCCGCAGGCGGGGGAGAGGTGAAAGGACACGGCCATGCCTTCTGATTCCGGAAAGAAACTGTTCGTCGGGCCCCGTTTCCGGCGCATCCGCCAGCAATTGGGGCTGTCGCAGACCCAGATGGCGGAGGGGCTGGAGATTTCGCCAAGCTACATCAACCTGATCGAGCGCAATCAGCGGCCGGTGACGGCGCAGCTGCTGCTGCGGCTGGCGGAGACCTATGACCTCGATCTGCGCGATCTCGCCACCGCCGATGAAGACCGCTTCTTTGCGGAATTGAACGAGATCTTCTCCGATCCGCTGTTCCGGCAGATCGATGTGCCGAAACAGGAGCTGCGCGACCTGGCCGAACTCTGCCCCGGCGTGACGCATTCGCTGCAGCGGCTCTACGCCGCCTATACCGAGGCGCGCCGCGGCGAGACGATGGTGGCAGCCCAAATGGCCGATCGCGAGGGCACGGCGTTCGAGGCCAACCCGATCGAGCGCGTGCGCGAGCTGATCGAGGCCAACCGCAATTATTTTCCGGAGCTGGAGACGGCGGCGGAAAATCTCCGCGACGAGTTGAATGTGACTCCCGACGGCCTGTTCGCGGCGTTTTCCGAGCGGTTGCGCGAAAAACATTCCATCGTCACCCGCATCATGCCGGTCGACGTGATGCGCGAGACGCTGCGCCGTTTCGACCGGCACCGCCGGCAGCTCCTGATCTCCGAGCTGGTGGACGGGCCCGGCCGCGCCTTCCAGCTCGGCTTCCAGATTGCGCTCGCCGAATGCGGCCCCGCCATCGAGGCGATCGCAGGCCGAGCCGGCCCGCTCGACGACACCGCGCGCCGGCTCTACCGCATCACGCTCGCCAATTACTTTGCCGCCGCCGCGATGATGCCCTATGCCGCCTTCCATGCCGCGGCCGAAGCGCTCAGCTACGACGTGCACGTGCTGGCGCAGCGTTTCAACGCCGGCTTCGAGCAGGTCTGCCATCGCCTCACCACCCTGCAGCGGCCGAATGCGCGCGGCGTGCCGTTCTTCCTGCTGCGGGTCGACAATGCCGGCAACGTATCGAAGCGGTTTTCGTCGGGCACGTTTCCGTTCTCGAAATTCGGCGGCACCTGCCCGCTGTGGAACGTGCATTCCACCTTCGACACGCCGGACCGCCTGTTGAAACAGGTGATCGAGCTGCCCGACGGCACGCGCTATTTCTCGATCGCCCAGATGGTGCGCCGCCCGGTCGCGCCGCATCCTCTGGCGCAGCCGCGCTTTGCGATTGGTCTCGGCTGCGAGATCCGCCATGCGGCAAAGCTGGTCTATGCCACCGGCATGGATCTCGAGAAGGCCGAGGGCACGCCGATCGGCGTCAACTGCCGCCTCTGCGAGCGCGAGAACTGCAGCCAGCGCGCAGAGCCGCCGATCACGCGGAGTTTGATTTTGGATGAGAACACGCGGCGTGTGAGTTCGTTTGCGTTTTCCAACGCGAGGGAGTTGTGAGTGCGCGACGCTCGCCCCAAACACACGTGTCATACCCTGCGCATGCGGGGTATCCGGTACGCCGCGGCCTGTCGGCTCAATTACGGACGTCTCTGGAATACTGGATCGCCCGGTCAAGCCGGGCGATGACATCCGAAGACTCATTCCCGGCACAATCCCCCGCCTGCCCCGTGTTATCTTCACGGCACGAATCAGTCGTGATGCGTGGAGGCATGCGTGGCCGACAGTAACAGCATGGTCGCCTGGCACCGGGCGCAATTGAAGAAGAACCGCGCAGCGCTGAAGGCGCTGGAAGTGGCCCGCTTTCGCGGCCAGCACGACAAGCTCGGCGACACCCAGCGCGCGATGTTCGAGCTCGAACGCAAGATCGCGGAGAGCGAGAAATGCATCGCCGAGCACGAGCGCCAGACCCGTCGCCCGCTCGGCACGGATTTCACCAGCCTGAAGAATGTGAGCTGGGGCAATTGGAGCGCGCATAAGTAAGGCCTCCCCCGTCATTCCGGGGCCCGGAATCCCTAACCACAGGCCGATGTTGTTGAGGGAGCGCCTCCGGCATCTCGCAAACCAATTTCTGCCACGGCGTATGGATTCCGGGCTCGCCGCTGCGCGGCGCCCCGGAATGACGATGGAGTGAAGGCATACCTTCTCATTCCCGCGGCGCGATCTCGTCCGGGTTCTGCAAATTCGTTGGCCCTTTCCGAAGAGAGGGCGCAGGGAAGGCCGGGTGCCGGCGGCACCCGCAAGCGCCGTGTGCAATGGGTAGAAAAGAACGCACACGGCTTTGACAGGTACAGCCGAGACATCCCGGCCTTCCCCGCGCAATGGTTTTACGGCTTATACGTGATCTCCCCGGGGAACGGCCTTTCTTGCCCCCGTAGCCGGCGGGACTTACCGCCGACGTAGCGCCAGGGTCGCGGCGCCAGGACCACACGATTTCACCG
>Ga0081539_10000305_pt1 | contig 110570 bp, 95 predicted proteins | sample TabmetS4T2R2_FD_71023 | JGI IMG/M metagenome (GOLD analysis project Ga0081539, IMG submission 71023) | Tabebuia heterophylla rhizosphere microbial communities from the University of Puerto Rico - S4T2R2 | ecosystem: Host-associated > Plants > Roots > Rhizosphere ... | reverse complement strand
GCCACAGACGCGACCGTCCAGCCCCTCTCAAGGCGTTCTACCATCAGCATTCGACTATGCGGCGTGGTTCTGGCATTCTCATGAACGTCCATCCGAGGCTCCTGGCTGACGGTTGCGTGTGTGGTAACCACAACCTCTCATCCAACCCTCGGACGGACAATCTCCATAGCAACGACATCTAGAGCAGGATGAATTGGAGCGGAGTCGTTCATCCTGCTCTAACTCTTGTTCTGGCGCATGATCTTATCCGAAAAGTCTGCAACTTTTCGGATAAGATCATGCTCTAGCAGAGCGAATGTTTTTGCCGCCTCAACGATAGGCGTCATCGATTTGTGAAGCCTTGGGATCGTGAAGGGCTCTCCCGTATGCTCTCCTCGCACATGACTAGCACCGTAAGTTACGACATAAAAGCGCAGCATTAGGGATCCCTTCAAAGAAGGATTCTTCAAAGATACGTTTCCCGGTTTCTACAGCGCCATGCCTTGGCGCCTTCTTGGGTCGTATTCGCATTCGATGCACCGCCGGCCTGCGCGCTGGCACGGAATAGACCATTGAATTCCTCACTCAATCTCGAATAATGGGAAAGTATCCTGAATCACCGGTCAACAAGGGTCTTTGGATCAATCCTGGGTCGGATGCAGGGAGGACACGAAGTGACTGAGCAACGAATCGCGCTGATAACCGGAGGAGGCGGCGGTCTTGGAGAAGCGATCTGCCGAGTCTTGGCGGAAGATGGTCTGCGCATTGCGGTCTGCGACCTCGATGTTGCCGCCGTTCAGGCGACTGCCGCGGAACTAACCGGTTCGGGACATGTGGGTATCGGCGTGGACGTTTCGGACGAATCCTCCGTGGTCGACGCGTTCGCCGCGGCGGAACGGCTGATCGGCCGCGTGACCGTACTGATCGGCTGCGCCGGAATTCAACGCAGGAGGGAGACCGCCGGTTTTGGTACACAGGGACAGCAGGTCTCGCCCCTGCCAACAGGTGAAACCGGCTTGGCCGACTGGAACCGAACCATCGCGGTCAACGCAACCGGTTGCTTCCTCACTGCCCGCGAATATATCCGCAGGTTGCCCGACGACTGCCCAAACGGTCGCATCGTAACCTTCTCGTCGGTGGCGGCGCACTACGGAAGCACCATGTCCGGCATCGACTACGTGGCGAGCAAGGCCGCCATCATCGGCATGACGAAGACGCTCGCGAATGAGCTTGCCTCGCGGCGGGTGACCGTCAACTGCATCGCGCCGGGACTGATCGACACACCCATGTTCCGAAAGTCGGTCAAGCCCGAAGACGACGCCCAAGTTTCCAAGGCAGTCCCGCTCAGCTTCATCGGCATTCCCGACGATGTTGCTGGTGCGGTGCGTTTTCTCGTATCGGACGCGGCGCGCTACATCACAGGCATGACCGTCGACGTGAATGGCGGCCTTCGGATGCAGTAGAACGATCTCAGCCGGCGTGGGCAAAGGGCGCCGTGCGGTACTATCTCGAATGGGCGGAGGACGATGAGATGGAACGGCCACTCGAATACGAGCACGAGGAACTGCTGAGCTACCTCGCTATCCGCCGTCATCTGGAGCGCTACATGTCGGCGATCGACAGGCGCGACTTCGACGCCGTCGGGGATTGCTTCACTGCCGATGCAGAGATCTACATGCACGTGAAAGCCGGCGATCTCCGGAGTGGCGAGTTCCACCGCGGCGGAGCGGCTTTTGCGCGCGCCGTCACACGCGTGGAGAAATTCAAGTCAACTAACCACAGCATAGCCAACACGATGATCAAGTTGAACGGATCAAAGGCGACCGCAGACAGCCGCGTCACCGCGTGGCTGATGGGCGAGATCGGCGGCGCCGACCGCGTGCTCCTCCGCTGCGTGCATCTTCTCGATGACCTGATTCTCACAGATGCGGGCTGGAAGATCAGCAAGCGCATTCATATGCCTGTGATCCAGTTCGACGTCCCTGCAAGTCCGATTGAGATGCCCCATCGGAACGTTTCTTGAGGGCGTCAGTCTCATTTGGGACAATCTGCCGATGAAACTCTTCTATTCGCCATCGTCCCCTTATGTTCGCAAGGTTTCGGTTGTGGCGCGGGAGACCGGGCAGGAAATCGAAATTCTGCCTGCCGCGGCAAGACCGACGAGTCGCGATGCGATTGTGGTCGCGAAGAATCCCTCCGGGAAAATTCCCACGGCCATCCTCGACGACGGATCGCCTCTCTACGACAGTCGTGTGATCACGCGCTGGCTGGATGCGCAACATTCCGGGCCCCGATTGTATCCCGAAGGAGACGCTCTGTGGCCGGTGCTGCGCCGCGAGGCGCTGGCAGACGGCATGCTGGAAGCAGCGCTGCTAATCCGATACGAGACCATACAGCGGCCTGAAGAGTTGCGCTGGCCCGAATGGACCCGAGGTCAGCAAGATAAGATTCACAGTTCGTTCGAACATCTGGAACGTGAAGCTGGAAGCTTTGCTGGTGTCGATGCAGGTCTGATCGCCATCGCTTGCGCTATTGGCTTCATCGACTTTCGCTTCCCCGACTGGGGCTGGCGCACAACCTGCCCCGTGCTTTGGTCCTGGTATGATGAGTTTGCCAAACGTCCGTCAATGCAGGCGACCATCCCGACTGACAAGGGTCGATGAGATAGTGCGGCAGTCGAGGCGCGCTTGCCGGCGCTTGCCAGCGACCCGAACCCTCCACCTGGGCCGGCATTGCCGGAGGCAGCGACACGTCTCGGATGCAACAGTGGCACTGTTCCCGACGGACCATCGCTACATCTCGAGCCGCAGTAATCGCTTGCGGCAAATAATCCCGTTTGGTAGGACTTTCATCGCATACACCTGCCGTCAGGTCGCGTTCGGAGGAACTCGCTGTCCGCCGTAGCCGTGGTGGCCGAGCTTTGTAGGTTGATCCAAGCTCAGTGACAGGTGCGAGTGAAGACGACAGCGTATGCGGCGAAGGCCGGATGTTGCGTTGTGATTCTGCGGAGGACACTATGAAGAACTACCCTCATTGGATCGATGGCGGCGAATACGCGCCCTCCGGCGGACAGTGGATCGATACAGTCGACCCCTTCAAGGGTGAGACTTGGGCTCGGATCGCACGAGGCAACGCTCAGGATGCCGACGCAGCCGTGCAGGCGGCCAAACGCGCCATGACGACCGGCCCCTGGGCCACCATGTCGGCCACGCAGCGCGGCAAGATCATGATGCAGATCGGGGAGCTGCTGCGCCAGAACGTCGAACGGATCGCCGAAATCGAGGTGCGCGACAACGGCAAGCTCATGGCCGAGATGCGCGGCCAGCTCAATTTCGCAGCCGACATCTGGCAGTTCTATGCCGGTCTCGCCGACAAGATCGAGGGATCGGTGAAGCCGATCGAGAAGCCCGACCATCTGGCCATGACCTTCCGCGAGCCGGTGGGCGTGGTAGCAGCGATCACAGCCTGGAACGTGCCGGTCAATTTCTTCGCGCAGAAGTGCGCGCCCGCGCTCGCGGCGGGCTGCGCAGCCGTGGTGAAGCCGTCGGAGTTCTCCTCCGTCAGCTCGGTCGAATTCGTCAAGCTTACCAAGGAGGCCGGCCTGCCCGACGGCGTGCTGAACGTCGTCACCGGCTACGGCCATGAAGTCGGGGCGCCGCTGATCGAGCATCCCGACACGGCGCAGATCAGCTTCACCGGATCCGACGTGACCGGCGCCCGCATCTACGAGGCCGCGGCGCGCCAGATGAAGCGGGTCGCCATGGAGCTTGGCGGCAAATCGCCAAACATCGTCTTCGCCGATGCGGACCTCGACGCTGCGGTGGCCGGCGCCATCTCGGGCATCTTCGGTGCATCCGGTCAGATGTGCACCGCGGGCTCGCGGCTGCTCGTGCAGAATTCAGCCAAGGAAGAGGTCACCAAACGCCTGCTAGCCCTGGCCAGGACGATTAAGCTCGGCGATCCGATGAACGCGGACACGCAGATGGGCCCGATCTCCACGCGGCCGCAGTTCGAGAAGGTGCTGAACTACATCAAGATCGCGCAAGAGGACGGGGCCCGCTGCATCAATGGCGGCAAGACCGCCGAAGGGCCCGAATTCGGCGCCGGCCAGTTCGTCGAGCCGACGATCTTCACGGACGTCACTAACGATATGCGGATCGCCCGCGAGGAAGTGTTCGGGCCGATCCTGTCGATCATCGGCTTCGAGGACGAGGGGGAAGCCGTCCGGATCGCCAACGACACCAATTACGGGCTCGCCTCAGCGGTCTGGACGAGCGACCTCGGCCGCATGCTCCGCGTCTGCAAGGCGCTGCACGCGGGTACGGTGTGGGGAAACACCTACCGCACCTACAGCCTGACCATGCCGGTCGGCGGGCGCAAGCTGTCCGGCGTCGGCCGTGAGTTCGGCGTCGAGGCGATCGACGACTTCCTCGAGACCAAGAGCGTCATGATCTCGACGGCCAAGGCCGTGCCGACGAGCAGCTTCGTTCCGCGCTAGCGGGGATGCCGCCAGACTTGCATTTCGCCATCCGGACGGATGCGTCCGGCCGCGGCCTGCGGATAACCAACGTCCGTCTCGCATTGGAGCAAGGAAATGCCCGCCGATCTGGATGTGTCCAAGGAGTTCGCCCGGTTCGCGGCCGGGACCCGCTACGAGCACCTGCCGGCCGACGCTGTCGAGACCGCCAAGAAGAGCCTTCTCGACACGCTCGGCGTGATCCTTGCGGCAAGCGGCATGGAGCCGGCGGTCAGGCCGCTGATCGATCTTGTCCGTGAGGAAGGCGGCAGAGAGGACTGCAATATTCTCGGCTTCGGCGGCCGCGTTCCCGCGTCGAAGGCCGCTCTTGCCAACGGCGCGCTCGCGCATTGCCTCGACTTCGACGACCAGACGCCGTGGGGCGCCCATCCCGACAGTTCGGTGGTGCCCACCGTGCTGGCGCTGGCAGAGCTCATGGGCGGCGTGTCCGGCAAGGACCTGATCACGGCGATCGCGATCGGACAGGAACTCTTCATCCGGCTCCGGCTGAACGTCGGTTGGCACATGGACTGGAATCTTTCCACAGCGGTGGGCATCTTCTCCGCTACAGCAGCGGGCGGGCGAATCGGGGGGTTGAACGCGGATCAGATCGCCCATGCGCTCGGCATCGCCAGCATGCATTCCAGCGGCACCATGGAGCTGATCTTCGGCGTCGGCAGCGATTTGCGCGGCATGTATGCCGGCTTTAGTTCGCAAGGCGCGGTCCAAGCCGTTCAGTTGGCGCGCCGCGGCATGACCGGTATCCAGAACCTCTTCGAAGGTGAGGCCGGTCACTTCAATGTCTATTTCAAAGGCGAGTACGACCGCACAAAGATGACCGACGGCCTGGGCACGAACTTCCACAGCGGCGGCATGCTCTACAAATATTGGCCCGCTGTCGGGAACGCTCATACCTACATCCACGCCGCCATTGAACTGAGGAAGGAGCATGACCTCGCGCTCGACCAAATCAAGGAAATTCGCGTCTATGTGGGCAATTTCGCGGAGCGCATGTGTTCACCGCTCGAGCTGCGCCAGGCGCCGCGCACGCTGGTCGACGCCAAGTTCAGCCTGCCTTTCCTCGTTGCGCTGTCGTTGGCGAAGGGCCGGATGAACATCTCGGACTTCTCCACAACAGCGCTGAAGGACACCGATATTCTGGCGCTGGCGCGCAAGGTAGTGCCTGTGCCGGATCCAGCATTCAACTGGAACCTGAAACTGCCTGATGGGAAGATCGAGGTCATCACCAGGGACGGACGAAGGATCGAGCGCCTCGGCTCTAACGTCCCCGGAACGGCGGAGCGCCCGATGACCTGGGCCCAGCTCGGCCAGAAGTTCGGCGATTGCGCCCTGGCGGCCGCGCGGCCCATCGCGCCGGACCATATCGTCGCGATCCAAGACCTGATCTGGGGGCTGGAGGCATGTGCCTCCTCGGCGGAGCTGATGCGGCTGGTTTCCTAACCGGGCGTGGCGCGTTCGATGCTGCGCAACACGCCGCGTGGATGCCTCCGCGCTGTTCCGCCTGGATCGCAAGTCGCGCAGCTGCGCACCTCGGCTCCGAGGGGCCGACCCCGCGCTCAAGCGGCAAGGCGGACGGCCACCGGCTTCTATTGCAGACGTTTGGGGATGCCATGATGCGTAGACTCGACAATACGACCGACGAACTGCTCGGCCGCGCTTATTTTGAGGCTCGCGTCCGGCATGACCACCCGCTGCGAGCCATTCGTCCGACCGTAGATGAGGTGATCGCCGGTCTCTTGCCACCCCAGCCAACGGCGCCCAGCCCGCGCCAACGGTCGGTTTCGCCCGAACGGGTCCTCCGCGCAATGCTGCTGCAGGCGCTCTACGCCCTATCCTCCGATCGAGCGCTGATGGGGTGGCTCGAGCATGACCTGTTGTCCCGCTGGTTCATCGGCGTGAACACGGACGACATGGCTTGGGACCACGTAGCTTTTTCAAGGCAGCGAAACTGGCTGGTTGACTCGGGCATCGCCGATAGATTTGTGACGGCGCTGCTCGCAAATCCCGAGGTCAAGGCGATCCTGACGGCTAGCAGCGCTACAGGCGAAATCGCGCCGCCCGGCCAAGGGGCCTGGCCACGACCACACGGCCCCGAACAGGCTTCGCCGGCCAAGTCTGTGACATTCTGATCGGCCAACTGCGCGGCCGCCCAAGCTCGGTGTGCCCGGGGTTGGTCCTTGAGATTTGTCCAAGAAGTCGTGGACTGTGGGATTTCTGTTGCTTTCGCGGGGATCGCCACTGAGAGTGACCTAGGAATGCGGCGCTCAACAACTCGAAGAAGAGTACACAATAATGATAAGATTTGGCTTGGCTTTGACTCTGGGCCTGCTAGCCACAATTCATGCTTTCGCAGCCGAGGATAGCACCTTTCCCAGCAAGTCCGTCACGATCATCGCACCGTTTCCGGCGGGCAGTTCGACCGACACGTTCGCCCGCCATCTGGCTGAACGGATGAAACCGCTGGTCTCCCGGCCTGTGGTCGTAGATGCCCTGGGGGGGCGCGAATGGGATGATCGGAACCAACGAGACGAAGAGCCGGCAACCGGACGGGCATACGATTCTCATCGGCACGATTACGAAGCAGGTCGCGAACTATGGCCTTTACAAGTCGGTGCCGTACCAGCCATCGGACTTCAAGGGAATCGCATGCCTCTACAGCGCATCTCCGCTGGTCGCGGTCCGCTCGACACTGCCGATCAAGTCAATCGCCGAACTCATCGAATACGCCAAGCAGCACCCCGGAGAGCTGACTTATGGCTGGAGCAGTTCGACCACCAAGATCGGAGGCGAACTGCTAAGCTCGCGCACCGGAATCGGATTGCGCGGCGTTCCCTACAAGGGGTCGCCCCAGATCGTAACCGATATGCTCGGCGAGCGCATCGACGTTTACGTCGACGGCCCTCCGACGATCATGTCGCACGTCAAGGAGGGCACCATGCGCGTGCTTGCCACTCTAGCCCCAAAAAGGGCGGAGGCAATGCCAGACGCTCCGACACTTGCGGAGCTGGGTTACCAGAACGCCGTCATGGATCCCTGGAACGGCGCTTTCGTCCGCTCCGAAACACCCGACGACACGCTGAAGCAGATCGCGGCGCTGTTCGAAAAGATAACCACCTCGGAGGAGTTCAAGGGCGACCTGCGCAAGCTGGGTTTGGAACCTTGGTGCTGTACGCCCGGGGAACTAGATGAGACCGTGAAGAAAGACATCCCGCTTTGGGCCGACCTGATGTCCTCGGCGGGTATCGAGAAGCAGTAGCCGCAGCCCGACAGGCAGGCGGGTGGTCATCGACCACCTCGCCCGCCCCGCGCGGCGACTCCAAGGGACGGTCCGAATTCCGGGGCTGCAGCACGAGTTCCTAGCCGTGGCTGATGCAATGTTCGCGTGGACGCACGAGACCCCTCGGCGAATTAAGTGGGAGTGCCCCGCGTGTCACTAAATATCAGTAATTGCAGATCAGCATCGAGCCCGGGTCTCAAATTGGTGGACCTCGGGACACTGCTTCTGATGCAGCTTGTGTGGGGTACCGGTCTGGTCCTGAGCAAGATCGCCGTTGACGCAATGCCGCCCCTTCTCTTCATGACGCTGAGATTTCTTTCTATCTCCCTGCTGCTCATCCCCTTCCTGCGATGGCATCCGGGACAGATGGTGCTTATTGCGCTGATCTCGCTTTTCACTGGTGCTGCCCATTTCGGTCTGATGGTGACAGGACTCGCACTGGCAGCGGACTTGACGCCTGTTGCGATCATGACGCAGCTTGGCGTCCCGTTCGCAACCCTCCTGTCGGTAGTATTTCTGCGCGAACGATTGGGGGTCTGGCGAATTTCGGCACTTGCTCTTGCCTTCTGCGGTGTGATGGTGGTGGGGTTCGATCCGACGGTGTTCCGGTATCGGGACGCGCTGTTGTTCGTGGTTGCGGGTGCATTCACGTGGGCGGTCGGAACGATCTTCATGCGCAAGGGGGGTGGCGTGCCCGTATACGACATGCAAGCCTGGCTCTCCCTGCTCGCGTGGCCCCCATTGCTTGCCGCTTCGCTGATATTTGAAGGGTCTCCAGTAGGGCCAATCCTGAATATGAGCTGGCCGGTCGCCACCGGCCTGGCGTGGATGATCTTTGGCACTAGCCTGGTCGGGCATGCCGCCTACTACTGGATCATGCAGCGTCACGAGGTAGGCTTGACGGCGCCGTTCATGTTGCTCGCGCCGATCCTGTCGGCACTGGGCGGCGCGTTGTTCCTCGGGGACGTCATTACCTGGCGTATGGCGATCGGGGGCGCACTGACGCTCGCAGGGGTGCTTGTGATCTCGCTGCGCGAGAGCCGCCGCGACCAACGGGGAAAGCTCGCAAAGACGCCGCCGTGAGGCTCAGTGTCGGCAGCAGTCGATGTGATGTGGGTCAGCCCCTCGTCTCGCTCGTCCAAGGCGCGATTTGCGAGACACAGAGCCGCCTACGATAGAAATTGTAACGGTGATCTCGGGCGAGATCTAGGCCTCGTCGAGACGAGCGAAACTTTGATGAAGCACGGAGACACGCTGGTCCGGCGCGGCACTAAGCATGTTTGGCGCAACCGCAGTGACAAGGATTCCACTGTGGTCGCGATGCACGTCAGCATTATTCGTTGAACCGCTTGCCGATCTGCTGGTCTAAACGACGACGCCAATGAGACGAGTGAGCGGCCACTGTGGGTCTGCTTACCGTCTGTCGCGTCGGCCTCGATTATCGCCAAGCATTGGCCGCGACGATAAATCTGGACGCTCGACGGCAGGCCAAACGCCGCAAGCGTCTCCAGCGCATCCGCAAAAGTCCGAGGGATGCCTTTACCTTCACCGCGAAAGCGGCGGAGGTCGTGCTCGTGCAACATCGACGTAGCGATCAGATCGAGTTGCGCCGGCAGGCCATCAACAGGGTGGCCATCCGTCCTGGTGCCACTCCGGGCCGGCACATCTCGTCGCCCTCGCGCGCTGCAGCCTGCAGCCACATCGTCCGGTTCATCGACCCGCCTCCTCACGGAGACAGAAAACCGGACAACTCGTGTGCTACCTAACCCGGACAACTCATCTGCTGCCGACACAGGTCGGCTCCCGCGCTTGCACAGCGCCAGCATTCGGCCGATAATTGCGTCGAGATACGTGCCGCCGGGAGGGCAGCACGTAAAGGCTCGACCGACCGATAAAGTCGGTGGGCAGTTCCGCAATGCTCGAGGAGGAGGCATGCTGGATCCGCGAAAGCTCTTGTACATGAAGTCTGTGGTGGAGCATGGCAGCTTCAGGAAGGCTGCCAGGGAGCTCCAGGTGTCGCAGCCGGCGCTGTCGATATCCATGGACAGACTCGAAGCTGCCGTGGGTGTTAAACTCCTGGAGCGCAGTCCGACAGGCGTTGTGCCCACCCCCGCCGGCGAGATGCTATATTCGCACGCATGGTTCATCCAGGATGAAATCGACGTCGCCCGCCAGCAGATCCAAGGACACGATTGGGCGGACAGGCATCACATCACCCTCGGCGCCATCGTCAGCGTTGTAGCCAATGTCATTCCGCTGGCTCTTTGCAAGTGGAGAGAGAGTTATCCGCACACGCCTCTTCGGATCGTCGAGAATTCTCACCCGATGCTGCTTCTTGGTCTTCTACGGACAGACTTGGACTTCATCATCGCCTGGACGGGAGGTTTCGACCTCACGGAGGGCATCAAGCAGCGGGTTCTGTTCAGGGACCGTCTGATGGTGGTGGCACGCCCGGGCCATCCCGTTCATGACAAGTCGGTGTCCTGGTGCGAACTCAGAAAATATCCGTGGGTTACCCATCTTGTCTGGCATCAATTATCGCCTGTGGCACAGGTGATGGAGTCCCAAGATCTCCCGTTGCCGGAGCAACTCACCGAGTGCAATTCGGTGAGCTTCATGAAGACGGTAATCGAGAACAGCGATCACATCGGGATGCTTCCCAACCACGTGGTTGACAATGAAGTTGCGCAGGGCAGGCTGGTGCCCTTATCCGTCACCTCGCCGATCCAAGACCGCAACATTGCGGTGTTCTTCCGGGAGCGCTCGCTTTTGGACGGCGCGAGCCGCAAGTTCCTTGATCATGTCGCGGAGACCGGCACGCGTCTCGGCAGAAGCATGCCCACGCCGTTTTTCGTAACTGGCGATCAGCCCAATTGACGCGACCGCAGGATCCTGAATCGGAAAACCGGTGCTGCAACCGCCGCGCTCAACCGTCGATATAAACCGTCTTCGTGTAAAGATAGGTGTCGAGATGGGCCCGCCCGCCCTTAGAGCCGTACCCGCTCAGCTTGGTGCCGCCGAAGCCCACCAGCGGATCTATCATGCCGTAGCAGTTCACCCACATCACGCCAGTGTGGATGCCTTTGACCACCGTCAGCGCGGTCGAGATGTTCTTTGTCCAGACGGCGCCGCCCAGCCCGTATTCGATCTGGTTGCCGAGCCGTATCGCGTCCTCCACCGTATCGAACGGAATGACCGATAGGACTGGGCCAAAGATCTCCTCCTGCGCTAACCGCATGTTGTTGTCGACATCTGAGAAAATCGTCGGCTCGACGAAGTAGCCGTCGGCCAGGGAGCCGCCGATCCGCTCGCCGCCATAAATGAGCTGCGCGCCTTCCTCGGAACCCAGCCTGATGTAGGACATCACGCGGTCCAACTGCTTGCTGGAAATCAGGGGCCCCAGCTGCGCGTCGGGATCGAGCCCGTGGCCGACGCGAATCGTCTTGGCGAACTCCCTCGCTCGGGCGCAGAATTCCTCGACGATCGGGCGCTGGACGAAAACTCGCGTGCCCGCAAAGCAGATCTGCCCGGAATTGGCGAAAACACCCATGGCCGCGCCAGGTACTGCCTTGTCCAGGTCGGCATCGGCGAAGATGATGTCCGGAGACTTGCCGCCCAGCTCGAGCTGAAGTTTCTTGATGTTCACTGCGGAAGCTTCGATGATCTTGCGCCCGGTAACGGTCGAGCCGGTGAAAGCGATACGGTCAACACCGGGATGGCTAGCAAGGGCTGCCCCGGCAGTTCCGCCATAGCCGGTCACGACGTTTACGACGCCTGCCGGCAGGCCGGCCTCGTGGAGAAGTTCCACCGTTCGAAGAACGGATAGAGATGCGTCTTCGGCCGGCTTGAGAACGACCGTGCAGCCGCTCGCCAGCACGCCTCCGAGAACCCACCACTGACCGCCCAGCGGCCCGTTCCACGGAATGATGCCGCCCACGACGCCGACCGGGGCCTTGAGGGACATGGTGGTGACGTGGCCGGGCAGGCCGTTCGGCAGCGTCTCGCCGGCGACGGCGCCGCATTGCGACGCGAAGAAAAGGATCATCTTCTGAATGAAGGACTTGAAGCCTAGCGTCCGTGAAACCGGCGCGCCCATGTCCACGGTTTCGATTTGCGCCAACTCTTCGTAGTTGCGCTCAATAATGTCGTTGATCCGGTAGAGGAGCGCCTGACGCTCATAGGGAGTCCAACGGCTCCAGGGACCCTCGAAGGCAGCGCGTGCAGCGCGCACCGCGCGGTCGACATCCGCCGCATCACCTTCGGACAACCGACCGAGCACCGCGCCAGTCGAGGGATCGTAGGTCTCGAACGTCTTGTCCGACAGAGCCGGCGTCGCATTTCCATCAATGATGTGATGGTGCTCCTTCCGGGAAAGGAAGGTTCGCGCGACCTCAGAAAGCGTCTGTATGTTGGTGTGCTGGTTCATTGCAATCTCTATGGTTGTTTGGTGGCTGAATGAGGCGAGCCGAATCGACCCGTAGCGCGCCGTGGTCGGCGCTACATCAGGAACACACCCTTGCCGCTGCTCTGCCGGTTGAAGACACGGTATGCTTCCTCAGCCTGCTCGAGCCGCCAGCGATGCGTGAAGATCCGATCGAGGTCGATGCCCCTCTCCAGGACGAAGTCGGCGCAGGCGCGCTGCCCTTGCACCGACATGGTCCATGACGGCAGGATCCGCAGTTGCTTACGCAGAACCTGGGACAGGACGAGCTTGAATTCGCCGCCGATGCCGACGAGGCCGATCGTACCCCAAGAGCGGGCCACTCGAATGGCGTCCACCCCGGCGGACGTGGCTCCGGAGGTTTCCAGAACCATGCTGGCGCCTTTGCCGTTTGTGTGCTCCCTCACGGCCTCGGCCACATCGCCGTTCTCAGGATTGATCGTGTAGTCGGCGTCTGATAGGCGGGCGGCCGCGAGCCTTTCATTATCGATATCCAGAGCGATAACTTTGGCACCCAGCGCCTTGGCGATCAGGGTCGCCGAAAGGCCGACCGGCCCCTGTCCGAATATGGCGACGGTATCGCGTCCGGTCAGGCCCATGCGTTCGAATGCGCCCCATGCCGTGCCGGTGCCACACGAGATTGCGGCGCCCGCAGCGAAGCTCAGACGCTCGTCCAACGGCACAAGCGTGTCGGCGCGCACCTTCATGAACGGAGCGTGTGCGCCATGACTGTCTTCGCCATAAACAGTAATCGGCATCTCCTCGCACATCTGAGGCCATCCGGAGTCGCATTGTCGGCAACCGGCGCAGCCTGTGTAATGGTGCACCATGACGCGCGCGCCAACGCGGGCATGCGCGCCAACCGTTCCATGCCCTACCGCCACCACGACACCACTGGGCTCGTGACCCCTGATGACTTCTGGGGAAATCGTACCGCGCGGCCGGCGGTAAACGTGTAGGTCGCTGCCGCACATTCCGGAGGCCTTGATCTCAAGTATCACCTCCCCTGGACCAGGGGTCGGGTCTGGAAAGGTAGCCAGGTGAGCCCCACAATCGCCTGCAAACACAATTCCCTGCATGGGATGCCTCTCTCCTGCGGGTGTTGGCGATTTCCTAACTCCGGTATGCCCAAACGCCGAGTCATATATGCCTGTGTTCGACCGTCAGGGTCCGAGGACAGATATGCTTCGTTTATACCCCCACGGACACTTGTGTTGTCATGGCGCAGACGTTTGGAGCGGACGGCGGCAACTGGATAGCCTGACCGCTGATGAAACGTAGGCAAACATTCACGCTGCCATAAATGTCATAATTTGAGATTGATTCAAAAGCCGGCGCCTGTTACGCTGCGCGGGCATAGATATTTTGGGAGGAATACCCATGCACCGTGACATCAGGACAGCGTTCTTGGCATGTGCCGGAACGGTGTTGACCTTAGCCGTTGCTGCTCAGCCGTCTTTTGCTCAGGAAACGAAGAAGGTCGGCTATCTGGCCACCCCACTCACGAGCCTTTACGCGTCGGCGCTCTCCGCTTCTGCCCAGAAGTACGGCGCCGAGCAAGGCTTCGAGATGCTTCCGAAGGAAGGGCAATCCTACGACGCGGTCGAGCAAGTCAACAACATGAACACCATGATCGATGCTGGCGTTCAGGGCATCATCATCCAGATCACCGACGGCAAGGGCCTGAAAGTGGCGCTCGACAAGGCCGAGGCAGCCGGGGTTCCGGTCGTTTCCGTCGACGTGTCGCCGGACCCAGGTTATGGGCATGTCGCCATGATGGTAAAGGTCTCCTCGGAAGCGCTGGGAGCGCAAGGATGCGAGGCGCTCGGTCCGGCCATGAGCGGCAAGGGCAAGGTGCTCGAGTTGCAAGGCTCGTTCCAGCAGCAGGTCGGTCTCCTGCGCTCGAAAGGCTTCAACGACTGCATCGCCAAGAACTTTCCCGACATCCAGGTCTTGCAGCGGCAGGCTGAATGGAGTCCCGACAAGGCGGCGAGCATCTCTGAGACCGTGCTGAGCACCGATCCCGATGTAAACGGCGTCTTCATGGCGGGTGATTCCGTCTATGCCCACGCCGTCATCAACGTGCTTCGGCGGCTCAATCGCCTGCACAAGGTCGGCGAGGAAGGGCATGTTGCCATCAGCGGGATCGATGGCGATCCTTCGGGCATGGACGGCATCCGTCAGGGCTATATCGACTCGCTCGTGGCGCAGCCGCTGACCGGCTACGGCAAGTGGGGCGCCTACTACCTGAAGGCAGCCTTCGAGGGAAAAACCTTCCAGCCGGGCCCTACCGACCATGACTCCGAGATCGTTAAGGACGGCGACGGTCTGGCCGACATACTGAAGGCCACGATCGTCACCAAGGAGAATGTCGACTCCCCGGAGCTCTGGGCCAACGTCAAGCCCTAGGCACTGCGGCCGTTAGAGATCGGGCGTGAGCTGAGGCAAAAAGCCCTTGTGGTGGCCACCACGAGGGCTTTTCAGCGACGTCGAGCGCGCGACATCCCGCCTCGCCGGAGGAAGCTGGCCGAATAGCACGCTCCGATTCAGAACTGTCCACAGGTCCTGACCGACCAAACTGGCCCCCCTTTTCCTGACGGGTCCCTTTTTCTTCGCGGGACCCGGACGCCGAAAAGAAAATTCACAGGCTCAACGAATCATTCTGCAGCCCTCGCTAGCCCGTCGATGGAGTTGTGGGAACGCCGGGCGATCCCTGATTCATAAAATTCCACAAAATGAGATTGATCGTCGCATCGCTGCTTGTTACGGTTATCAGGCATGGACAGTTTGGGAGGATTTACATGCACCGGAACATCGAGACCGCTGCGTCCGCTATCGTCGGCTCGGCCCTCGTCCTGGCCATCGCCGCCGCGCCATCTTACGCACAGGAGAAGAAGAAGGTCGGGTACCTGGCAACGCCGCTGACGAACCTCTATGCCGCCGCGCTTTCCGCGTCGGTCCAGAAATACGGCGCCGAGCAAGGCTTCGACATGCTGCCTTCCAAGGAAGGTCAGACCTACGAGGCGGCCGAGCAGGTCAACAACATGAACACGATGATCGATGCTGGCGTTCAAGGCATCATCATCCAGATCAGCGATGGCAAGGGCCTGAAGGTGGCGCTGGACAAGGCCGAAGCGGCCGGCGTTCCGGTGGTGACCGTCGACACCTCGCCCGACGAAGGCTATGGCCACGCCGCGATGATGGTTCAGGTGTCGTCGGCGGCGCTGGGAGCGCAAGGATGCGAGGCGCTCGGTCCGGCCATGGGCGGCAAGGGCAAGGTGCTCGAACTGCAGGGCTCGTTCCAGCAGCAGGTGGGCCTGCTGCGCTCGAAAGGCTTCAATGACTGCATGAAGGAGAAGTTCCCGGAGATTGAGGTCGTGCAGCGGCAGGCAGAGTGGAGCCCGGACAAATCGGCCTCCATCACCGAAACGGTGATCAGCACCGACCCGGATGTCAACGGCGTCTTCATGGCTGGCGATTCCGTCTATGTGAACAGCGTCATCAATGTGCTGAGGCGACTCGATCGCCTCAAGAAGGTGGGCGAAGAAGGCCACGTTGCCATCAGCGGCATCGACGGTGACCCGGCCGCGTTGCAGGGCATCCGCGACGGCTATGTCGACTCGATCATCGCGCAGCCGTTGACCGGTTATGGCAAATGGGGCGCCTACTACCTGAAGGCTGCCTTCGAAGGGAAGAAGTTCGAGCCGGGTCCGACGGATCATGACTCGGAGATCATCAAGGTTGGCGATAATCTTGCCGACATTCTGAAGGCCACGGTGGTTACAAAGGAGAACGTCGACTCTCCAGACCTCTGGGCCAACCTGAAGCCGTAACAGGCGAGATTCTCGATCGATGTCTGTCGGTCAAATCCTTGCCGGGCCATCGTCTGCGGAGACGGAGGCCCGGCCGCAAATCGAACTCTACAATGTCAGCAAGTCGTTCGGCCCGACGCGCGCACTGATCGACGCGTCGATGTCTGTGGCCAAGGGTGAGGCGCGCGCTCTGATCGGACGAAACGGCGCCGGCAAGTCGACACTCGTGTCGCTGTTGACCGGAATCCGGGCGCCGACCTCGGGCGAGATCATGATCGCGGGGAAGCCGGTCAAGGAGGCGCGCTCCGTCTCCTGCGTCTACCAGCATTCGCGCTTAGTTCCGGCCCTAACCGTGGCTGAGAATATCGTCATTGCTAACTACCCGCGCAGCGCCGGGAGGCGCATCACCTGGAGCGAGGTGAACCGGATCGCAAGAGACGCGCTGAAGCCCTGGGGCCTCGCACACCTTGCCGACAAACGCGTCGAGCAGATCGCGCCGGTGCAGAAGAAAGTCGTGGAAATCTGCCGCGCGCTGGCGGAGAAGCCGTCGGTGCTGATGCTCGACGAGCCGACCGCCGGATTGGGCCGGCAGGATGCCGAGCACCTCTTCCAGTACATCGACAGGCTGAAGAGAGAGAAGGTAACCCTGATCTATGTCTCGCACCACCTCGACGAGATCTACCGCTTCTGCGATTCCGCCACGGTCCTGCGCGACGCACGCGTGGTTGTGACGGCGCCGCTGAGCGAGTTGCCCAAGAAGGCGCTGATCGCTGCGATGATGGGAGACAACGCGCAAATCGGCATGGCCAAACGGGCCGCCGCAAATGACTCCGCCACGGAAATCGGATTGTCCGTGAAGGACCTTACGGTGGCCACTTCAGTCAACGGGATCAGTCTCGACGTCAGGCGGGGCGAGTGCGTCGGCGTCGCCGGGCTCGAGGAATCGGGAAAGGCCGAACTCGGAGCGGCGATCGCAGGGCTGATTCTGCCCACAAGCGGCACCATTTCCGTCGGCGGCAAGTCGCACGCGCTGGGCGATGTTCCGGCGGCCATCGAGGCGGGCATCGGATACGTCCCCGAAAACCGGCATCACCAGGGCATGGTGCTGACCATGTCGGTGTCCGAGAATTCGACCCTGACCGCTATGCGGCAATTGTCTCGACCGCTGATCCCGGGGTTTCTGGACATCCTGCTGCCGGCCGCCCTGCGACGCGTCTACGAGCGCCTCGCTCGGCAGTGGAGCATTCGAGCCGCTGGGCCGGATCAGCTCATATCGGAGCTAAGCGGCGGCAACCAACAGAAATGCGTTATGGCGCGCGCGCTCGCGGCCGAGCCGGGGGTTCTGGTGCTTCAGAATCCGACCGCGGGCGTTGACGTGGCGGCGAAGGCCTCGATCATGCGTTCCCTGGAGGACATCCTCGCCAAGGGCGCGTCGGTCATCGTAATTTCCGAGGATGCCGACGATTTCGCCCTTGCAGCCCGCATTGTCGTCGTGAACCACGGCCGCATAGGTTCGGAGTTCGGTTCGCAATGGACCGATCGCGAATTGGTTGCCGCGATGCAGGGGGAGATCCATTGACGATCCAAGGCACAACGCCCGACCAGCCTTCGCCCACCCTCGCTGAGCAGGTTGTCGAGGAAAAACGCACCCCCTTTGCCATTCTCGCCGGCCTGCGTGAACTGGTGCTTTTGCCGGTCATCGTCCTGCTTATCGTCTTCGGGAGCTTCATGCATCCCGCCTTCCTCACCTGGAACAACATCACCAGCAACGTCATGGGCGGCGTCGCAGTTCTCGCCATTATGGTGGTCGCGGAAGCGCTGCTTATCATCGCCGGCAAGTTCGACCTGTCGATCCAGTCGACAGTGGCGCTGGCGCCGATGCTCGCCGCATACCTGATCGTGCCGGCGGCCGTCGGCGGCTCGGGAGCCGAACTGCATCCGCTGTTGGGCATCGCCGTGCTGTTCGGCGTCGGCCTCGCCGTGGGCGTGTTCAACGGCTTTCTTGTGGCCAAGCTCAATCTCAACGCCTTCATCGTCACGCTGGCGATGCTGATATTGCTGCAAGGGTTGACGCTTGGCGTGAGCGGGGGGAGGACGATCTCAAACTTGCCCGATGCCTTCACCTTCATAGGCCTGACGAGTTTTCTTGGCATCCGTCTTGAGGTCTGGATCGCTTTGGCAGTGATCGGGGGCGCCGCCTACGTCATGCGTTTCACGGTCGTCGGACGCCACATCTATGCGATCGGCGGAAATGTCGAGGCCGCCCGCGCAGCTGGCGTGCGGGTCGAGCGCGTGATTTTCGGCCTTTTCGTGCTGGCAAGTCTCCTCGCCTCTCTGGCCGGCCTCGTGCTTACCTCCAGGATTGCTTCGGTCTCGATAGGCCAGGGGAGCAATCTCATTTTCACGGTCTTTGCGGCGGCTGTTATCGGCGGCATCGATCTGAACGGCGGCCGTGGCAGGATCATCGGGGCAGCGACGGGCGTGCTGTTGCTCGCGATCATCCAGAACCTCCTGGTACTGCTGGAGGTCCCGCCCTTCTGGGTCACCGCCATCTACGGTGCCGTCATCCTGGTCTCGATGATGATCGGCGCGATCACGAGTTCGTTCGGAGGCTTACTCTTGCTTATCTCCCCGTCCGGGACGCATCAGCCAGCCGATGCGAAATTGGGGGGCACGATTTCGGCACCATGAAACATCTTTTCTGCTAGCGACCTCCGGCGCATCAGCCGCGGTCACAAACCCATGGCCAGCGCCGGAGGCGGGCCTGGTCGGCTGCGAGGACAGGATATGTACGACTTCAAAGGAAAAGTTGCCGTGGTCACAGGAGCTGGCGGCGGCATGGGACTTGCGACCGCACAGGCCTTCGCTCGCTGCGGCGCGGCCGTCGTCCTAGCCGACATCGATGGAGACGCCGTGGAGTCCGCGGCATCCGAACTCACCCGTTCCGGCCACCAGGCGGTCAGTGTGCGTTGTGACGTGTCAAGCGAGGACGAGGTGGCGGCGATGGTGGGCGTCGCGGTTTCGCAGTGGGGTCGGCTGGACGCGGCCTTCAACAACGCCGGCATCCAGTTTCCGGCCTCCGATCCCGCGGACGAGACTGCGGACGTTTACAACGCCACAACCGGCGTCAACCTCTTCGGCGTGTGGGCCTGCATGAAGTATGAGCTCGCTCAGATGCGCAAGCAGGGCTCCGGCGCGATCGTGAATTGCTCCTCGCTCGGTGGTCTTGTCGGCAATCCCGGGCGCGGCATCTATCACGCCACCAAGCACGGTGTGATAGGACTGACGCGCAGCGCAGCACTCGAATATGCCACGCGCGGCGTCAGGGTCAATGCGGTTTGCCCGGGCACCATCGACACACCCATGGTGCAACGCATGATGGCGTCGGGGGACCTTGATCTCGAGGCGCTCTGGGCGAAACAACCCATCGGTCGGCTGGGCACCGGCGAGGACATCGCGGATGCAGTACTGTGGCTGTGCCATCCCGGCTCGACCTTCGTCATCGGCGTCGCGTTACCAGTTGATGGCGGCTGGACTGCGCAATAGAGGTTGCTGCCCGACAGGCCGGGCTCGATAAGCCATTTGCACGCAACGAGGCGTGGCGACAGTCCGCTGCACCGCACTCCAATCGGACTAACCGGACTGACCACGGTTTTGAAACTGGCTATTGGATTGAGGGCTGCAGGATTCTGGTCGAAGTGAAGTATCGGTTGTCTTGGGCGGCGCGTTTCTGGGCAGGTGCGACTTCGGCAGGTTAAGTCGAGCACCCAGTGCAGCGACGTCTCGATGCCCCCAGTGAGTGCGGATGGCGGCTGCGGCCTGGCTGCCGCAGGGCACGTGAGCCGGCATAGAAGTGCCGATGGCGCGTAGTGATTTCTCGATCTCGATCACGACGGTTGCGGTGACGTCGGCCAGGCGCAATTCGCAGGGAAAACGGCGCTCGCCCTTCAGCCCGGACTAGCGGCTCGCGTTGACGATCACCGCAGATATGACGCAGTTCGAATCGCTACGGTTCTGCCAAGCATGCTTGGTACCGCGCTGGACCAGCGTGTCCCCCTGCTTCAGCAATTTCTCGCCAGTCTCCAGGATCGCCCATATCTCGCCGGAGATGACCGTGATGATGTCAATGCTGTTTGTGACATGCATGCCCGGTGCATCGTCTACAGTCGAGGCGTGATTGGCGCCCCAATCCCTAAGGGACGTCTCGTAGGCCGCGTCGTAGTCGATCGCACGGTCCGGCGGAAATGTCGTTGTCACCACTGTGAAACCGTTCGCAGGCGGATCATAAGAAATCTCGCGAACGGCGTTCTCGGTGTGCACCGTGGTCGGCACCGAGTCGAGTTGCCACATCATGTTAACCGTATAGGCGTCCCCGACGAAGCGATGCTCCGTCAGTTCATCGCTAACGAAAGTCGACCGGGCACTCTCGTCGAAGCCGGTCACAACCCTGCGCGCGCGTGCTTCCCGGTGGCTTTCCTTCGGCACGATAGGCATTTGTCTCCTCCTGAAGCGTCTGCCAGCGGGTGAAGATGGCGTGTCATCCGGTCGGCGTCGTGGCGCAAGTTGCCGATCCTGCACGGCGCAGCGTCTTTAGCGCGCAAAAACGCATCGAACTCGGCTTTGACGAGTTCAACGAAGCGGCTCGCCACTCATGGTTTTTGTAGGCATCGAATAGCGACCGCAATGATCTAATTGCGATAAATATCGCTACATTACGAAGATTCCAAATCAACGCGCCCGGGCAATCGCCCGGGCGCCGTGACGGATGACATCGTAACGCCAGTGGCTATCACCACTGTGGCGGACACACGGCATCAATGTTGTCTTTGTTAATCAACTCGGGCTTGTACTCTATCAAACGGCCCTTGGGGGTCGACGATTCCGCTGCGGCCTCGTAGAGCGCCTTGGCGCCCAATGCGCCCGTGTTGATCCAGGCCTCGCACATGGAAAGGGTAATCGCTCCTGATTTTACCAAGGGATTGCCCAGCTTCGATCCGCCGGCCGCGGTCACCAGCTTAGCTGTGGAGTTCGCCGCGGTGATCGCGTTGGCGCAGCCGATCGCCATGTCTTCGGCGTGGCTGAAAATCAGGTCAATGTCGGGATTGGCAACAAGGCCGTTCTGGCACACCTGTTCGCCTTTGGCCGGCGTCCAATCGGTCGGCTGCGAGAACACGATATCGTATTTGATCCCCGCCTTATCGAGTGCAGCCTTGAACCCTTGGTTCAGCTGGTTGACCAAGGCATAACCAGGTTGGCCTTCAACGATCCCGATCTTGGCTGTACGATCAGTCGGCAGCATTTTCGCGGCCGCCTCGCCCATACGCTCGCCGGAGACGATGTAATCCTGTCCGATCAGAGCCGAAAGGCCGGGATAAACCTGCTTAAAGGGAACCTTGTTGGGATCGCCCACCTGAACAGCGACAGAGACATAAGGGATGTTGGCGTCGTTCGCCTTATCAACCCAGGTCTGCGCCACGACGCTATCCATGGTGATGGTGGCGATGCCGTTTACCTGCTGGGCGATCATATCATCCACGGCATTTGCCATCTTCTCGGCGCTGCCTCTGGCATCAAGTATCATCACCTTGGCGCCTTGCTTCTCGCCCTCCTCCTGAAAGCCCTTCATCATCGAGACTTCCGCAGGATTCTGCTGGTTGGTGACGATGAATGCCAGCGTGATGTCCTTCGCATGTACCGCCGTGCTGGCTAACATCAAGGCCGTGGCGACACCAAAAACCCCAGCCCCGTTGACTGTAGTTCTCATTACTAAACCTCCCATTTCTGATAGCTTTGCTGAATAAGCCACGGCATCACTCCCGGCTGCCGTGGTACCGGACACTCATTACCTCGCGTGTTTGACGTGCGGATGTTCCGACGGTCCCTCCAAACGTTGCGCCCTCACTTCTGCGCCGAGACCTACGCCAGTCTAGCGCATTCTGTTATCTCGCATAATGAGATTGTGTCAACAGTCGGCATTTTGTTATCTCTCGCAAGGTGCTGTTTGGTCGCTGAGACAGGGTGAGAAAATCGTGCCTAGACAGTCTTGGGGACCTGAAGCTAGAGAGGTTCTTGTTCGGCAGACGGAGGACTCCAGTCCGGCCACTCTTCAGCCGAGCACGCTTATCGAGCGTTCGAGACCGATATCAATACAGCACTGAGCGCTCTCGGCTTGCACGAAACCGAAAGGGGTTTTCATTGCATGCCGTCAGGAGATCACTAAGCCAGCGGGGGTCGATTCATATCGGGCAGCACCGCGCCTGTGGGCGTTGTCATGCGCACGACGGGTCGGGCAGACGTGCGCCCCACGTCAGAGGAGGACGTTGCGCGGCGGATGCAGTCCCATGGCTCTTCAAGAGGCCGAACTGCCTCCTGCGACTTCTCCGCGTGCAGCCTTCTCGTCCGGGAGCCGTTTTGTTATTGCCTAAATCCCACACTGAGGAATAGCATGTAACAGGCGAATGTGATCCAATTTGGAGTTAATCGGCCCTCCAAGTAGGCCGACAAGCGCCGGCGGGGAGGAATGACGTGTTGAGCAGTTCAGAGCGCGGGGCGATGCTAGATCAGCCGCTGATGCGTCTCAGAGGAATCGCCAAAACGTTTCCCAACGGAACGGTGGCATTGCGCGGTGTCGACCTCGACATTGAGCAAGGCAAAGTCCACGGGCTGCTCGGCGCAAACGGAGCCGGCAAATCTACGCTGATCAGGATCCTGTCGGGTGACTTTAGAGCCACGGGCGGCGAGATTATCTGGCGTGGCAACACCGTCAGTTGGGAAAGTCCTAAAGCCGCCAATAATGTAGGTGTCGCTACAGTTTATCAGCACATCCCTCTGGTGCCGACTCTCTCCGTGATCGAAAATGTCTTTCTCGGTGCGAATGATCGTTGGCGCCGCTCGTCCGCGCTTCGGGTTCGTTTTGAGGAATTATGCCATAAAATGGGATACTCCCTCGATCCCGAACTTCTCGTCGGAGATCTGTCGATTGGCGCACGTCAGATGGTGGCGATTTTTCAGGCACTCGGGACTGGCGCGGATCTGATCGTACTGGATGAACCGACCGCGTCGCTAGCTGCGGAAGAGCGGGAGCTCGTCTATACGACCGTTCGTCGCCTCTCGCAGGTCGAAAACAAAGCAATTTTGTTCGTCTCCCACTTCCTGGACGAGGTGATTGCGCTTACCGACTGCGTCACGGTATTGCGCGACGGTCAAGCTGTCATGCGCGCGAACACATGCGACCTTGATGAAGCCAGGATCGCCGAAGCTATTGTCGGCCGGCAGATAGTGGCGCTCGAGCGCGCCAGCGCTGAGCGCGCCTCGCGTCAGAGTGCAGCACGAGAAGTGCCTCCGTTGTTGGAACTTCGGGATCTGGCCTCCCCCGGCAGGCTGCAGCCTGTCTCCCTGCGGCTTGCGCCGGGTGAGGTGGTCGGAATTGCCGGCCTGTTGGGATCGGGACGCAGCGAGTTGCTACATGCCATTTTCAGGGCAGACCCCCTGGCGACTGGCGAGGTGATCTTGAACGGTGTCGCACTTGGCCGCGGTACAGGTGCCGCTGTAAAGGCCGGCATAGCTTTGGTGCCAGAAGACCGAAGAAGCCAGGGGCTGGTGCCGGAGTTCGAAATCTGGCGCAACACCAGTCTGCCGGCGCTGAACAGCGTTTCAATCCTCAACGCAATACCCGTCGCCGAACGCGAACGTGAGCGCGGCTGGCAGGCAATCCACAAGCTGTCGATCAAGGCGAGTTCGCCAGACATTTTGGTCAGCGAACTCAGCGGAGGCAACGCCCAGAAGGTGACAATTGCCAAATGGCTCTTCAGCGATGTCAAGGTTTTCCTCCTCGATGAGCCAACCGCTGGCATCGACATAGGCGCCAAGACCGACATTCTCTTTCTGGTGCGCCAGTTGGCTGGCGAGGGGAAATCGATCATCATCGTATCTTCGGAATTCGAGGAATTGCTGGCCGTCTGCGATCGTATCCTTGTGATGCGAGACGGCCGCTGGGTGGCGGAGCGCGCGGCGCACGAATCCTCCGAGCACGAGCTACTGTTGCTTGCAGGTGGCCAGAACGCGACCCTCGCCAGCGCGAACCACTAAGCAGGCAAATAGTCCGGCAGCGAGAGAGAGCCATGTCCTTATCACTACAGACCGGTACCGATCAGCCTGCGGGATCCATGGGCTCCGAGCCAAAATTGCAAAGGACTGACTGGCGGCGGATGTTTAGCTTACGTGAAATGGGCGTCTATTATGCGTTGCTGCTTCTCGTGATCGTGCTCTCCGTGGTCACCATGTATCTGGGCCGCGCGAACTATTTGAGTTTGCTCAATATCAGCAACGTGATGTACCAGGCGTCGCTGACCGCCATAATGGCTGTGGCCATGACGGTCATTTTGATTAGCGGCAACTTCGATCTTTCCGTCGCTTCCGTTGCAGCTCTAACCGCAGTGGTTCTGGTAGGCAATGCCGACGCAATCGGGTTTTGGCCGGCGGTTGCGTTGGCAATGGGCGTCGCTATCGCAGCCGGCCTACTCAATGGCGCGATTGTTCAATTCGTCGGGATCAATGCGTTTATTGTGACGCTGGGCACGATGACCGCTTTGCGCGGGCTGGTTCTCATTTATACCGATGGTCACTCACTATCGGTCGATAGCCCCGAAGCTATCTCGGCCATGAAAGCTCTGGAAACCGGCCGGATTGATGTCGGCTTCATCATCATCGCAGTCGGGGTGGTTCTGCTTGGTGTCGGGGTAGTCCGGCTAATTCGCGCGCGCGAGGCCTCGAAACCCATCACACCCATCGCGCTTACCATGATTGCCGCGGGGTCATGCTTTCTCGCGCTGACTTGGACCACTGGCGGCGAGCTCTTTCTGCCCAAGCCGGTGATCTACATGGCGATCTTCACCGCCATCGTATGGTTCACCCTGACATTCACAATGGTTGGACGGCGCCTCTATGCGGTTGGCGGGAACCCGGAAGCGGCGCGCCTGTCTGGCATCTCAGTCACGCGTTACAAGTTGATGGCTTTCGTGCTGTGCAGTGCTGCCGCAGGCTTTGCCGGAATCCTCTTTGCGAGCCGTCTGCGCTCGATAAATCCCGCCGGCATGACCGGAGCGGAGCTGACTGTCATTGCAGCGGCGATCCTCGGCGGCACATCGCTCTTTGGCGGCGCCGGTAGCGTGATCAAGACGCTCGCCGGTGCACTGTTGCTTTACACTTTGACCAACGGCTTCAACATATTGAACCTCGGGGCGAACTATCAGGGGCTCATCGAAGGAATCGTCGTTGTAGTGGCAGCCGCGATCTACACGGTAGGCGGTAAACACCGGGGAAGCGCCCCTCGTTGACCACCACGCACGCGCTGTACTCTTGGCCTAGGCATCTATTGTTGCCGGCGGTCAACCGTGCGGTTCGAACCGTTCACACCCTTCAGCCCGGCAAGGCTTTCGATCGTCGTTCCGGGTCGCCGTGCTCGTCGGTATCGAACACAATCGGATCACCCTTGCGCTGCGCGATGGTGATAGGGACAATTTCATCCGCAAGCACGCCACGCGGTGGCAGCCCAGCGCTACTACGACCGCACCGCAAACGCATCCTGATCTTCGCGATACCTTGTATTCGACTGCGACGTTGTCCGCCGTTTCTGGCATTGAATCCGATCCATGGCGAGCCTGCACCCTAAGGTTCACGAAGCGCCAGCCGATCGTTGTGTCGTAGACGGCGTCCATCTTCGAGAGCTTCCCAAATGCTCTTCAAGCTCAGGCAGCGGCTGAAGAAAGATCGACCACGATGCCGTAGTCGGCGACCTGGAAGATTGTCGCCTCCTCGTCCCTTGTTGACGGCGACGATGACCTTCGCTTCCTATCTTCCTATCTTCGGTCGGCACACGGTGCGACCAACTCTACGCGGCAGTGCATTGGCTGCTCGACCACACACTGCCCTCCTCCGCGATGCTGGGTGCAATCAATCTAAACGCCCCGAATGTTTGACTTTTCCTGCATTGTGAGATTATTGTTAAAGTACGGGTCGAGCTTGCCGGATCGATATGCGTGAAGCCCGAAATGCTGGGACGGCTGATGTTCAAATCGCTACGCGAAGCGGCAACAAAACAGGAACCCAAGAAGGGCCAGTTTGTTACGATCGACCTACCGATCATCAACAAGGAAACTCTCGCCGGCTGCCCGGCCGAATGATGAGCATACGACCTATTGGGATAGTCCGCTGAGCCGCCGAGAGAACGCGTGCCCTGTGCATCACCTGAGCATATGTGAGATGATGGGAGCGATTGCCCTCCCGTTGTCGCACTCGGCCGATCTCAAAGCCATTAAAAGGGATATAGGAGACCAACGATGGGTCTTTTGTCGGACAAGACGGTGTTAATCACGGGTGCGCTCGGGACTATCGGGCGCGCGATGGTGGCTCGCTATTGCGAGGAAGGCGCCAAGGTGATTGCTTCGGATCGGCCCCATGCGGAGAATTCGAAGGAACTAGTCGCTTCGCTTGGCGAGACCGTGCGCTATTTCGGCTGCGACCTCAACGACCTGCCGGGAACCGAAAGAGCCGTTGCCGCAGTTGCTGGTGAAGTGGGCGGCATCGATGTTCTAGTGAACAACGCCGCCTACGTGACGAACAAGCCGCACGAAGAATTCTCGATCGAGGAATACGAGGATCATGTCCGTATCAACTCCTCCGCAGCCTTTGTGTTGTCTCGCGCGGTGAGTTTCCATATGAAGCAGCGCAAGTACGGCAAGATCATCAACGTAACATCGCTAACGCTGACCGGGCACTGGGATGGGTTTGTGCCATACATCGCATCCAAAGGCGCGATGTATGGCCTGATCAAGGGCTTGGCCAGGGAGCTTGGACCGTATGGCATCAATGTGAACGGAATCTCTCCAGGCGCCGTCCTTTCCGAAGCCGAATACCGGCATTTCGGCGATCGTCGCGACGAATACCACCGGTGGATCCTTGAACGCCAAAGCCTGAAGCGTCGGATCGAGCCCGTGGACATCGCAAACCTTGCGGTCTTTCTGTCCTCCACGCAGTCGGACCTCATTACCGGTCAGAACATACAAGTCGACGGCGGCTGGTAGTCAGTATGGTGAAAAGTTGATCGACGCCCTCGGGCCGACCCAGCGTTGCTCACTTGACGGCGTCTCCCGAGTTGGCGGGTCGGCCAGGTGGCATGCTAGGTTGTCGAGTTGCACCCCGTGGATGGAGATGCTCGATGATTGATCTTCAGGCGCAGTTTTTTGCCGACGATTTCATCTTTCTCGAAGGACCAAAGTGGCGAGAAAGGCATTTGTGGGTCTCGGATGTGTTCGACCACTGCGTTTATGCGATCTCGGCGGATGGACATCGCCGTAGGATCTGCGAAGTGGATCGGCCCGCGGGCTTGGGATTCCTGCCCGATGGCACGCTCATAATTGTGGACCAAAAGGCCCGCCGGCTGCTTCGGCTGGATGGCGATACGACCAGTGAGTATGCTGACCTTTCGCGCTACGCGGCGGGCTACGTCAACGACTTCGCCGTTGACGCCAAAGGGCGCATCTACGTCGGCAACTTCGGCTATGACTATGACGCCGGCGAATTGCCCAAGACCACGTCCCTGCACAGGGTCGATCCTGAGGGTACGATCTCCACGGTCGCAACAGGCGTCGATTTCCCCAACGGTTCGGTTGTCGTCAACGGGGAGCGGACGCTCATAGTCGCCGAAACATGGGTAGGCCGCTTGACGGCATTCGACCTCAACGAGGAGGGAGAACTGAGCAACCGCCGCATCTTTGCCGAGTTGGGCGAGAGACAGCCGGACGGGATATGTGCGGATGCCGAGGGAGCAGTTTGGGTGGGCTGTTTCAATACGGGCGAATTTATCCGGGTTCTGGATGGTGGCCGGATCACCCATCGCCTGCAGTTCGAAGGCCGCGCTATTTCCTGCGCGCTGGGCGGCGTAGACGGGCGCCAGCTGTTCCTGAGCACCTATCTCGGTTCCGTCGATGACATCGTCGCCGGAAAGCGGAAGGGAACATTGTTTATGACCAAAGTCCATGTTCCGGCAGCCTGATAGGCTGAGGTGGATATATGCGTACGGATCCTCCTGCTGTTGAGCAGTGCGTGCTTGCGAGCCAAAAACCAAGGTGTTTGTGCTACTTCACTTCGAGAGGGATCGTCGGTCAAACTCGAGGAGGCGCGTGAGCGAATGACCATAGGAAACCTCAGGTCAGCCTTTTCCTTGCGGAAGAACACTTTCGTCGTGCCGACGCTTGGGGTCGCGCACTCGGACCAGCGCCTCGTCGGGACGGAACTCGGTAAGGGGAAACGGTCCCGTGGCGCGCCTCGTTACCCCCGCGCAGCAGAGTGGCCTGCGACTGCGACCACGGCCCCGACACTGCGTCCCGCACCGCGTTTCCGAGCCATCGCTCGCCAGCCATCCTGCGATTCGAAATTCGCGCGGGCGAAAAAGAGCTTTCGGCGTCCGATCTCGGTGCTTAGCGGGATCGATCGGCGCCGCAAGAAAAAGCGGCGCCGATCCGGTGTGGGCTAACAATCAATATTCCGGCTGATACTCGGCTATGTTGGTCTGGTCGATGATCGTGACACCGCTCCAATTCGCCTTGTCCCCAGGCTCCGGCCCGCCGTCGCCCATGCGAACGCGCTCGAACGGCTGACCTTCGAAGGCGCTCCGAATCATGTGGAGAGCCGCATCGACACTGCCTACGGGGTATCCGCCGGTGGTTGCTTTCACCGTGCCGGCCTTGATGCCGTCCACGATGATCTTGTTGCCGTATTGCGAATAGATCGCGACCTTGCCCTCGAGTCCCGCTTCCTTCACCGCCTTCATCGCGCCCATGGTGATGTCGGAGTTCGCACAGAAGATCACGGTTGTATCAGGGTTGGCCACGAGCAGAGGCTGTATCTTGTTGTAGCCATCGATCATCGAAAAATCGGTTTTCACGTTGGCGACGATCTGGAATTCCGGCCGCTCCTTCTTGATTATATCGACGGCGGCGTCGATCTGCGGCGCAAGCGGGTGCAAGAGCGGACCTGTGACCACAAGCACCTTCTGCGGACCCGGATTGTGATCAGCCATGTAGTTCAAGTAGTTGTGAATCGCGTTGATGCTGTTATTGCCAACCGCGCCGATCGTTCCGTCGGCCACTGCGTCGCGACCGTCCGGCTCCATGTAGAGGCCGCAGATTGCGGTCGAGACGTTGACGACGGCAATATTGGCGGCCGGCGCAGCCTCGGTCAGCGTCTTGCACTGGCCATTCCCATCGCTGGTGTCGACGATGAACGCGTTGTACTTGCCGCTGGCGATCGCATTCTCGAGCATGTTACGCTGGCGCTGCGGATCCCAGTTAGAATCGAACGTCGCGAGGGTAGCGCCGGGAATCTCCTTCACGGCATCCACGATGTGCTCCGCCCGCTTAGCCAGATAGACGTCGCCGCTCCCGCCCGGGAAGTAAGCGATACGGGGCGGGCCCTGGACAGTGATGGTCTTGCTACCGCCGATCGGCACCTGGACCTCCTTCCACTCTTGTGCCAGGGTGCTCGCGCATGCGACGCCCATGGCAAAGGCCATGGGTCCGACGAGCAGCGCCACTCGTCTTCCGCTTTTCAGTATTTGCAGCATTGTCATTGGTCGTTTCCTCTCACGTTGCAGTTTAACCGGGTAGTTTTCACACGGGAAAAGCGGGGACCTGCTCAAGCGGCCCTGGTTTTCGATACCTCCTGCTGGGCAAATGCTGCGGCGAGCATGCGGTCGGGACGCACGCCATTGTCGCCGGCATGAAGTTCTTCGACGAGCCTGCCCGCTGCCAGGACCACAACCCGATCCGCGAGCGCCGTCAGTTCCTCCAACTCGGACGAGACGGCGATCACCGTTGCGCCGGCATTCGCAAAATCGCGCAGACTATCAAGGATCGAAGCCTTGGCACCCACGTCGATGCCGCGGGTCGGCTCGTCCGCAAGAAGCACTTTTGGCTGCACCAGATGGCAACGGGCAAGCAGCACTTTTTGCTGGTTGCCGCCGGAGAGATTGCGAACCGGGTGGTCGAGCCGGCCGGTGTCAAGTGCGAACAGTCGCCCGACCTTGCTTGCTGCATCCTTCATGATCCGTCCCCGGATGAACCCTGCCCGCGAATATGCGCCAAGATTGCTGACTGCGATGTTCTCGCCGGTTGTCCGCAGCATCAGCAGCCCCTGCCCTTTTCGGTCTTCGGGGACCAGTGCAATCCCCAAATCCTGAGATTTGCGCGGTGTCGTTGGCCACGGCCTTTCGGCTCCGGCGAGAACCATCTTCCCGCGCGCCATAGGTTCTAGGCCTGCGATAGCGCGGAGCAGCGTTGTTCGGCCCGATCCGACGAGGCCCGCTACTCCGAGCACCTCGCCGGGGCGCGCTTCGAGCGAGATATCGTGCAGGATGCCTGGCACCGACAGGCCCTCGACCGTGAGAAGCGGCGGCGTGGCGCGGTCCACGCCGGTGTGGGAGCGATAGCTCGCCGCGAGATCCGGAGCTGCGTCCCCCAACATCGCTGCCAGCAACGAGTCGCGCGCCCACTGAGAAGCCGACGCCGTTCCGACCGTCTGGCCATTGCGGAACACAGTGATGTCGTCGCTGATGTCCAGTATTTCGTTCAGGTTGTGGGAGACGATTACCATCGTCACGCCATCCGCTCGCAGTTCCCGCATGATCCGGAAGAGCGTTTCCCGCTCCGATTGGACAAGCGATGTCGTAGGTTCGTCGAATAGGATGATCCGCGCACCGGATTCGAGAGCGCGCATGATCTCGAGCATCTGCTGGTCAGCGACTGTGAGATTTCCCGCCCGAGCGTCGGGGTCGATCCTCACGCCAGTCCGTGCGCACTGGTCCATGAAGCGGGCCCGCATGGTTCGACTCTTCAGGAATCCCGCTTGCGCAGGAGCAAACCCGAGGAACAGGTTCGCCAGCGCGGTCATTCCGGGAATGATCGTCAACTCCTGATAGATCGCCGCCAGGCCGTATCCATGAAGTTCGCGCGGGGACGCCCGCGTCGCATCATGGCCGGCGACGGTGATTGAGCCGGAGTCGACGTGAAGCCTGCCGGCGATCGCGCCGAGAGCGGTCGACTTGCCTGCTCCGTTCTCGCCGACCAGAGCGTGAATGGTGCCCTTGCGAACCGCGATGCTGGCGCCACGCAATGCCGCGATACCGCCGAAATTCTTCGTCAGGTTTCGGGCGTCGATCGCGAACACGCTGTCCGATCTGCTGTCATCAACCATTGTCTCAGACCTTTCGCGAGCGGTCCGAGACTTGGCGCACAAGGTAATCGAAACTTACGGCGGCGACCAGAACAGTGCCTTGCACGATCAATTGCACTTGCGTGCTGATCGCGAGCGAGTCCAGCACGTTGGCCAGAACGGCAATGATCGCCAGACCGACCGCGGTCCGCCACATGGCCCCTTCGCCCCCCATGAGGGCGTTTCCGCCCAGGATGACGCAGGTGATCGACAGCAGTGTCAGAGTCAATCCCTGATCCGATTGGGCGACCCCCAGCTTGGAGGCGTCGATCGCGCCGGCAAGGCCGGTCAAGGCGCCAAGGATAACATAGGTCACACCGCGCATGAGATTGACGCGGATACCTGCAAGTCGCGTCGCCTCGGGGCTTCCGCCCACCGCGAAGATGCCTTGACCTAGCAGCGTGCGCGTCAGCAAAATGCCGCCGGCCAAGAGTGTGAGGACCATGATCCAGCCGCTAATCGGCACGGTGAGAATCCGCCCCAGCCCAATAAGATCTTGTTCCGGAGCCGCAAGGACCGGGTAGTTGTTCGACCACACATAACCGATGCCCAAGAACACAGACGAAGTGCCCAAAGTGGCGACGAACGGGTTGACTTTCATGCGGGTGATGATGAGCGCATTGGCCAGACCCGCCGACGCCCCAACCGCTACCGCGGTGAGCACCGATACATATTCCGGAGCGATGTGTGAAACCTGTGCGAATGCCACGGCCCCAAGCCCGTAGATTGCTCCGACTGAAAGATCGAAGCCTCCGCCGATGATCACCAGCGTCATGCCTGCCGCAATCAGTCCAAGGGCGGCATTCTGGCTCAAGAGGTTGCGGAGATTGGGGGCGGAAAGGAAGGTGGGATAGATGATCTGTGTGGCGATGATCAAAGCAATCAGCGCCCACACCATTCCGTATCGTAGTGCGATCAATGCAATCCCGCTACCGCCACGCCTTGCCTTGCTGGGAGCCGCCTTTTCCTCGGCGCTGCCGGCTTGCGCTGTATCTACGCTCACAATTTGCTCCCGCAGTTAGATGAGAGATGCTCCGTTGATTGCATAGGAACCATGCGTACCCCGACTGCATGCGTGCGATTTCACGGGTGACATTTGAGAGGCCGTGACAGGCGACCCGCCATTTGAAGGACTCCGTAGGCGCTGTGAAACGAGCGGCCGGATGCGCAGATCGCTCGGGCCGACCGCAGCCCCTCGTCGAAGTATGGCTCTACGTCCCTTTGGTACGGCGGACGATGAACGGCCGCGCCGCCTCATTGCGGTCGAACTACTCTTTGCCGGGCCTGGATCTTAATTTGTCTCCAGCCACTAACACACCTCCCAGTTAGTGCTGATGTCGGGAGCTCCACACCACCCCGATGTTGCGCCCCAGCGCACACGTAAGCAGCTACCATTCTCGATGTCAATATATTCTAGATAATGGGACTTTTTCATCGCATCGTCGTATCCGGGGAGTCCGCTGCCAGGCTCGATTGGAATCTGCTGTTCGCGACAACGGGTTCCCGGTGACCTGACACCGCCGGTCGCTGAGCAATACTCCCTAGGAGCAGCACGACTCACTAGGAGCGGCACGTCAAGTCGAAGCCAACCGTCCACGAAATGGCAAACAAGACACGTCAGATGTACGATTGTCGCGCGGGCAATGACCCGGCTAGAAACTCCAATTCACCGCCTTCTTGGACGGGTCTCTCAATCGCGAGTAGAATGGTATCAGTTGCTGCCGTGGGCACGTCACCAGACAGAAAGAGACTGCCCCCTACCTCGAAGACAAGCGGCAAATGCTGGTCCTTTACTCAGGTCCGGCTCACGCAGGCGCTACCGGACGGCCCCAAAATGAATGACAACCATTTCGCAGGGCACGTCGCCCCTGTTTCGCCAAGCGTGCTTGGTCCCGCGCTGCACAATCGTATCGCGAGGTTTGAGCAACTTCTCGCCTGTCTCGGTGACCGCCCAGACCTCGCCGGAGATGATGGTGATGATGTCAACGGTGTCGGTTGCATGCAGGCCCGGGATCTCGCCGTCGACAAATGAATCTCCGGCATGCGAATCCGCGAGCGCCTTTGCGTAGCCGGCTTCGTAGTCCCATTCGTGGTCAGGCGGCATGGCGGTGATCATATAGGTGAAGCCGGCCGGCGGCGGTGGGATCACTGCCTCCTTTCCCAGCGTATTCTCGGCATTCACGTCCATTGGCACCGAGGTAGCTTGCCACAGGTGATTTAGCGTGAAGGCGTCTGTTACCCGTCGCGTCTCGGTAAAGTCATCGCTAACAAATGTCGACCGGCCCCGTTCATCCACACCGGTGACCACCCGCCGCGCCAGCGCCTCTCTGTGTTTCTGTTCCATGAGCGAATTCTTCTTACCTTACGTCGTAACCAAAGCAGCGCTCGAACCTGCTCTAACCTTGTCATAAGCCGTTGGTCAGCCTGCATTATGCGACAATCAGCCTGAACCCGTGGCACTATTGACGTACAATTCAAACGAGGTTTTCGAGTTCGACCTGAAGCTATCGCCCGTGGAAGAAGTCGTCAATGACGAGATTCTTTTTGAGACGCCGCTATCAGCGCGGAGACTGTCGCAAAGCAGGCGGCTAGAGCGAATGAAATTGGGCCCATCGACATATAGCTAGAACCGACCCAAAGGCAAAACTAACTCTAAGCCGTCCTTTTCCAATAATGGAACGGAACGAGCAGTACGTTCGATCCAGCGGTTAGGTTTCAACAATCCAGAACGACCTTGCCAGCCGGCACAGCGCAACAAATTAGTGCTGTGCCTTCATCCGGACTGTCTTCCAAAGGCGTTGGATAGTTAACCTCTCCCGCCAAGACGCGCGTCGCACAACTGTAACAGATGCCGTTGCGGCAGCTTGATCTTGAGGCGATCCCATTTAGTTCTGCAAGTTCCAGAATGGAATTGAATTCGCCCGTCCACGCGAAAGATTTTCCCGAGCGCTTGAATACCACGGTTGCGTCTTCGACGCTTGCCGCAGTCTTCGCCTGATCCTGGCCCGGGGGGCCGTGATACCCACCCTCGGAAAATGATTCCCAGTGCAAGCGATCGGACCGGGCTCCCTTTTTCAGGAGATCCGTTGCCATGGACTCGACAAAGTCGGTCGAACCGCAGATGTAAAAATCGTAGTCGTCCCAGGGCAGCACGCTGGCGACGACATCAACCGTCAGGCGACCGGGATGATCAAACGGGTTCTGCTCCGCATCGGAGCCGAGCGGCCGACTGTAGGCAATAAAAGTGCCCAGGCGATCCGATCGTAATTTCAACTCGGCCAGTCTCGCCCGCATGGCATGCTGCCTGCTCGAAGCCGCGCCGTGGAAGAACCAGATTTTCCTTCCGCTTCCGCCTTCGACGAGATGCTCCAACATGGACATCATGGGCGTGAGGCCAACGCCGACGCTCAAAAGCACCAACGGCCTGTCGGCTTGCAGATCCAGTTTGAAATTGCCGGATGGCGGCCGGAGACGAAGGATGTCGCCGACACCAACACGGTCGTGCAGATACGCGGAAGCTCTATTTGGTCCTTGTTCGCGCTTGACGGTGATGCGCCAGGTATCCTTGCCCGGCCGGTCCGACAGCGAGTAGACACGGCGCAGCGGTTCGTCTTCCCCGACTGCTATCTCCACCGCGACATGCTGGCCGGGAATGAAGACCGGCAACGGGCGGTTGTCGACAGGCCGCAGATGGAATGAGGTTATGTTTTCGCTTTCCATCACCTTTGCGACACAGCGGAAGGTCCGGAGGCCCTTCCATTTCCCGCGCTCTGAAGGGTCGGGCCAGACTTGCCCGCGAAGAAAGGCTTTCCCGCAGTGGAAGAAGGTGGAGTGCAGCCGCAGTGTCGCCTTCAATCGGGATGGCTCATCCGTCTGCTTTAGGGTCAATCGCCCTCTCAGGCGCATCGTTTCCGGAACACCGGGTATGACCAAAAGCAGGCCGGTTTCGTACTCCGCGTCTGGCCCGAGGGGAAGCCGCTCCTGCGGCCAGTCTTCGGAGGCAAGGTCGATCTCTGCAGTAACGGAATTGACGACCCGGGCAAAGCCGCTCGGACCGCCACAGAAAACGGGGACAGAGGCGCCCGCCGCGTCCCGTACGTTGGCCGCTATAAACCTCGCGGCTTCCAGGAACCCCGTCGTATGCACATCGAAGCTCTCAAGAACCTTGTTCATCGAGAGTAAGCTAACGGGCCGGTAGATCGCCTCCAGTTCCTTGTATGAGTCGACCGTGATCTTCACCATTTTGTCGATCTCGAAGCGCGAGGGAAGGTCGAGTTCCTTGCGAGCAGACAGGTGCCGTCACGCCATGGGCTCGTGGCTCAATGTGTGTAGAATATTTTGCTCACGATGATCCAGTTACCGTCGAGCTTCAGGAGATTGAAGAAGTCAGTGTAGCTGAACTTCCCTGACACGTTCTCTGAATCGACGCGCGCGCTCGCCGCAGTGCCGACGATGTCGATGTTGACAATGACAGCCTTGGCCAGCGGCGATGCTTCGGCTTGAGTGTCGATGTTGGTAAACAAGATATCGATCGCGCCGCCAGAGAGCTTGCCCTGTTTGACGCCAAACATGGTTGCATGCTCGCTGAAGGCAGGCTTCATCACGGCGCTGTCGGCATTGGAAATGCCGCTAATATATCTATTCAGGGCCTCGGCAACGGCATTGAATTCCTGTACATAAGTCGTATCACTCATCAAGAGCTCCTTGGATGAATTGGCGGCACCGGGAGCGGTGCGCGTTGAGTAACTTGACGAGCGGCGCCTTCTGCCAATACAGGTGCGCTTTCGCCTTCTTTGCCAAGGCACGGGCAAAGTACGTCCGACCTCCCGCTCTATCGTCAAGCGGATCCGCTATCCTTGGCAGACGAATGCAGCCTTTTGCATTACTGCCGAGAGCCTCTGCCAGATGCCTTCGCTACTTTGGCTATTCCCTCGCGACAACTGGAAACTGTCAGTCATGTTTAATATGATCCATATGCGTTTAATATATTGTATATGTGGCCGGCGCAATCGGTTTCTACCCTCGGGGCCCAAAAATAATGAACGGAAGCGGCTCCGAACCTGGAAGACGAAAGCTCGTCAAGGATGATCTTTCCACGACATCGCCGAAAGTTCACTTCCCGGCACCGGCCGTAAGCCCTTTGACAATGAATCGCTCAAGCAACAGCCCAACCAGGACCAGCGGCAGGATGGACGCGAAGGAAAGCGCCGCCATCGTCCACCAGCCAATACCGGACGTGCTGACCTGGCTCGCGACCATAACCGGTAGCGTTTTGGCATTGGTGCTGGTAAGCAGCGCGGCGATGAAATATTCATTCCAGCACAGGATCAGCGCCAGAATGAATGCTGCGACCATGCCAGGCCCGGCCAGCGGGAGAACAATGCGCACAAACACGCCCCAGATCGAGCAGCCGTCGACCATGGCCGCATGCTCGAGTTCGATGGGAATCGAAGCGAACTGGTCGCGCATGACCCAAAGAACGATGGGCAGCACCGATAGCGCGTAGATGATGATCAGCCCGGCCTTCGTGTCCAGCAGGGCGAGCCCATTGTAGAATGCCAGGATTGGCAATGCCAGCGCGACCGGCGGTAGGATGAGCTGCGACAGGAAGAAGAAGGAAATTTCGTCGTTGCGGTAGAAGAGGAATCGATACTGGAAACGCACCAGGCCGTAGGCGGCGAGCGTGCCCAGAACCAGCGCAAGTCCCGCCGAACCGGTTGAAACGATGACGCTGTTTTCAAACCGCAGCAGGAATTCATCCCGCACGGTCGACACGACGCCTATCCGGTCCGGCGATAGTCCGATTGAACGCCAGCCGATCCAATCCGGTGTAAAATCCAGCCACGGTATGAGGTGGCCTTGGACGATGTCCTTGTTTTTCTTGAACGAGGTGGTGAACGTCCAATAGATCGGAAACAGGCAGATGAAAGACCACCCCGCAAGGATCGAGTAGACTAGCAGCTTCCCGAGGAAATGATTGAGCCGGCCGTTCATATGCCCCTTGCCCTTTTTGAGAAGCGATTCGTAGCTTTCAGAAACAGGGTCAGAAAGATGACGATGCAGATGAGATAGAACATCGCCATCATCGTTCCGTATCCGACGTTCGAACGGTCCTTGTACTCACGGAAAATGAAGCTGGAGATGGTGTCGGTCGCTCCGCCGGGGCCGCCATAGGTCGTGTTGATAACAATGTCGGCGAGTTTCAATTGGAAGATGATCCGCACCAGGATTGCCGTAAGCGAAACAGGCAGCATAAGGGGAAAGGTAACGTACCAGAACGATTGCCATTCCGTCGCGCCGTCGATGGCCGAAGCCTCCTTCAGCTCCTTAGGAATGGCTTGTAGCCCGGCCAGCAAGAGGATGATGACGAAGGGCGTCCACAGCCATGCGTCAAGCGCTGCAACGCTGAAGCGGGCAATCCATGGCGAGGTGAAAAAGCTCGGGTTTTCCCAGCCGAAAATACGCAGGAGGTGCGTTAGCGGCCCAACGCGAAAGTCCATGATCGATTTGCCGATCATCCACGAAACCGCGACTGGGCTGAGCATGAACGGCAACAGGAAGACGATGCGAAAGAACTTCCTTCCCCGTATCTCGGCGTTCAGCAACAGCGCCAAGCCGAAAGCCAGCGCATACTCTACCGCGACCGCGGCGAGATAGAACCCCATATTCCCGAACGCGTTCCAGAAATACGGGTCGCCGACCATCTGGTAGAAATTGGCGAGACCGTTGAAGCGCGGACCGGTCGTGCTCGACAGGTTCCAGTCGGTGAAAGCCATGAAAATGGCGAAGATCGTCGGAAAGATAACGACTGCCACTGTGAACAGGACGGCAGGCAACACGAACAAGGCACGTTCGCCGACCTCGCCGTATATAAGAACCTGGCTCACTCCGAGACAGAGGCTCCAGGCGACATAAGCGTAGAGTACCGGCCGCCAGGTGGCGAATCCGAGCGGGAGCGCGCCAAAGGAATAGAGAAGCTGTATCGCCAGCGTAGCCGCCATTCCGACCGATCCGACAACGAGCACCACGCGCCCCAATCGTTGCCGGTCGCCGGCCACTTGACGGATGGCGAGCGGCCGGAGCGTGCTTCGATCGATGTTTTTCATGATGCTTGCATAGCGCCGAAAGCGCCGGCCCGGAGGGCCGGCGCAAACCGCCTCCCATCAGAGGCCCAGCGACTTCTTATAAAAATGGATTTGCTTCTCGCGTCCGAGCTGGTCAGTGATTTTTTCCCAAGCCGCCGCGATGGCGTCGGCCCCGTCCTGGGCCGTCTTTTGACCGACATAAATCTTCGTGAGTTCATCTTCGGCAACGCTGTAATATTGGAAGAGTCCCGGAATACGCGGTTCGACGGCTGCGTTGGGATGATTGTAGGAACTGCGCTGGGATTCGAGATAATCCGCAATGTAGGCTTCATCGTAGCCCGCCTCCACCCACTCGGAGGCATCGAAGTTGCTTTGGCGGTAGGGCTGCATAACGGAATAGCAGCTTGTCCACAGCGAAATGTCCTTGCCGCCGAGATGGGCTACACAGGACCAGGCCGCTTTCTGCTTCTGCGGATCGCTTTCGACGTGTTTCATCACGTAGAGTCCATAGCCAATGAACGCCATGTTAGGCGCGAAATTCGGCCCGCTCGGCAGCACTTCCCATTTCCCTGTCCTGGCATTGTAGACGTCATCAGAGCCGGGCAGGATCGAAAAGCCGGTTACATCGCCGATAACCGAGTTGTCGCTTGTTTTTGCGTTGGTCCCGATATCGCCCCACCAGGCGAGCATCGAACCCGTACCGCCGATGAATTGTGTAAAGCCGGTTCCCAGGCCATCCATAGTTAGCTGGTCCGCTGGCTCGGAGGGCAAGGCATCGATCACGTCCTGGATGGCGCGCACAAAGGCCGGATTGTTGATACGCGGCTTCATGGTGTCGACATCGAATAGCCAAGCGCGCTCGCCCGGATATTTGGCGTAGGCTGTAGCGCGCGAGCTAAGAAAATAGAAATCGTTGCCGCCCCACGGCTTGCAGGCGTCGAGATAGCCGTAAAGGTCCTGCCCGTCGAGTTGTCTGCCTTTGAGGAACTTGGTCGTCGCCTGCACCTGCTGCCAAGTGGTCGGCGCTCCCCATTCGGTCAAGCCGGCCTTCTGTCCATCCCAGGCGGCCCATTGCTCTGCGAGGTCGGGAGCAGAGAACACGTCCGTCCGGTAATTGAAGGTATGGCAGTCGCCATCAATAGAAATACGGTATGTCTTGCCGTTCCATGTTCCGACCGGTGGCTTCAGGTAATCCACGTATTCGTCCATCTCGACTTGCTTGGCAACCCAGTCCGGCACCTCAGATAAAAGGTCCCGGTCTCCGAGGTCTCCCTCGAACCCTGCGCCCATCTCGACGATGTCAAAATCGATCTGGTTGAGCGCCACCGCCTGCTGGAGACGGGACGTGAGGTCGGCCGTTGCCAAATCGATCCACGATATCTTGGCCCCCGTGTATTCTTCCCAGGACTTGAGAAATCCGCGAAAAACGACGTTGTGGCCACCCACGCTGTTAAGCCCCATTAACCGGAGCTCCACGCCGCTGAATTCGCCGGGCTGGACGTTCTGCTTGGTTGGGCCAAGGCATAGTTCGCCGATCTTCTGCCATTCGGCGTCACCCGGTTCTCCCTTGCCAATACCCGGAATCTTGACCAGCTGCCTGCGCAAGGCCGAGTCGGCGAAAGCAGGCGATGGTCGAGCCGCTGCGCCGGCGAGAACAGCAGCAGCGGCCCCCTTCAGCATGGCGCGCCTGTTCAGGCGAAGATGCCGATTATAGTGCTCCAAAGTCATGGCTACCCCATTGTTTGTTTAGCAATGCGCACTCACGCGAACACCGTCCTTGCGGAGAAGTGCCCGTTCGAGCAGATTGGTCGTCAGTCTGCCCAGTCTCTTTTCGCCAGATGCCCTTTCGTCACTCCTTCGCGCTGTCGCCCAATCGGCCTTCGAACAGCCCCGTCGCCGTCTGGGCGGGTTTCCGACGCCCTGCAGGAAGCACCTTTACGGAATGACCGTTCACTGAGCGCTCGGTCCGCGCGGAAAAATGCCCTTACGACGGCTGCGAAGGCGCCGCTGCTGACAATCGTCCACGCAACTTATGTTTATGCGGCATTTATTATGTTCCCAAGGCGTTTAATATATTAATGCACCTTGCTGCGCAATCTGTTTCTTCACCAAGTCGCAAAAAAATGAACTAGCCTCGCTAGCGCATGCAGCCCAATCGGGAAGACCCAACCGCCCCCTTTGCAACGTTTGCGGCCTGCCAAAGCTTCTGGCAGTCGAGGTAATTTGAGGCCTTCGGGTAATTGGCGGCGAGAGCCGGCGACCTGCTTCAGGCGAGGCTCTGCTACTGAAGCCCCAGCTAGACCACAAATGGCTCGTTCAATATAAGACGCCTTGTCCACTTCTTGGTTGAAGTGGTACTCGCCCGACGCGCGTTTATCGGCAGACGTTGAGGTTCGTCGGCAATTCCGACCTTACCTGACCGATGTGCCGCCCACTCGCGGGCTTCGTTGGCTAGACCGGTCGTCGGCGTCGTCCGCGTACGGCGCCTTGATCCATAAAGCCTTGGCCTCTCCCGCGCTTGTGTTTTGTATGGCATGCGGCAGCTTGCTCGGAAACTGAAAGCTGTCGCCTTCCTCAAGGGCAATCTCATTGCCATCGATTGTCAGGGTCGGCGTGCCTTTGAGCACCAGGCCAGCCTTCTGCCCAGTTCCGACGACCAGTTCCTCGATACCGCTATTCGCCGGCATATGGATGATCATCACTTCCAAGCCTTCAGTGCTGAACGGCGACAACATCTCTTTGTGTAGGAATGCGTCACCGACATTCAGGGTCGCCCTGTCGGACGCACGCCTGACATAACGCGCCTCGAAGGGCGGCAATTGGGCTGGGTCGTGGTGGCTTTCGAACAATGCGCTCAACGGAACGTCCAGCGCGACTCGCAACCTTTCGAGGATCTTGACCGACGGATTGGCAACGCCGCGTTCGATCTGGCTGATCATGCCGGCCGAGACCGACGAAATCTTTGCTAGTTGATTGACCGAGATGCCCCTCTGCTGCCGGAAGTTGCGCAGAGTAGCCCCAAGATGTCCCAACGGGCCATGTTTTAGCACTGTCTCTGCCGCCTCGTGGTTGTCAACGGACTTGGGTGATAATTAAGGCCGCGCAGTTGCCAATGGTGTTGCTTGTAGGGCCGCTCTTCACGAGAGCACACATTTTATTGTCCATGCACAGGCAACGACGGAGGATGCGCTCAACCGACCAACGGATTAGGAAATTGAGTCCGGTAGCCTCCCTTGAGGAGGGCGATACCGGCAATCTCGCTTTGCGTCAAGGTTCCGCCCGCTGAGGTCCCGCTGAGGACAGTCCGGTTTCGCGCACGTGCCATCAAAGGTAGCCATTTATCATTCGCCGAAGATCGGCGCGGAAATGCCCTCGGGGTGTTTATTAAAATGATTGCAACAAAGCAATTTTTTGAACATGCTGGAGCGCTGGTGCACCAAGGCATTGGCGGATTTGGGAAGGCAAAATGGCTTCAATGGAAATTGTCGAAGTGTCGAAGGCGTATGGGGCGCAAGGCGTGATCGGGGGCGTATCGGTTTCTATCGCGGATGGCGAGTTCATCTCCTTGGTGGGACCGTCCGGTTGCGGAAAGTCGACGCTGCTGCCGATGATCGCCGGCCTGGAACTGATCTCCCCGGGCGAGATCAGAATAGCGGATAGGGTAATCAACGATCTCCGGCCCAAGGACCGCGACATAGCTATGGTGTTTCAGAGTTACGCGCTCTACCCGCACAAAACCGTACTGGAAAACACGAGTTTCGCTTTAAAGTTGCGCGAAGTTCCGAAAGCGGAAATCGAGCGGCGAGTCCGCAAGGCTGCGGAAATACTGGATCTCGTTCCCTATCTGTCGCGCTATCCAAGGGCACTCTCGGGTGGACAACGCCAACGCGTGGCGATGGGGCGGGCCATTGTGCGTGATCCGGCAGTATTTCTGTTCGATGAGCCGCTTTCCAACCTGGACGCCAAGCTGCGCGTACAGATGCGTGGAGAGATCAAGGAACTTCATCGACAGTTGAAGACGACGACCATTTACGTCACGCACGACCAGGTGGAAGCCATGACGATGGCGGACCGTATCGTGGTAATGCGCGGTGGTAAGATCGAACAGATCGGAGCGCCCCTCGAACTTTACGACAGGCCCGCCAACATGTTCGTCGCCGGCTTCATCGGATCCCCGTCGATGAACTTCATTCGCGGCACGGTCCACAATGACGAAGGACTGCGGTTTATTTCCACGTCCGGCGTGGTCTGGCCGCTGGCGCGTGCTCCCGAGCGCGCGCTAGGTGTCGATCTCTATTACGGAGTAAGACCCGAGCACATCACGATCGGCGAGACAGGGGTTGAGGCGGACGTGCTAACGGTGGAGCCGACAGGCGCCGAAACCGATATCGTGGTGAGGGTCGGCGCGGACAAGCTTATGGCAGTCTTTCGCCGACGTGTCAGCGCATCGTGGCATTCAAGCTTGCGGCTGATTCCGGATCTCTCTGCCGTCCATCTCTTCGACGCCGACAGCGGCCGGGGCATCGAATAAATCACCCACGGTCACTTCGCGACTGAACATCTACACGTCCGGCGCCATGGCCCATGCACGCGCGCACACGCTTCGGCAGCCTTTGTTCCACTCCCCGCCAATGGCTGGACCTTTGCTGACGCGATCACGGCAGGCCTCGTGGATGTGCCCCGCGAACGAAAATGGCGACGTTTCGGTTGAACTCCGGAATGGTCGGCGGCAGAAGAGCATACGACCGAAGGTGCTAAGGAACGAGGTGTTGAGGGCAAAACCCTCATAGCCGGTGCCCCTCTAATTTGCGCTAGGGAGGTACAGCCCGCACAGAGGATCATTCCTGAGGCAGCGACCGGCGCGAGGAGGCGTTTCGTGGAAAGCTTCATCTGTTCATCAAGGCAACGAATCTCTCCCGTGAGATCGCGATCTGAGCGTCGATTGACACGGCGGATTATTTACTATAGTGAACAACCTGTTCAATATCCGGATCCTCAGGCCTGATGGCGAACCGAAGCGATAATCAAGGAAGCTGACACCGTGCCGCTTCGACTTTTGTTGCTCTATGGGTGCTTCCAATGAGAGAGCGAGCAGCGACATACCCGTCGGAGAGGAAGGTTCTCACGGCCGAGCATCGAGATTTCATCGCCGGTTCATCGCTTGTCTTCATCATGAGTGGCGTGGCTGGAGAGCCTCCGGACATTTCACCGCGCGGTGACTCTGCAGGGTTCGTGCGCGTCACCGATGGTGACATCCTGCAACTGCCGGACCGAAGAGGCAATAACCGCGCTGATACACTGCACAATGTACTGCGCGAAGCCTCTATAATGCTGGTTTTCTTCAAAGTCGGCGAAAACAGCTTCCTTTGCGTCGAAGGCAAGGCGAAGATCAACACCGCCCCTCAGGTTCTCAAGTCCTTTGAATTCAATGGCACGGTGCCGCGATCGGTCTTGAACATCACGCCGCACGCTGTTCAGATGCAGCGATCTTGGGCGTTCGAGGCTGCCAGGCTGTGGGATCCGGACCCAAACCAAAAAGGGAAGGATTTCCAATTCGGCGCCGTCCTGGCTCAACAGGTCGGCGAAGGCATAGATCCGGATGCTCAGCAGGAGGACGTGAGAATGCAATATAGTACAAAGCTATACTAAGTCATCACGGCCACTTGAAGATAAATCGCGTCCAAGCAAGTCAATAGCATGTTTATTGTATCAATTGCGTCAATTGGCGAAATACAAAGACAATTTTCAGATGCAAGTAACCAATCAACATCGAGCTGAACGATGAGAAGCGGGCGATCCCACTCGACGATTCGCGCGTTACGCTCCTCGACCTGCTGCGTGAAAGGCTGCGCCTCGCCGGGGCCAAAAAGGGGCTGTGATAGAGGATAGTGCGGAGCTTGTACGGTTCTCGTGGACGGTCGGCGCGTAAATGCATGTCTCGCGTTCGCCATATCTCTAGACGGGCGTTCGGTGGCGACAACCGAAGGGCTTACCAAGGATGGCGATTTGCGTCCCCGCAGGCGGCTTTCATCGCGCACGACGCATTTCAGTGCGGCTTTTGCACCGCGGACAGCTGATGGGCACGATTGGTCTGATGAATGACGGGCAAACCGCGGGTGACCCCGAGCGTATCCGCGAGGTGATGAGTGGCGAATTTGTGCCGTTGCGGCGCTTACGAAGGCATCGTGGATGCGATCCAGGAAGTCAGAACACCACGTCAAAAGTGATGACGGCCAATGAACGAATTTGAAGATGTCCGCGCGACAAGCATCGCGGACGCGAAAGCAGCTGGCCAACTTCCAAACGCTGCCTTTCTGGCTGGTGGCACCCTTGTCGGTCTGATGAAGGTCAATGTCACCCGTCCAGATTCGGGTCGCCGATATAACCGCCTTGCCCGACCTTAATCGCGTGGATTTCCTTGCCGAAGGCGGCGTACGTGTCGGCGCCTCGTGCGCAACTCAGACCTAGATTTAGATGTTCATATATGGACAGCGCCTGGCCGCCATAGTGTCCTTTTCAGCCGATTGGTCCCGTCACCTCGTAGCGAAGCCAGATGCTGCCATCATCCAGAGGTTGGATTTCCTTCAGTTTGAAGGCGGTCGGAAGCGCGCGGGTATAGTGTTCGTCCGCCTCGAATAAGGTCTGAACTCCCTTTTTGCCATCCGCAGCCGGCGTGAGGACGATGCTCACTTCGTCGCACAGACCTGCCTGAATGAACGACCAGTTCAAGGCTCCTCCACCGCCAAGCATGATCTCGTCAACGTCGAAAACGGAGCCGATCTTCTTGACAGCGGCCTCCAAATCCAAACTATCCTGCCCGGCGATAATGTAGGAGACGCCTTTGCTACGCAGGAAGTCTTTGTAAGCGTTGCTAGCTTTTCCGGAGAGTATCTCGACCACGTGAGCGGTGGTGTCGAAGTAGGTAATTGAGTTCCTTTCCCAGGCAAGTACGCCTGACGGATCCACCGAGAAATAATGCATCGGTGCGCCATCGACGGCGATGAAATCGCCTTCGGGTACAGTGGGGGCAGCTTCGTTAAGCTCTGGGGTGCGATAGTGCGTGAAGTTATCCTCACTGGAAATGCGGCCACACAGCCATCCCTTGTGACTACTGAAATGGCGTTTGGGGCCAAGCACCAGGTCGTAATATTGCCTCTGGGAAGCCATGCCGACCGCCGTGGACAGATATTCCCCCACAATTTTGCCATCGAGTGACATGTGGGTATGGATGAAAACGCGGGGGCGATCCATTAGACATCTGTTCTTTCTATTTGTTCACTGAAAATCGTGGCAAAACAGGACTGACGATCAGTGTGAGGTAGAGCTCGTCCTTTGGAATTCCGCAGCTGAAGCCGGCGTCGAGGAAGTGGCAGACGCTGGCGGCTCGCACGATTACAGGCTTTGGACATCCGTCGGGAAGCAGTCACGACTTCGCCTGTGACAATCATCCACCGCCTCATGTTCAACATATTCTCGTTGTATTCAATATCGTATTGTCATTGCCGGCATATCCGCGCAACCGTTTTCTTCGTTCGCGGACAATAAGAAGCCCCCGACGGGGCTGCGGATCTCGCTCACGCCCATGCCACGCGCGTACATCGACACGATCTTGGTGTCGAAGTCGGGGAAGCGGCGCTGGTACCTGGCGATCAGCTTCGGATCGGAGTTCCCGCCCGGTCGCGCCGGATCGTAAGCGTCATCTTCGACGTGCCCGTCAGCAGCGTCTTTCTGGAATGGCCGTTGCGGCCATTTGCAAGGCCTTCGCTACGCTCCTCCTCGAGGTGATCGTCGAGCTCGGCGTTCAGTATCCGCTCCGAAAGCGCCTTCTTCAGATCGTCGAGCAGACCGTCTTTGCCAAAAACCTCAATCGGATCGCGGCCGGCAAGCAGCTGGTCCAGCAGTTCCTTCTCGACAGCCATGTGATGATTCTCTCCTTTCCATCATCATGGCCTCACGCACAGAATTCCCGACAGTCCCTGACCGTCCCGCGCTATTATGTTCACTTCCTCAGAAACGCGCTCGACTACATGCCGCGCAAGGTCGACGCCGATTGCCTGATGGAACTCGGATGGTTCTATGACCGACGTGACCTTGCCGAGGTCATGCGCGACTTGCCCCAGTGGATCGCCAAATGGCAGGCCGCGCCATGACCATCCTGACAGAGAGATCGGCAAGTAGATGCCTGCGCGGGAGTCGAGGAGCAGGCACGCCTCCTCGACGAACTCGTCGAACCTACAAAACATTATTTTCGCGCCTTGAGTCGCCTCTTGCCCTCCTGATCCCCGACGCGACCCCAAAATCTGGTGGCTCAATTTTCGAGCTTGAGGAGGATGGCCGCGATGTCGTCCGATTGCGGGCCGCCGGCTTCGAAGGCCTGCACCTGCGCAAGCAATTGGTCGAGCAGCGGTTCCTCGCGTCGCGGGCGACGAGCCATCAATGCCGCCACCCGATTGTCGCCAAACAGGTCCTGCGAACGATCCATCGCCTCCGTGATGCCATCGGTGACGATCACGAGCTCGTCTCCAGGGACAAGGTCCACAGAGGCGGACTCGTAGGGCGCACCGTCCATCACGCCGAGCGGCACGCCCCCGGCCGCCTCCAGACGATCGACCGTGCAGTCGGCGCGGCACAGGAACGGCGGCACGTGGCCGGCGCGGACATAAGTCAGACAACTCGTCTTCCCGTCGAAGGCGGCAATCAGCAAGGTCACGAACATCAGACTTGAATTGCCTTGTGACAAAGCCGCGTTGACAAGCTGCACAGCCTGCTCCGGGCTTCGAAAAAGCGCGGATGCATCTGGTCGCGCTGCGAGGCCCCGGAACAAGGCATGGGTTCTCGCCATCATTAGCGCCGCGGCCGCCCCCTTGTCCGAGACGTCGCCCAGGACAAGGACAAGAAGGTCGTCGTCGACGAGAAAGTGATCGACGAGATCGCCGCCCACTTCCCTTGCCGACTCGAGGATAACGTCCACCGTCAGCGCGAGCCTGCCGACGACGCCTCGATAGGGTGGCGGGGCTAGAGCGAGCTGAAGCGTGCGTGCCTCGTCGAGCTCGACCTGCTTGCGGTGCAGCGCCTCTCGCGCCGCGTCGCGAGCAGCTACCAGCTCCTGCTGGGCCGCCACCAGCGCTACGTTGGCCGCCTCCAGGCGCCGGTTGAGCAGCGCCTCTTTTTCCTGAAGAAGCGTTACGTCATACGCCTTCTGCTGCATGCGGCGAGCAGCGTCACGGCTGTCTGTCACATCAAGCAGGATCACCCACACGCTGCCGTCATCGAGATGGAAATGGAGATCGGCGGCGCAGCCGTTGTCCAGCTCTACCGAAGGGAAGAGATAGGGTGTCTCGATGAGCGGCAGCAGCCCTTCAAGGAAGAAGACCTGCTCGACGGCCGGCTCGCCCAGGCACAGGTTGGCCAAGCCATAGCGATCGAGATGCCCGCCGGCGCCGACCAGGTTAATCCCGGCATCGACCTCAAGATATGCGGCCGCCCGCTCTCTGTAGGTTAATTCCCGCAGCCGTGCAGCGACACTCGAGGGTAGATCCTCCATGCCTTAACCTGTGACGCGAATAGCGAGGTCCCTGAAAGCCTCCTCGACGCCCTCGCCGGTTCGCGCGCTACTCGATCGAACCCACCAGCCGTTCAGGCTAAGGTTCGCGACGTCAGCGTCGGCGATCGTCCACTGGTCCTTGAGATCATTCTTGTTGAGGAGCAGCGCGAACGGCAGAGGACCGAATTCTGTTTCCACGCGCTGCTGGATTGACAGCGCGACATCGAGCGTCGAACGGCGTGTCCCGTCGGCCACCAGCAGATAACCCGAAGCGCCTCGCAGATAGCTTGTGCGAAGCGAGGACAGGTCGTCCTCGCCGGCGAGGTCCCACAGGATGAGGTTCACGGTCCGGCCGTCGAGATCCACGGTCTTCTTATCGATCTTGACGCCCACCGTCGTGAGGTAACTATCGGAGAAGACGCTGCTGACATAGCGCCTGATCAGGCTGGTCTTGCCCACCGAGAAGCCGCCGAGCATGCACAGTTTCTTTTGTAGACTGGTCGCAATCATCGCTATTCGTCGATCCCCAAGCTGAATGAAACACGGCGGTTGGCCGAACGCGCGGCTTCGGAGGTCTCGTCCTGCAGTGGCTCGAACGTGCCGGCGCCGCGCACGGCAAGCAGATCGGGATTGACCCCGCGCTTCTTGAGCAGCGCGCGGACCGCCTCCGCCCTTGCCACGCTCAATGAGAGATTAGAGGTTCCCTGGCCGGCGGAGTCGGCATGCCCGATCAAGGTCACCCTCGTGGTCACGCCCATGGCGGAGGACAACGACGCCACTTCCTTGATGTCCTGAGCCTGCGCATCGAGGAGTTCGTCCTGCCCCCCGGCTGGCAGCGAGCCGCCTGCGGCGAAATGGACGTCGCGCGCCTCGATCGCATCGCGCAGCTTGCCAATCGCGCCCTGATAAAGGTCCTGAACTCCGGAGAGATCGAGGATGGAAGAGCCCGACGGCAGCATGCGGCCGGCGAGACGCGCCCGCTCGAGCCAACGCGGCGAGGCCGATCCTTCCGCGACGATCTGGTTGCCGTCGACCCTCAGGGTAACGGTGGGTGGCAGGTCGAGCGATGCCTGCAACCGCTTCAGCACGAACGGCGGGTCGAGCGCCTCATAGGCGCCCAGCGGCTGACGACCCGGGAGGGATCGATCTTCGCTTCGACCAGCAGCAATTCCGGATCGACCGCGAGTGGATCGCGCAACCCTGTGACGAAGAACTTGCCGTCGTGCTGGCCTGCCTCGGTGATGACGATGCCGGGTTCGGCGCGAAGCCAGCCGAGATAGCCGGCCCAAAGCCGCACCTCCGCCTCCTCGGAATCCCGCACGCGGGAGACATCGAACGCGGGTGCACCAGCAGGCAACATTCGGGCAGCGTCCCGCGCGCGGTCGAGCCATTCGGTCGGCGCCGATCCTCGTGCAACGATGCCGTCGCCGTCGATCGCGATCGTCACGCTCGCCGGTGGATCGAGCAGGACCACGAGCCGCTTCAGCACGAACGCCGGATCGAGCGCCTGGTAGGGCGCCCAGCGGCCGACGACGCGGCCAGGATCGATCCCAGCCTCGCCAAGCAGCAGTTGCGGATCGGCCGCAAGCGGATCGCGCAAGCCGGTGACGAAGAACTTGTCGTCGCGCTCGGTCGCTTCGGTCACGAGAATGCCGGGCTCGGCGCGCAGCCTCGCGACGTAGTCGTTCCAGAGACGCGTGCCCTTTTCGTCGATGTTGCGTACGGCGGAAAGGTCGAAGATTGGTGCGCCGGGCGGCAAAAGTCGGGCCGCCAGGTCAGCGCTCTCGAGCCAGGAAGATGATGCCGCGCCTTGCGCCACAATGCGGCCACCGTCGATGGCCATGACAACGGTCGGCGGCGGGGCGAGGGATGCCCGCAGCCGCTTCAGGACGAATTGAGCATCCAACGCCTGGTAAGGCGCCCAGCGGCCAACGACTTCCGCCGGGTCGACCCCCGCCTCGCCGAGCATCAATTGCGGATCGGCCGCGAGCGGGTCGCGCAAACCCGCGACGAAAAACTTGCCGTCGCGCTGACCGGCCTCGGTGATGACGATGCCCGGCTCGGCGCGAAGCCGCGTGAGGTAGTCGTTCCAGAGGCGTGACCGCTTCTCATCGACATTCTGCACGCTGGAAAGGTCGAAGGCAGGGATGTCTGTCGGCAAGGCCTTGGCTGCAAGCTGCGCGCGATCGAGCCATTCCGCAGGCGCCGAACCTTGCGCCACGGTGCGGTCGCCCTTGATCGCGAGCGTTACGGTCGGCGGCGTGTGGAGCGAGGTGCGCAACCGCTCGACGACGAATTGCGGCTGCATGGATTCGTAGGGAGCCCAGCGGCTTATCACGCGATCTGGGTCGATCCCAATTTGGAGCAACATCGCTACCGGATCGGCCGCGAGTGGATCACGCATGCCGCCCACCAGGAACTTGCCGTCGCGCTGACCGGTCTCGGTGATGACGATGCCGGGCTCGGCCTGGAGCTGCTCGACATAGGTCTGCCACAGCTGCTCGCTGCGCCACCAGCGCGAAACGACCGCTCCCGCGAGCAGCAGCATGACCAGCAGCCAGGCGATGAAGATCACCCGGCCGAGGCGGGTCGCTCTAGTCGCTCTGCGCGGCGCCTCCTGTCTCGCCGCGAGGCATTCGCGCAGTTGCGCTTCGACATCGGCGAAACCTGAACTGTCCCCGTCGAAGCCTTCGAGCGCATGGTGGCGCTCGGAGTGAATGCGCGACAACCCCTGGCGCAGCGTTTCGTGCAGTTGCTCCGGCGGATCGCCGCGGATCACGGCGACCAGCATGGCGAATGGACCCGGCTCGCACCACAGGCGCAGCTCGCCGAGCATGAGCGTGTCGAGCCCCTGCTGCCCGGCACCAGCGAAGGAATCGCGAACGAAGTCCTGGATCGCGACCAGCATCGAGGAAACCAGCTGCGGGTCCTGGCTAGCCGCATTCTCGGCAGCGACGTGGGAGATCAACAGGCCAGTGTGACGGTGAATCAGGAAGACATGCTCGACCTGGTAGACGAGCGAGTGCTTGAGCACGACCTCGGCGAAAGAAACGCCGGTGCGCCACGCCTCCCAGCGCCATCTTAGCCCGCGCCAGGTGAGGCTGAACTTCAACGTCTGATTGAGCGACTGGAAGGTCTCGGAGATCGTCTCGCGGATCGACTTACCGATGGTCGGCACGATCAGGGGGTAGAGGATGTCGATCAGTGCGCGCGGGTTGTTGCGGATCGAACTCTCAGTTGCTTTCTCCATGGCCGGAGCCAGCACGTGCCCGAGCCGCGTATCGCTGGTCGCCGCCGCGATTGCCGTGGGCAGGACGCGTCCGACCGCCGCCGCCAGCTTCTCGGGGTCCTCCAGCACGCTTCGCAGCCGCGTGAGCGCCTCGATTTCGCGGCCGACCAGCAGCGTTCTGAGTTGTTCCAGCTGCAGATCGCCGGCTTGCTCGCCATCCTGCTCGGCGCGCAGCTCCGGCTTGAGGTCGTGGGCGATTTGCAGCAACGCCGCCGCCAGCGCCTTGCGGTCGATCCCGGAATCCTCCGGGACCGGCAAAGGCAACCATTTGTTGGGGGGCGACGCGCTCACCGCCTTGAGCGGATCAACTGGCCTGCCATCCGCGCAAAGGTTCGGCGCCGACCTTGCCGGCGCTCTTTGGCCCGGTCTCCTGGTTCAAGGCCTTGGCGACCTCGACGAACAGTCCTGCAAGCAGATTGCGGTCGGTTTTGACGTTGCTGAGCTCGGAGAACATCTTCTCGATCGCGTGCTGGATGTCCTCGTTCTTGCGTTTGATTTCTTCGCGCAGCGCATGGGCTTCCTGGGTCATGCGGTCGGCCATGTCCCGCTCAAGCTGGCTCAACTGGTCGGACACCAAGCGCAGCCGCTTCTCCAACGCCTGGTTTTGATCGCGCAGCGACCGCTCGATGTCCTTGTCGGCATCGGCGCGGGAATCCTTCTCTTCCCTGAGCTGGCTTGCCAACGAATCAATCTGCTTCTTCGCGTTCGATTCGAATGCGCCGAGATTGCGCGACATTTCCGATTCGATGTCCTTGAGACGCTGGAGAAACCGCTCTTCCATTTTGGCAAAGCGGCGGTCGTAGTCCTGCATCTGGTTGCCGAACAGAAGGTCGCGGATCTTGTCGACGCCGACCCCTTCCGTACCGCCAAGCTGGCCGTTGCCGATCGACGCGGGCACCCCCGGATCAGGCAGCTCGACACCGGGTTGCGCATTGGATTGCGATGATTTCACAGCCATTATCCACCTCCAAATCTATTTGACGCTTGTTTTGCGAATGTTTTGCGAAGCTTTTTTGAAGGTAGGAGCAGAATACTACCTCTGCCGATCACAATCCCTCAGTGACCGGCTCTCCTATCTCGGTCGTGCAGCATCACTTCTCACTTGTTTGATGCCGCTTAGCGGTTCCGGCATACCGCCCTTCGCAACACTGTCACAGCAGCGAACGATGATTTCAGAAAGCAAGGAGATCACTTGGCTTCTGGGGGTGCTTTGGATGAGAACTCTGACAATCATTCTGTTGGTGTGCTGCCTGCTGGGCTTCGCGGCGCTGGTGTTTGTCGGCAACCAGCTCATGACGAACACGGCGCTGGAAATCGCGCGGCTCGACGGCGAGATCAACAGATTGAAACGCCAATTGGCCGATCTGACCAGCGCCGGGCCAGTCGCAACCGACACGGTCTCCGCCCCTGTCCCGGTCTTGGCTTCGGCAGACAGTGGTCTCGTGAGAGCCAAGGAGACCGGGCGGCTCTACAACGGCAACTTCCGGATTCGCTCCTGTCCGGACGGTTATCTGAACGTCGAAAGCGACCGAGTCGAAGGCATCTCCGTGTGGTGCATGAAGAAAGGGCAGTAGGGCCAGTAGGGCAAAGGAACCTGCTTGGCCCTATGTGCAAGCTTTTGAGCTCTATCCCTTGTTCCCTATTGCCCTATCCCCTCAGCTAATCACCAGCTCCACCGCTGGGTGCAGCCGCTTGAGGTTGGGCAGCGACTTCGACTGCCATGGAATACGCGTCGAGCCCTTTACCGTCAGTCCGATCTCGGGCTGCTTGCGGACCTCGATCGTGAACTTCGCCAGCAGGTTGATGCCGGAGCTGTTCAGGAATTCCAGCTCAGTGAGATCGAGAGCGATCGCCGGCGGCTTCAGCTTCAGCACGTCATCCATGAGGGCAAGAATAGGAGCGTAGGCCTCCGTCCCCGAGAGGCGCATGGTACCCTCGTAGTGGATGGTCGCGTCCTCGGTCCAAACCCGATATTCTTTTGTCTTGATTTCCATTGATCGATAACCGGCTCCGGCCCTCAGTATTAGTCAGGAAAGGGTAAGTGCTGCGTAGGTTTCGAGCTCGACCGGCCCGCTTGGTGAGTCACGAAGGAACCTCCACCCCAGGCGCACGCCATAGTCGCTCATCAGCGTGAGAAGACCAAGGCCGGATCCGCTGGAGAGCGGGTCGGCGGCGTTCTGTTCGATCCTCTCTATGAGAAGCTCCCCGGCGTCGCGGGACACGATTTCCTCGAGCAGGCTCTGGAAGCGAGCCGCGTTGCCCTCCTCGACGAAATTGGCGACGCGGATTTCGAAATTGCCGTTTTCGAGCGTCGCCTCGACCGTGATGTCGCCCGGCGCCCGGAACTTCACAGCATTTTCGAGCAGTTCGTTGACCAGATAGCCGATGCTGTGGCGCGCGTCGTTGTAGTCGGCATCGGAGCGCCTTGCCAGGTTGGCGAAGAAGTCGCCCATGAAGTCGGAGGTAGTGCTGCAGTGATGCCAGCTCAGCTCGAGTGGTCCGTCGGCGAGGCGCAGCCGGCCCGCCTCGGCAGCCGCGCCGTTCATGAGTTGCATTGTTCCGAGCTGCTTTAACATCGCTATCGGTGCCTCATGACGACGAGCGTTATATCGTCGTGGATCTTCTGCGTGCCGATATGGGCCATCAGATCGTCGATGATGCCCTGCACGATCTTCTCGGCGCTGCCATCGCGGTGACGGCCAGCGCTGTCGCGCAGCCGCTCGATGCCGAACAGGCCGCCGTCCTGGCCTTCGGCTTCGGTGACACCATCCGTGTGCAGAATGATGATGTCGCCGCTATCGAAATCGATGTCACGCGTGGCCACGAAGGGCGAGATGTCGTGCTCAAGGCCGATCGGAAAGCCGAGGTCGTTGGTATCGATGCGCTCGACATCGCCATCCTCGCGCAGCACCAGCACCTCTTCGTGCTGGCCGGAGAGCGTCACCTTGCGATCCTCGTAGTCGAGGAAGGCGAGCGTCAGATGCTTGTCGGAGTTCGTGCGTTCGATGTTCTTGTAGATGGCCCGGTTCAGCACTTCGAGGAACTGCTTGGGGTCGCCGCCTCCCCGTTCCTGCAGGGCGCGGGCGACCGACTGCACCATCAGCATGAGCACGCCGGCCTCCAGCCCGTGTCCGGTGACGTCCCCGATGCCGACCTTGATGCGGCCGCCGTCCTGCAATACGTCGTAATAGTCGCCGCCGACCTCGTCGGCCGGCTGCATGTAACCGGCGATCTCGATCTTGGGAACCTCGCTCAGCTCCTTGACCTTGGGCAGCACCATCATCTGGATATGGCGCGCGACGTCGAGCTCGGCCCCCAACCTGAGGTTCTCACTCTTCAGCTTGTCGTTGAGCGCCGAAATCTCCTGATTGGCGGTCTCCAGCTCGGCGGTGCGCGCGTCGACCAGCTTTTCGAGATTTTCGGTGTGGTAGCTGATCTCCTCGGCCATACGGTTGAAGGCCACGCCGACGGCGGCAACCTCGTCGCGTGAGGGAATGTCGACCCGCACCGAGTAGTCCTTGTTCTGTAGCCGCCGAGCCGCGTCGGCAAGCGCGCTGAGCCCCGCCGTGATGCGGCCCGAGATCGCGAAGACCGCCGCCAGCACGACCAGCATGCACAGCAGGATCGCCAGTATCTGGTAGATGACGATCCGGTTGGTGGCAGCCGAAATGTTGTCCTGGGCCGCAATCAGCGAGGCATAGATCTCGCGCTCGGGGACGACGATGCCGACCGACATCGTCTCGCTCTGAACCGGCCCGCCGCTCCAGAAATTGGTTGGCTTCAGCCGCTTGAGCACGACGAGATAAGGGACCTTCTCGCCGGCCTCGTCGAGGAAAATGTGCTGGATGACATCGTCGTTCGCCTGGTCGAGCGACAGCGAGGCGATGGCCGGCTGCGTACTCGAGCGAAGCGAGCGCTCGACGCCCGTGACGCCCTGGCCGCTGGCTCCGCTTGCCGCCTCGATGCCGAGCGTCTTCTCACTCGTCTTGTTGACGGCCAGCACGTTGCCGTTCGACATGGTGAGAAAGCCGAAACCGGATTCGGCAACCTTCACGCTCTGCACGACTTCGATCAACTGATCGAGCGTGATGTCTGTTCCGACCGTGCCGGCTATGTCGGACCGGTCCTGTGTCCACAAGGGGCGGAAGAAGCTGACGATCAGCTTGCCGGTAATCGCGTCCGTATAAGGCGCGGTCATCGTGAGGTCAGTGTCGACGGCCCGCGACTTCGGGTCCCTGATCCAGGCCTGCCAGCCTTCGTAGAGGCCGGGGAAGAAGAAGTCCCAGAAGTTGGCGCTGTTGTGGCCGGCATAGAGCTTGTCGAAGGTCTGCGCCTGCTCGGTATAGGGCACGGTGCGGAAGATCGGCCGGCTCTTCGGGCCGATATAGTACATTTGCAGCTTGGCGGAGCCGGTCGCCATCAGGCTCGGCGCGAACAGATCGAGCAGCGCGCTGTTCTCGATTTCCTTGCGGACCTCGGGCAGCGGCTGGTGGTCGCGGCCAAGCAGATAGCCCCACACGCTCATGACCGAAGCGGTGCCCGGTCCGTTCTGTGCCCAGCCACCCTTCTCGTCATAGAGAAGCGGCGCGGTCACAGCCGGCTCGGCAGCCAGCGTCTCGCCAACCTCGCCCTTCATGCGCGGATTGTCGATCTGCGCCTGCATGGAACCGGCGAGTGCGTCGACCTCCGCGTGCACACGGTCGAGGATCAGGTCGGCCCGCACCGCCGTCGAGTCGATGTAGGTCTTCAGATATTCCTGGCTGGCCGAGGTCAGGCCCTCGCCGACCTCGACCGCGGCATCGCGTGACAGGCGTTGCACGTTCCAAAGGGCAAGGCCGCCGCTGAGCAAAAGGTCGAAAAGGACCGCAGCGCCAACCACCAGTACGAACTTAGCCCGGAAGGAGCGCGGCGACAGCGAGAAGCCTTGCGGCCTGGAGTCGGGTGCCGCGTCGAGCGCCTGCGCGGTCATAGCGGCTTGCGTCCCGATGCGACCCAGATCGGCCAGCCGGCATACCCTTTGGGATGAAGGGCCGCGAAGATGTGATCCTGGAAGCCCTGGCGGAACCTCTCGTTGAATTCGGCGCTGTCGCCGCGCTGGACCGACATCTGCCCGGCATAGACGTCCTCCCATGACTGGATGACGTCGGCGAAATCCTGCGGATCGCCGTCGCGATTGGTGACCATGAAGGACTCCATGCGGATGTCCTCGAAGCCGGCATCGAGCAGATAGCGGCGGCTTTTCGGGCCGAGCTCGACGTCCATGTCGAAATGCTCGAACAGCTTGGCGACCTCGTTGTAGGTCCACTGGATCGTGTCGGCGCGCGGCTCGCCGAGGCAGTGCGAGTTCTTCTCGTTGGTGACGTAGACACGGCCGCCGGGCTTGCAGATGCGGAACAGCTCCTTGAGAATCAACTCCGGCTTGTTGAAGATTTGCAGGGAATGCCGGCACGTGACGAAGTCGAACTGGTCGTCCTCGATCAGCATCTCTGCGGCGTCGCCGTAGATGTACTCTATCCCCTGAATGCCGAAATCGGCCGCGACCTTGCGGGCATAGATGAGGCTGGACTTCGAGTGGTCGAGCGCCACTAGGCGAGCCGGGTCGAACTCCTTGTGGACGAGCACGGCGAAATCGCCGATGCCACAGCAGATGTCGGCGATCGTCATGCCTTCGCGCAGACCGTGGCGCGGCAGGATGGCCTGCTCGTGCCGCCAGGTCATCTTGGTCTGCGTGCGCAGGATCGGAATGAAGCCGCCCTCCTCGAGGAAGGTCTGGCTAGGATAGAACTTGCTGTCATACTCCTCGACGGTGATGTTCGGACTGATCCTGTTGAGCGCATTGAACTTGCGCGTCGACCAGCCGACTACGCTAGAGGTGATCACTGCGACCCTGAGATCGGGCCGCTCCCGGCAGGCCTTCACGAGCAGGCCCGCTAGCATGTGGAAGGCGATGTTGTTCAGTCGCACCAGCCGTTTGACGTTGACGTAGAAGGTACCCTTGACGCGCGCGATCGAAGCCTCCAGCAGACGCGCACAAGGCTCCAGCTCATCGACGCGCTGAGGCCGCATGGAGCCGACGATAGAGAATTCCTGGTTGTTCTCGTCGAAGCGAATGTCGAATGTCGAATGAACGGCGAGCGACATCAGTCCTCCGCGTTTTCGAGGGCGAGATCGGCGACGAGCCTGATCGTGCCGTTGCCGGCCCTCTCGACCGACATCTTCGCGTTGTAGTCGGCCGCGAGTTCGAGAAGGCCGATGTCCGGGTCGAGCGGCCCGGTGGAGAACAGCGCCTCGCGGTAACGTTCGGACGCGCCGGGACCGCGGGCGATCTCCACGGCCTTGCCGTAGAAGCCGGCCTGGTTCGGATCGCACGGGACGGTGAGCTCGATGCGGTCGACCGGTCCGCTGCGCTTGATGCAGCACGCGAAACGGCCCTCGCCGTTATGGACCCGGAACGCCGTCTCCAAAAGCTCGTTCAGGGCCGAAGAAAAGAGATTCGCATAGAGGAGCGAGTCCGCGCGGTTGTGGCTCACCATGCGCGCCACATAGGTCGAGATGCGGTCGCAATGCGTCCACTGCGCGCCGAACACCCCTATGTCCATGTCGATCTGCAGCAGCGGCCGAAAATCGAGCGCTCGCAGCCCATCACTTTCAGTCATCGACATCGCACTCTCAGGCAATCAGTCTTGAGCGTGAGTCGAGTGCGAATGCATGGACGCCCGGGCGCCCGACGGCCTGGCCGCGCTTCATTCGAGATTTCATTGATCCCCCAACTCACAACCCACGCGGCTGCAAGCTAGTTTTTCTGCTTAACAGTTTCGTGTCACGGTTGGCTTCATCTCACTGAACGAGTATTTCCGTGCCATGAGCGATGCAGCACTGCAGACATTCGCTTCGGCGGACCTGGATTCGAATCAGGCCGGCGACCTGGTCGCCGAGCTGCAAGCCGCCCGTGCGGAAATCGAAAGGCTGCGGTCCGACTATGATGATCTGCAGATACTTTACGAGGCGACCATCGAGCATGGCGAGGCGGTCGAGGACCAGCTTGCCGACGCCAACATCCTGCTGCAGCGTACGCAGGCGCGACTCGAGGGGGAATTGAATGACGCCTCGCGCTATGTGATGTCGATCATCCCTGAGCGCCGCGCCGAGCATCCCAAGACGGACTGGCTGCTCGTTTCCTCGACCGAGCTCGGCGGCGATTCGTTCGGCTATCACGAGATCGACGACGATCACTTCGCGATCTACCTGCTCGACGTCTGCGGACATGGGGTCGGGGCGGCGCTGCTCTCGGTGACGGTGATCAACGTCTTGCGCGCCGGCGCGCTACCGCAGGCGGACTTCCGCAGCCCCCCGGCGGTGCTTGCCGCACTCAACGAGGCCTTTCCGATGGAGAGGCAGAACGACATGTTCTTCACCATCTGGTACGGCGTCTACCAGCGATCGACCGGTCGGCTTACCTATTCGACCGCCGGTCACCCGCCGGCGATACACCTCCGCGACGCCGCCGACGGCTCGGTCGCGGCGAGCATGCTTGCCGGCGAAGGCAGCATGGCGATCGGCGCCTTCGCGGGAATGGAGTATGGCTGCGAGGTGGTGGCGATCGAGCCGGGCGACCGCCTGCTCGTGCTCAGCGACGGCACGTATGAAGTTGAAGGCGGCGACCGGATGCTGTCGCTGCAAGAGTTGGTCGAGTTCGTGCGCCGCAAGGGCAAGGACAAGCCAGCGAAGATCCTTAACTGGGTCCGTACCTTCAGCAGCGACGGCGCGCTGCCCGACGATTTCTCGCTGCTGCGCGTCGAGTTCTGATAGCGGGCGTCGGCCTAGATTGCTTCGGCTTCGTCGACCGGCAGCCGCACTTCGGTGACGTTGAGATTGCCGTCCCTGCGATTGGTCACCGAGCGGGCGAACTCGTGGACGAGAAACAGGCCGAGGCCGCCGACCGGCATGTCGTCGAGCGCCAGGTCTTCGTCAGGGCGCTTCGGCGGCTGCGCCACGTCGAAGGCCGTGCCGCGGTCGCGGAGCGTCAGGATCAGGCCCTGGCTGTCGCGTTCGACCGTCAGGACGACGCTGTCGGCAGCGTCGGCGCGGTAGCCATGGCCGACGATGTTGGTGAACAGCTCTTCGACGACGAGCAGTAAGGCACGGCGCGCAGCCTCCGGCAATCGCGACCGCTCGGCGAACTCGTCCAGCGCAGCATATATCCGAGCCAACTCCTCGACCCGGTTCCCTACGGTTATGGTGGACGAGGCGTTGCTCACCGGGGCCCCGCTACCATGCCGTTTCGCGTGCCTCGACAGATCATGCGTCAGTCGGCATCGCCGGTGGCCGGGGCGATTACCGCAATCGCCGTTTCGCGGCTCTCGGTCACGGCCAGTATCTTGAGGAAGCCCGAAACGCGAAGCACTTCGTGAACGGAAGGGTTAGGCGCGAACAGCACGAATTTGCGGCCGAACGGCGCAAGCTTCTTCGCCAGGATCAGGATCGACCGCAGCCCGAAGCTCGAGACGTAATCGATCTCGTGCATGTCGACCAGGACAGGGCCATCACTCTCGTCGACATGCTTCTGCACGTATTGCTCGAACATCCTGGCCGTCAGCGTATCCAGTTTTCCTTGTGGGTGGACGATGATAGCGCCCATTTCGGTGGTGTCGGTGATCTTCAGCATGCGCGACCCTTCTTGGGCACCGGACGTCCGGCGCCACGGCTGCACGATCTTCTCCCGCAGCCACCCTTTCGCCGGTTCATAGAAGTTACAATCAACGGCACTATGACAGTTCGATCACTTGATCGGGCGTCCCAGCCTGAGTAGCGCCAATTCTTGCAGAGGCTTTGATGGCCGAGATCGATATCGCATCGTTGCTCGACGATCCGCGTGCGGCGATCGGCGCGCTGGCGATCGCCGGTTCCCCGTCGGGAACCGACATGCGCGACGATCCCGAATTCGAGACCCTGGAAAGCGAATTCCGCAAGATGGAGACCGCCGGTCCGGCCGCCGTCAACTGGAAGCTGCTCAACGGACAGACCATCCAGGCGATCGAGAAAAAGTCGAAGGATCTCGTGTTGGGCTCGCGTCTGGCCTACGGGCTCCATCGCGAGGAGGGCTACAAGGGGCTCGCGGTTGGAATTTCGATCCTGAACGGCATGGTGTCCAGCCACTGGGAAGGGCTCTATCCGCCACTGAAGCGCGAACGCGGCAGGGCCGGCAGCTTCGACTGGCTCGCGGAGAAGCTGGCGCCCATTATCGAAGCGCAGCCGCCGGCCGCTGAGGGCCAGGCTTTCGCGCTGGTCGCGCATGATCGGCTGGTCGAGCTGGACGAGCAGCTCTCGGCAAAGATGCAAAAGTTTCCGGTGGCGCTGGGTCCACTGATCCGGGCGCTGCGCCCGCATGCGCGACAGGCACGCGCCGAGATCGAGGCCAGGGCGGCCGCCGAAAATGCGAGCGCCGAGGGTTCGGCCGCGACACCGACGGAAGCGAGGCCTCCCCCTGCAGTCACGGCCACGTCTCAGCCAGCCGAACGCCCGGCGCAGCAAGTCGCGCCGGCACTGCACGCAGCAGTCGCGCCGGCCACAGCGATAGCGGTGCCCGAAATCCAGACCGGAGAAGGAGCCGAAAGGGCGCTGCAGTCGATCTTCAACGCCGCGGGTAGGGTGGCGACTCTGGTGCGGCAGGAGGCGCCGACCGACCCGCGCGGCTATCTCTGCGCGCGGCTGGCGATATGGGGGCAGATCAAGGCGCCACCGCCCGACAACGCCGGCAAGAGCACGCTGCCCCCTCCCCCGAAGGCGCGGCTGTCGGAACTCCAGGCCATGCGCGCCGCCGGCAATCACCAGGGCTTGCTGATGGCGGCCGAGAGCGCGTTTGTGACGTCGCCTTTCTGGCTCGATGCCCACCGCATCGTCGGACAGTCGATGCAGGCGCTCGGTGGCGACTATGAGGCTGCGCACGCAGCCGTTGTCGGCCAGCTAGGGGCATTTTTGCGGCGGCTCCCCGGGCTTACCGGTCTGTCCTTCAGCGACGGCATGCCATTCGCCGACGGCGATACGGTCGCCTGGATCGGCAGCGAGGTTCAGGCAGGCGTCGGCGATGCTGGGGCTGGCTCGGAGCTGGACAGGAAGAAGAGCGCCGCCGGCCAGCTCGGCCAGTCGGGCCAAGTGCTGGCCGGCCTCAAGCTTCTGACCGATTTTGCCGAGAGCCGGTTCGGCGGGCGCGAGCGCTTCCTTGCCCGCCTCGAAATCGGCGAATACTGCTTGCGCTTTGACTTGCTGCAGCCGCTGCTCTCCCTCCTCACCGGCCTGCGGCAGACGGCCGAGCAGCGCGCGCTCGATCCCTGGGAGCCACAGCTCGCCGTCGCGCTGGCAAGTCTTTGGTGGCGCGCGCTTGCCCACAAGAACGCCAAGCGTTTCGTCGACGAGAAGGAAAGCCACGAGGAGCGCGGGCGCATCATGGCCACGCTCGCCGAGCTGGATATCGTGACCGCGGCGCGGCTCTCCTCGACACAGGTCTCTTGAACAAATTTTTCAAGCTCCTGATGCGACCTTTAAAAAACTGACATTTCCTTTGGCCATGATCAGGAAGCACGCGGTCGCGTGCCTCATAATCTTGTCGAGCGCGCCATCGCAGGTAGGAGTTGGCCGAGGGCCGGTTCTTGGGCATGTCGCATGGGTTTTGGGCAGCTCCAAAAAGGGGGAGACTATGGCCAAGGATTCTTCCGTCGCGCCAAAGGAGCGCGTCAACATCCGCTACAAGCCCGCCACCGGCGACGCGAAGGAGGAGGTCGAGCTTCCCCTCAAAATGGTGGTGCTCGGCGACTACACGCAGCGCGCCGACGACACGCCGGTCGAGGACCGGGCGCTCGTCAACGTCAACAAGGACAATTTCAACGATGTGATGAAGAGCCACAACCTGTCGCTCGACATCTCGGCGCAGAACAAGCTGGCCGATGAAAGCGACCCGGACGCCGGCAAGCTCAGCATGTCGTTGAAATTCGATAGCCTGAACGATTTCACGCCGGAATCGATCGTGCGCCAGACGCCCGAGCTCAACAAGCTTCTGGAGCTGCGCGAGGCGCTGGTGGCACTGAAGGGGCCGCTCGGCAACGTGCCGGCCTTCCGTAAGGCGATCCAGGGCGTGCTCGGCGACGACGCAGCGCGTGACAGGCTGCTGGCCGAACTGACAGCCGCCATCCCCGAACCGAAGAACGATTAGGGGCCGGCCGCTGCGGCAGGGATGCTGCTCCTTTGCTGAGCAGCCGATCCCGCCGCCGCCGAACTCAGGATTTCAAAGCCGCGATCGACCGACCAAGGGGGCCACCGACAATGGCTGAAATGAACGTAGCGCAACAGGCAAAGACCGGCACAGTTGAGGAGCTTGACGACTCGCTTCTCGATCAGATCCTCAAGCAGACCAAGCTCGCGCCGAGCGACGACGGCTACGACGTCGCGAAGAAGGGCGTCGCCGCCTTCATCTCCGAATTGCTCAAGCCGACGCGCGGCGACACCCAGGTCAACAGCGCGGCCATCGACCAGATGATCGCCGAGATCGACCGGAAGCTTTCCGCGCAGGTCGACGAGGTTCTCCACAACGAGGAGTTCAAGACCCTCGAATCGGCTTGGCGCAGCCTGAAGTTCATCGTCGACCGCACCGACTTCAGGCAGAACATCAAGATCGAGATGATGAACGTCTCGAAGGACGACCTGCTGACAGACTTCGAGGACAGCCCGGAAGTGGTGAAGTCGGGCCTCTACAAGCACATCTACACCGCCGAATACGGACAGTTCGGCGGCCAGCCGGTCGGCGCGGTGGTCTGCAACTACGGCTTCGGCCCCGGCTCGCAGGACGTGAAGCTCGCGCAATACTGCGCTAGCGTCGGCTCGATGGCGCATGCCCCCGTGATCGCGGGCGCGGCGCCGTCGATGTTCGGCGTCGACAGCTTCGAGGAAATTCCGAACCTGAAGGACATGGAGTCCATCTTCGAAGGCCCGAAATACGCCAAGTGGAACGCTTTCCGGGAATCCGAGGACTCCCGCTATTTCGCGCTCGCCATGCCGCGCTTCCTGCTGCGCACGCCGTATGGACCCGAGACGACGCCGGTCAAGGCGTTCAACTACGAGGAGAGCGCCAATGGCAGCACGGAGAATTATCTCTGGGGCAATGCGTCTTTTGCGCTGGCGACGCGGCTGACCGACAGCTTCGCGCAGTTTCGCTGGTGCCCGAACATCATCGGCCCGCAGTCGGGCGGCGCCGTCGAGAACCTGCCGGTCCACACCTTCGAGGCGATGGGCCAGCTGCAGAGCAAGATACCGACCGAAGTGCTCATCTCGGATCGCAAGGAGTACGAGCTTGCCGAGCAGGGCTTCATCGCGCTGACCATGCGCAAGGGCAGCGACAACGCCGCGTTCTTCTCGGCAAACTCGGTGCAGAAGCCGAAATTCTTCGGCAACACCGCTGAGGGCAAGGATGCCGAGCTCAACTACAAGCTCGGCACCCAGCTCCCCTACATGATGATCGTCAACCGGCTCGCCCATTATATCAAGGTGCTGCAGCGCGAGAATATCGGCAGCTGGAAGAACCGCGGCGAGCTAGAGAAGGAGCTCAATAACTGGATCCGGCAATACGTCTCCGACCAGGACAATCCTTCCGCTGACGTCCGCTCGCGCAGGCCGCTGCGCAAGGCGCAGATCACCGTCTCCGACGTCGAGGGCGAGCCCGGCTGGTACAGCGTCGGCATGGCCGTGCAGCCGCACTTCAAATACATGGGCGCCGACTTCACGCTGTCGCTGAAGGGGAAACTGGACAAGGCCTGAGGTCGCTACGCCCCCTGGTTTTTGCGAAGAGGGTTTCGATCCGGACGTCCCGGGTCGAATGAATTCATCAGATGGTGTCGGTGAGCTTGCTGCAGCGCCTCGAAGGCGAAAGTGCGTACAAGGCGGGTATCTCGGGCGCCGCGGATGAAACCGCGGTGATGGACAGCGTGCTGGCAGACCTGCGCGTCATCCTCAACAGCCGGCAGGGCTGCTGCGAAACGCGGCCGGACTACGGGCTGATGGATTTCGAGGCAAGCAGCGGCAACTACCGCAACACGATCACGCTTATCGCACGCGACGTCGAAAAGCAGATCAGGCTTTTCGAGCCGCGACTGCGCGGCGTTGCGGTGAGAACCGTCGAGGACAAGACACGGCCGCTGGAGCACATCTTCCATATCAGCGGAGAACTCGCCTACAACGACCGCTCGATCCGCGTCACGTTCGATTCCGTGCTCGGCAGCGACGGACATATGCGCTTCACCAGATAGAAAGGTCGGAGCGATGTCCGTCAACACCTACTACCGGGACGAACTCACCTATCTCAAGGAGATGGGCGACCGGTTCGCCAAGGCGAACCCGCGCCTGTCCCGGCACCTCGCGAAGGACGCGTCGGACCCGGATGTCGAGCGGCTGATGGAGGGCTTCGCTTTCCTGGTCGGACGCCTCAGGCAGCGGCTCGACGCGGAGATGCCGGAGCTGGCGCACACCCTGCTGCAGCTCGTCTGGCCACATTATCTGCGACCGGTCGCCCCTATCACCACCATGCAATTCAGCTTTGCCGAAGGTGCGAGCGGCACAGGCATCAGGGTGCCGCGCGGCACCATCGTGCAGACCGCTCCGATCGAGGGCGAGACGGTGTCGTTCCGGACGAGCTACGACCTCACTGTACTGCCGTTCGAGATCGCGGCTGTCGAGCTCGACAACTTCAAGGACAGCAGCCGGCTGACGCTCACCATCAACCGCCAGGCTGGCACCGGGCTGCAGGCGCTTGGCGAGGCGCCGCTCACGCTGTTCTTCAACGGCCATCGCGACGTGAATGTGGCGCGCCGGCTCTATTTGTTTTTCATGGAGAAGGTGCGGCGCGTGCAGTTCGCCGCCGGCAGCGGCGCGGCACAACCGGCAGAGGTGAAGATCGAGCCGGTCGGATTCAGAGAGGAGGAAGCGACGCTCTCCTATTCGCAGTCTTCCTTCCATGGCTTCCGGATCATGCAAGAGTATTTCTCCTGCCCCGAAAAATTCACGTATGCGCGGCTTTCCGGCCTCGAGGCCTTCGCCGGCGTCCAGGCCGACAGCTTCAAGCTGACTTTCGAAATGTCGCAGCGCTTTCCCGAAACGTCGCGGCTGCTGCCGGAGCAGATTGCGCTCAATGCGACGCCCGCGATCAACCTGTTCGAGGTCGAAGGCCAGGCGCTGACGGTTTCGCACGGTCGTATTGAGTATCCGGTCAGGGCGATCGGCGGCGCCGATAGACGCAGCGTGCATGCGGTCAATTCCGTGACCGGCTGGGTGCAGGGCAGCGGCAAGCGGGTCGACTACGAGCCGTTCGAGAGTTTTCGCCACGACCCGGCAAACGAAGGCGGGTCGCGACTCTATTTCCGCACCAAGGTCCGCCCGTCGGTGCTCAGCGGGGGCGTCGATCATTATCTGTCCTTCGTGACACGGCTCGACGAGATCGGCATGCCGCAGACCGAGACCGTGTCGATGAAGCTGACCTGCTCCAACGGCGCATTTGCCTCACGCTTCGGGATCGGCTCGGTCAGCCGGCCGACTTCTTCGACGCCGGCGAAGCTCGAATTCTCCAATATCACGCCGATCCTGAGTGAAGTCGCGCCGCCACTCGACGACCAGATCCTGTGGACGCTGATCGCCAATCTCGCCCGCAACTTCGCTTCGCTGATCGATGTCGATGCGCTGCGCACCGTGGTCGGCGCCTACGACTTCCGCGCCAATGTGGACAAGCAGGCGTCTCAGCAACGCGACCTTCTGCTGCAGAGCTTCCGCAGCTTCGAGCGCAAGGGGGTGGATATCATCAGGCGCGGCCGGCCGGTCAGGGCCTATGAGCTCGCGCTCGCCGTGTCGGAAAGCCAGATGGGCGGCGAAGGGGAGATGTATCTCTTCGGGACGGTGCTCGACCAGTTCCTGAAATCCTACGCCAGCGTCAACAGCCTGCACCGATTCTCGGCAACGGGGATCGACCAGAATGTAACCTATCGGTGGTCACCGAAATGGGGCCAGGCGGCGACTCTATGATGCCTGACGACGGGTCAGCCTTGCGAGCCGAAGTACCTTCGCCGGGCAGCGCTTCGGAGATGTCGTTAGAGGACGACGCATCAAGCCGCCCCGATCTCTCGGTGCTGCAATCGATCCATTTCCACCAGCTCGTCGCGCTGATCGAGATGCGGCGCAAGGCGGCGACGCCGGTCGGCAGGCTGGGCGATCCGGCGGATGAGTTTGTGCGATTTCGCTCGACCCGGTCGCTGAGCTTCGGGCCCGGCGACATATCGGAAGTTTCGCAAGACGGCGAGCGGCTCGATATCCGCATCAATTTCTTCGGGCTCTACGGCCCTGCATCGCCCCTGCCGCCCTACTATACAGAACGCATCATCGAAGAGGACCAGACACCGTCCGAGGTCGAGGACCTGCTCGATCTCTTCAACCACCGGCTGATCTCGCTACTGCACGTAGTGTGGCGCAAATATCGCTACTACCTGCGCTACGAGACCGGCGGCGGCGATCCGCTTTCGAAGCGGTTTCTGGCGCTGTGCGGCTTTCCGATCGAGGACCGCGACCATATCGGCCAGATATCGCGCTCCGCGCTGCTGCCGCATGTCGGGCTGATGTCGCTCTATTCCAGCTCGGCCGAGGTGATCGCTGCCACGCTTTCCAATTTCTTCCAGATTCCGTGCCGCATCGAGGAATTCGTCGACCGCCGGGTGGCCATCGCTCCCGGCTCGCAGTTTAGATGGGGGTTTGCCAACAACCTGCTCGGCGAGGACGCGATCCTGGGCTCTTCCATCGAAGACGACCTGGGCAAATTCCGCATCCGCCTCGGCAAAGCCGCCTATGAGAAGCTCGCGCCGTTCCTGCCCGACGGGAACCGCCATCAGCAACTCGCCGAGCTGCTGTCGATGATCAACCGCGAGCCGCTCGAATGGGACATCGCCTTCGAGTTCGAGCCGGAGAGCGTGCCCATGGCGCAGCTCGGCGAAAGCCGGCTCGGTTGGTCGAGCTGGATGTACGCGCATGAGACGGCGCGGCTCGAAAGCACGATCCACCTCGCCCCTGTCGAAAAGCTGTCAACAGAGTCGGCTAAGAAGGCGGCATCAGCGCCCGTTTGGGGATTGCCATCGGAAGATGCCTTGAAGTTCGAAGGCGCGTCCGTCGGCGGTGCTGGTGCGTCGGTGGGTTGAAAATGGGGTCGATGAATCTCCGCCTGTCGCTGATCGGCTCGGGACGGCCGGGCAGCCATCTGTTCGGCGCCGAGGGCGGCGTGTTCGGGCGCTCGCAGAAGTGCGACTGGGTGTTGCCCGATGAGGAGCGCATCCTCTCGTCGATCCATGGCCGCGTGATCTTCAAGAATGGCGAGTTCATGCTCCTTGACGAGAGCACGAACGGGACCTTCGTCAACGGCTTGCCGGAGCCGCTCGGGCGCGGCAACTCGGTCGTGCTTGCGAACGGGACTCGCATCGGCGCGGGCCGGTACACGATCGAAGTGCAGTTGGTCCGCGCCGAACAGGACGAGGCGCGCCCCCGCCCGGCGGCTTTCAGCCAGGCGCCAACCGCGGTGACCGGACGCAACGCCTATCCGGTTCAGCAGCCTGGGCGCAACGCCGAGGACGCCCTGCACGACCGCAGCGAACTCGGCTCGCTGTGGGCTCCGAATTCCCAGGACCCGTTGAGCTACATCACCGATCCGGTCGATGCCGGGATCGCCGGATCGCTGGACCGGCAGGGCGGCAGCCGCGATCCGGTGGGCCTGCCTGCTCATGCCATTGGTTCCACCGGCCTGCCGTCATTCAGGCATGACGACCATAGCGGACATCGGCAACCGCCCTCGGTCGCAGAGGGTGAATGGCGCGACACTCTGGCTGTCAGCGTGCCGCAGGACCTCGGCATACACGATCCTCTCCAAGCGCTCGGTCACGATCAAGCTTCGCCGAACACGCTTGCCGGCCTGGTCAATCCGGGCGTGCGTGCATTGCAGCCGCGACCAGCGGAGGTGGATCGCCGCACGGCACAACCTGCCGGAAAGGGGCCGACTGCCGCGGCCATCCCCGAGGATTTCCTTTCGCGGCTGGGCACGGGCCGCAAGAGCGGCGTAAGTCAGGCTTCGCAAAATACCCCGTTGCAGACCCCACCCACAGCGGTTCCACCTCTTGCGCAGATGCCGTCAGCGCCGGCACCAGGTACCCGCATTCCGGAAGAGTTCGACCCCTTTGCGGCAAAGCCGGCACAAAGCGCGGCCGGCCAACCTCCTTTGCCTCCGCAACTCCCCGACGCGTTGCCACCCGTGCCGGCGGATCCGCAAGCCAGTGTCAGCAGCAGACCGCAGCACGAAAAGACCGTGCGGCCGAACGGCCTCAGCCCGGCGCTGATGGCCGACCTCGTCGAATTCGACAGTTCGGCTAGCGGTGTAGCGGGGCAATCGGCAGCGCAAAGCGATGGCCCTGTCGATGCGCTCGGCGCGCTGAAAGCCCGCCGTGAGCAGCGCAAGGCGACGATGCTGAAGAAGGCGCAGACCGGTCTGTCCCTGCCCCTCCCGCCGGCCTTGCAGCCCGGCCCGGCGCCGGCATCCCCGATGATCGCCGAACCCTCCAGTACTGATGCCGCGCGCATAACAGGCTCCCGCGCGTCATCAGGCAACGGCACCGTCGACGCCGCACTTCTTTCGGCCTTCCTCGAAGGAATGGGATTTGAGGATGTCGATCTGCCCCCGGGCGATCACGGCCGCCTCATGCGCGAGGCAGGCGGCATGGTCAAGGCCATGGCGACGGGCCTGATCCTACTGCTTTCGGCCCGTCAAATGGTCAAATCCGAGTTCCGCATGGAGGAGACCCAGATCCAACCAGAGGAGAACAATCCTTTCAAGTTCTTCAAGGTAGCCGAGCTTGCGCTCGACGAGCTGTTCTTGACGCGCAAGGGCGGGTTCCAGGGCCCTTCAGAGGCCGCCAAGTCGGCCTTCGAGGATCTGGAGCAACACACGATGCTGACGATGTCGGCCATGCAGCGGGCGATCAAACTCATCTTCGAGCGGCTGTCGCCGGACGCCCTGAACCGCGAAGCGGGCGACGAGAGCGCCCTGCGCATCCGTGGCCTCGGCGCCGGACGCAAGGGGAAGCTGGAGACATTCGCCGAGAGCCACGAAAAGATGAGCCGCAATATCGATGCGGTGGCTCGCCAAGTGATCGCTGAGGCCTTCGCGCAGGTCCAGGAGGAGCATGCGCGCAGCCGCGCCCAGCAACATTGGAGGGGCAGAGTGTGATGCCGACAAGGAGGGCGGTCTGCCTGGGCTTTGCCGCGACGACCGTAACGCTTGGCGCAGGTTGCGCCCGCGGACCGCAGCCGACGCCTATCGTGGTGACAGTCAATGCCGATGCCGGTGTCAATCCGAACGATCAGGGCAAGCCTTCCCCCGTGGTCGTGCGCGTCTACGAGCTGAAGGGCCTCAAGGCTTTCAACAACGCCAGCTACTTCGACATCATGGATGACGAGACGAAGGCGCTGGGCGGCGAGCTGATTGCCAGCACTGAATATGAGCTGACGCCCGGCAAGGAGCAGAAATACAATCGCGAGATTTCGGCAGAGGCGACGCATCTAGGCGTCGTTGCCGGGTTCCGCAACATCCAGTCGGCGAAGTGGCGCGATTCGATCGAGCTCAAGCAGGAGAAGAAGAACGAGTTCGTCATCTTCGTGACCAGCCAGTCGGTGCGGATCGAGAAGCTGCGCAGGCGGGTCCTTGGCGTCTTTTGATCTCGATCGCGCCCGGTCTGCCTTGAAAGGTTCATGCCACCGTCAAGGTCGGCAAGTTAGAAACACGTAGCCGTCTCGCAACGCGGCGGATTGGACGGATCGAGGGGGTACGGGTGAGCCTAACCGGTAAGCCTTTGTGGCTCGAGGGCATGTTTCTCAGGCCGCAGCACATGCAGCAATACGACCGCTGGATCGAGAGCAATCTCGAGCAGCGGATATCCGGTATCCTTTCTTATGCCTGGGGTATCCGCAGCCTGCGCATCGACCCCGATGCGCTTCGCAATGGCCAATTGCAGGTTGTCGCGGCCGACCTCGTGTTCCCCGATGGGACGATCTATGCGGCGCCGGACGCACAGCCCCTGCCGGCCGCGCGTCGGCTGACCGCCGAGCATCAGGGCAAGCGAGTCTATCTGGCGGTGCCGCTCAGGACGACCGGCGGCATCGAAGTCGCCGGGACGAACGGCTCTGGCCAGCGCTTTCGCCGGGCGGCCACCGAGGTGCGCGACACTGCGACCTCGGATCGGCCATCGGCAGACATCCTGGTGGGGATGCTCAATGTCCGCCTGGTGATCGAAGGCGAGCCACTCGACGAGCTGATCCATTTCGCCGTGGCTGAGGTTGAGGCCGTCGACTCGCAGGGACTGATAACGCTATCTGAGAGCTTCATCCCACCGATCCTGGCATCACGCGCCAGCGCGCGCCTGGTCACTATCATGGAACAGGTCCGGGGCCTGCTCAGAGCACGGGCCAATGTGCTTGCCTCCGGCGCCACGGGACAAGGCGAGATCAGCCGCTCCGACATGGTCGACCTGATGACGCTCGGCCTGGTGAACCGCTACGAGACGAGCTTCAACCACATGATCGCGGCCGGCGTTCACGCGCCGGAACTCGTCTATCGCGAATGCATCGCACTGATCGGCGAAATCTCTGCCTATGCCGCGACCGGCCGCAGGCCGCCGGAGCTGCCGTCCTACAACCACAGTGATCTCAGGGCGACGTTCGACCCGCTTCTGCCCGTGCTGCGCGGCCTGCTCAGCATCATCATCGAACGCAACGCAATTAGCATTCCGCTCAGCGAGCGCGATTTCGGCGTGTGGCTCGGCGAGATCGAAGACCGCCTGACCTTCACCGGGCGCCGCTTCATCCTGATCGCCCAGGCAAATGTCGCGCTGGAGACGATCCGCAGGCAGATGCCGATCCAGATGAAGGTCGGTCCGGTGGAGCAGATTCGCGACCTCGTAAACCTGCAGCTTCCCGGCATCGGCATCGCTCCGCTTTCGGTCGCGCCGCGGGAAATACCGTTTATTCAGAACGCCGTCTATTTCGAGCTCGACGGCGGCAATCCGCTTTGGGCACAGTTCCCTGACTCCGCCGCCTTCGCGCTGCATGTCAGCGGCGCCTATCCCGGGCTGAGGATGGAGCTCTGGGCAATCCAGAGGGGGCAGTAAGCGATGAGCGCCTCCGTCGACGAGATCGATCAGCCAACAGTCACGCGCCGCCTGAGCCCGAGAGCACGGACATCGCTCGCCGACACGAGAGCGACCCAGGACGATGAACCAACACTCGTTGTCCAGCGTCACGTTGCGCCACCTCCCGGGACCGAAACCGCCGGGGCGTCGTCACTGCAAGGCGCGGCGCGCATCGTGCAGCAGCTCGACGCCATGCCGGAACGGACGCTGGCGAGAACGGCGGCGCCGCTGCTGCTGATCGTTGCGCAATTGCGCAATTCGATTGAACGGGCCGATGTCGGGACGCTTCGACGGCAAGTCGTCGAGGAGATGGATCGCTTCCAGCAGGATGCCCAGAAGGCCGGCGTGGAAGCCGGCGACATCATCGCAGCCCGCTACGTGCTCTGCTCGACCCTCGACGAGACGGTACTGATGACGCCCTGGGGCAGCCGCAGCGAATGGAGCGCCAACAGCCTCCTAAACCAGTACCACAACGAGACCTGGGGCGGCGAAAAGGTCTTTGCCATTCTCGATCGCATCAGGGGCAACGCGGAGAAGAAGCTGCAGCTCCTGATCCTCATTCATGCCTGCGTGATGCTCGGCTTCGAGGGCCGCTATCGTGTGCTCGAAAGAGGACGCGACCAGCTCGAGGACCTGCGCAACGAGCTGTCGCGGACGATCCGCCGTTATACCAAGGTCAAGCCGGACGAGCCGCTCTCCAAGGATGTGCAAGGCGAGCGAAAGGGACGCAGGCTCGGCAACTACGTCCCGGTCTGGATGGTGGCGGTCGCCACGGTCAGTCTCCTGGTGATCGTCAACACCTATGTGAGCATCATGCTTTCCGGCAGCGTGCGCGCGACCGTCGCGAAGATCCAGTCGCTCGCCGGCGGATAGACCTTTCACACGATGCTGAGGACATATCTCGCCAGCCTGCTGCGACTGACCAGCCTGATCATACTGCTGGTGCTGGCGCTTGCGTCGGTGCTTATCTGGTTCTTCGGCGAGGGCTTCTCGATCGGCGGCGCCATGCCCTTCGAGACGATACCGTCGCGCATCTATACGATCGTCGGCCTGTTCGTCGCGTTCTTCGTCATCACCTTCCTGCGCCACGCCGTGGCGCGCCGCGCCAATGCCCGGCTCATCAACTCCATGCTCGCCAATGACGAGCTCGTGTCGATGGGCAGCGACATGTCGTCGGACGAGGTGGAGCTGATCCGCGAGCGGTTCGAAAAGGCGTTGCAGACGCTGCGCGACAATCCGGTCGACAGACGCAAGAGCCGCAACTACCTGTTCGAGTTGCCGTGGTACATCATCATCGGGCCGCCCGGCACCGGCAAGACGACGATCCTGCGCAATTCCGGGCTGGATTTTCCGCTGGCCGAGGAGGGCCACGCAGCGCTCGCGGGCATTGGCGGCACGCGCAATTGCGACTGGTGGATATCCAATGACGCGGTGCTCATCGATACCGCCGGCCGCTACACCACGCAGGACGTCAACCAAGGCATCGACGCCGCGGCCTGGGGCGGGTTCCTCGAACTCCTCAAGCAGCATCGCCGCCGCCGGCCCATCAACGGCGTGATGCTGGCGATCAGCATGGCGGACGTCGCGCTCGCCAGCGAGGCCGACCGCACCCGGCAGGCCGAAACGCTGCGCCAACGCCTGCGCGAACTGCACCGCGCCTTCGGCATTCGCCTGCCGGTCTATGTGCTGTTCACCAAATGCGACCTCATCGCTGGCTTCGAGGAGTATTACGACGACATCGACGACGCTAGGCGCGAGCAGGTGTGGGGCATCACCCTGCCCTATGACGACGAGCAGCTTACCTTCGGCCCGCTGTTCGAGGCGGGCTTCGTCGATCTCGTCGGCCGCCTCGAGCGCCGCCTGCCGCTGAAGCTCGCCGAGGAACGCAACAACGGCCGCCGTTGCCGCATCTACAGCTTCCCGCACGAGTTCGGCAGCCTGGCGACCGTGCTGCGCGGCTTCATCAGCGACGTGTTTCGCGTCAACCGCTACGAAGCGCAGCCGCTGCTGCGCGGCATATTCTTCACCTCCGGCACACAGGAGGGCACGCCTTTCGACCGGCTGCTCGGCGCCATGAGCCGCTCGTTCTCGCTGGCGCCCAGCCAGCAGATGCCGATGAGTGGCCAAGGCAAGGCGTTCTTCATCAAGAAGCTGCTGACGAATGTGATCTTCGCCGAGCAGAACCTGGTCGGCAAGAACAGCAAGCTGGAACGGCGGCTCGCGGCAGCCTACGCGCTCGGCTACGCCGCCGTGATCGGCGGCGCGATCCTGCTGTCGGGCTACTGGATCTATGGCCTCAACGCGTCGCTCGCGCAGGTCGAGCAGGCACGGGCCGCCGCGGAGACGCTCGAAACACGCCTCGCCGACGCCGACCGCAACCGGTCGCTGGTCGGCATTCTGCCAGCGCTCGACGCGGCAAAGGCGCTCAAGCAGTCCGTCGAGTTGCCGACCGGCTGGTGGCTCACGGGCCTGCTCAGCGTCGATGCGCGCCCCGATCTCGCTCCGGTGGCCGAACAAACCTACGACAACGTCCTCAGAAACTATCTGCTGTCGAGTGTGACCCAGCGGATGTCGTCGGAAGTGGAACAGCTGTCGAGAGCCGGCGACAATCAGCAGCTGCTGCGCGACGAGCTTGAAACCTACCTGATGCTGACGACCGGCACCAACTTCGACGAGTCCAAGATCAAGAAAGCGATGCGCGGGCAGGCGAACAGCGCCTTTCCGCTGGCGCCGGGCGATCGCGACAACATGATCGACCACATGGACGCGCTGGCCGGCCAGCTGCCGAAATCCTTGCCGTCCGACCAGCCGACAGCCCTGCCCACGTCAACCGACCAGCCTGCCGTTCAGGCGGCGCGCAACCGGTTGAGCGCGGTGCCGCAGGCAACCGACATCTACCAGCGCATGGTGACGGACGCCGTGGATCGCTACCAACTGACGCCGATCAGCATCGTCAGCCTGCTCGGCACCGGCGTGCTGCGCGCCGACACGGCAACCCGCGGCGGCGCTAACATCATTCCCGGAATCTATACCAGGAACGGCTTCTACAATTTCTTCCTGCTCAATCTGCCGCAATATATCGGCCGCTCGACCAGCACCGACTGGGTGCTGGGCGGCCAGGTCAACAACGACGCCGCCTATGACAGGCTGGCGCGCGAGGTGATCGACCTCTACGTCAAGGACTACATCGCGGCCTGGCGCGGCGCCGTCAATCAGGTGCAGGTCATCGACTTCGAGACGCTGAACCGCGGCCAGCTCGTATTGCAGGAGCTTTCGGGGCCGCAGTCACCGCTAACCAAGCTGCTCTCCACGCTTCGTGAGAATACCGAGCTGCCATTGCCGGGTGCCAAGGAAGAGCAGCAGCCGAGCGTTGCAGACGCGGCCGGACAGGCGGCCGCGAAAGCGGCGGCGCCAGGCGGTGGGATCGCCACGCAGGCACTCGCGTCGGCCTCTGACGCACTCGAAAAGACCGCGGTGGCGACCGCGCTTGGCGACGCGCCGTGGCCGGGCACGGCGATCGGCGAAGCATTCCGGCCGCTCACATCGCTGGTCGATCCCCAGAACACGCAAGGCTCGCTCGCCAGCGTGCAGCAGCTTTTCGGCGACCTCTACGGCTCGGTCTCAAGCATCGTGACAGCGCCGGAACCGGCCGCCGCTGCATTCGATTTCGTCTCGCAGCGCGCCAAAAACCCAATCCAGGACAGCCTCGGTAAGCTCAAGGCGGAGGCGGCGACAAAGCCCGAGCCGGTGCGCTCGATCGTTGCCTACGTCGTCAACCGAAACTGGCAATTGCTGATGGCCCTGAGCCATGACCACGTGAATTCGAAATGGCAGCAGGAAGTGGTGCCCCTCTGCAACGCAATCCTGGCCGATCGCTACCCATTCTCGCCGGGCTCCAAGGAAGAAGTGTCACTGCAGGATTTCGCCGACCTCTTCAAGCCGGCCGGCACCATCGATAAGTTCTTTACCGACTATCTCGGTCCGTTCGTCAGCATCAAGGGCCGCCAGTTCACGGTCAACACTATCCAGGATGTCAATATCGGCTTCTCGCAGGACGCGCTTGCGCAATTCGCACGCGCGCAGCTCATCCGCGAAGCATTCTTCGGCCCGGCCGGAACGACGCCAGAGGCAAAATTCACGGTGGAGCCGACCTTCCTGGACCCGAACGCGCTGCGGTCGTCCTTCGTGCTGGATGACGCCGAGATCATCTATCGGCACGGACCGATCCGCGGCCAGGATTTCACCTGGCCGAGCAAGCTCGACGCCAGCGTGGCGCGGCTGCAGGTCACCCTTCTCGACGGCACGTCGGACACGAAAGAAAGCACAGGTGTCTGGGCGATCTTCCGCATGCTCAATGCGTCCGGTTTCGCCAAGGCGAGAGGGCAGGACCAGTTCGTGTTCTCGATCGAGAAGGACGGTGCGCGCGCAAGCTTCAGGCTGAAGGCCGACAGCGTGACGAACCCGTTCAACCTCGGGCTTTACTCGTCCTTCCGTTGCCCGGCGGAGCTCTAAGTGGCGGCGTTCGGGTATTTCGGCAAGGTTCCGGCGATGCCGGACTACGTCTTCCAGGGGCTGTCGATGCGCGCCGTCGATGCGTGGTCCATCCACCTGACCGGCTGGCTGTCGGCCGGCCGCAAAGCCGCGCATGCCGATTGGACGACCCGCTTCCTCACCTCGCCGGTCTGGAGGTTTGCCGTCTCCGCGAACCTGTTCGGCCCGGAGTGCTGGGTCGGCTTGCTGGCGGGTTCCGTCGACAGCGTGGGGCGCGAGTTCCCGTTCATTGTGATGATGAGGGCCGATCTCAACCTGGCCGAAATGCAGCCGGTCGACCTTGTCGATGCGCGCCTCGACCCTGTCGAGGAGCGCACCCTCGCCTTCATGGAGGGACAGGTCTCGCAGGCTGAGCTCATGGAAGCAGCGCGCGACGCGGCGTCGGCGATTGGGCACGATCTCGCCGCCGCAGCTGGCCACCCGAGAAGGCAGAACCTGATCATTCCGCATGATAATCACGACGCCGTCTGCGTCTCAAAGCCGGACGGTGTGCAGAACCAGCCGTATTCGAGCGCTTATTCCTGGCCGGCCGCGCGGGACAACAAGCACCGGGCTAATCTGTGCCTGTGGTGGCATGACGGGTCGGACGATCGGCCGGCCGACTATTGCGTGACACGCGGCATGCCGGCGCGTGCCAGCGCGAGCGCCTTCTTCCTGGGAGACTGGCAGGCTCACGGCTGGGCGCGGCATGATGCTCAAACTTATCTCAGCAACGCTTAGCCTGGCAGCCGCGCGATGGAGACAGAAAGCGAAGCCCTGCCCGAACTTGTTCTGGAAGCCGAAGCGGCGACGAGACGCGGATCAAGACACGAGAGGAATGAAGACGCCTATCTCGTGAACATCGACGGCGGGCTGTTCGTGATTGCCGACGGCATGGGCGGCCATCGTGACGGGCACGTGGCGAGCAATGCCATCACCTCGATGCTGCAGCGGACATTCGTCGCCGAGGCTCCGCTGGAGGAGAAGATCACCACCGCGACGCGAGCGATAGAAAACGTCAACGCAACGCTTCAGGCGCAAAGCTTCGAAGTTCCCGACCGCGATATTTCAGGCTCGACAGTGGTCGCGCTGATTCTTGGCGAGAACTATGCATGCTGTCTCTGGGCGGGTGATTCACGCCTCTATCTCTTTCGCCGGAAGCATCTATTCCTGGTGTCGGAGGATCATGCCGACGAGGATGGCGTGCTGACAAAGGCGGTCGGCTCGGCACCGTCGCTGGAACTCGACCGCCGCGTCCTGCAGGTCGAGGATGGCGACATCTTCCTGCTCTGCAGCGACGGGCTACTCAAAGGCATTGGCGAAGCCGACCTGGCGGAAGTGCTCGGCCGCATCGGCGAGGCGCCGGCCGACCGGCTGCTCGCCAAGGCGATCGCCGGCGGCTCGGCCGACGACATCACCTTCATCCTGATCTGGATCGGTCTGCGTGAGCATTGACGAAAAGCCCGCCGAGCACAGGCAGCGGACCACAACACGAAGGCGCACGCCAGCAATCGAGCCGGGAGCAGTGCTGCGCGACCGGTTCGAGCTGCTCGCCGAGATCGGTCGCGGCGGCTTTTCCTTCGTCTACAAGGCGCGCGACTTGGTCGCGGTCAATGCCGGGCTGGGCGACCCATTCGTCGCGCTGAAGATCATTGTCGCCGACAAATCGTCCGACCCAGACCTTATAGCGCTCATGCATCGCGAGGCGCGACGGCTGCGCGACCTCGTCCATCCGAACATCGTCCGCGTCCACGACATGGATGTCCATCGCGGCGCACATTTCATGGTGATGGAGTTGCTGGAGGGCCGTTCGCTCGCGGCAGCACTTCGCGAAGCACCGGAGCATAGGCTCGAGACCGGCCAGGTCGATCGGCTGGTGGCCGACATCTCGGCAGCGCTCACCTTTGCCCATTCGCGCAACATCGTCCACGCCGATCTGAAGCCGGGCAACGTGTTCATCGAAAAGTCCGGCCGAGTGAAGCTGATCGATTTCAACATCGCGCATCCAGTCGCCCGGCGAGCTCGAGGCGGCGAGGAGGATACCGTCGATATCCTCGGACGGCTGGGTGCCGTGACCCCGCTCTATGCTTCACCGCAGCGGCTTGCCGGCGCGGAGCCAGGCAGTGGCGACGACGTTTTCTCACTGGCGCTGCTTGCCTATATCGCGCTGACTGGCGAACGGCCCTTCGGCCGGAAAACCGCGCAGGAAGCCGTCTATGAGAACATCGCACCCACCATCCCCAGCGGGATTTCGCGCAACAGGTGGAGCGCGCTGCGCCGCGGGCTGGCACTTGACGACCTCGACCGGACGCCCACGGCGGCGATATTCGCGCGGGAATTCATCGAAGGTAGGGCCACAGCATTGGCGAAGCGCCTCTTGCGCCGCAAGCCATGATGTCTTGTCCTACCGTCGCGTATTGACGATCGTTGGGTTGGCCTCGACCGACAGGAAGGCGAGCGTGGCGCGGTCGAGCACGATCCTTCCTTGCACTTCGTAACCAGTCGACGCTTCGGCAACGTGGCCGGTCACATCGAATACGATCGCAGCGCGCGCGCCGAACGTCTGCACGTCGACTGGCGTGACGCTGAGGTCGACGGCGAGCATGCGGCCGTTGCTCATCACCATATCGGCGCGTCCGAGCGGCCGCGTCGACGCCCCGCCCTCCAGGAAAACCTTCGGCGCGCGGTTGCGCAGGTAGTCGTAGATCGTCGCCCGCACTGCATCAGGCTCACGGGTCATCGGCCGCCACGACGCCATCTCAATTGGTCCCGCCGGGATGTTGTGATTCAGACAAGGGTGGGTCCTCGACGGGCGATACATCGCCGACCTGGCCAAGGCCGCCAAGAAAGCTCGCTATTTTCTCGCCAAGCTCCGGCAGCTTCTCCTGCCAGTTGCCGAACGCCTGGGTCCTGAAGACCGAGATCGACGGATACCAGACGGATGTTTCACCATCGCCAAACCAATACCACGGCGCGCTCGGCACGCTGAGCACCGCGCCCCGCTTGCCCATCGCGCCGGCGACATGAAGCGGGATACCGTCGGGGCCGATGATCGCATCCGTCTCCGCGATCACCGCGGCAAGATCGGCAAGCGAGTTGAAATGCACGCCGGCGTCGATGATGCTCCGCCAGGAGGCTAGCTGGTGTCGCGATTCGTCCCAGATGACGCTCACCAGAGTACCCGCGAAGCCCTCAAGAACGGGACGGTAGTCTTCGAGAAGTAGGCCGGGTCTGCTGGCATCCCAGGCAATCGCAACAAGTGGGCGCGGCAGCCCGGCAAGCGAGCGTCGCCAAATTGCGCGCCGCTCTTCGGACGCATGAATGTAGGGCAATGCATCTGCGATTTTCCCCCGCGCCACGGCTGGCAATGCGAGGATGTGCGACAGTGGAAATGTCCGTTTTGCCGTCGATAGATCAGCGGCCGTTGGGACGTCCGTCGGCGTGAAACGGACATTCTCTAGCAGGGTAACGGCAGGCGCCAGGTGAGCCGGGCCGTAAATATCGAGAGGACTTGCGTTACGCGCGCCTGGCCTGAAGCGCAGCAACACCATTGTTTCGAGGGTAGAGAGGCCGGCGTCGATGGCGAAACTCGCCTCGCCAAGAGCAGCGATGAGCTCGGCATCAACCTTGGGCGACCCGGCTTCGGCGATCTCAGCGGACGGCTTAAGTTCGGGGGTTGAGAGCGGTTCCACGCTACTCGCGGGAGCCGGCTCAGGATTGCCACTTGCGGTCGGTTCAGCGGGCTCCGGTGGCAATTCGAGCACCGGCGCGGGCGGCAGTCCAAGCGCCGCGCGAGCGTCGAAACCCGCAAACGTCGCTGCGATCTGGTCGAACAGGCCAAGCGAGAGGCAACAATCGCGCACCACGGACATCAGATAGAGTCTCTGATGCGGCTTTAGCGTCTGCAACTGGCGGACGAGCGGCTCGACCAGCCGCAGCGCCTGGCCAGGGTCGCCCGCGATCCGATAAGAGGCAGCCAACGTGAACAGTGCGGTGACCTTGTCTGGATGCCGCTTCGCAGCGGAGACAAACTCCGCCAAACCCGCTTGCGCCTCGCCACGATAGATCATCACTCTCACATAACTCGCCCAGGCGGGCAGCAGGTCGGGAAACAGGTTGATCGTGCGCCTAGCCGTTTGAAGGGCGGCGCTAAGTTCGCCAAGCGCAGCCTGCGCGTCGGCGAGTTGGACCATGAATAGGGCGTTGCCCGGCTCCAGAAGATGGGCGCGCTCGAACAAGCCTGCTGCGTTGCTGTTGTCTCCAATTTGGGCAAATTGAGCACCGAGTTGGCTAAGAAGTTCCGGTCGGCCGGGGTCGAGCGCGAGTGCCTTTCGGCCAAGTTCGATCGCCGGCGCGGTGATGCCATGAAGCCTGTAGATTTCAGAAAGGGCGGCGAGAAGATCCGGATCGGACGGGTGCTTTTCCAGCGCATTCTGAAGCAATTGCTCCGCCTCGCGCGGATTCGCCTCCTGCACGAGCAACCCGGCTTTCAGCCTGCATGCCTGGACATGAAATGGATCGATCGCCAGAGCCTGGTCGAGTGCCGCCGTAGCCTGGTCCTCCCGCTCGGCGGCCAGAGCCGTCTTGGCGAGAAGAGAAAGCACGTTTGGATCGTTCGCAGCGCGTCCAGCGGCTTGCGCGGCCAGCGTATGAGCTCGCTTCACGTCGCCGGTACGGAGCCTGATCGATGCGAGATCGCTGAGCGCCGCGACATTGGCGGGGCTGAGATCGAGCACGCTCTCGAAAAGGAATGCGGCGCTGTCCATCCGCCCTGCGGCGAGATGCGCTTTCGCAGCCTCCAGGCGGTCCTCTACTAAAAGCATCCGCTCCCCCACAACCCGCGACTTCGATGGCCTTGATGCCTGAGGCGCGGCCTAGCCGACGCTCACCCGTTTGGCATCCAGCCTTACGTCCTGCTTGGCCGTCACCATCGAGATTTCGCTGTTCTGGGAGGCGACCTTGTCGATGTTCTGGACGAGTGTGCCGGCGTTCAATGTGTCGACCTCGCTGACGACTGCAGTCCGCGCCTGTGCCCGTGTGGTGATCGTCCTCGCGCCGATCGTCTTGTCGACGACACTTTCCAGGATCCGGCGGAAGCTGGAGGTGAGCATCTCGCCGGTCTGGCTCAAGGCGCGCGCAATGATATTCACTTCATTTGCGGCGACAGTGACTTTGGGGGCGGCCAGTTCCAGCCTTTCCTGCGAGCGCAGGACGACCTTTCGGGCCTCCGGTACGGAAATCTCCGCCGCAAGCGTCGTGCCGCGTTCGAGAACCGCCAGGATATGCGCCTCGTTCTCGTCGGCATAGACGAGGACGCGATCGCCGATCGTCGGCGCGAGCAGACAGCTTGCGGCCTGACGGCAGTCGATGACCTCACCGTCATGCGTCTCAACGCCCGCCTCCCGCTCGGTGAGGAAGACCCTTACCGTTCCTACCTGCAGTCGCCCGCCGAGCGGTTCGACCGCAGCGGCTTCGCGGACCGGTTCCCTGGCCTTCAGATCGAGTGCCCGCGTTGTCAGCGTACTCATTGTCGCTTCATCCCCATTCTCGCCGGGCTAAAGGTGGTTTCGGATACCCTCGATAACGCTGGTCGCGCCGCCCGAAATCGCCTGGCAGGCCCTGGTCCCGACGTCCACCACTCCGGTTTTGACCTTCGAGGGTATGCTCTCTATCCAGGAGATGGCGTAGTGACCCGTTACTGCCTTGGCTTCGCTGTTTGCGGTCGCGGCCTTGAACATCGTGTTGGCAAGCACGAAAGCACCGTCCTTGAACTCGCCCTTCCAGCGAACAAGGTCGATCTTCAGCCACCCGAATTCGAACTTCATGGCGTAGAGGAGAATGGTCGCTATGAACGTCATGCCCACGTCCAGCGCCATATTGATGTACAATGACGTACCAACCCAGATGGTAAATCTGGCCCCGCAAGTGATTTTTTGTTCGTAGCCTAGCGTGATTTGATAAGAATTGGCTTTGAAGTACTTATACGTGTCCTTATCGATATATTCATAGTCCTCACCGAGGGCTTCCTTTGTGACCTTGGAACCCTTCGTCTTAAGCTCACCAGTTCCATCGCCTGCGCTGATTGTTATCTTCTGGCTATCGGCCGAGAGGACCGAGATTGTCTTCAGCGAGTTGATGGTGATGTCTTCGTCGGCATTGACGTAAAGCGTCTTTTGCGTGTCGATGTTCATCAGGCCGGCGCTGTGGATGTGAGCAGTGCCACCGGCATGGACGAGCAAGCCGCCGTTGGTCGCCAAGACGATTCCCGTGGCGCCAGCGAAGCCGGCTTTATATGCCCTGGGGTAGAATGCGGCGGGATCGGCGCCGGGACTGCTCTCGATATCGGAATAGCCGCCGAGACGGAAAAATGTGCCGGGCATGGTGGTCGCGCCGGCGGTGGTCGGCACGAAAAGATAGGTATGCGTCGTCGTGGTGGACCCTTGCGGAGGCGTGGGCTTGGGCTTGGGTTTAGGTTTTCCTCTTGGCATCTGGATGTCCCTCCTTACCTGCCGCCTCGTCAAGCGCCATCGCTGATCTGATAGATAATTCCGGAGGCCGTCCGGGTCCGATGAGCCACATTGTGATTGTCGGCGATTACGGGGTTGGTCATTTCCGCGTTGGACAACGCGCCTATGATCATCGGCCGATCCGGGTCGCCGTGGAGGAAGGCCAGGAGCACTTCCGTCCCGATCAGCAGCGTCGAGTGCGAGCCGTAGCCGTCGCCGCCGCCATACGGCTCGGCCTTGCGCATGAGATGACTCGCACGGCCATCTGAAAGCCCGCTCTCCTCGTCCTTGATGCGGACACGGTAGCGGCCGTAGTCGTCGAGCTCGGCCCGCTTGCTATCACCCTCGCCGTCGATGACGGCGATGAGGATTCCGTTCACCAACGGTTTCGGCGTGCGCAGCGGCGGACGGTACCCCACATCGAAAGGCACGCAGGTGAAACGGTTGCTGTACGGCTCGCTCTGCTTGTCAGGCGAGCTGAAGCCCAGCGGCGTTTGCTCGACGATGCGATGCTCAACTTCCGTCACGATGTAGAGCTTCTCGAAATCGTCGATCGGGTGGTCGGTGAGCTTGAAGAAAAGGCCGGGGCGGATCAAAGGGATGTTGCTTTCTCCCCTGAACTTGAGCCGTTCCGACTCCAGCAGCTCGACACGGCGTTTCGCGAGCAACTGACCGTCGCCTACCTCCTTGTAGTTCTCGCCATAGTCGACCCGGACACCCTGCCCGCTGAACGAGGCGGTTTCGGAAACCGAAAGATCGACATTTGGGTTCATGTCGTCGTACTCGCGCAACTGCACCGCACCCGATTGGACCGTGTACGAAGCGTTGAAAGAGTAGACGGCGAACTCGCCGCGGCTGCGGATCTGAGCCGAGCCGCGAAACGGGAGCTCTTCCGAAAGCGAGTGGCCGCCGAGCTTGCGGAAGTGCTCCTTGCGGTCGCAAAAGAGCACCTTCTCCTTGTCACCCCCATGGTCGAACGCAAAGAAGATTCCGAATTTCTCGCACATGCGCGAGACGAAATCGAAATCGCTCTCCCTGTACTGCAGCACAAAATCCAGCGCTGGATAATCGGACGACGACGCCAGCATCTCGTACTGGATCGATCGCGCCGCGCGGCTGGAACCGGTCGAGGAACCGGTCTTGTTGCCGTCGCCCATCTCCTTCTCGACGATCTCGACGACCGACACGTCCGCATCGGTGCCGTAGACCTGATTCTGCGCGCTCAATTTCAAAAGTGCGAACTCCGGTGCGATGACGAAGCGATAGCAGAACTCGCGATTCTGTGTCGGGTCCCTGGTCTGAGCCGAGGCAATCACGCCGTAGGTCACCATCTCCTCATCGAGGACACGTATCTCGAGCTTGGCCTGCTTTCCGACCATAGGCTCCAATCCCAATGGATCGCGCGAGATGACGTCGACAGTGAACTCGTAGGCCTGGCTGAGCGCCTCGCGGCCGACTGCGCTCTCCACGTGAACGTCGTCGCGCCCCATGTTAGGCAGAGTGAGTGCGATTTCCTGGAGGGAGTCTAGGTTGGCCATGTCGAGAGCCGCCTTAGCCGGAGGGATTCAGCAAACGGATTTGCGAAGGAACGATCGGCAAACCGATCGAATTGCCGGCGATCCCGTTCTGCGTCGTCGGGTCCATGAGCGCGCGGGTCGCCGGCATCACCTGAATGAAAAGTTTGACCGACCCCTTCGGGTTGTCGCTTTCCGAGCACACCATGCCGGAAGCCACACCCGGCCCCGGGCCGCTGATCGTGACCGGCGTCCTGGAAATCATGTTGTGCGACGGCATGCAAGTCAGCAGAAAGCGGAAGCAGACCGGAATGTAGGTTGCCCGAAATCCCATGCTCATGAACGGGACGGGAACCATCAGGGGCGGCTGCAGATAGACGTCGGGAACGGCGAAATCCAGGCCGGGAAGCGGGCCTTGCGAATTGACAAATGGCATCGCTAGCGTGCCCTCCTCTCAGGCTCTTCCTGGTCGAGGGCCACGACATGCGGCGAATAGAGTTCAGCGATCGCCTGGTCCTGGTTGGTGTCGATCACGCTGCCTGCAACACCGAGAAAGAGAGTGCCGTCGCGCTTGGCGGCGTGCAGCTTGGTGTTCTGAAACGTGGCCGCGGACAGATTGGCGCCGGAAAGGTCGGCGTGCGACATTTCCGCCTGGCGAAGATCGCAGCGCTCGAAAAGGGCTGCCCTGCAGTCGGCCTCGAGGAAAACGGACGAGTAGGCCTGGCTTCCGACCAGCTTGGCTCCCACCAGGCTCGATCCGGCGAAATTGGCCATGTTGAACGCGCTCCCGGAAAGGTCTACTCCGTCAAGCCGCGACTTCACGAAGGCCGTGCTGTTGGCCGAAAGGCCGGTCATGGTCGCGTGAACGAAATCGCACTCGGCAAAGACGCTCCCGTTGAGCTGAGCACTATCGAGCTTCGTGCCCTTGAAAACGCCCTGATGGAAGGTGCAGCGCTGCAGAGACTGCCCGGCGAGATCCTTGCCGGACAGATCGGCATCGGAGAAGAGCGCGGTGTCGATATGCGTGCCGCTGATGTCGACGTTGCGCAGATCAGCCTTTGTCAGCATGAAATTCGACAGCACAGCACCGCCCAGCGTGATCCCCTCGATCGGGCAGTCCAGAAGGGCGGCACGGCTTACGGTCACGTCGCTGAGATCCGCCTGCGAAAGGTCAGTCATGGCGAAAGTGCTCTGATCGATGGCGGTCCCTTGAAGCAGGGCTTCCTCGGCGTTGCTTTTGACGAGCTGCGTCAGCATGAACTCGCAGTCGCGGAAATCGGCGCGCACCATATTGCAATCGACGAAAGTGGTTCCGGTGAGCAACGCGCCCGTGAAGACCGTGTCGGGAAGGTCGCACTGGGCGAAGGTCGCGCCGGAAAGATCGGCTCCGCGAAAATCGCAGCCCGCAAGGTCGCAAACCATGAATACCGCCTTGGCCAGCCTGCACCCTTGAAAGGACAGACCGGGAGCGGCTCTCAGCATCACTGTCTGCTCGTGAGCGACATATTCGAGCAGCTCTTCGAGATCGATCGGCGTCTTTGGCGGCTTAGGCATGGGCCGGCCGCTCCATCAGGGTCCCGCCGAGATTGGCGCCCGAGAGATCCGAGCTCGCGAGCTTGGTCTCAATGAGGTCGGCAAAATAGAGATTGGCGCCGCGCAGCGAGGTGCGGCGCAGATCGGACTGCGTAAGCGATCCGGAAAACAGATTGGCGCCGAACATGTCGCTGTCGACGAGGACCGCCTTGACGAAACGCGAGTTCTTCAGCGAGGCAAGCCGGAAGTCGGACGCGGTCATGTCGCAGTCGTTGAAAAGGCAGGTGTGACAATGCGCCCTGAGGAAGCAGGATTCGACAAGCCGGGTGGTGTTCCACGATGTTTCTTCCGCGACGAGGCGTTCGAAGCGACCGCCGGTCAGGTCGCACGCGCCGAGGAAGCCGACGGTCCGCATCCGTGCCTCTTTGAAGGAGGCGCCGGGTGCCGCGATTTCTGTAAAGACGACGCGTTCGAGTTCAGAGCCCACGAATGACGCGCCCTTCATGGACAGCATCATGAAGGCCGCGCGCTCGATACGCGCGCCGTCCAACCGCAACTCGTCCGCCCGTCCCTGAAGTAACTGCAAATCCGGGATCTCCGCCCCGCTGAAGTCGGCCTCATCCAAGACGCAATTGATAATCCTGGTATTTGACAGCCGCATGTTACGGGCCGAGACACGCGAAAAATCGGCTTCCATGACGGTCAGGTCACTGGCCTCGCACCGGTCGAGCACAGCCCCCTTCAGGGAAGCCTTGTTCAGATTGGCCTTGCTGAGTCGCGCTCCGGTGAAGTCAGCGCCGTCGAGGATCGCTTCGGTAAAGGCAGCGCCTTCGAGATTGGCGCCCACGAAGCGCGCGCCGGAAAGGTTCGCCTTCTCGAAGAAGGTCGCCGAAAGGTCGCGCCCGCTGAAATCGACGTTGCACAGATCAGCGCCGGCGAGGTCCGCCCCCCTGAAATCGTGACCTTGCGCCAGCTTTTCCTTGACGAATGCGCCGAAGCGCGCGTCAACGCCTGGTAGAAACGGCTCCATCGGGAACATCGCGGCAGGCATCATCTGCCTTCCGGTGACCATGGCCTCGTCCATCTGGGCCTCGGCCTCGTCGAGCCTGTCGGAGGCCGACTGCTTGCGCTTGTCGAGGTGCTGACCAATGGTAAGATCAGCGTCCGCCGGGTCAATGGGTGGCGCGATCTTTCCGATCTTGGCGAGCAGGCCGCCGATCGCGTCGCCCTCGTGGCCCTCTTCGATCAGCCAAGGCACCATCGCACTCACTTTTTCATTGGCCTTGCCGAGCGCATCCTCGACAGGTCTCCGATCCGCTCCCGCTGGAAGGGCGCGGTACAAACCTTCGCGATCGATCCCTGCATCGCCCGCCTCCGACCTGCTATCCATGAGGGAATCGAACAACGCCGCAAACTCGCGTTGGGACGGATCGTCGCCTGCTCCGGTCCCCTGTTTCAGACTGTCCAGCGAGAGTCCATCAACGACGCCTCGCATGTCATGAAACACCGATCCTTCCGGCTCTTTGAGCGCCCGGGCGCAAGCGAGGCGGAACTGCTTTTCTATGACTTCGGGGTCGACGCCTTTATCCTCGCCGACAACACCGAAGGCACGATCGATCTGAGCGGACACGGTCGCCAACTCTTCGTCCGTCAAGCCCGAATTGAGGCTCGCAAGCAAGGAGTCTTTGGAGGGGAATGCAGTTTCGAGCTCCGCGATCGCCTGATCAAAACCCTCTTCCAACGTCAATTCGGGGAAGCGCGCTAGATGTTCATCGTCGACCACCGGCTTCAGTGCGATCGCTGGCAGGTTAGCGCCGCTAGGCGCCGAATTCACGAGCGCACGACGGTAGTGTTCCGCCCGGGCCATGACTATGTCGGACTTCTGCTTCAGAGCGGCTTCCAGCGTCTTCACATCGTCGAGCATTTCGGCGATGTCGACGTCACCGCGTTCAATCTCCTCGCTGGTGGGAATCGCGACCAGCGGCAGTTCATCAAGCAATGAATAATCGACGGGAGGAACGATCTCGGGTGGCATGCCGACGGATTCGACCGCTTTGCGAGCGCCCCAGTTCTGGTTCTCCATGAACCGGATGCGCTCCTCCCTGGCCCTTTCGAGCTTCTGACGGCGGCGCTCGCTGATGATGCTCGCATCGACTTCCGGCATGAGCTGGAAGTCGGACAGCGCGTGCTTATGGGCCTGCTCTGGATCGCGCCGGAGCCTTAGCACGTGCAGGTAGTACTCCTGCGGCCGCGGTTCCGCTTCGAGATGCTCCAGCGCAAGCATGACCGTGCCGATATCGTCGCCGAAGCGATCCTGGCTTTTGACCAGGCCGCGAAACGCCAGCGTGGCTTTCGTAACATTCGGGAAAAGGGTCACAGTGTCGCAGACCATCCGAATTTCGGTGAAGCTGTCGTCGGCCGGCCGGTGCACGAAGGCGCGGGCGCGCAGGCCAGGCAGATGGCCGCCGACCGCCGCCTCGCCGCGCGACATACCCGAAACCGTGAAGGCTTCATTGCCCTGCAGATAGCCGTCGAGCCGCTGGTCTTCTGGCGCGTCGCAGCGGAAGAGCGGATTGAAATCCTCCGGCTTCATCGGCGCGACGTTCTTGATCCAGTGCTGGTCGTAGGTGCCGGCGTAGCGTATGCGTCCGGCGTAGTCGGGTGCCAGCGGTCCGAAATGCGCGGACGCCGGATTGTCGTCGATCGAGCGGATCAAGTGCCGCGCGTCTTCTACGTTGGGCAACGGCGCGTCGTAGCCGGCCTCTGCGATCGAACGCGCGCCATGCCCTTTACCGCGCGGATTGCCCTTGTGGTTCGGCCCACCAAAGGCATGCGCCTCGTCGATCTGCATGCGGTCGAACGGCTTGGCGTCGAGCATCTCGATGCCGTGGTCGGTGAGCCGCCAGAAGCGATCGCCGAACACCGCAAGCCGCTTTTCGATCGCGCCGAGCCGGGCGGTGACACGGCAGCCGGTGATCGGCCGGTCCGTCGGTGCGAGAGCCGCGCCGCCAATGATCAGCTCGCCCTTCGGCTTCAACTGTCCCTTGTCGAAAATTGCGCCCTTGGGCATCTGCTCGACGACCATGGGCCAAAGCGCCTGCTCGGTCAGAAGGCGACGCGGGTCGGCAAAGTCGAAGAGGACGAAGGCCGAGACCGTCGTCAGTCCGCCGCCGGCAACCGCTTCCGTTTGAACGGCGCAAGAGAGGCGAGACGGCTTAATGATCGCAGGCATGCCCTCCCCCCTTGACCGGCTGTCGAAATATTTGGCCAAGCCGGCAGTTACTTATCCGGCTTGCAACTGAAGAGACTTCGAGAACGCCATGATCGCGCTTTCGGTCGCCAAACTTTCTTCAACGGTTTTCGACCGTCAATCCCACAAAATATGCACAGTCGCCTTGCTTCGACCAGGAACATCTGAAAAAAGCTAATGAAATCAATAAATCGCTTCATACCAGCGTTTGAGTTTCGAGCGGGCGAAATGGAATACGGACCCAATTTGCGCGAACCGGAGGGGGGAAAATTGCGCGGCCTAGCCGCAACTGAGAAGGAAGCTTCACAGGCGAAATATTTGCAGGTACTAACGAAAATCAGTGGCAAGGCTTTGATTTATTTGACAGCGCATAGAGAATTTCTGGTCTGGCATAGCTTTTGCAGAAGAACTGCCGTTGGCGCTCCCGCGGCGTCAGTTGATCACTCGAACCCATCTTCTCGGAGGTTTTTCAATGGCCAGCATCGGCTACATCAAGATCAAGGGCGCCACGCAAGGCGAAATCACCAGCGACGCATCGACGGCCGACTCGATCGGCAACATCTGGCAGGAAGGCCATGAGGGCGAGTCGCTCGTCTTCGCCTTCCGCTCCAACGCAATCGTTCCGCGCGACCCGAACTCCGGCACCGCGATCGGTACCCGCCGTCATGAGCCGGCCATCTTCGTGAAGCCGCTCGACAAAGCCTCGCCGATGCTCTGGCAGGCGCTTGCGACCGGCGAAAACCTCGAGGTCGAAATGAAGTTCTGGCGCACCTCGACCACCGGCGCTCAGGAGCACTACTACACTATCAAGTGGACCGACGCCGTCCTGGTGGAAGGCAAGACGATCCTTCCCGACACCAACGACACGGCGAACGACAGCCGCGGCCACCAGGAAGAATGGTCCTTCACATACCGCAAGTGCGACTGGACCCACGAGAAGGCCGGCACCTCCGCCTCCGACGACTGGCGCAAGCCGGTCACCGGCTGATCTCTGCATCCCGACAGCGCCGCCCCGACCGGGGTGGGGCACCCAAATGGCCGCCGAAGAATCGAGCGGCCATTTGTTCATCCGCAGTTGAGACCGGCGGCCTTTCATAAATCTGATCGAGCCGCAAAACTCCTGTCACGTGGACGAACTAGTCGTGGCTAGTGTTGGGGATCGTCGGTTTTGCACGGCGCATCAATCGGGAGACGTGAGCGGTGGTCGATCTTGATCTGCGTCGCCTGATCGGGCGGCTGAACACCTATTCGCGGCGTGCATTGGAGTCGGCGGCAGGCCTTGCCGTCTCGCGGGGACACTATGAGGTCTCGATAGAGCACCTCCTGCTCGTTTTCATCGAAGACAGCCAGTACGACGTTCAGGCCGCATGCCGGCATTTCGAAATCGATCCAGCCAATCTCAAGCGGAAGCTGCAATCGGTGGTCGAAGGCGTGCGCAGCGGCAACCAGGGCCGCCCCGTTTTCTCGCCGCTCCTCATCGAGTGGATTTCCGATGCCTGGCTGATCAGCTCGGTCGAGCTGGCGCTCGATCAAGTCCGCTCGGGAAGCCTGTTCGCGACGGTCTTCTCGCGGCCAAACCGCTTTGCTGACGAGCGCTGGCTGTCCGCGCTCGAGGCCATCTCCTACGAAAAGTTCAAGAAGGACTTCGACGCGATTGTCGCCGGCTCGCAGGAGACGACGGCAGGCGTGACCGCCGCGGCTGCTTCCGGTGCGAAGGCCACGCCCGGCCGCGATCCCGACAGCGCGCTGGCGAAATTCTGCACCAACTTCACCGACCAGGCCCGCGCCGGCAGGATCGACGCGGTCTTCTGCCGCGACCGCGAGATCCAGCAGATGATCGACATTCTCGGCCGCCGCAGGAAGAACAATCCGATCTGCGTAGGCGAGCCCGGCGTCGGCAAGACCGCGGTCGTCGAGGGGCTGGCGCTCAAGATCGCGGAAGGCGACGTGCCCGATTTCCTGAAGGACGTCGAACTCATCGGCCTCGACCTCGGCATGCTGCAGGCGGGCGCCGGCGTGAAGGGCGAATTCGAGAACCGCCTCAAAGGCATCATCGACGAGGTGAAATCCTCGCCGAAGCCGATCGTGCTGTTCATCGACGAGGCGCACATGCTGATCGGCGCCGGCGGTCAAGCCGGTGGCGGCGATGCGGCCAATCTGCTCAAGCCGGCGTTGGCACGCGGCGAGCTGCGCACGGTCGCCGCCACAACCTGGAGCGAGTACAAGAAGTACTTTGAGAAGGATCCGGCGCTGGCGCGTCGCTTCCAGCTCGTCAAGCTCGACGAGCCTAGCCCGGAGCAGGCAATCACTATCCTGCGAGGGCTTCGCGCGGCCTACGAGAAGGCGCATGGCGTCTATGTCCGCGACAGCGCGGTGGAGGCGGCTGCCAAGCTTTCGGCGCGCTATGTCTCCGGGCGCCAACTTCCCGACAAGGCGGTGGATGTGCTGGACACCGCGTCTGCCCGTGTAAAACTTTCGCTTTCGTCGAAGCCGCCAATCATCGAGCTCAAGGAGAAGCGTGCGGCCGAGCTGCAGCGGGCGCTCAATGCATTGAAGCGCGACCATCAATCGGACCTCGGCGACGAGGATCCCCGCATTGCCGAGATTGAAGGCGGCATCGTCGAGCTGGAAGCCGAGATCGACGGCCTAAATGGTCGCTGGAACGACGAGCGGGACCTTGTCCAACGTGTCCTCGAAATCCGAGGCAAGCTCGGCCTTTCGCTCGATGAGGGCAAGCGTCCCGGCAATCTTTCGGCGGCTGCCGTTGAGTCCGCCGTTATGGAGAAGCCGGCGGGAGAGGAAGTCGGGCCCCCCGAGATCGACCAGGGAGCGTTGCGCGCGGAGTTCAAGGAGGTGGCGCAGAAGCTGAAGCAGCTCCAACGCGGCGACCCGCTTGTCTCCTTCGAGGTGAGTGCGGAAGCGGTCGGTCAGGTGATTTCCGACTGGACCGGCGTGCCGCTCGGCAACATGGTGCGCGACGAGGCGAAGTCGATCCTGGCGCTTGCCGAAAATCTCGGTGCCCGCGTGATTGGTCAGGACCAGGCGATCCGGGCGATCGACGACGGCGTGCGGGCGGCCAAGGCCGGCGTGCAGAATCCCGACGCGCCGATGGGCGTGTTCCTGTTCGTCGGCCCCTCCGGCGTTGGCAAGACCGAGCTTGCGACCGCGATTGCCGATCAGTTGTTTGGCGGCGAGCGCTTCCTGATCTCGATCAACATGTCGGAGTTCCAGGAAAAGCACACCGTGTCCAAGCTGGTCGGCTCGCCGCCCGGCTATGTCGGCTATGGCGAGGGCGGCGTGCTCACCGAGGCAGTGCGCCAGCGGCCCTACTCCGTCGTGCTGCTCGACGAGGTTGAGAAGGCCGACCTCGAAGTGATGAACCTGTTCTATCAGGTGTTCGACAAGGGGGTGATTTCCGATGGCGAGGGACGCGTCATCGACTTCAAGAACACGATCGTCGTACTCACCAGCAACCTCGCCACCGATCTTTTGACGGAACTTGGCCTGCGGCCCGAAAGGCCGCGCGTGGACGAGATCGTGGAAGCGATCCGTCCTGTCTTGAGCGCACATTTCAAGCCGGCGCTCCTTGCCCGCATGCAAATCGTGCCGTTCTACCCGCTCATCGGCGCGCCGCTGGAGAAGATCGTCCGATTGAAGTTGAACAAGGTGGGGAAAAGGCTGCGCGAGAACCAGAAGATGGCGTTCTCCTATTCCGACGAGGTGGTCAATGCGATCGCCGCCCGCTGCACCGAGGTGGAGACCGGCGCGCGCAACATCGACCACATCGTCAACCGCACCATCCTGCCGGAGCTTGCGACCGAGCTGCTCAGTAACATGGACGAGGACGGAAAAACCTATGTCGCAGTCAGCATCGGCCTCGGCGAGGACGGCCGTTTCTCTTACGCGCTCTCCTGATCCGGCGTCGCTTACCAAAATGGCGATGCCAGCAAGGAAGCACGCCAGACGGGACGGCGATCACGCCGGGGCTCCGGCGCACGGCACGGCGAGCATCTATCAGGACCTGATGGCACTTACCATCGCGCTGGCCAACGAACGCCAGGTCGAGACACTTATGGCGCACGTGCTTGAAGCGGCGCTTCGCCTCTCCGATGCCGAAGGTGCTGCGATCTTCACGCTCGACCGTCTGGCGCGCCATTTGCACCGTGTGAGTTTCAACTATCGCGGCATCGCGGAAGGCAGCCAGTCCGATACGAGGATCGCCATCTATGATGCGGCGCTGACGCCGAACCTGCACGAGCCCGCGGCCTTCGCGGTATCCACCGGAGCCACCGTTAATCTCGCCGACATCGACGGCGCGCCTGGCTACGACTTCTCCAACATCCGCCAGATGGACAAGGCGGTCGGCTTCAGAACCCGCTCGCTGGTCATCGTGCCGCTCGTCGTGCAGCAGGACCAGACGATCGGCATCCTGCAACTCGTCAATGTCCGAAGCCGCGCCGGCAATGGTTACCGCCGGCTGGACGAAGGTCTGCTCCGGCCCTTGCAAAGCTTCGCCGCGCACGCAGCCGTCGCGATCCGCAATGCGCGTCTGTTCGAGGAAAACCAGCGGCTGATCAAGCAGCTCGACCGCCAGAACGAGGAGCTGCTGAGGGAGAACACGCGGCTGCTGCGCAAAGCCCCCGAGCAGGTGGTGAAGCCGAAAGGACTGATCGGCGATAGCCCGCCGATCGAGCGGGCCGTCAAGTTGATCGAGCGCGCCGCCGTCTCCTCGGTTCCCGTTCTCCTGCGCGGCGAGACCGGCACGGGCAAGGAGGTAATGGCGAGCTTCATCCATACGGCCAGCGATCGTTCGGAGCGGCCCTTCGTCGCTCAAAACTGCGCGGCCTTGCCGGAAAACCTCCTCGAAAGCGAGCTGTTCGGCTACGTCAAAGGCGCGTTCACCGGCGCCGGCTTCAACAAACCCGGGCTGGTGCACGAGGCGCATCGGGGCACGCTCTTTCTCGACGAGATCGGCGACATGCCGCTCTCGCTTCAAGCCAAGGTGCTTCGCCTCCTTCAGGAGGGTGAGGTGCGCCGGGTGGGCTCCACGAAGGCGGAATATGTGGACGTGCGCATCGTGACCGCAACGAACGTCAACCTTGAAGAAAAGATCGAGCGGGGCGAATTTCGCAAGGACCTCTTCTATCGGTTGAATGTGTTCCCGATCGTCGTTCCACCGCTCCGGGAGCGCCCGTCCGACATCCCGAAGCTGATCGACCATTTCCTCTCGATGACCGCCGTCGGCCGGCGTGTGCCGGAAGTGTCGCCTGAGGCGCTCGATGCGCTACTGCGCTGGAGCTATCCCGGCAATGTCCGCGAGCTGAAGAACATACTGAAGCGAGCGGCATTGCTTGTTGACGAGGGCGTGCCGATCGGCCGCAACCACCTGCCGCCGGAAGTCGCCGGCTTTGAAGAGAAGCAGGGGCCGCAAATTCCGGCCATCATTCCGGATGGCGATTTGAAGACGATCGTCGGCCAGTACGAGGCGCTGGTGATCGAGGCCAAGCTGCGCGAGGCCAACTGGAACCAGAGCCGCGCGGCACGCAACCTGAAGGTCAGCCGGCGCACGATCGTCGAGAAGCTCAACCGCTACCGCATCAGGCGCCCAGGGGCGTCATCTCGCAACGATCTGGAAAGTATCGAAAGCTGAAATTCCTGCAGCGCAGAAGGGCCGCACCGGCCGCGGCCAGAGACAATGTGGGACCCGGCGAAGCGATCGGCGACTTCGTGGCCGGCCGGATGAGCTACGATGGCCTTGTTCGCAAGCTGAAGGCGCAGATCGCCGACGGCGCGACAACCGCGTCCCTGGTTCGCGAAGCGATCGATGTCGCGACGGAACTGGGTCGGCTTCCTGCCGATCTTTCCGGCATCCTGACGAGCCTATTTCCTGAGGCCGCGCGGGCAGCAAAGCCGTCTAACTCGGCCGATACTGCGGCCGGTCAGGGGCTGCCCGATCATGCCGAGGATTTCGATGAGCCGACGTTGCGTTACGAGCTGCCAGCCAAGCCAGGCGTTGTAGAGGAAGCCGTTGCGCGACGGCAGGATTTGCCTGAGCCGATCAGGCAGACCGTCGACGGAGCGGTAGGCCAGCAGCCGAAAATTGAGGTCGGCAGCATAGCGCATGATGCACATAATTCCTCCGTTGCGGATTCCTACCCAGCAACTGGGGTTCCGGCTACGAATCCACTGCCAACAGATTTGCTGGGCATGCCCTTCAAGCCTGCCACGCCTCTTGCGCTTTCATCGTCGGTCGTGCCGCCGCTGCCGCCGATTGCCACAGCGTCCGCAGCTGCCGCCCCTGCCAGGCCGAACGCCGCGTTGCCAACTTCAGACGAGATCCAGGCGAAGGTCGACGACGTCGTCCTTTCCGGCCTGATCGGTGAATTCCAAAGCATGCGCCAGTCGCGCGAGAATGCCGTCACGGGACACAGAGCGCGGAGGTCCGATGCGCTCGACGGCCTGCTCGTCAGCTACAGAAGTGCCAGGTTTCGCTCCGATGCAAGGCGCGCTGCGAGGGACGGCGAGGTCGAAGGTCTCAAGCTCGGCAAGCTCGATGACTTCGGCGGCAAGCGTGCCGGCCTTGGATCGATGCTGCGCGACCGCTTTGTCCTTGATGAGGAGATCGGCCGCGGCGGGATGGGTGTGGTCTACTCCGCTGTGGATCGCCGACGGCTCGAGGCCGGGAGCGGTCAGCCTTACGTTGCGGTCAAGCTCCTGAACGACGAGTTCCGCAGCAATTCCGATGCGCTGCGCGTGCTCGAGGCCGAGGCGCGGAAGGCGCAGGGCCTTGCGCACCCCAACATCGCGACAGTCTACGACTTCGATCGCGACCGGTCGGAGGTGTTCATCGTCATGGAGCTGCTGACCGGGAAGCCGCTCAGCCGCATCCTTGGCGCTTCCACGGGACAAGGCATGCGGGGGCACCGCGTCGCGGCGATCCTCAAGGGCATCTGCGCGGGTCTCGCCCATGCGCATCAGCGCGGCGTCGTGCACTCCGACCTCAAGCCGGGAAATGTTTTCGTCACCGACGACGACGCCGTGAAGCTGCTCGATTTCGGCCTCGCCACGGTAAGCGCCGTTGGCGGCTTCGATGTCACGAGCCTCAACGCGCTGACTGTTGCCTATGCGAGCCCGGAGATGTTCGACGACGCGCCGCGTGATCCGCGCGACGACATCTTCGCGCTCGGCTGCATCGGGTACCAGCTTCTGACAGGAATGCACCCCTTTGCAATGAAGGCATCGAGTGAAGCCGCCGCCGAAGGACTGGAGCCGGAGCCCATATCCGAGATCGATCCGGGCGCATGGTCCGCGGTGCGGCAGGCACTGAGCTTCGATCGCGAGACGCGCACGAAATCGGTCGATGAATTCGTTGCCGGACTGTTCGAAGCGTAGCGCCGAGCGGGTTTTACCCCTCGATGACGTCCAGGATAGCCTCGACCCCATCCGTGAAAGGATGTTTCGGATGCAGCGTGCGCACTAGGCCGGTGCTGCCTATGCGGATCAGGTCGGTGGAGAGCGGCAGGACCGCCGCGACCGGCGTGCGATAACTGCTGAAGATCCGCTCGGCGAGGTCCTTGAAGTCGAAGCTCTCCAGAGCCTTGTTAACCACCAGCAGGAGTTGCGGCACCTCCAGCTTGCGGGCGAGCTCCAGCGTCACCGCCGTTCCCTGGTAGTCCTGGATGTCGGGCCGCAGGATCAGCATCAGCGTATCCGAGATCGCGATCGACAGGAGCGTCTCTTCGTTCACGCCCGGATGCGTGTCTATCATCAGATAGTCGAGATCGAGCTCGCTGCAGAGATCCTGGAAACCGGTGTTGAGGTCCTCGACGTTGTACTTCTCCTTCAGGATGCGGGCGATCTCACCGGTCTTGATGCTTGAGGGAACGAGATAGACCTTGCCGCCGTCGGGCACGACGGACGCGCCAGCCTCGTCAACGACGCCGCCCGTCACATCAAGCGCAGTCTCGGCGACGCCACAGCGGCCCCACAGATAGTCGTTGAGCGTGAAGCGCAAATTGTGCGGGTTGACCTTGAACAGGGCGTGGATGCCGGGCGACTGGATGTCGGTATCGACGATACCGACCCTATGGCCGCGCAAAGCCAAGCCAGCCGCGAGGTTGGCGGTGAGGTTCGACTTTCCAGTGCCGCCGCGATAGGAATGGGTTGAAATAATTTTCGTCATTCTTGTCCGGGTGTTGCGCTTTGCGGCTTGAACTTGGTCCGCATCGATTTCGCCCGCTGCTGCAATTCGCGGAAATAGTCGCTCTCGGCGATCTCCGAGACCTCCCGGTGCGCCTGCGTTTCGTCATATTGCACTTCGAGCTTTCTCAGCCGATGACGCAGGTCGGTATTCTCCTGCCTGAGCCTCTGCTGCGCGGCTTCGAGCTGCCGTTGCGTCTCCCGCAATTCGGTGATGAGCTGATTGGCGTGAAACTCGCGCGCTTCGATATGGACGACCATGCTGGCGAAGGTCTCGGCGAGGCCGCGGATATTCTCGGGGACACTCGTTTCAGAGATGATCTCGAACAGGCGATCGACGTCCTCCAACCGGCCATTGGCAATGGCCTCGCAAGTCGCGGCCAGGCCTTCGATCGCGTTCGTTTCGGTTGCTTCAGCCACGCATGCCCCGCCCGGAGGTTCGAAGCGGGTCACCCCGCCCCTACCCCTTTCTCGATACGATCTCGTCGACAGGCCTTGTCCTCAGATCGTCGCTCGACGTCATCGATAGACTGTTCCTGTGACTGTCTGATGCAAGCCGTAAGGTTGACCAGCGTATGTTTGTTGTCGCGAAAGCGCCAGGAGCCGACGCACGGCGTCAAGGGCTTTTTCAATGTCTCTACGCGGCCATTGGAGCAATCCGCCCAAAGCGGTCGTTCCGTGTCAACCCCAAGTCGGCGCCACTACGATGCTCGTTGCCGTTGCCCAAAGCAGACGCACGACTGGGCGTCGTGCGGGCCGCATTGCGCGAGAAGTGGTCATTGCGCGCAACAATCGGCAACGGCCGACATGGGGCGAGTTACCGGCAGTCCGCTCTCTGGATAGAACCGCGCAGAGAGCTGGACATTCCCCTGATAGCCCTCTGCCCCGCGAAGGACCCAAAATCATTCCCACTCGATAGTTCCAGGCGGCTTCGACGTCACGTCATAGACGACGCGATTGATGCCTTTGACCTCGTTGATGATGCGGGTAGCGGAGGCGCCGAGGAAGCTCATGTCAAAGTGGAAGAAATCGGCCGTCATGCCGTCGACCGAGGTGACCGCGCGCAGAGCACAGACATAGTCGTAGGTGCGGCCGTCGCCCATAACGCCGACCGTCTGCACCGGCAACAGGACGGCGAAGGCCTGCCAGATCGCGTCGTAGAGCCCGGCCTTGCGAATTTCGTCCAGATAGATCGCGTCGGCCTCGCGCAGGATGTCGAGCTTTTCCCGCGTGACCGCGCCGGGAACCCGGATCGCCAGGCCGGGTCCCGGGAAGGGATGACGCCCGATGAACTTCTCCGGCAGGCCAAGCTCGCGCCCCAGTGCCCGCACCTCATCCTTGAAGAGCTCACGCAACGGCTCCACAAGCTTCATCTTCATGCGCTCGGGCAGACCGCCGACATTGTGGTGGGATTTGATGGTGACCGAGGGGCCGCCAGTGAAGGAGACGCTCTCGATCACGTCCGGATAAAGCGTGCCTTGCGCCAGGAAGTCGGCGCCGCCGAGCTTCTTTGCCTCTTCTTCGAACACGTCGATGAAGAGCTTGCCGATCGTCTTGCGCTTTACCTCGGGATCGGAGACGCCTTCGAGCGATCCGACGAACAGGTCGGATGCATCGACGTGGACGAGCGGAATGTTATAGTGGCCGCGGAACATTCTCACCACCTCTAGCGCCTCGCTCTTGCGCATCAGACCGTGGTCAACGAAGATGCAGGTGAGCCTTTCGCCAATCGCTTCATGGATCAGTACGGCGGCCACCGAGGAATCGACACCGCCGGAAAGACCGCAGATCACGCGGCCGTCGCCGACCTGGGCGCGAATCGCCGCGATCGCCTGGTCCTTGTAGGCCGCCATGGTCCAGTCGCCAGGCAGGCCGGCGATGTTGCGCACGAAATTCCTGAGCAGCTTTGCGCCGTCGGGCGTGTGCACGACCTCGGGATGAAACTGCACGCCGTAGAGCTTGCGGCCTTCATCGGCGATCGCCGCGAAGGGTGCGTTGGTCGACGTGCCAACCACGTGGAAGCCCGGCGGGATAGCCGTGATCTTGTCGCCGTGACTCATCCACACCTGGTGGCGCGTGCCCTTGGCCCAGACGCCGTCGAAAAGCGCGCTTTCTTGCTCGATCTCCAGATAGGCTCGCCCGAACTCGCGATGATGCCCAGCCTCGACCTTGCCGCCAAGCTGCGCGCTCATGGCCTGCTCGCCGTAGCAGATGCCGAGCACTGGAATGCCCGCCGAAAAGACGATGTCGGGCGCGCGCGGGCTGCCGATATCGACCGTCGAGTGCGGGCTGCCGGACAGGATCACCGCTCTCGGGACCATGCGGCGGAAGGCTTCATCAGCCTTCTGGAACGGAACGATCTCGGAATAGACGCCCGCCTCGCGCACACGCCTGGCGATCAGCTGGGTGACCTGACTGCCGAAGTCGACGATGAGGACAGTATCGGGATGTGCGCTGGGGCTCGTCATTGCGGGGCATTAATCGAGTCGGGCGGCATTGGCAACCTTGCATTCGGGAGTTTCCGCAACTCCCGGACCGATCCCACTTGCAGCCTCGTTTCAAGCGTCGAGCAGCCCCTGCGCGACCGCTGTCTCCAGCCGGTCGACGGCATCGGCAAGCTTCTGGTCGATGACGTGCAGATATTCGATCCAGTCGCCGACATGCTTGAGGTCGGCTGCGCCGTCGGAGATGCCGCGCAGGCCGACCAGCGGCAGGCGATAAAGCTGACAGGCGCGCAGCACGGCGAACGTTTCCATATCGACCATGTCGGCATCGATTGCGTCGTAGGCCTTGCCGGAAATGATGGCCGCGCCGGTCGAGAGCGTCGCGTCGGGAATTCCAGGGACCCTCAGAGGCAGGGACACCACGACGGGCAGGTCGAGGAACGGCGTTGCTCCCTTCTCGAAACCGAGCGGCGAAGCGTCCATGTCACGATAGGCGACAGATGAGGCCTGATAGATGCCAGTCTGCTCCAGCGACCGGCTGCCGGCCGAGCCCAGCGAAACGATCAGCGACGGCAAATTGCCGTCCATTTCCAGGCGCGCGAGCGTTGCCGACAGCACGACGGCGGCCTCGACAGGGCCGACGCCGGTCATCAGCGGCACGATGCGTCTCTGGAGGTGCGGGCCGTATTCGGCGTCCGCCGCCATCACATAAAGGATCGCCCGGTCGCCAACTTCCTTGAGGAGGGCTTTGCGCATGGCACGTCATGGCCGATCGCCCCGTGCGATGCAAGTGAGCTGCGATGTCTCAGCCTTCTATCCCCTGACGGCCGGTGATCGTCATCATCGTGCCGGTCATGGTGGCGATCAGCTTGGCGTCGCCGTCGGCGCCGAACGCATAAGCTTGCCCGTCCGCGACGATGATCGTGCGGCCCGGCTTCGTGACAGTGCCCCGGAACAGGAACCGCTCGCCCTTGCCAGGCGCCAGGAGATTGAGCTTGAACTCGATGGTGAGCACCGAGGCGCTTTCCGACATCAGCGAGAAGGCGGCATAGCCGCAGGCCGAATCGAGCGCGGTCGAGATGACGCCGGCGTGCAGGAAACCGTGCTGCTGCGTCAGCGCCGGCGAGTAAGGCATCTCGATCTCGACGATGCCCGGCGTCACCAGGGTGAGCTCGGCGCCAATCGTCGCCATGACAGCCTGCCGGGCAAAGGAGGAGCGCACCCGCTCCTCGTAGTCCGCATCGGGAATAGGTTTGGCGTCCATCGCTGTCACTCGCACTGAACTTTGCCAACTTATGGCAAGGGGCAGCCGCCAGCGCAACATCGGCGCTGCGGCGCAGCACGCCCGTCACACCGGATCGGCGCCTCTCCGGCTGGCTTCGTTCATGCGCTCCAGCTTGCCGACAAGATTGCGGTTGAAGCTGAATTCGAGCGCTTGGCGGATGGCCGGGTTCTTCTTCGTCAATGTCCTGAGCACGGCGGCGTCATAAACGCAGCAGCGAACCTCGTTGGACACGCGCACCGTCGCCGAAGCTGGTTTGCCGGTCAGGAAACTCATCTCGCCGAGGAAATCGCCCGGCCCGCAGACCCCGACGATCGTATCGCCTTTCTCGACGCTTGCCGCACCCCTTGCGACGAACACCAGTTGCGGCGCCAATTGGCCTTCCTCGACCAGGATCTCGCCGGGTTCGCGGGTTTCCCAACGGGCCAGCTTCAGCATGCGGGCGCGAAGATTGCCGTCGAGCGTCGGGATCACTGTTTCGATGAAAAACTGCTCGTCCTCATCTTTGGATTTCCGACGTCCGGCCAGCAGCACGATCGCCAACTGGACCGCATTGACGGTGGCGAAAATGCCTTCCCACATCGCGCTGATGTCATCGGAGACCAGGAAGCCGTAATAGATCACGCCGACGATTCCGCTCGCCATGGCGAAGATGCGCAGCCAGCGCATGCTGGTCATCGAGACCGACAGGATGACGAGAATGTAGTTGAGGTGGCCGACCGCGGCGATCGGATTGGTCAACTGCTCGAAGAACCGGTCCATAACCTCTCCCAGAGATAGTCAAGCAGCGCGCCGCAAGGCTGCGAAGAAAAAACCGTCGGTGTTGCTACGGGCCGGCGACAGGATGAGGCCCATGTCGGGCTCGATCCGCGCGAAGGCCGATTTGCCCGGAAATTGCGCTTCGAAAAGGCCGGCGTGGTCGAGCGATGCGAAAGCCGGGTCATTCGCCAGGAAAGCCGCGACCTGCCGATGGTTTTCCTCGCGGAACAGCGAGCATGTCACATAGGCGAGGATGCCGCCCGGCTTCACATAGGTCTTGGCCTGAGCCAGGATGCCTGCCTGCTCGGCAGTACGCGCCTCGAGCTGCCGAGGCGTCAGGCGCCACTTGGCATCGGGGCGGCGGCGCCAGGTGCCGGAACCTGTGCACGGCGCGTCGACCAGAACGAGCTCCATCTGACCGGCCAGCGGGGAAAGCTCGGCGGGTTTCGACAGCACCTGGATATTGCGGCTGCCGGCGCGGCGGATGCGCTCGAAGATCGGCGCGAGGCGGGTTTTCTCCGAATCGTAAGCGAAGATCTGGCCACGGTTCTGCATGGCTGCCGAAAGCGCCAGCGTCTTGCCGCCGGCGCCCGCGCAGAAATCGAGCACCTGCATGCCAGCCCGGGGCCGGGTGAGCGTGGCGACGATCTGCGAGCCTTCGTCCTGCACCTCGAACCAGCCTTTCTGAAAGGACGGCTCGGCCTGCACGTTGGGATGCCGGCCGGCGCCTTCGATAGGCGGAACGCGCAAACCGTGCGGCGCCACGGCGGTCACAGCGGCCCCAGTGTCCTTCAGCTCGGCCAAAACCTTTTCGCGGACTGCCTTCAGCGTGTTGACGCGCAAGTCGAGCGCCGGCCGACCGGCGAGCGCCCTGGCCTCATCGACCCAGTCATCGCCGAACATCGCCTGCAAGCGCGGCGCAGCCCAATCCGGACAATCGGCCGCAACCGCGTCAGGGGCCGTCACCGCGCGCCTTTCCTCGATCGCGCTGATCTCGTTCGCAGAAAGAAGCGGCGGGGCGAAGCGGTCGCCTTCGAACGCTTCGTTCAGCGACTTCACAGTCTCGTCCCATTCCAGAAGCAGCGCGCCAAAGGCCGCGGCGCGCGGCGTGTCGCCATCCAGCAGCCAGCCGGCCGAGCGCCTCCTGCGCAAGGCGTCGTAGACGATGTTGCCGATCGCGGCGCGGTCGCCTGCTCCGGCAAAGCGGTGCGAGAGACCCCAATCCTTCAGCGCATCGGCTGCGGGGCGATGCCTTCTTTCGATATCGTCCAGAACTTCGATGGCTGCTGCAAGCCTTCCGCCAAGGCGCATGTCGGTGATCCCGTCGTCGGTTTGCCCGTCTCCAGCGCTGACTAGTCGGTCAGTGAGGATTTCACAAGCCGGCCGCCTTCTGCGGGGCCTCCCATTCGGACCGCAAGATCGACAGGATCAGCTCGTCGCGATGCTTGCCGAGAAAGTAGGCGCTGCCGCGGGCGACGCCCTCGGCCACGAAGCCGACCGCTTCGTAAGCCCGCCTCGCCCGTAGATTGTCGGGAAAGCAGCCGATCCACAGACGGTGGACGTCGGTCTCGACAAATGCCGTATCGACGATGGCGCGTATCATTGCCCGGCCGTGGCCGGCGCCGGGCCGCGCGACCGCGACACGCTTGACCAGAGTGACCTGTTCCGACGAGGCCCAGTCGCAAAGGATGGAGAAGCCGGCCGGCTCGCCATCCACCTCCGCGATGAAATAGGCGTAGCGCGCATCGGCAAGCGCTGCGGCATGCTGAATGTCGTCCCAGCGCCCAACGAGATCGCCATAGCCGTCGAGCCGTTCCGTGGCCATGATGAAAGGGATATCGGCGGCTGTTCCGCGCCGCAGCATCATTTTCCCGTCCATCGCATCCTCTCCGCAATCATTTCGCGGCCGCCTATCCAGCGAGCCGGCTACATACAAGCACCTGCACAATAAAGCAGGGCGCAGCTTCTAAAGCTGCCGCCAGGGTAATATTCTTGGCCGCGATTCGCCGACTAGTGGTCCGATTCTGTTCGCGTGATGTCCAATGGATGCGAATGTCAAATTCGTTCCACTAGGAAGGCGCATCATCACATTGAAAGTCTGGAGAGGGACATGAAGACTTATCTGGCTGAAGTACTGGGTACGTTTCTGCTGGTCTTTCTGGGCACCGCCTCGGTCGTCACCGGCGGCCTGGGCGGCGCCCTGCCCGTCGGGCAGATCGGCATAGGTCTGGCCTTTGGCATCGGCGTGATCGCCGCGGCATATGCAGTCGGGCCGGTTTCCGGCGCGCATTTGAACCCTGCCGTGACGCTCGGGGTGTTCCTTGCGGGCAAGCTGCCGGCCAAGGACGTCATCCCCTACTGGATAGCCCAGGTCATCGGCGGGATACTGGCATCGCTCGCGCTATGGATCATGGTTTCAGGTCAGACCGGCGGACACACGACCGGCTTCGCCGCGAACGGCTGGGATCCGGCGGTCTACGGCGTCTGGTCCGCGTTCATCACGGAGGTCATCGCGACCTTTGTGTTCGTCCTGGTCATCCTCTGCATAACGAGCGAGAACCATACCAACATCTTCGCGGGGACCGCGATCGGCCTCACCCTGGCGGCAATCCATTTCGCCGTCATCCCGGTGACAGGCACCTCCGTCAATCCGGCGCGTTCGATCGGCCCTGCGCTGTTCTCCGGCTCTGCCGCGATCAGCCAGTTGTGGCTGTTCATCGTGGCGCCGCTGATCGGCGGGGCAATCGCCGGCATCGTCGCGAAGGGCGGCCTCTTCGAGAAGGATTGAGGCAGCGACAGTGTTCGACGAAAGGGCGGCGGCAATGCCGCCCCCCTGATCGTTTGGCCCTGATCAGGCAAGGTCGAAGCGATCGGCGTTCATCACCTTGGTCCACGCCGCCACGAAGTCCTTCACGAACTTCTCTTGCGCGTCGGCGCAGGCATAGACCTCCGCAAAAGCGCGCAGCTGCGAGTGCGAACCGAAGATCAGGTCGACGCGCGTGCCGGTCCACTTGATCTCGTTCGTCTTGCGGTCGCGGCCCTCGTAGACGCCATCGGCGTCGGTCGCCTGCCACTGCGTGCGCATGTCAAGCAGGTTGACGAAGAAGTCGTTGGTCAGCCTGCCGGGCGTCTTGGTGAAGACGCCGTGCTTGGAGCCGCCGCCATTGGCGCCGAGGACACGTAGGCCACCGACGAGCACGGTCATTTCGGGGCCGGTCAGCGTCAGCAACTGCGCGCGATCGATCATCGCCTCCTCCGGCTGCATGAACTGCAGCCTCTTGCCGTTGATGTAATTGCGGAAGGCGTCGGACCGCGGCTCGAGCGGGGCGAAGGACTGGACATCGGTCTGCTCCTGCGAGGCATCCGCGCGTCCGGGCGTGAAGGGCACCGTCACGTCGGTGCCGCCGTCCTTCGCCGCCTTCTCGATGGCCGCGCCGCCGGCGAGCACGATCACGTCCGCCAGCGAAACCTTCTTGCCGCCAGTGGCCGAAGCGTTGAACTCCTTCTGGATCGCCTCCAGCTTGTCGAGCACGGTCGCAAGCTCGGCCGGCTGGTTTGCGTCCCAATCCTTCTGGGGGGCGAGACGGATGCGCGCCCCGTTCGCGCCGCCGCGTTTGTCGGAGCCGCGGAACGTCGAGGCCGATGCCCATGCGGTCGAGACGAGCTGCGATACCGACAGGCCGGAAGCAAGGACCTTCGCCTTCAGCGCGGCGATGTCCGTTTCATCCACAAGCGGATGATCGACGGCCGGGACCGGGTCCTGCCAGATCAGAGTCTCCTTCGGCACAAGCGGACCGAGATAGCGCACGCGCGGGCCCATGTCGCGATGAGTCAACTTGAACCAGGCACGAGCAAAGGCGTCCGCAAACTGATCCGGGTTCTCGTAGAAGCGTCGCGAGATCTTCTCGTAAGCGGGGTCGAGGCGCAGGGAGAGGTCGGTCGTCAGCATGGTCGGCCGGTGCTTCTTCGCTGCGTCGAATGCATCCGGAACGTCGGCTTGCGCATCCTTCGCCACCCACTGCTTGGCGCCGGCCGGGCTCTGCGTCAATTCCCATTCGTTCTCGAACAGGTTCTTGAAGAACAGGTTGCTCCACTTGGTCGGCGTCTGCGTCCAGGTCACTTCCGGGCCGCCGGTGATCGCATCGGCGCCGACGCCCGTTCCATGCTTGCTCTTCCAGCCCAGTCCCTGATCCTCGAGCGCTGCACCCTCCGGTTCCGGACCGATCAGCGAGGGATCGCCGGCGCCGTGCGTCTTGCCGAAGCTGTGGCCGCCCGCAATCAGCGCGACGGTCTCCTCGTCATTCATCGCCATGCGGAAGAACGTTTCGCGGATGTCCTTCGCCGCCGCGACCGGGTCCGGATTGCCGTTCGGCCCTTCCGGATTGACGTAGATCAGGCCCATCTGCACGGCGCCGAGCGGCTCCGCAAGCTGACGTTCACCGCTGTAGCGTTCGTCGCCCAGCCATGTTCCTTCTGGACCCCAGAAGAGCTCCTCCGGCTCCCATACGTCGGCACGGCCGCCAGCAAAACCGAACGTCTTGAAGCCCATCGATTCCAGCGCAACGTTGCCGGCGAGGATCATCAGGTCGGCCCAGGAGATTTTCTGGCCGTACTTCTGCTTGATCGGCCACAGCAGCCGGCGCGCCTTGTCGAGGTTGGCATTGTCCGGCCACGAGTTGAGCGGCGCGAAACGTTGCTGGCCGGCGCCGGCGCCGCCGCGACCGTCGGTGATGCGGTAGGTGCCGGCGCTATGCCAGGCCATGCGGATAAGCAGACCGCCATAGTGGCCGAAGTCAGCCGGCCACCATTCCTGAGAGTCCGTCATCAAGGCATGCAGGTCCTTGATCACGGCGTCCAGGTCGAGGCTCTTGAACTCTTCGGCGTAGTCGAAATCCTTGCCCAGCGGGTCGGAGAGACCGGAGTTGCGGTGGAGCATCTCGATGCTGAGCGCCTCCGGCCACCAGTCGCGGTTCGAGTGTCCGCGAGTGCCTGTGAACGGGCACTTGCCCGCGTTCTCGTCATTCTTTGCGTCCATGTTCGTCTCCGATCGTATTCCGCATATTGGGTTGCTGCGTATGGAACTATCGCGACTGCGGAGAGCCGGCGGCGACCGAATTCCCATTGCCGGGAACCGGCGTGCCCGCCGGAGTGGTCATGGTTGGTTTCGTCATGGCTTTCGCCTCCCTGCAATATCTGGGTTTTGCCGAATTGAAGACCGGCCGGCGCGCCTGGCGCGCCGGCTTGGAACCGTTCCAGATTAGGTCCCCTGGTCCATAAAAACAAATTGTGTTTCCTGTTGAGGGCGATAGTTTTTCGTTATGATCCACCTGACCATCCGACAACTCCTTTATTTCGAAGCACTTTCGCACACGCTGCATTTCGGCCGGGCCGCCGAGCATGCCGGTGTCAGCCAGCCCGCGCTTTCCGCGCAGATTGCCGAGATGGAGTCGCGACTGGGCTGCAAGCTGTTCGACCGCGGAGCAAAAGGCGTGCGCCTGACCGAGGATGCGATTGCGCTGCAGCCGCGGATCGAGAAGATCCTGAGCGCAATCCGCGACCTGGAGACGGTCGCACTGAGCGGCCGGCTTGCCACGGAACGGCGGTTCCGGCTAGGCATCATCCCGACCGTCGCACCCTACATCCTGCCGGCCATCCTTGCGGAGCTGAAGGCGCGTTTCCCTGCATTGGTGGTCGAATTGCGCGAGGCTGTCACGGCGACATTGGCGGAGGAGGCCAATGCCGGCCGCATCGACGCATTCATGGCGGCGCTGCCGCTGGACTATCCCGGGCTGCGCATCGAGGAACTGTTCGGGGACCGCTTCTTCCTCGGAGTGCCCGCAGACGATGCAATGATCATCGCGCCTCCGGTGCCGCCGGGCAGCCCGGTCCTGGAGCGGTTGATGCTTCTCGAAGAAGGACACTGCCTGCGCGACCAGGCGCTTGCCATATGCGGCCGTGTCCGGCCGGTGGCGATGGCCAGCTACGGCGCCACCAGCCTTACAACGCTCATGCAGATGGTGGCGCACGGCCTGGGCGTCACCCTGGTTCCGGAGATCGCGCTTGCGGCGGCAAGCGAAATGCGCGACCTCAAGGTCGTTCCGTTCGCCGAGCCCGCGCCTGAGCGCAGGCTGTGCCTGGCATGGCGAAGAACGAGCCAGCGCAACCAGGAATGCTCCGAGCTCGCAGCCATCATTCGAGAACTCCATTCGCCCGCTGGAGAGCGTTCAATATTGTCGGAGGAACTGGGGGAGGTGGATAGAATTCGGCCCGAGGCGGGCGTGAATAGATAAGATAGCAAGCGAAATCATATATTTATATCGATTCCGCGCGCATCCCGACCTGGAATCTGTGCACAGCCCTGCTGCCGGACGCAGTACGGGGTGTTTGCGCCTCGCAGCCGACCTCCATTTCTTCATCTCGCACTCCGGCCCCGCCGCCCCGGTGCGGCCTAGCCGAAACAGGCCTGTGCGGACATTCCGCCGAGAGCGGGGATCATGGTTAGTGGTCGGTTAATACCTGTCCGGCCATAAGAAGGTCAGTCTTTGTAGAGGGTGATGCGATGCTTCGGGACCTGGTCGATCGTTGCAAGGCCGCGGTCGCGTTCGTGCAGTCGGTCGCGACTGGCGGCGCCTCAGGCAAGCACGCGAGCCGGCCGGCAGGCGCGCACCCTCTGGCCAAGCAGGACATGATGGCGCGCCGGCCGCCCAAAAGAGGCGAACCCCACTCGGATTTCCAGGGCGAAGCGCCGAGCGCGCTGCTGAAGGCCTATCGCGAGGCGGCCGAAGCCGACCAGGGTGACGAGCGGCGCAGGCGGTCCTTTGTGATTTGAGGCTCTCTCTTGCGATTTCCGACGCTTAGCCTCGCCTTTTCGCCGCCGCCCTTCGGGCTCCGGCTGCTTGGCTAAACCGTTGACATCGCTTGCTCCCCCACAAGGGGGGAGATGATGCCGGCACTACGCCGCGCCGGGGTAGTTCGGGCTTTCGCGGGTAATGCTGACATCGTGCGGGTGGCTTTCGCGCAGGCCGGCATTGGAGATTCGCACGAAGGTCGCGCGCTCGCGCAATTCGGCAAGGTCGCGCGCGCCGACATAGCCCATCGCAGCGCGCAGGCCGCCGGTGAGCTGATGGAGAACGCCGCCTGCCGGCCCCTTGTAGGGAACCTGGCCCTCGATGCCTTCCGGCACGAGCTTCAAGGTGTCGCGCACCTCCGCCTGGAAATAGCGGTCGGCCGAGCCGCGCGCCATGGCGCCCACCGAGCCCATGCCGCGATAGGCTTTGAAGGAGCGGCCCTGGTGCAGATAGACCTCGCCGGGGCTCTCGTCGGTGCCGGCCAGCAGCGAGCCGATCATGGCGGCGGTTGCGCCGGCGGCCAGCGCCTTGGCGAGATCGCCCGAATATTTGATGCCGCCGTCGGCAATGACCGAAACCTTCGACCTTTCGGCAACCTCGACCGCCGACATGATCGCCGAAAGCTGCGGCACCCCGACCCCGGCGACGATGCGCGTCGTGCAGATGGAGCCCGGACCGATGCCGACCTTCACGGCGTCCGCGCCGGCATCGATGAGGGCCTGCGTGCCCTCGGGCGTGGCGACATTGCCGGCCATGATGCGCACGGAGTTGGAGAGCTTCTTGACGCGCGCCACCGCATCGAGCACGCGCTGCGAATGGCCGTGCGCGGTGTCAATGACGAGCAGGTCGACGCCGGCGTCGATGAGCCGCTCGGCGCGCTCGAAGCCGTCATCGCCGACACTGGTGGCGGCTGCGACGCGCAGCCTGCCCTGCGCATCCTTGGCGGCGTTGGGGTTGAGCTGCGACTTCTCGATGTCCTTGACCGTGATCAGGCCGACGCAATTGCCAGCGGGATCGACCACAAGCAGCTTCTCGATGCGGTGCTGGTGGAGCAGGCGCTTGGCCTCGTTCTGGTCGACGCTTTCCTTCACCGTCACAAGGTTTCGGTGAGTCATCAGCTCGCGGACCTTCTGGGAAGGATCCGAGGCGAAGCGCACGTCGCGGTTGGTGAGGATGCCGACGAGGCGGCCGGTTATCGGCCCGCCGGTGCCGCCATTCTCGACGACCGGAATGCCGGAGATGCCATGCGCGCGCATCAGCGCGCGGGCGTCGGCCAGCGTGGCCTCCGGGCCGATGGTGACCGGGTTTACGACCATACCCGATTCGAACTTCTTGACCTGGCGGACCTCCTCGGCCTGCTGGGTGGGCGTCAGGTTGCGATGGATGACGCCAATGCCGCCGGCCTGCGCCACGGCAATCGCCAGCCGCGATTCCGTGACGGTGTCCATCGCGGCCGAAAGGATCGGTGTGTTCAGCTCGATGTCGCCGGCGATTCTTATCCGAACGTCCGTCTCGCCCGGCAACACTTCGGAATGGCCAGGCTGCAGGAGCACGTCGTCGAAGGTAAGCGCCAGCGCGCCGGTTGCTGTTTCGATGATCTTCGCCATGGCCTGACCCCGGATAAACATAAAGGGCGCGGAGCGTCTGCGCCGCGCCGACTCACATCGTCCCTTTCAGGATTGGCGCCGGCTCGTACCACGAGTCCGCGAGCTTGGGAAGACAGGCGGACGAAGGTTTGCGACGGTGAGAGCGATCAAACAAAGGCCCGCCGGAGCGGGCCTTCGGATAGCCCGCGGAGCGGGCCAGAAATTCTGCAGTACAGGCCTCAGGCGGCGTGCCACCAATAGGTGGGCTGCCACCCACCGGCCGACCACCACCAGCCGGTCCACCACCAGCCGCCGGACGTCCAGCCCCACGACCACCAGCCAGGCGTAAACCACGAGCCCCACCAGCCGGTCCACCACCAGCCTGGCACCCAGGCCCAGCCCCAACCGCCGGCCACCCACCAGGAACCAAACCACCACCAGCCGGGCGTCCATGCCCAGCCATGCGCCCACCAGCCGATCGACCACCCCTGGTACCAGGCCTCGCCGACCTCGTCGCCAAAGCTGAACTCGTTGGTGCCGTCCCACCACCAGCCGAGGCTCCAGCCGCCATAATCATAGTGCCAGCCAAAGGAGGTAGCGGGGGCCCGAGGCATACCAGCCGTCTTCCCAGCCGATGAAAAAGAC
>Ga0081539_10000304_pt1 | contig 110884 bp, 103 predicted proteins | sample TabmetS4T2R2_FD_71023 | JGI IMG/M metagenome (GOLD analysis project Ga0081539, IMG submission 71023) | Tabebuia heterophylla rhizosphere microbial communities from the University of Puerto Rico - S4T2R2 | ecosystem: Host-associated > Plants > Roots > Rhizosphere ... | reverse complement strand
ACCGACCCGACCCACCAACCACTCCAACCCACCCGACCCACCAACCGACCCAACCGACCCGACCGACCCAACCGACCCGACCCAATCGACCTAACCCCAATCGACCCAACCCCAATCGACCCAACCCCAACCAACCAACCCCAACCAACCAACCCCAACCAACCAACCCCAACCAACCAACCCCAACCAACCAACCCCAACCAACCAACCGCCCCTCCAACAGCCCTGTCACCGTGGCGCCGGCGGTCAGGCTGCGGTGGCGGCGCGGAGTGGCGCGAGTGCAGCCGCCCAGGCGACGAGCTGGTCGAGGGTGGTGGCCAGGGCCGCGTCCTGGTGCGCGCCCGGGCTGAACTCGCGGTAGCCGGTGAAGTCAGTGCGCAGGTTGAGGCTCACCTGCGCCCCGACGTCGGCCATCTGGAGGCTCGCCATGACCGGCCGTAGCTGCTCAACCGCCCGAACGCCACCGTCGTGGCCGTAGGACACGAAGGCCGCCGCCTTGTTGTGCCACTCGGCGTGGACGCGGTCGAGGGCGTTCTTCAGGGTGCCCGGCAGGCCGTGGTTGTACTCCGGTGTCACGAACACGTAGCCGTCGTACCGGGCGACCGTCTCGGCCCACGCGACGGTGTGCGGCTGGGTGTAGCGGCCCAGCGCCGGCGGCAGCGGCTCGTCGAGCGGGGGTAGGTCGGCCTCCGCCAGGTCCACGAGCTCGAAGCGGGCATCGGTGCGGGCGGCGGCCTGGTCGAGGACCCAGTGGGCGACGGCCTCGCCGACGCGGCCGGGGCGGGTGCTCGCGAGGACGACGGCGATGGTGGGCACCGCGCGCCGGAAGCCGGCGAACCGGTCGAGCAGGCCCGCGAGCGCGTCGTCGCCGAACAGCAGTCGCTGGCTCGCGGCGGACTCGGCGGCGGCCTCCTCGGCGCGGGGGAACATGCCCCGCTCGTAGGCGGCCAACGCGGCCTCGGTGTCGCCGGGGTGGGCGGCGATGGCGCGGCCCAGCTCGGCCCCGTCGAGCATGGCGAGGTTGGCGCCCGCGCCGGCGAACGGGGACATGAGGTGTGCGGCGTCGCCCAGGAGGGTCACGCCGGGCACCCGGTCCCAGCGGTGGCCGACCGGTAGGGCGTGGATGCGGCGTGGCACCACGGGGCCGTCGGCGTCGGCGACCAGCGCGCGTAGGTCGCCGGCCCAGTCCTCGAAGTGCGTGAGGACGGCCTTTTTGGCGGTCGCAGGGTCGGTGAAGTCGACGCTGTCGAGCCAGTCCTCGCCGGTTTCGAGGGCGGTGTAGACGTGCAGGCTGCCGTCGGTCTCGCGGTGGGCGAGCATGCCCTTGCGGTCGCCCAGGCAGAAGAAGAAGCCCGGCCCGAGCAGGGTGGCGCTCGCGGGGTGCCGGGTGTCGGCCTCGAGTAGGTCCGTTTCGACGAAGGAGATGCCGGTGTAGGTAGGAACAGCTTCGGACACCAGCGGGCGAACCCGTGACCAGGCGCCGTCCGCGCCGACGAGCAGGTCGGTGGTGATCGTCGTGCCGTCGGCGAAGGTCACCTCGTGCTGGCCGTCGCCGGTGGGCCGCACTCCGGTCGCCTTCCTGCCCCAGCGGACGGTGCCCGCCGGCAGGGAGCCCAGCAGCAGGTCGCGCAGCTGGCCGCGGTCCACCTCGGGGCGGTCGCCGGTGCCGTCGTCGTCCTCGGCGAGGCGGACGACGCCGTGCGGGTCGACGATCCGCAGTGCCTCGCCGCCGGGGTGGACCAGCCGGCGGAACTCGTCGTACAGGCCGGCGGCGCGGAGCGCGACCTGGCCGGTGTCGGCGTGGATGTCGAGCATGCCGCCCTGGGGGCGGGTGTCCGGCGACGGCTCCAGGTCGAAGACGGCCGCCTCGATCCCGTTGACGTGCAGTACCCGGGCCAGCGTGAGGCCGCTGAGGCCCCCGCCGATGATCGCGATCGGGTGGTGGGTGGTCATGGTGGGGCTCCTTCAGCTGTGGGTGCCCGGCGCGGGCGTGTTGGCGATGCCGTTGATGACCACGCGAAAGCACCAGGCCAGGTGCTCCTCGGGGGAGCCGTCGAGCAGGCGGGTCCCCAGGGCGTGCAGGTGCGGGTGCGTCGACGCCGGCACCTCGCTGATCGCCCGGGTCAGCGCGTCCCACTCGGCCTCGTCGGTGCCGGCCTCCTGCCGGGTCGCGTGCTCGGCGGCGGTGGCCGTGGCGACCTGCAGCAGGACGTCCACGCCCAGGCCGGCGCGCTCGGGTGGCACGTCGCCCTCGATCTGCAGGGCGATCAGGCGCTCGACCAGGCGCAGGTAGTGCTCGCCGTGGGGTCGCGCGGAGACCGCCATGCGGGCCAGTGCCGGGTGTGCGAACAGCACCCGCGTGTAGGAGGTGAGCACACCGACCAGCCGGTCGCGCCAGTCGTCGCCGCTCGCCGCGGTGTCGAGGTCGACCTCGCCCAGCAGCTCGTCCAGGACGGCCGCGTGCAGCTCGGCGGTGTTGGCCACGTAGACGTACAGCGAGGCCGGGCCGGTGTCCAACTCCTGCGCGAGGCGCCGCATGGTCACCTTCTCCAGGCCCTCGGCCCGCATCACGGCCACGGCGGCCGCGACGATGCCGGCGCGGGTCAGGGCGGGTTTCGCGGGGCGCTCACGACGGCTGACGGGGGCCTTCGAACGTGGGGTCACACCGTCAGGTTAACGAACATGTTCGTTGCGAACAAGTTCGGAGCGAACATGTTCGTCATGTCAGAAAGGAGGTGATCACCCGGACAGCCGCTGTCCGACTCCCCCGGCTGGAGGATGCCGCCCGACTTGACAGACTTGCCGGAGGGTGTTCAGCCACACCGCGGTCATGGCCATGCACGGACCGCTCTACGATCGCGCCCATGGCCGAGTTCATCTACACCATGAAGAAGGTGCGCAAGGCGCACGGGGACAAGGTCATCCTTGATGACGTCACGATCCAGTTCTACCCCGGGGCGAAGATCGGGGTGGTGGGTCCCAACGGCGCCGGCAAGTCGAGCGTGCTCAAGATCATGGCGGGCTTGGACCAGCCGAACAACGGCGAGGCCTTCCTGTCGCCCGGGTACACCGTCGGCATCCTGCAGCAGGAGCCGCCGCTGAACGAGGACAAGACCGTCCTCGGCAACGTCCAGGAGGGCGTCGGCGAGATCCACGAGAAGCTCGTCCGCTTCAACGAGATCGCCGAGAAGATGGCGACGGACTACTCCGACGAGCTGATGGAGGAGATGGGCCGGCTCCAGGAGGAGCTCGACCACGCGGACGCGTGGGACCTGGACTCCCAGCTCGAGCAGGCCATGGACGCCCTGCGCTGCCCGCCGCCGGACGCCGACGTCACGGTGCTCTCCGGTGGTGAGCGCCGCCGGGTGGCCCTGTGCAAGCTGCTGCTGTCCAAGCCCGACCTGCTGCTGCTGGACGAGCCGACCAACCACCTGGACGCGGAGAGCGTGCTGTGGCTGGAGCAGCACCTGGCGCAGTACGCGGGCGCGGTCCTGGCGGTCACCCACGACCGGTACTTCCTGGACAACCTGTCGCAGTGGATCCTCGAGCTCGACCGCGGGCGCGCGCACCCGTACGAGGGCAACTACTCCACCTACCTGGAGAAGAAGGCGGAGCGGCTGGCGGTCCAGGGCAAGAAGGACCAGAAGCTGCAGAAGCGGCTGAAGGACGAGCTCGCCTGGGTGCGGTCGAACGCGAAGGCGCGGCAGACCAAGTCCAGGGCACGTCTCGAGCGCTACGAGGAGATGGCGGCGGAGGCGGAGCGCACCCGCAAGCTCGACTTCGAGGAGATCCAGATCCCGCCGGGCCCCCGGCTGGGCAGCATCGTGGTCGAGGTCGACAAGCTGAAGAAGGGTTTCGGCGACCGCGTCCTGATCGACGGTCTGTCGTTCGACCTGCCGCGCAACGGCATCATCGGCGTGATCGGCCCGAACGGTGTCGGCAAGACGACGCTGTTCAAGACGATCGTCGGTCTCGAGCAGCCGGACGGCGGCGACGTCAAGGTCGGCGAGACCGTGCAGCTGTCCTATGTGGACCAGAGCCGGGCCGGGATCGACCCGAAGAAGAACGTGTGGGAGGTCGTTTCCGAAGGGCTGGACTACATCCACGTCGGCCAGGTCGAGATGCCGTCCCGCGCGTACGTGAGCGCCTTCGGCTTCAAGGGCGCCGACCAGCAGAAGCCGGCCGGCGTGCTGTCCGGCGGTGAGCGCAACCGGCTCAACCTGGCGCTCACCCTCAAGCAGGGCGGCAACCTGATCCTGCTGGACGAGCCGACGAACGACCTCGACGTGGAGACCCTCGGATCGCTGGAGAACGCGCTGGAACAGTTCCCCGGTTGCGCCGTGGTGATCTCCCACGACAGGTGGTTCCTCGACCGCGTCGCGACGCATATCCTCGCGTGGGAGGGCAACGACGAGAACCCCGCCAAGTGGTTCTGGTTCGAGGGCAACTTCGAGGGCTACGAGAAGAACAAGATCGAACGCCTTGGCGAGGAAGCCGCCCGTCCGCATCGGGTCACCTACCGCAAGCTGACCCGGGACTAGGTTGGGGGTGCGGTGGCGGCGGCCTGGAACGATGTGCCCACCGGTGGGCTGAGCGAGTGCGCGGCACTCGTTCGCTCAGCGGAGGTGCTTCGTACGAGCGCGCCGGAGCTCAGCGTCCAGCTCGCCCGCCGCGCGCTGCTCGTCGGTGCCACCGACACCTCGTCGACCGCATCCTCCACGACGAGCGCGGGTGAGGCCAGAGCCCTGAACATGCGGGCCCAGGCGGTGCTCGCGTCGGGGCTGGTCCGGATCAGCCAGCACGTGGGCGCGGTGGAACCCGGGTTCGCCGCGCTCGCGCTGGCCGAGTCCGGCGGCGCGCTGGTGCTCGCGGCCGAGCTCCGGCTGGACCTCGCGGCATGCGCGCAGGAGGTCGGCGAGCCGCTGCTCGGCGGTGTGTTGCTGCGTCCGGTGCTGGAGGCCACGCAGGCGCCGCCGTCGGTGCGGGCCGCCGCGCTGGGCCGCCTCGTCGGGTGCCTGGCGCACGTGGCCCGCCGCGACGACATCGAGGACGCCCTCTCGGAGGCCGACCGCCTGCTGGCCGCCGACGACGGGATCAACCCCGACGCCCGCCGGATGGAACGCGCCAGGCTGGCGGTCCGCTCGGCCGCCTACCACCGCTGGTACGGCGACAACGAGGACGCGGTCACCGCCGCCCGCGACGGCCTCAACCTGCTGGAGCGGCTCCGCCGCGAGCTGCGCCCGGAGAGCGACCGCCTCCACGCGCGGCTCGTGCTGGAGCTGGTGTGCGCGCTGCTGGACGAGGGCGAGCTGTACGAGGCCGAGGAGGCCGCCAGACCGACCGTCGACGAGCCGGTGCGTGCGACGTCGGCGGAGTCGGTCGGCCAGCTCATGCTGGCGGTGGCGACCCGCGTGCACCTGCCGTCGGGCGAGGTCGACCGCGGTCGCGGCCTGGTGGACCAGGCGGCGTGGCTGGCGGAACGCCACAACCTGGACTCGCTGCTGGCCGACGCGCTGACCGAGCTGTCCCGTCTCGACGAGCAGGCGGGTCGCACGAAGGAAGCACTGGAGGCGATGCGTTCGGCCCGTGCCGCCGAACAACGCCGCATGCGTGCCGTCGCCCGCGCGGCCCGGCACCTGCTGGTGCAGGTGGGAGCCGGCCAGGGCGTGCGGGACGTGACGCAGCAGTCGGTGGCCGCGCTGCTGCGCCAGCTCACCCACCCTGCGGGCGTACCGGTGGCGATGGCCCCGCCGCCGGCGCCCACGACGTCGACGCTGCCCCCGCCGAGGACGTCCCCGGAGCCGCACGCACAGCCCGCGCCGGGTGAGGTGTCGGGTTCGGTGGACGAGCGCACCGGCCTGTTGAACCGCGAGGGCCTGGTCAAGCGCCTGCGCTCGGTCCGCACGGGCGAACGCCCGGTGGCCCTGACCCTGGTCCGCTTCGAACCGAACAACAACGATCCCGAGGCGGACCGCGGTCCCGACACCGGCATCATGGTCGGCCTGGCCGACAAGGTCCGTGACATAGCCCCGGAAAACGCCGAGGTGGCCAGGTCGGACGGCGGCGAGCTGGCCGTGTTCCTGCCCCACACGACCCGCGACCAGGCGGAGGAGTTCGCCGCCACCCTCCGCGAAACGGCGACGAAGTCGGACATGAGCATCAGCACCAGCGTGGTGCAGTCCGACCCGCAGCTCGCCGACACGGACACCCAGATGGACGCGGCCGGCATGCTGACCGCCGCGCGGGACGCGCTGACCCCCGCCAAGCCGACAGCGCCGGACTCCCTGACGGAGACCAAGGCCGCACTGTCAGCCCTGGCCCAACCCCGAACGCCGACACCGCCCCCACCGTCCGAGCCGCGACCCCCACAGCCAAGCAGCCCCCTGACGGACGAGCCCCCGACAAAGCCCCTGAACCTGGCCCCCCGAACAAACCCGGCCACGGCAGGCCGCTCAATCCTGAACTCCCTGAGCATCCCGTCCGGCAGCGGCGGCCGCCGCCGAGCCGGCGGCGAACCACCCCCCGGCGAACGCCCCCAAAGACCAACCGAACCGGCCGAAGCCCCCCGCCTGACCCGCGCCGAACGCCGAGCCCAGGAACAAGCCATCCCAGGGACCCCGACGACGCCCGCCGCGTCAGGTTGGCCCGCGGAACCGGACGTCTCCCAACCCCTCCGCCGCACCCCACCGGAACCCCAGCGCCCAGCCGTCCCCGAGGCCAGCAGCACGCACCCGGCCGAGAGCACATACCCGGCGGACAGCACCCACACGTCAGGCAGCCTCACGGACCTGGCCGGCAACACGCACGCGACAAACGACACCAACCTCGACTGGCCGGGCAGCACCAACCTGATAGGCGCCCCCGACCCCACCAGCGTCACAGCATCGACCGCCACCCCTGCCCCGACAAGGAACACCGCCCCAACCGACGGCAGCGACGCGCCCGGCAGCCCGGCGGATGCCGGTATGCCGGGGAGCACTGGTCTACCAGGCCGCCTCGACCGCCTGGACGGCACCGACCTGACCGGCGACGTTGGCGTGACCGGCGGCGACGTGGTTGGCAGTGGCGGTCTGGCGGATGCCGGTTCCACCGGTGGTTCGGCCGGCGGCACCGGCGGCCCCGGTCCCAGCCAGCTTGTCGGCTGGACCAGCAGCACCGAGCCGAGCCTCGGAGCCGGTCCCATCGACTGGTCCGGCCGGGCCGATGCGGCGGACACCCGCCCCCAGCCCTCCAGCTACGAGGAGACCCGAGCAGAGCTGGCCCGCATGATGTCGTCGCTCAACGCCAAGGCCCTCCGCGCCCGTGGCAAGGCCGACCCCGAATCGGCGACCGACGCACCCCGGGAGCAGGACGCCCGGCAGCACTCCGGCGAATGGCTCGCCCAGTACGCCTCCCCGTCGCAGACGATCCCCACCCCGCCCGAGCCGGACGAGATGCCCGAGCCGCCCAGCCGGCCCGACATCCCCGAACCGCCGAGCCGCCCCGACATCCCGGAACCGCCCGGGCACCCCGATTTCCCGGGGTCGCCCAGCGGGCCCGACTTCCCCGAACCGCCCGGGCACCCCGGCTTCCCGGAGCCGCCCAACGGGCCTGACTTCCCTGAGTCACCCGGGCACCCCGGCTTCCCGGAGCCGCCCAGCCGGCCTGATTTCCCAGGGTCGCCCAGCGGGCCTGACTTCCCTGAGTCACCCGGGCACCCCGGCTTCCCGGAGCCGCCCAGCCGACCCGGCTTCCCGGAGCCACCCAACGGGCCCGACATCCCCCAGCCGCCGGACTTCCCGCAGCCCGACCCGGACACCACCCCACACGAAGACACCCGCTCCCGACTCATGGCTGCCTTCGACGCCCTCGACAGCCCCGTCCTGCCCTCCGCTGAGAGCGAACAGGAGAAGTTCCGCGTCGACTTCGACGCCTCCGGTGGGCTTCCGTCGCGCAGGCCGTTGAAGTCGTGGGCCGAGTTGCAGTCGGCCTCAACTGTCGAGTCGCCGGCTGACGATCTTTTCGGGGCTGTGGGCGACAAGTTCGAGAGCCGCGGCAATCTCGGGGACGCCTTCGGGGCCGGCGCCAAGGACGAGCCGTCGGCGGTTTTCGACGAGTGGTCCGCCGCGCCGTCCGGCGACGCGGTGCCGCCTTCCGACGCTTCGGTGCGGCAGACGACCTACGACGAGCCGATCGGGCCGCAGCCCCGCCCCCGGGGCCTGTCGCGGCGCGGCGAGCGGTCGGCGACGACCATCGCGAGCTTGCTCACGGAGGCACTCGCGGCCTACCAGTCCTCTACCGACAGCGCGGACACTCCCAGTACCACTGCCAATACCACCGGCGAGCAGGAAGAACAGCAGCGGCACCCGGAGGACTCGGCCACCGCCGCCGGGCGGCACCGGTCGCCCGAATGAGGTTCGACAGCCCGTCGTAACGTTGCCCCGTCGCCTAATCTGTGTGCCTGGATGTGGCACACCGCCGTGCCCCAGAAGTCGTGGAGTCGCTCGAAGATGACCTCAACCCGGTACCGCACCGCTGAACGCAGAGCAGACAGCAGAGCGGAGGAGAGCCCCGAGCAGCGCCGGGACGAGCTCATCGACCAAGCCGCCTCGGCCGCGCCGGACATGGCCGACCTCATCCGCCTCTACTACCGCTACATCCCGCCGGAGGAGGTCACCGACACCGACCCGGTGGACCTCGTCGGGATCGTGCGCAGCCACCGCAGGCTCGCCGAGTCGCGGGTGCCGGGCCGCCCGGCGGTCCGCGTGTTCACGCCCGACCCGGAGGCCGACGGGTGGCGCACGGCCGGCACCGTCGTCCAGGTCGTCACCGACGACATGCCCTACCTGGTCGAGTCCGTCACCGCCGCGCTGACCAGGACCGGGTTGCAGGTCCACCGCGTCGTGCACCCGATCGTCGTGGTCAACCGGGACGTCGTCGGCGGGGAGCTGCGCGACATCCTGACCAGCGCCGAGGCCGACGACCCGCCCGCCGACGCGCTGGCGGAGTCCTGGATGGCCATCGAGGTCGACCTGATCACCGACGGCGACCGCACGAAGGAGATCACCAACAACCTCAAGACCGTCCTCAACGACGTCCGCGAGGTCGTCGAGGACACCGACCGCATGGCCGGCACCGCCCGCGCGCTCGCCGACCAGCTCGAGTCCCACCCACCCGTCGACGACGTCCAGGCCTACGAGGGCGCCGCGCTGCTCCGCTGGCTCGCCGACGGCCACTTCACCTTCCTCGGCTACCGCCACTACGAGCTGGTCCGCGACGGCGACCGCCGCGCGCTCAAGGCCGTTCTCGCCAGCGGGCTCGGCGTGCTCCGCCAGGACAGCATCTCGGCCCGCAACCTCACCGCCGGCCCGGACGCCGACGTCGACGCCACCTCGCCCGACCTGCTGATCCTCACCGAGGCGTCCGCCCCGTCGAACGTCTACCGTTCGACCTTCCCGTACTACGTGGGCGTCAAGATCTTCGCCGAGGACGGCACGGTCACCGGAGAGCACCGGTTCCTGGGCGTGTTCACCATCAACGCCCTGCACGAGGACGTGCTGGACATCCCGGTCGTCGGTCGCCGGGTCCGCGAGGTCATCCACCGCGCCGGGTTCCCGCTGGAGTCCTACACCGGGCAGAAGATGCTCGAGGTCATCCAGAACTGGCCGCGTTCGGAACTGTTCTCCACCAACTCCGACACGCTGTACCAGATGACCACCGGCGTCATCGCGATCGCCGACCGCCGCCGCCTGCGGCTCTTCCTCCGGCGGGACCCCTATCGCCGGTTCTTCTCCTGCCTCGTGTTCACCCCACGCGACCGGTACACCACCACCTCGCGCATCGCCATGGCGAACGTCCTCATCGAGGAGCTCGGCGGCACCAACGTCCAGTTCTCCGTCCGCCTCGGCGAGACCGCGTTCGCGCAGGTCTACTTCACCATCCACACCGATCCGTCGGCGGAGACGGACATCGACGTCAACCGCATCCAGGAGCGGCTGACGGAGGCCGTCCGCACCTGGGACGACCGCCTGATCGAGGCGGTGTTCGCCGAGCAGCGGGAGAAGCTCGAAGCCGAGCTGCCGCGCTCCCGCGACCAGCTCGTCGCGGTCGGCGCCGAGTCGGCGACCGAGCAGGGACAGCGGTTCGCGAGTGTCTTCCCCGAGGCCTACAAGGAGGACTTCGCCGCCGCGGACGCGCTCACCGACCTGCGCCGCCTGGAAGGGCTGCGCACCGAGGGCGACCTCGAGGTGTCCTTCTACCGCCGCGACGAGGAGCGGCCGGGGGAGCGCCGCTTCAAGCTCTACCTGGCCGGCGAGGGCGTCACGCTCTCCCAGATGCTGCCGGTGCTGCAGAACATGGGTGTCCAGGTCCTCGACGAGCGCCCGTACGAGCTGCGCCGCGAGGACGGCACCCGCTGGTGGATCTACGACTTCGGCCTGCGCATCGACCCGGCGCGGGTCGAGGGCATGTCCCCGGAGCAGCAGCTGCGCCAGCGCACCCTGTTCCAGGAGGCGTTCAGCGCGATCTGGCGCGGGGACGCCGAGTCCGACCGGTTCAACTCGCTCGTGCTGACCGGCCTGAGCTGGCGGCAGGCGGCGCTGCTGCGTGCGTACTCCCGTTACCTGCGACAGGCCGGCGTCCCGTTCGACCAGGGTGACGTCGAGTCCGCGCTGCTCGACCACACCGAGGTCGCGACCGCGCTGGTCCGGCTGTTCGAGACCCGCTTCGACCTCGGCAAGCCCGACGAGGTGCGGGACCGGGCGCTCGACGACCAGGTCACCGCGATCACCACGATGATCGACGAGGTCACCAGCCTCGACGCCGACCGCATCCTGCGCAGCCTGCTGGCGCTCATCCGGGCCACCCTGCGCACCAACTACAACGTCCGCGACGAGAACGGCGAGCCACGGCCGTACCTGGCGCTCAAGCTCGACCCGGCCCAGGTCCTCGACCTGCCCGAGCCGCGGCCGAAGTTCGAGATCTTCGTGTACTCGCCGCGGGTCGAGGGCGTGCACCTGCGCTTCGGCCCGGTCGCGCGTGGCGGGCTGCGCTGGTCCGACCGGCGCTCGGACTTCCGCACGGAGGTCCTCGGCCTGGTCAAGGCGCAGGCGGTCAAGAACGCCGTCATCGTGCCGGTCGGCGCCAAGGGCGGCTTCGTCGTCAAGCGCCCGCCGGCCCCCACGGGCGACGCCGGCAAGGACCGCGAGACCTACCTGGCCGAGGGCATCGCCTGCTACCGCATGTTCATCTCCGGCCTGCTGGACCTGACCGACAACCTGCGTGCCGGCGAGGTCGTCCCGGCCCGCGACGTGGTCCGCTACGACGGCGACGACACCTACCTGGTCGTCGCGGCCGACAAGGGCACGGCCACGTTCTCCGACATCGCCAACGAGGTGGCGGCCAGGTACAACTTCTGGCTCGGCGACGCGTTCGCCTCCGGCGGCTCGGTCGGCTACGACCACAAGGCCATGGGCATCACGGCCCGCGGCGCGTGGGAGAGCGTCAGGCGGCACTTCCGCGAGCTGAGCCTGGACACCCAGACCGAGGACGTCACGGTCGTCGGCATCGGCGACATGGCCGGCGACGTGTTCGGCAACGGCATGCTGCTGTCCGAGCACATCCGGCTGGTCGCCGGGTTCAACCACATGCACGTGTTCATCGACCCGAACCCGGACGCGGCCACCTCCTACGCCGAACGCAGGCGCCTGTTCGAGCTGCCCCGCTCCACCTGGGACGACTACGACCGCTCGCTGATCAGCGAGGGCGGCGGCGTTTGGCCGCGCAGCCTCAAGTCGATCCCGGTCAGCGAGCAGGCCCGGGTCGCGCTCGGCCTCGACGAGGGCGTCACCAAGCTGTCCCCGCCGGAGCTGATGAAGGCGATCCTGCTCGCCCCGGTCGACCTGCTGTGGAACGGTGGCATCGGCACGTACGTGAAGGCGGCCACCGAGACGCACGCGGACGTCGGCGACAAGGCCAACGACGCGGTCCGCGTCGACGGCGCCGACCTGCGGGTGAAGGTCGTCGGCGAAGGCGGCAACCTGGGCCTGACCCAGCGCGGCCGCATCGAGTTCGCGAAGGCGGGCGGCAAGGTCAACACCGACGCGCTCGACAACTCGGCCGGCGTGGACTGCTCCGACCACGAGGTCAACATCAAGATCCTGCTCGACCACCTGGTCACCACCGGTGTGCTCGCCAAGGAGCAGCGCAACGAGCTGCTCGCCGAGATGACCGACGAGGTCGCGCAGCTCGTGCTGGCCGACAACTACTCCCAGAACGCGGTGCTCGGCGTGAGCCGGGCCCACGCCCGGGAGATGCTGACCGTGCTGGCCCGCCTGGTCACCGACCTGGAGGAGCACTCCGGCCTGGACCGCAGGCTGGAGGCGTTGCCGACGAAGGCGCAGTTCCGCGACATGGACAAGCGCGGCGAGGGCCTCACCTCACCGGAGCTGGCCACGCTGCTGGCGCACGTGAAGCTGCGGCTCAAGCACGAGGTGCTGGCGTCCGAGCTGCCCGACGCCGACGTGTTCACCCGCCGCCTGCCCGAGTACTTCCCGACGCAGCTGCAGATGCGCTTCGGCGACGCCATCCCCCAGCACCCGCTGAACCGCCAGATCACCACGACACTGCTGGTCAACGAGGTCGTGGACGGCGGCGGCGTGTCGTACGCGTTCCGGCTGGCCGAGGAGATGAACGCCTCCGCCACCGACTCGGTGCGCGCGTTCACCGCCGCGACCACGATCTTCGACCTGAAGGCGCTGTGGCGGCGGATCCAGGAGCTGGACAACGTGGTGCCGACCGAGACCGCCGACCACATGACCCTGGAGTCCCGCCGGCTGCTCGACCGCGCGTCCCGCTGGCTGCTGTCCAACCGCCCCCAGCCGATCGCGGTCGGCGCGGAGATCAACCGGTTCCAGGCGGTCCTCGCGGAGCTGGTGCCGGACGTCCCGAACATGCTGCGCGGCACGGAACGGGAGGCGGTCGCGAAGCACGCGGACGAGCTGATGGCGGCCGGCGTGCCCGCCGACCTGGCCCGCCGGGTCGCCTCGCTGCTGGACTGCTACCCGCTGCTGGACGTCATCGAGGTGGCCGAGCTGGCCGACCGCGACTCGCTGGACACCGAGCGCAGCCCGCGGGAGACCGCCGAGCTGTACTACGCGCTGTCCGACCACCTCAACATCGACTCGTACCTGACGTCGATCAGCGGGCTGGAGCGGGGCAACCGCTGGCACGCCCTCGCGCGGCTCGCGTTGCGGGACGACCTGTACAGCTCGCTGCGGGCGATCACGCTCGACGTGCTGCGCCAGAGCGACCCCGGCACCTCGGCCGACGAGAAGATCGAGAACTGGGAGCGGAGCAACGCGCGGCGCATCAGCCGGTCGCGGGAGTCGCTGCGGGAGATCCGCCGCGTCGGGCGGCTCGACCTGGCGACACTGTCGGTGGCCACGCGCCAGGTGCGCAGTATGGTGCGTTAGTGGGTGTCTTCATCGCCGATGTCCGGCCGCGCTGGTCGGACATGGACGCGTTCGGTCACGTCAACCACGCCAACACGGTGACGCTGCTGGAGGAGGCCCGTGTCGACCTGCTGTTCAACGAGGCGGCGCGGCAGGGGGCCGGCGGCATGACCCGCGGCGTGGTCGTCGCGCGGCTCGTCGTCGACTACCACGCCCCGCTGGTGGCGGACGGCAAGACGGTGCGGGTGGCGATGACGGTGCGGGAGATGCGCACCGCCGCGTTCACGCTGGGCTACGAGGTCCACAGCGGACCGTCGGCCGACGACCCGGTGGCCGCGACCGCGGAGACGCTGCTCGTGCCGTACAACACGGACAGCGGCCGGCCGCGCCGGCTGACCGAGGAGGAGCGGGACTTCTTGGCCGCGTACAGGAGCAACGGTGCCTGAGCTGACCTTCGCCGACCAGTCCGAGCGGGACGACCTCGGCGCGTTCGTGGCCCGCGCGGTCCGCCTCGACGGCCAGACCGTGGTCCGCCTGCGCAACCGCGACGGCGGCCGGGTCGACGCGTGGGTGGCCACCCCGTTCGACGTGCTCGCCACCCGGACCGTGCTCGGCGCGGCGGAGCCGGGCGACGTGACCGTGTCGGGCAACGAGCTGCTGGCCGCGCTGGCGGTGTCCCGGGCCGACCGCATCGACCCCGGCCGCCCGATGGACATGCAGTGGCGCTCCGCCCTGCCGCCGCAGGCGCACTGGCAGCTCGTCGAGGACCAGCTGCCGGCGAAGGTCGTGACCGACCTGACCGACCGCGGCCTGGCCGTGGCACGGGAGAACGTGGGCCCGCACGGCACCCCACCCGCCTCCCTGCTGGACCAGACCGTGCTGACGGTCACCGGCGACGGCCTGGAGGTCAAGATCCCCATGCGGTGCCTGTTCGCCATGTCCGGCATGGGCTTCCTCGGCTCCGGCGAGGACGAGCACGTCCGCATCACCGCGACGGACGCGTGGCTGCGCATCGACGCCCGCTTCGGCGCGGTGGTGCGCCGCAGGCACGCCCTGCTGCCACTGCTCGTCTAGGGATCAGCGCGGAACCGCGTCGGCACGCAGCAGGCGGCGCCCCAGCGGGGTGAGCGCGTGCTGGACCGACGGGCCGATCCGGGACGTGGTGACCAGGCCGGCCTCGCGAAGGACCCGAGTGTGCTGGCTGATCGCGGCCGGCGTGACGGCGAGCAGCCTGGCGAGGTTCGTGGTCGTCGCGGGGACGACGGCAAGCCGTGCGAGCAACCCGGCGCGGGTGCGGCCGATCAGGGCGGCGAGCCGCTCGACGTGCCCGTCGGCCTCGGCCGGCGTCATCGGCACCTCGTCGCCCGCCGGGCAGATCAGTGTCGGCTGGTCCTCGGTGTGGATGAAGGTGACCGGCTGGTCCCAGCAGAAGTAGACCGGCACGATGGTGAGCCCGCGGCCGGCCAGCTCCACCGTGAGGTCGAACGGGTAGTCGGCCGTCAGCACGGGCGGGTGCCAGCGGATCGACCGGTGCAGCCCGCCGAGCAGTCCGTCCACCCCGCCGTCGAGCAGGTGCCGGGCGTAGCTGGCGCGGTCGGTCTCGACCTGGCGGTGCAGCTGTGACCAGACGGGACCGACCGCGAGCTCGTGGTACTGGCGCAGCATGGTGACCAGGCCGTCGGTGCGGCCGTGCCAGTAGAGCGCCCTGGCCCATGGCGGCGGCGTCCGGAGCCGGCGGAAGGTGCGGCGCAGGTCGTCGCGCAGCGCCCTGGCCGGCAGCGACAGGATCGTCTCGAGGTGGTCCTCCAGGTCGGCGCTGCCGGCCGTCGGGGTCAGGAAGTCGGGGAAGTTGCCGGCGGCCGGCACGACCGCGGTCGCCGCGTCCAGCCACCGCCGGTTCGCGGGCTGCCGTCTCGCCGTCGCGGTCACCTCGTCCCGCCACGCCCAGTGCCGGGTCGGCAGGCCGGGCGACTGCAGGCTGTTGATGCTGAGGACCAGCTCCCACGTGGGTGCGGCGACGCCGCCACCCGTACCCGCCGCAGATCCTCGGCCGTGAACTGAACGCGTAGCACCCCGGACTCCCCCAGTCGGACTACATCAATTTACTCCTGACTTAAGGGCCATGGACGTGACCGGCCAGTCCTTACCACCTTCTTAACCACGTCGCGGACCAGGAACGGACGGGTCGGCGCGCGTCATCCGATGCGCGTCACGAGGGGATGGGGGGATGCGGGATGGACGGGTACTCGGTCGGGAGCTACGACATCAGGTCGCTCAGCACGGCGATCGTCACGGGGGCGGACCAGGTCGGCGAGCAACTGCGACTGCTCCGCGCGAGCGAGGTGACCAGCGCCGACCTCGGCACGGAGGTGGGCGCGACCTACGTGGGCGTCGTACACGGCACGCTCGCCGAGTCGCTGGCGGGCTTCCAGTCCGCCGGCGAACGGCTGGCCGAGCTGCTCACCTCGACGCTGGACCGGATCGAAACGGTCGACGAGCAGGCCAGGGCCTCCTTCCAGCGGCTCGGTGAGGAACCGCGGTGAGCGGCACCTCCCGCCAGATCCTCGACGGCGGCCGGCAGGGCCTGGAGTTCTTCCGCGCGTTCGGCCCCGCGCACGCGGCCCTCACCGGCGGCGACTTCGACTTCGAGCGGGACGTCGCCCGCCGCTACGACGGCGACCGCGAGTACGGGTTCGCGGCACTGCGCGCGGACCAGGAGCGGTTCGCGACGATCGGGGAGCGACTCGCCGACGTGGCGATCGACCTGCGCAACCGCGGTGAGGCGGTGTTCGGGGCGTGGCAGGGCGGGACGGCGGACGCCGCGCGGACCCGGTTCGGCGCGCTGCTGTCCGCGGCCGGGGAGCTGCGTGGCCGGTTCACGCGGTTGAGCGAGGTGGTCGCCGAGGTGGTCGAGGTGGCCGACCGGGCGTGCCACGCCAAGGCCGAGGGGGTCGGCCGGTTGCATGCCACCGAGGTCGACGGCCGCGGGGGCGCCGACGTGGCCTTCCTCGTCGACGTCGTGCCCCGGTTGCGGACCGGCCACGCCGCGGACGGCGAGTTCACCGAGGCGGCCCGCGTGTGCGGTGTGACGGTGCCGGCCGCCATGCGCCGCACGACCGACGGCCAGACACGGCTCGCGTCCGCCATCGGCACCTGGCTCACCGGCACGTTCGCCCCCGAGTACGAGTGGCGGGCGCGCCGCTTCGACGACCTCTGCGCCACGGCGGACCGCGAGCTGGCAGCGGCGTGGCAGACGCTGTCCGACGCGCTGGCCGAGGTCCGGGACGACCGGTCCGAAGCCGGTCCCGCCGACGCGCTCCCGGCCACGACGGAGAACCACGCGCCCGCCGCACCCGGCACGGGGTCGGGCACGGCGGCCGCGTCGACGGTCGCCGGCGACAACGCCGGTGAGAACGCCGGTGAGAACGCCGGTGAGAACGCCGGTGACAACGTCCAGCCCGATCCGCTGGCACCGGGGCAGGGTACGGACGCCATGACACCACAGGGCTTCACCGGTCCCGCCCCGGCGGCATCGGTGGTGCCGGCGGCCGGGCCGGTCGCCGCGCAGGCCGGTGGCACCGGCTTCTTCGGCGGCGTCCCGTTCTTCGGCGGGGCAGGCACCACGGGTGGCGGCGACACGGTCCGCCGGCCGCTCAACCTGCCCACGACCGAGGGCGCGTTCGACGACCTCGTGGTACCCGACCAACCCGCGGCCTCGGCCGTCGGCGCCGAGGACGACCCCGTCCACTACAACGAGGAATCCGCCGAGAAACCACCCGCCGAGCCGGCCAGGAAGAAGGACCCGTTCGACGACCTGTGGTGATTTCACGAGATGTCCATTGTTCGAAAAGGAGTGCGTGAGTGACGAACGACTACGTCGTCGACTCGGCGATCGCCCAGCTCCGGGCGCTGGCGGACGGCGCCACCCAGGAGCTGCGGGCGCTGGCCGAGAAGATGAACGAGCTGACCGAGGCCGCAGCCAAACGAAGCTTCTCCGCCAGCTCCAGGAATTCCAGGGTGACGGCGACCGTCAACGGAAAGAGTGAGCTGCTCGCGCTGAGGATAGCGACGGTCGATCGCCGGCGGCCCGACACCGAGCAGCTGTCCGCCGACCTGACCGCCGCGATCGTCGCCGCCCGGGAGGTCGCCGGGCGCGCGGTCGGCGAACGGGTGCGGCGTGTCTTCGAGGGGGACCTCTGATGCTGGACGCGAGGTCGGCCGAGCTGGTCGCGGAGATGGAAGCCAACTTCCAGCGTGCGAAGGAGCGGGCGGCGCGACGGGCGCGAGCCACGCTGACCGAGGACATCGGTCCAGGGCTCGGGCAGGTGGTCGTCAGCGGCTACGGCCGGCTGGTGTCGATCACGATCGACCGCGACGCCTTCCAGGTGGTCAACGAGGACACGTTGGCGGGGAAGGTCGTCGAGGCGGTCACGCGTGCGGAGAAGAAGGCCAGGACGGAAGGGGAACAGGAACGATGACCGGGTACAAGGTGGCGACGCAGGCGCTGCGGGACATGGCCACCAAGCTCACCGACGCCGGCGCTCAGTGGAAGGCGGCGGACACGGCGATCAACAGTGGGCCGGCCGCGCTCGGCGAGCACGACCTCGGCCTGCTCGGCGAATGGGCCGGCTTCGTCGGCGTCTACAACACAGCCCGCGGCCAGGCCTCCACGGTGCTCAGGCAGGGCGAGCAGGCACTCACCATGGCCGGCACCACGTTGGGCGCCGTGGCCACGAACTACGAGCACAAGGACGCCACCTACTACCGCATGTTCGGCTACATGGCAGCGGGAAGGTGAGGGGAGAACCATGACCGTGCCAGTGCCAGAACTCCCGATGGAGTCGATCGAGACCGTCCGCAAGTGGGCGAGGAGAGTCGGTGGGCGGGCCGAACAGCTCGTCGAACAGGCGGTCAAGCTGGTCCATGCGGGTCTCGGGGACCCGGGCAAGGTGGAACAGGCGAGGACCGCGTGGAACACGACGGCGGTGAGTGCCGTCGCGACGGGCAGGAACGGCATCACCAACGCGCTTCCCGAGTTGGCGGCGCGGTGGACCGGCTCCGGGTTCATGTCGTTCAACGGCTACGCCACCAACGTGGTCGGCGCCTCGGACAAGGTCGGCACGGCGCTCACCGGCGTCGGCGGCGCGCTGACCGAGGCGTACAACACGGTGACCGCGACCTACCAGGCCGTGTTGGCGCTGGTGGCTGCCTGCGCCGACGCCATCCTCGGCTACCTCGCCGAGGGTCTCAACGGCATCCAGGCCGACGCGCTCGCCGCCGTCGGCGTGATCGCCGGGGCGATCGTCAACGCAATCAACAAGTTCGTCCAGGCCTACTTCAGCGCGCTCCAGACGGCACTCGGTCTCCTCAAGGACTACAAGAACGCGGCGAACACGGCCGCGTCCAGCATCGCCGCGCTGGGCAAGGACCTCGTGCCCGCGCTGCCCGCCGGGGCGGGGGACACCGGTTCGTACATGCCCGTCAAGCAGGGGGCGTGATGGGTCTTGCCCGTTGCCCCTGAGGTCGGCTTTCATGGCGGGGTGAGTGAGCCAGAGGACCCCACGCGGCGGTTCCTTGACCAGACGGTGCCCAGGCACGACGAGTGGGACGGCCGGGAGCCGGAGGACGGCCCCGCCCGGCCGAGGCACGTCAAGCACCCGGCGGAGCCGGACGAGCCGCTCACCGCGAAGGAGCGGCGCAGGAACGCGATCCGGAACGTGGCGTGGGGCGCCGGCCCGACCGCCGCGTTCATCGCCGGTGCCGCGCTGTCCGACGACGACGTGGACACCGAACTGTCCCGCGGCGAAGCGGACCACGGCTTCGACGGTGGCGGCTTCGGGGAGGCCGGCAGCGGTCTCTAACCCGCGACCAGCCAGGCGGCCGTGTTCGGGGGCAGGTGCCGGTCGTTGAGGGGCCCGCTCGCCAGCAGGATCTCGCCGGCCGGCAGTGGAACGGCGGTCTCGCACGCGTTGAGGACGCAGATGAGGCCGCCGCCCTTGCGCCGGTACGCGAAGCAGCCGGCCGGGGCGCCGTACCACTCGAGTTCCTCGCCCGCGAACGCCCGGTGCGTCCTGCGCAGCTCGACCGCCTGCCGGTACAGCGACAGCGTCGAGTCGGCGTCCTCCAGCTGGCGCTCCACGGTCAGCTTCGCCCACTCCGGTGGGGTCGGCAGCCACGCCGCGCCGCTGGGGGAGAACCCGAACGGCGGCTCGGTGCCCTGCCAGGGCAGCGGGACCCGGCTGCCCTCGTGCCCGTCGGAGCGGTACGGGTCCGGCAGCGCCCAGTCCGGCAGCGGCACGTTCGGCAGCCCGAGCTCCTCGCCGTTGTACAGGAACACGACGCCGGGCAGCCCCAGCTCGACCAGCGCCATGGCCCGTGCCCGCTGCGTGCCGAGGGGACCGTCGCCGTAGCGGGTGGCCTCGCGGAGGGCGTCGTGGTTCGACAGGGTCCACGTCGGTGGCACGCTCGCCATCGCGGCTGCGTCGAGGGACGCGTCGATGGCGGTGCGCAGCTCGACCGCGTCGTAGCCGGCCATCATCAGGCGGAAGTTGACGCCGAGGTGCAGGTCGTAGGGGCGGGGGTCGTCGGTCGGCCACAGCTCGCCGACCGCCACCGTGCCCGGGTGGTCGTCGAGCACCTGGCGGACCAGCCGGTAGGCGTCGGCGTCGGTGACGTGGAAGCCGTCGACGTGGTGGTCCAGCCAGAACCGCAGCGTGCGCTCGTCGGCCAGGTCGACCATGACCTTGATGCCGTCCCGGTGCGCGTCGGCGACGAACCGGCCGAGCGCGGCGGCGTCGACGTCCACCCCGGGCTCGAGCGTCAGCCACACGGCGTCGACGCCGAGCAGCTCCAGGTAGCCGATCCGCTCCCGCACACCGTCCAGGTCGCCGACCCCGTCGCCGTCGCTGTCCGCGAAGGAACGCACGTAGACCTGGTAGAAAGTGGCACCACGCCACCACTGTTCCTGGGCTCTATGCACTCGCGCCGTCCTGCCACCACTGGCCGTGGCAGGCGACGCCACGGGAACTAGGTCCAGCTGTTCATCAGACTGTTGGCGGCCATCTCCAGGTACCCCCACAGCTGGCGCCGATGGTCGTCGGACAACCCGGCCTCGTCTACCGCTATTCGCATGCATCGGAGCCAGGCGTCACGTTCGATCGGCCCAATCGAGAACGGAGCGTGCCGCATGCGCAACCGTGGGTGGCCGCGCCGGTCGGAGTAGGTGTGCGGCCCGCCCCAGTACTGCATGAGGAACATGCGGAGGCGCTCCTCGGCCGGCCCGAGGTCCTCCTCCGGGTACAGCGGGCGCAGCACCTCGTCCTTCGCGACCTCCTCGTAGAAACGGCCGACGATCCGGCGGAAGACGGCCTCGCCGCCGACCGCGTCGTAGAAACTCAGCACTTCCTCGGGTGTCGCCACGTTTCCATCCTGCCATCACTCGCCGTTGGGGAACCCGCGCACGACCGGTCCCTGGATGCCGGCGTCCTCGAACGCGGCCACGATCCGGGCCCGCAGCGACCGCTGCACGGCCCACTGGCGGCCGGGCCGGACCTTGACGGTGAGCCGCAGCATGATGCCCTCGGTGGCCGACACGCGCTCGACGCCCAGCACCTCCGGCGGCTCCAGCACGTCGTCCGCGATCGGCTCGTTCCCGGTGAGCTCGGTGGCCACCCGGTCGATGATCTCGGTGGCCTGCTCGACGTCCGCGCCGTAGCCGATGGGCACGTCCACCACCGCGACCGCGAAACCCTGGCTGGAGTTGCCGACACGCAGGATCTCGCCGTTGCGGACGTACCAGACCGTGCCGCTGACGTCCCGCATGGTCGTGATCCGCAGGCCCACGGCCTCGACCGTGCCGGACGCCTCACCCACGTCGACGACGTCGCCGACGCCGTACTGGTCCTCCAGCATCATGAACACGCCGGACAGGAAGTCCTTCACGACGTTCTGGGCGCCGAACCCGATCGCGACGCCGAGGATGCCGGCGGAGGCCAGCACGGGCGCGAGGTCCACGCCCAGCTCGGCGAGGATCATCATGAACGCGGTGCCGAACACGAGCACCGACGTGATCGACTTGAAGACCGAGCCGATGGTCTTGGCCCGTTGCGCCCGCCGCTCCGACAGGAGCGTGCCGAGGGCCTGCGGCGCCCGTTCCCGGAGCGGCCGCAGCAGGGCCGGGATCTTGCCGCCGCCGTTGGCGCGGGTCAGCCGGTCGATCAGCCGCCGCGCGATGGACCGGATGACGATCGCGACGAAGAGGATGAGCAGGATCGTCAGCGGCTTGGCGATGAGCCAGTCGGCGGAGGACGCGAGCCACTGCTTGCCGGTGATCCGCAGGACGGTCTCGCACCAGCTGTCGCCGGGGTCGCACGTTGGCGTGTCGATGTCCAACGAGCCGATGTCGAGCTGGGCGAGAACAGTCACGGGGCGACGATAACGGCGGCGTGCGAGGTGCTCGTGAAGGCCCGGTGTGACCGAAATCGCTAGAGATAGCGCCGGAAACCCTGTGCCACCGGTGCGAAACCCTGTGCTTCGTAGAACTGGTGGGCCGCGTCGCGGGTGGCGCGGGACAGGAGCTGGACCTTGTAGCAGCCGTGCCGCTCCGCCAGCGCGAGCACGGCGTCGAACAGGACGGAACCGACACCGCGCCGACGCGCGGCGGCGGCCACCACGACGTTCTCCACCAGCATGAACGGCCGCGTGCCACGGGTGAGGTTGGGCAGCACCGTGCAGTCGACCGTGCCGAGGACGCCGCCGCCGTCCTCGGCCACGAGGACCGTCCGCCCGGCCTGCGCCGTGATCGCCCGCCAGGCCGCGTGGACGGCGTCGTCCGCGGGCCGGGGATCGTCGGGATGCAGCTCCGCGTAGAGCGCGAGCAGTGCGGGCAGGTCGTCGTCGGTCGCGGCTCGCGTGGTGATGGACACGCCTCCTGTTTACAACGCCACCTTCAGGAAGTCCGCCAGGTGCTCCGCCGGCCGGCCGAGCAGGTCGGCGAGTGCGGGGCCGGCCGGTGCGAACTCGCCCCGCCGGCTCGCGACGAACATGCCGACGAGCAGGTCCGCCCGCCATTCCGGCAGGCCGTGGGCGAGCAGGCCGGCGCGGTACTCGGCGTCGGGGATGACGACCCGGCGCACCGGACGGCCGGTGAGCCGCGTGACGATCTCCGCGATGCCCGCCAGGTCGACGGCCTCGGGACCGGTGAGTGCCGGGGTCGGCCCGTCGAGGGTGTCGTCGGTGAGTGCGTGTGCCGCCGCCGCGGCGAGGTCCGCGTGGGTGGTCCAGGCGACCGGCCCGTCCGCCGGCGCCACCAGCTCGCCGGTGTCCAGCGCGTTGCCGAGCAGCATGGGGACCGTCGTGGCGTAGAAGCCGTTGCGCAGCGCGGTGAACGGCACACCGCTCGCACGCAGGGCCGTCTCGGTGGCCGCGTGGTCGACCATCGGCGGGAAGGGCGAGGACGGGTTCGCCCCCATGTGGCTCGTGTAGAGGATGCGCTCCGCCCCGGCCTTCGCCGCCGCCTCGACGGCGGTGCGGTGCAGGTGGACGGCCGTCTCCCCGGCGGTGTCCGTCGACACGACGAGGACCTTCGACGCGTCCTCGAAGGCGTGCGCGAGGCTCGCGGGATCGGCGAAGTCCCCCCCGCGGACACGTACTCCCAGGCCCTCGGCCTCGGCCGGCTCACGCACGCTGACGCCGATCTCCTCCGCCGGCACCTTCTCCAGCAACCGCTCGACGACGGCCCGGCCGAGCTGCCCGTTGGCTCCCGTAACGACGATCATGACGACTCCTTCCGGTGATAACACTTCGACGTTATCACTGGAAACAACCGAGCGCTAACACGATCCTGTTATCGTTGGAAACATGGAGGAGCACCGGGAACGCATCGTCGAGGCCGCCGCCGCGCTGCTGGCCGAGGGCGGTCCCGACGCGGTGTCCACCAGGGCGGTCAGCACGGCCGCCGGCGTGCAGCCGCCGACCATCTACCGGCTCTTCGGCGACAAGCAGGGCCTGCTCGACGCGGTGGTCGTGCACGGCTTCACCACGTACCTGGCCGACAAGAAGACCGTCGCGACGAGCGACCCGGTCGAGGAGCTGCGGGCCGGCTGGGACCAGCACCTGGCGCTCGGCCTGGCGAACCCCGCGCTCTACACGCTGATGTACAGCCGCGCCGGCACGGCGTCACCGGCCGCCCGGGCCGCCTTCGAGATCCTCGCCACACGCGTCCGGCGGATCGCCGAGGCCGGCCGGCTGCGCGTCCCCGAGGAGCGGGCCGTGGCGCTCGTCCACGCGGCCGGTCACGGCACGACCCTCACGTTGATCGCCACGCCGCCGGAGCGGCGGGATCCGGAGCTGTCCGTGACCGCGCGCGAGGCGGTCCTCGCGGCCATCACCACGGAAGTGCCGGCGACGGAGGCGCCGGGTCCGGTCACGGCGGCCGTCACCCTCCGCGCGGTGCTGCCGGAGACCGGCGCCCTCACGGAACCGGAGCGCGCGCTCATGCGCGAATGGCTGGACCGGATCGCCAACGCCTGATCAGGCGACCGCCGGAAGGCGGACGAAGGTCATTTTGGTAACCGATCTACCACAGTGGCCGGACACGTTGCGCAACACACGTGCGTTCAGGGGGTGATGTGTGATCTGCTATGCCTGCCAGATCCGGTGGAGGTGGTCGCGTGCCCGACCGACATCCGACTCCGATCGGCGCCGCCCGTGGGCAGGCGTCGCGGACGCCCGTGCGCTCACAAGCCGCTTCGTCGGATGTCGGCGCCCCTGAGCCGGCCGGTGGTGCACCGCCGCCCTGGGGCAAGCGTCGGGTGCTGTTGCTCAACACCACGTTCGAACCGCTGACCGCCTTACCGCTGCGTCGCGCGGTCGTGCTCGTGGTGTGCGGCAAGGCCGAGGTCGTGCACGGCGACCCCAGCGGCCTGGAGCTGCACTCCGCGACCGACAGCGTCCTCGTCCCCTCGGTGATCCGGCTCGCGACCTACGTCCGCGTGCCCTACCGCGCGCGGGTGCCGCTGACCCGCGCCGGGCTCATGCACCGGGACCGTCACCGCTGCGCGTACTGCGGCGGGCGGGCGGAGACGATCGACCACGTCATCCCGCGCAGCCGCGGCGGGGAGCACACGTGGCAGAACTGCGTGGCCTGCTGTGTGAAGTGCAACCACCGCAAGGCCGACAAGCTGCTGTCCGAGCTGGGGTGGCGCCTGCGCGTGGTGCCGAGGGCACCACGCGGCATGCACTGGCGGCTGCTCGCCGGGACGGTCGACACCGACCCGCAGTGGCTGCCGTACCTCGGCGAGCCGGCCGCCTAGGGAGACGTCAGGAAGCGGTGACGCGCGTGCCCGCCGTCACCCGGGTGCCGCGCGTGACCCGCGTGCCACGCGTGACGCGGGTACCGGCCGTGACCCGGGTGCCGCGGGTGCCGCGGGTGACCCTCGTGCCACGCGTGACCCTCGTGCCCGCGGTGACGCGGGTGCCCCTGGTCACCCTGGTCCCTCGGGTGACCCTCGTGCCGGCGGTGACCCGGGTGCCACAGGTCACACGAGTGCCGAGCAAAGCGGACTCGTCCGAATGGGTGATGACCGTCGGGGTGTTGGTCTGCATGACGGGAACTCCTCGGCGATGCGGGCACGGAGAGTGCCGGGGAAGGGAACCGCAAGGGCCGTACAGGTGAAAGCTATGGCCTGAAACTGTAGTCGACAAGACATGAAGCGTGACGATGCGATGTCGATGCGGCAGATGCGGCCGTTCGAACCCGCCGTTTCGACCAACGGCATGAGCGGTTCGGCCCACGCACGGCCCAGCGCCGTTACCGGGCCCGCAGTAGTGATCACTTGAAGTGATCTTGACGCGGCCGAGTGTGTGCCCCCGCGGGACGCTGGGTAGGGTGTCGCGCGTGAGCGGAGCTTGCGGAGCGAACCATGGGCACCACGACCAGCGACCGCTCTCTCGGAGCTTGCGAGGAGAGAGCGAGGTGCGGTCGTGAGTGTCGTGCAGACCATTCTCGTCTACGCGGTGATCCCGCTGGCCATCTACGGCCTGGTCGCTCTGCTGACCCTGCGGGACAAGTTCGCGCGGGCGCCGAGGTACCGGCCGGGGCAGCAGTGGGACTACCCCGCCGTCTGGTGGACCGCGAACCCCGCCGGGGCCGACGCCTCGGCCGTACCGACCGGCGGCGGCAAGGCCCGCGGCACGGCCAAGGGAGGCGCACGTGGCAGCTGGTGAGGTCGTACTGCACGGCACCCCCGGCGAGGTGCTCGACGAGGACGTCGAACACGGCCACGCCGCGGTGGTGACCATCAGCGGCCGCGTGTCGGTCGCCAGGGAGTACCGCCCGGCCAAGCCGGAGCTGCCGTTCAACCCGGTGCAGCTCGCTCGCCTCGACGAGGCCCTGACGCTGTCCGCCCGCACGACGGGCCTCGGCTTCAGCGTCTACCTGGGCGACCTCGGCGAGGACACCCGCGCGACGGCCGAGTCCCTGCACGCCGAGTCCGGCGACACGGCCTCGGCCGCGGTGTTGATCGCCGTGTCCCCCGGCCAGCGCAAGGTCGAGATCGTGACCGGCGCCGACTCGTCCCGCCGCCTGCCCGACCGCGCCTGCAACCTGGCGGTCATGAGCATGGTCGCCTCCTTCAAGGAGGGCGACCTGACCGGCGGCCTGGTGAGCGGCCTGCGCATGCTCACCGACCAGGCCGGCCCGAAGCCCCGCCACTGATCCAGCCCGAAAGCGCCGCGCCCCACCCAGGACGCGGCGCTTTCGCGTGTCCAACCTCCAGAACCCGCGTGTCCAACAGAGACGACCCGTGAGTTCAACGAATCGTGTTGTCACGATTCGTTGAACTCACGCGACCGGAGTGTTGGACACGCGGGTCGTGGGTGTTGGACACGCGTTACCGGGCGTCGAAGGCGCGGGCTGCCAAGGCGCGGAGGATGCCGGCGCGGCCCTCGGTGACCAGGCGGCGCAGGGCCGGCGGGTGGTCGTCGCCGGCGAGCCACTCGTCCGACGCCGTCACCGTCGCCTCCGCGACCGACCACGACGGGTACAGGCCCATCGCCACCGGCTGGGCACGCTCGCTCGACCGCCGCGCCCACACGTCCGCGACGTCGGCGAAGTACCGCTCCACGTACGGTGCCAGCAGCTTCTTCTGGGACGGGTGCGAGAAGCCCGCGATGATCGCCTCGTTGATGGCGTTCGGCAGCTCGTCGTCGTGCACGGCCCGCCGCCACGCCTCAGCCTTGACCTCGGCTGACGGCCGCAGCGCCCGCGTCCGCTCCGCCTGCCGCTGGCCGGTCGCCGTCGGGTCGTCCGCCAGCGCCGCGTCGATCTCCTCGACCGCGGCCGCGTCGTGGGCGACCAGCGCCTGCAGCAGCCGCCACCGCAGGTCCGTGTCCACGACCAGCCCGGGCAGCGGGGCGGACCCGTCCAGCCACCCACGCAGCACGGTCAGCTGGTCGCCGGTGAGCACCGAGCCCGTCAGCGCGTTGACGAACGCCAGCTGCTGGTCGGAGTCCGTGTCCGGGGACGCCGCCAGCTCGAACAGCCGCGTGGTGAACATCCGCCAGCCCTCGGGCGCCCACGCCGGGTCCGCGTACGAGTTGATCGCCACCTGCGTCTGCAGCAGCAGCCGCTGCACGACCCCGACCTCGGTCTCCGCCGGCAGCCCGTGGCACACCAGCGTCACGAAGTCCCGCGCCTTCAGCTCCGCCTCGCGGGTCATCTCCCAGGCCGCCGACCAGCACAGGGTGCGCGGCAGCGGCTCGACGATGTCCCCGATCCGGTCCACCAGCGTGGCCAGTGAGTCCGGGTCGAGGCGCATCGTGCAGTAGCTCAGGTCGTCGTCGTTGACCAGCACGAGCTTGCCCCGCGAGACACCGACGAGCTCCGGCACCACCGTCTCCTGGCCGGACACGTCCAGCTCCACGCGGTGCGTCCGGACGAGCTTGCCGTCCTGGTCGTCGTACACGCCCACGGCCACCCGGTGCGTCCGCACCTCCCCGGCGCCCGGCTTCGCCCCGCCCTGGGTGATCGCGAACGACGTGAACCGACCCTCGGAGTCGACGGTGAAGACCGGCCGCAACGCGTTCAGCCCGGTCGTCTCCAGCCACTGCGCGCTCCACCACGACAGGTCCCGCCCCGACGCCTCCTCCAGCGCGGAGAGCAGGTCGGCCAGCGTCGCGTTGTCCCACGCGTGCTTCGCGAAGTACACCCGCAGCCCGGACAGGAAGTGCTCCTGCCCCACGTACGCGACCAGCTGCTTGAGCACCGAGGCGCCCTTCGCGTAGGTGATCCCGTCGAAGTTGACCTCGACCGCCTGCAGGTCCGGGATGTCCGCGGCCACCGGGTGCGTCGAGGGCAGCTGGTCCTGCCGGTACGCCCACGACTTCTCGATGTTCGCGAACGAGGTCCACGCGTGCTCGTACTCGGTCGCCTCGGCCTGCGCCAGCACGCTCGCGAACGTCGCGAACGACTCGTTCAGCCACAGGTCGTTCCACCACCGCATGGTGACGAGGTCGCCGAACCACATGTGCGCCATCTCGTGCAGCACGGTCTCGCAGCGCCGCTCGTAGGCGTACCGGGTGACCCTGCTGCGGAACACGTAGTCCTCGAGGAACGTCACACAGCCCGCGTTCTCCATGGCGCCCGCGTTGAACTCCGGCACGAAGGCCTGGTCGTACTTCTCGAACGGGTACGGCACGCCGAAGCTGCGGTGGTAGAAGTCGAAGCCCTGCTTGGTCTCGGTGAACAGCCGGTCGGCGTCCATGTGCTCGGCGAGCGACGCGCGGCAGTAGATGCCCAGCGGGATGGTCGTGTGTTCGTCGGTGTAGGTGTCCCGCCACTCGGCGTACGGGCCCGCCACCAGCGCGGTCACGTAGGTCGACATCCGCTTCGTGGTCTGGAACACGTGCTTCACCGCACCGGAGGGCAGTGATTCCGACGACTCGACCGGCGAGTTGGAGATCACCTTCCAGTCCTCCGGCGCGGTGACCGTGAACCGGAACGTGGCCTTCAGGTCCGGCTGGTCGAAGCAGGTGAACATCCGCTTCGCGTCGGCCGTCTCGAACTGGGTGTAGAGGTACACGCCGCCGTCCACCGGGTCCACGAACCGGTGCAGGCCCTCGCCGGTGTTCATGTACCGGCAGGTCGCGTCGACGACCAGCTCGTTCTCCGCCGCGACGGCCGGCAGCGCGATGCCCCTGTCCTCGCGGTAGTCGGCGACGTCGATCGGGACGCCGTTCAGCGTCGCGCTCTCGACGGACGCCGCGACCAGGTCGATCCAGGTGTCCGCGCCGGCCTCGTTGCTCGCGAACCGCACGGTCGTGGTGGAGCGGAACGTGGTGTCGCCCGGCTTGCCGCCACCGTCCGTGAGATCCAGCTCAACGGCGTAGGACGCCACGTCGAGCAGCGCCGCGCGCTGTTGTGCTTCGTCACGGGTCAGGTTGGGCGGAGCCACTGGTCACCTCGAACTGTTCGGTTACTGACAATCCTGTTCATCCAATCACCCGGCGACCCGGTTTGGTCTATCAGGAGGGGAAGAACAGGAAGAACTATTCGGTTTCCAGGGATATGACTGCTCCCAGCAAAGCGAAGATCGACTTCTACTTCGACCCGTTGTGCCCGTTTGCCTGGATCTCCTCCAGGTGGATTCTCGAGGTCGAGGCACAGCGCGATGTCGACCTCCGGTTCCGCGTGATGAGCCTCTCGGTGCTCAACGAGGGCCGCGACCTGCCGGAGGACTACCGGAAGATGCTGGACAACGGGTGGGGCCCGGTCCGCGTGGCCATCGCCGCCGCCCAGCAGCACGGCGAGGAGGTCCTGCGCGACCTGTACACCGCCATGGGCACGCGGATCCACAACCAGGGCAACAAGGACCTGGACACCGTCATCGAGGAGGCGCTCGCCGAGGTCGGCCTGCCGGCCGAGCTGGCGGCGGCCGCCCACACGGACGACCACGACGACGCCCTGCGCAAGAGCCACCACGAGGGCATGGACCCGGTGGGCATGGACGTGGGCACGCCGACCATCCACGTCGACGGCGTCGCGTTCTTCGGGCCGGTGCTGAACTCGATCCCGCGGGGTGAGGACGCGCTCAAGGTGTACGACGGCACGGTGGCGCTGGCGAGCTTCTCGAACTTCTTCGAGCTGAAGCGCACCAGGACCGGCGAGCTGAACTTCGACTGACCCTCGGTGGTGTGACAGGCTGGGGACGGAGATCACAGCACGCGTCACATCACGGAGGACCGATGGCCGCCCCCACCGTCAGCACCGCCCACTTCGTCAACGGCTCGTTCACGGATGGCGACGGGGAACGCATCGAGGTCGTCAACCCGGCGACGGAGGAGGTCATCGCGTCGGTCCCGGCCGGTACCGCGGCTGACGCCGACGCGGCGGTGCGTGCCGCCGCGTCGGCGTTCGAGTCCTGGGCCGCCACCCCGCTGGCCGACCGGGTGGCCGCGGTGCGGCGGATCAACGACGGTCTGCGGGCCCGGTCCGCCGAGCTGGCCGCGACGATCGTCGCGGAGGTCGGCACACCCATCACCTTCGCGTCGAAGGTGCAGGTCGTGAATCCGGTCGGCATCACCGACGGCGTGCTGGCGGAGGTCGAGGCGGGTGCGCTCGACCCGGTCACCGTCGGCAACTCGATGATCGTGCGGGAGCCGATCGGCGTGGTCGCGGCCATCACGCCGTGGAACTTCCCGCTCCAGCAGATGGTCGCGAAGGTCACGCCGGCCCTGGTCGCGGGCAATACGGTCGTACTGAAGCCGAGCGAGGCCGCCCCGCTGACCGCCGGCCTGCTGGCCCAGATCATCGCCGACGCCGGGTTGCCGGCGGGCGTGTTCAACATGGTCCACGGCACCGGTCCGGTCGTCGGCGAGGCGCTCGCCGCACATCCGCTCGTGGACATGGTGTCGTTCACCGGCTCGACCCGCGCCGGCCGCCGCGTGGCCGCGGTGGGTGCCGAGACGGTCAAGAAGGTCGCGCTGGAGCTGGGCGGGAAGTCCGCCTCGGTCGTGCTGGACGACGCCGACGTCACGCGTGCCGTGAAGATCACCGTGGCCAACTGCTTCATGAACAACGGCCAGGCGTGCAGTGCCCTGACCCGGCTGCTGGTCCCGGCCGACCGCCACGACGAGGCCCTGACCGCGGCGGCCGCGGCCGCCGCGAAGTACGTGCCCGGCGACCCGGCCCTGGAGTCGACCCGCATCGGCCCGTCGGTGTCCGCGGCCCAGCGGGACCGCGTGGTCGGCTACATCGAGAAGGGCATCGAGGAGGGCGCGACCCTCGCGGCCGGCGGCCCGGACCCCGTCGAGGAGCGCGGCTACTTCGTGCGCCCGACGGTCTTCGGCAACGTCACCCCGGACATGACGATCGCGCAGGAGGAGATCTTCGGCCCGGTCCTGGCGATCCTGCCGTACACGGACGAGGCGGACGCCGTCCGCATCGCCAACGGCACCCAGTACGGCCTCGCGGCGGGCGTGTTCAGCGCGGACGCGGACCGTGCGCGGGCCGTCGCCGGGAAGCTGCGGGCGGGGCAGGTCGACATCAACGGCGCCGCGTTCAACACCCGGGCGCCGTTCGGCGGCTTCAAGCAGTCCGGCAACGGCCGCGAGTTCGGCCGCTTCGGCCTGGAAGAGTTCACCGAACTGAAGTCCGTCCAGGCCTGACGCCCTGAAGGACCCCTTCGAGACGTTCAACGCCCTGAAGGGGTCCTTCAGGGCATGCGGGCCAGCTCGTCGCGCTGTCTTCGCACGAAGGCCGCGTCCACGGGGTCGCCGTGGCCCGGCACGACGACCACGGGGTTGAGGGCGAGGATCGCGTCGAGCGCCGCCGGCCAGTCGGACACGTGCGAGTCCGGTCCGACCGACGGCGGCGCGCCCTGCTCGACGAGGTCGCCGGCGAACACCACGTCCGCGTCCGGGACGTGCACGAACACGTCGTGGTCGGTGTGCGCCGGGCCGGGGTGGGTGAGCGTGACGGTCCGGCCACCCAGGTCGACCATCGCCGAGGCGGTGATCACCTCGTTGGGCGCGACCAGCTTCGCCGCGGCGAGCCGGTCGGCCTGGTCGGCCTTGCCCTCCGACCGGTAGCGCGCCGACCACGCCCGCCGCTGCATGTCCCCCTCGGCGAGGATCACCGACCGGCACCGCTCGTGCGCGATCACCGACGCGGGCAGGAACGCGTTCGTGCCGAAGAAGTGGTCGAAGTGCGCGTGCGTGATCACCACCGACCACGGCAGCGGCGTGACGAAGCGCACGGCGGCCGCCATCGACGCGCCGTGCACCTCGTCCGTGCCGGTGTCGATGACCAGGCAGAACGTGTCGCCGACCACGAGCCCGAGCGTCTGGTCCAGCTCGGCGTAACGGCGCGCGTAGACGCCGTCCGCCACCTCGAGCCACCTGCCGCTCATGCCGCCGCCGCGAACACGCCGCCCGACAGCAGCGGTACCACCCCGCTCACGTCCACCTCACCCGCCAGCTCCACATCCCGCGGCACGCCCGCCGCCGCCAGCTCCCGCCCCGACGCCGAGTTCGCCAGCAGCTCCGGCACCCGCCCCGCCACGGACCGGTACGCCTGTATCGCCAAGGACGCCTCCGCCGAAGGCGCCGTCCGTCCCGCCACCGCCGCGGCGATGGCACCCGCACCGAGATAGTCCTCCAACGACGGCCGCAACGTCTCCGCGGGGCGCCACCGCTCACCGGCCGGCACGATCCCGACGGGCCGGTCCCCGGCGATCTCCGCCGCCGCCCCGGCCACCGCCGCCGCGTTGCGCAGGCAACCGGCCAATACAGTCGTACCGGTCTCGGCGGCCGCCGCGGACAGGGTGGCGCCGTTGGGCGTCGCGATCGCGAGCACCGTCTCCGGCGGCAGCGCCGTCAACGAGGACGGCCGCAGCGTCCAGCCACCCGTCCGCGCCACGGCCCCGCCGGGGTGGTCGCCGTCCACCCTGGTCAGCCCGGTCGGGGTCAGCGTCGCGCCGGCGGCACGCGCCGCCGCCAGCGCCCGCTCGTCCTGCCACGGCATCGGCAGCACCCGCGCCCCCTGCCCGACGGCGATGTCCACCGTCGTGGTGAACACGAGCACGTCGACGATGACCAGCACCGCGCAGTGGGGACCGAGCGCGCGAACACCGTCCAGGCCCCACTCGACACGAAGGTCGAAGCCGTCCTGTTCGAAGACCGTCACCGGGCACATGCTTCCAGAACTGGCAGAATGCCCGACGTGCGTGTCTACCTGGGATCCGACCACGCCGGCTTCGAGCTGAAGGTGCATCTCGTCAAACACCTCTCGGACGCCGGCCACGAGGTCGTCGACGTCGGCCCGGCCGCCTACGACGCCGGCGACGACTACCCGCCGTACTGCGTCGAGACGGCCCGCCGCGTGCTGGCCGACGAGGGCAGCCTGGGCGTCGTCATCGGCGGCTCCGGCAACGGCGAGCAGATCGCGGCCAACAAGGTCCCCGGCATCCGCGCGGCGCTGGCGTACAACACCGAGACCGCCGAACTGGGCCGTGCGCACAACGACGCGCAGGTCGTGGCCATCGGCGGCCGGATGCACGCGCTGGAGGAGGCGACGGCCATCGTCGACACGTTCCTCGCGACCCCGTTCTCCGGCGACGAGCGGCACGCCAGGCGCATCCGGATGATGGCCGACTACGAGCGCACCGGCACCCCGCCGCCGCTGCCGTCCTGATGCCCGAGGGGCACACACTCCACCGCCTCGCGCGCCTGCACCAGAAGCGCTATGGCAAGCGTCCGGTGCTGGTGACCAGTCCGCAGGGCCGCTTTTCCGCGGACCTGGTGAACGGACGTCCGCTGGTGCGGGCGGAGGCGTACGGCAAGCACCTGTTCCACGTGTACGGCCCGGACGCGATCGTCCACGTGCACCTGGGGCTGTACGGGACGTTCAACGAGTCGCCGCTGCCGACCGCGCTGCCGGTGGGCCAGGTCCGGATGCGGATGGTGGGGGAGACCCACTGGACGGACCTGCGCGGGCCCACCCGCTGCGAGGTGCTGAACAGGGCGGAGCAGGCGGAGCTGCTGTCGCGCCTGGGTCCCGACCCGTTGCGGCGCAACGCGGACCCGTCGGTGGCGTACACGCGCATCGCCCGGTCGAAGCTGCCGATCGCGGCGTTGCTGATGGAGCAGAAGGTGCTGGCGGGCGTGGGGAACGTGTACCGGGCGGAGCTGCTGTTCCGCCACAACGTGAACCCCCGGCTGCCCGGTCGGTCGGTCTCCGCGGCGCTGTGGTCGTCCCTGTGGACCGACCTGGTGGCGCTCATGAAGGACGGCGTCCGCAAGGGCCGCATCGACACGGTCCGCGACGAGCACCTGCCCCACGTGACCGGCCGGGCGCCACGGGTCGACCGCCACGGCGGCGAGGTGTACGTCTACCGCCGCACGGACCAGCCGTGCCTGGTGTGCGGCACGCCCGTCCGCAAGGCCGAACTGGCGGCCCGCAACCTGTACTGGTGCCCCACCTGCCAGGCCTGAACGCCATGAAAGGCGCGTTCAGGACGTTGGGTGTCCCGAACGCGCCTTTCAGGGCCGGTCAGAAGTCGCCGAACCCGCCGAAGTCTCCGCCGCCGAAGTCCCCGCCGCCCCAGTCGCCTCCGCCGAAGTCCCCGCCGCCGTAGTCGCCACCGGCGTCCGCGTAGTCGCCACCGCCGTCGCCGTAGTCGCCGCCGTCACCACCGTCGCCGCCGCCGTCGCCACTGTCCATGGCGTCGGCCTGGCCGGCGTCGTAGCCGTTCTCCCAGGCCTGGGCGTCCGAGATGCCGTACATCCCGTCGAACATGGCGCTGAACAGCAGCACCGATCCGAGCCCCCACGCGCCCGCGACGAGCGCCGGCTTCCACCACGGCTCGCTGTACCAGCCCTGCGGCACCGGCCGCCCGGCCACGCGGCCGCCCGGGTAGTAGTAGGGCGTGCCGTCACCCGGGTTGGGCGAGGCCTCGTAGTCGCGGCCCTCGACGCTGACCCTGCGGTCCTCGGTGACCTTGCCGGCCCGCTCGCGGGTCGCGTCCTCCGGCAGGTCCGGCCCCGGGTCGAGGCCCATGGCGAGCCGGGCGGCACGCACGTAGTACAGGCCCTCCATGGCGGTCTCCTTGACCAGCCGGGCCTGCTCCGCGGTGGTGGCCTGCTCCATCTGGGAGCCGGCCGCGGTGTAGCGCTCGGACGCGTCGGCGAGGGCCTGCCGGGACGCCTCGTTGGTGCCGTCGAGGTTCATGACCTGGCCGCCGAGCCGCTCGACCCACCGCCTGGCCTCGGCCTTCGCGTCCTCGAGCCGGCTCTGCCTGGCGTTGGCCTGGTTCTTCATGTAGGTCGCGGCCAGCGCCACCACGGCCAGCACCAGCACCACGACGATGATCGTCCCGGCCATCACACACACCTTCCGAGAGAAATGCCCCTAGTACCCGGACAACGGGGACGCTACGCCGGGAGTTCCGCAGCCACTCTGTTGGCTGCCTATGGTCTGACCTATCGTGTCGCCATGGTGATGCCGAGGGGAGCCGGCGCACCGCTGCTAGTCCGCGAGGCGACACGCGACGACGCGGCGGCTGTCGGCGAGGTGCACGCCGAGGCGTGGCGGGTGGCCCACAGGGACCTGTTCGACGCGCACTGGCTGCGGCGGCTCGTCGACGAGCGGCGGACGTGCTGGCCGGACGTCATGGCCAGCCGCCAGTACGCGCGGAACACCCTGCTCCTGGCCGAACGCGAGGACCGCGTGGTCGCCTTCACGTACTTCGGTCCCCACCCCGACGGCATGCCCGACGCCGAGGTCTTCGACCTGTACGCCCATCCCCAGGCGTGGGGCACCGGCGTGGCGTGGACGCTGATGGATGCCGCCTGGGACCAGCTCCGCGAGGCCCGTTTCCGCAGGGTGCGGGCGTGGACCATGGCCGGCGCCAACCGCGCGAGGCACTTCTACGAGTCCTTCGGCTTCACCCAGACGGCGTTGTCACGCGAACACGACTTCGGCGACGGCCGCCCCGTCCTCGAGGTGGAGTACCTACGCACTACTCGCTAGCCCGGCGCGGATGTCGTCCGGCATGGCCTTCTTGACCAGCGTCGCGGGATCGACGAACACGTGCCGGACCTCCCCGTCCACGACGAGCCGCTCCCCAACCCGGAACTCCGGTTGAATGACGAGACTGGTCGTCCCCAGATGCTTGACGACCATCGCGATGTCCAACTCCTCATCGAACCGCGCCGGCGCCCGAAACCGCAGGTTGGCCTCAGCCACGACGACGTCGTACCCCCGAGCCACCACCTCGTGGTAGGTCCCGATCCGATCCCGCCAGAGCTCGTTGAGGGCGACGTCGTAGTAGAAGAGGTAGTGCCCGTTGAAGACGACGCCCTGCTGGTCACACTCGCTGTACCGCACCCGCAACCGGTGCGTGAAGACGGTCACCGCGTACTCCCGTCGGCGACCTGCCGCGACACCCGATCGCCCCCGGCCAACCGGTTCAACCTGGCCGCGGCCTGGGGCGCGACCTGCCCGAACACCACCCCGGCCCGCATGACGGGATCGGCAACGTCCACCTCAGCCCGATCGCTCCTGACAGCTCTGACGACAGCGGCCGCCACATCAGCAGGCAACCTGGGCCGAAACCCGGCAGGCAACGCGACGTCCTTGGCCGCGTCGTGAAACGACCCAGCGTCCCCGATGGGCCCAGGGTTCACACAGGACACCCCGACCCCGCGGGGCCCCCAGTCCTGCCGAAGCCCGAGCGCGAACCCCCGAACCCCGAACTTGGTCGCGTTGTAGAGCGACGACGCAGGGTTCGCCGTCTTCCCCGAAAGGGAGGAGATGAACACCACATGGCCGCTCCCCCGAGCAAGCATCCCCTCCCCGAGCGCCCTCGCAAGCGCAATCGGCGCCCGAAGGTTGACATCAATCACCCGATCGAGCTCCTCAAGGGAGTAGTCCGTCAACTCCCCAACCCCAGGCACTCCGGCGTTGGCAACGAGGATGTCAACGCCTTGACCAGCATCAACAACCCGCTGAAGATCATCCCGAACGGCAAGGTCCCCCGTGACGGCCTGCCCGTCCAACTCCCCGGCAAGCGCCTCCAACACGTCCCCCCGCCGCCCCGCGAGCACAAGCCGACACCCCTCATCCCGCAGCCGCCGCGCGATGGCCTGCCCCAACCCGCCGGTAGCCCCCGTGACAAGCGCCAACCGCCCTCGAAGTTCCATGGCCGGATGGTAGTGGGCCTAGGTGAAGAAGGCCTGAGCCCGCCCAGCCAACCCATGCCGAACCCGCAGCCGAACCGCCGGATGCACGTCGAGGCCCGCCACCCGCCCAGCCGCCACCCACAACACCTCGGTCGACTCCTGACTGGTCCGCAACTCCCCACCGACCGAAAACGCCCGAAAACAAACAGAAAACTCCTGCCGAACCTCCCCATCCGAATACGCGATGACATGCTCGGGGTCGCTGTAAACCCCTACCAACCCCGAGACCTCGACAACAACCCCCGTCTCCTCCAACACTTCCCGCTTGAGGGCCTGAGTAAGCGTCTCCCCAACCTCAACCTCACCCCCAGGAATCGAATAAAGCCCGTTATCACTCCGCCGAATGAACAACACCCGCCCCACGCCGTCGAACACAACAGCACTCACCGCCACCACGATGCTGTTGGCCCCAGGAGCCCCGGGATCCCGGTAGTAGTCGATCCGAGCCATGATGTCGTCCCTACCACGTCCAACCGCTCGAACTAAGCAGTCAGACACCCGCGGTTGAGAGTGAAGGATCCAACGCAACCACTCGCTTGGGGTCCGGGGGCGAAGCCCGCCGGGCGGGGCGTGGGGGCTGCGCCCCCACAAGAAATGGCGAGTGAGCAAGACGAGCGCACTCCGCGAGCATGCGTAGCCCACGAACGAGCGGGTGACGGGAATCGAACCCGCATGACCAGCTTGGAAGGTCGGGCGCTGATCTTGCTCCTGACCTGGCAACTTACTGACCTGCGGTTGAGCGGGGCCGCGGTGCACTGAGTGTCCGTGATTGACCGCTGTTGACCACCACGAAGGGCACGCGAGGGGCACGGCTCGTCGCGTGCCCTGCCATGTCTTCGATGAGGTGTACGCCCTGGTCAGCTCGTGCCTGGACCAGAGCACAGCCTGATTCGGACTGATCGAGAACTGCCTCGCCATAGCGTGTGCCTCCTGACCGCCAGCCGACAAGATCTCCGGCCCCTACTCGCTGCCGTCCCCCTCGCCCTGGCCGCAGTTAGCGCCGGGTCGTCGGTGTCAAGGGGCGAGCGAAGCGAGATCGCGCCAGCGACGCCGCCAGGCGCCCTTGATGCCGGCGGCCCGGTGTTAAACGATCACCCGGGCGTGTGAGGGGCCGGCCCACCTTGCGCGGTTACGGTGAGTCCATGTCTGGTGCAGGGCCATGGCTGCTGGCGTCGATACCGCCGGTCGTGACGATCTTGGGTGTCATCGTCGGGGCGCGGATGACGAGTCGACGTGAATTGATCAAGCTTGCATTTGAACAGGGCGAAAGGCTGCGCGCTCGTCGTCAGGAGGCTTACGCCGAGTTCTATTCGATCGTGTTCGAGATGGCGACTGCCGCTCTGGAGGATCACGAGCCTGGGGTGCTCAAGGACGCAACAGCCGAGCACTTCCGTGACAGCCTCCGGTTACGGGCCACCATCGGGCTGCTTGGCCCGGAGTCCATCTCAAAGCAGACGGAGGACGTTCTTGCGTCGTTGAGTGGGCTGGCTGATGCCGCGAAGGACCCAGCGACGCACGCCGACGTCCCGTCAATAGCGGATGATCTCAGGCGACAGGTCGACGTGTTGCTCAGCGCGATGGGTGAGGTCGTCGCTGACGCGCCGCCGGTGGTGGCGCTGCCGTCGCGGTACGTGTGCTGCGCCGCGCTGGCCGGCCGGCGTGAGCGGAGCGGTAGCCGGCCGTGCCGCGATGGATGCGGCCCACGTTGCCAACGTGACCGGCCGAGCGCGCCGCCGCCGGCGGCGCGCCTTGATTTCATAGAGCCGTATTCTGCAAAATTCTCACATGTCACGTCGATGTGATCAGTGCCAACCACGTCGGCAAGGACGAGATGCCCACGGCACAGGGAGGATACCGTGACTGCGCCGTCGCCGATCGACCTCAGCTTACTTCGAGGCGTATCTAACATGAGTGAGAACACGATGAAGGGGTGGCGTAGAAAATCGTGACGGCATAATAGACGGATAGAATCAGTCGTAATGTTCTTCTCTAAAACGTCGACAAGAACTGGCGGAGCTTCGAGCTTGGAGGATGAATTTTCTTGCGGGAGCATGCCGAGTTTGAGGTTCAGCTGGACGATGCGCTCATTAATTTGCCTATACTAGGAGCGGAGCCCAGTGCTGCAATTACAAATATTGCAGGCGCTGTTTCAATGGCGTTCTCCTCTAAGGGCAATGTTGCAGCCTCGATAACGCTCGGATCCAGGCTTTCTGACGCGTTCGATGTGGCGCTTCCTAGGCTCATCAAGCGCGACACAGGTTCGCCTTGGCGTGCCGATTGGTTCGCCGATCTGAATTTCATGGGTCATTACTATGCCCTACGCGAGTACCTCTACTACACATATAATAGACCTGGGTCGGTCGAGTGGACGTTTACTCGCGATCATGTGCGCGTGCGGTACAGCGATATCTCGATACCGCGTCAGTTTGTTCATAATTGGAACCGACGGCTGAGAGAGTTGTTTGATGTTCATCAGCTTGTCGGCGACCGGGCGAATGAGGTTCGAAACATCCTCTGTGACGCCGACGAACTAAGCGAATTTGGCGAGTCCGATCGAATCTCCGAGGCGTTTGCGCTTATCTCGGAAGAGGCTGAAGAGCGCATGCGGATTAACTTCGATATTCTAGGAGGCGAGGAATCTCAGGTTACCCTCCCTGCATATGGATATGCCGATTTCTATCGGGTTTACAAGTATTTGTTGACCAAGATGCTATATCATCGCTACTACGCTGAGGTTAACAATACATGGGCTACGTTCATGTTCCCGGAACGTGATCTCGTCAAAGAGTTAATTGTGGGAACAGGGCTGGACGGCATGGTGGTCGAACAAGTCTTGCGAGATCTAACTTACACTCGAAAGAGTGGCAAGGCTCCACCCATGTACTTCCCAATAGTCAAGCATCGCCGCTCGCCAAACTACATAATAGTGCCCGAGAGGTTCATCTCGGACGATGGTTTAGCGCAGTTTCTGCGCATTCAAGCTCTCAAAGACCCGCAGTGGTTCACGGCAGAAATCAGTAATGTACTGGGCGACAGCTTTGTTGATATTATCTACAGGCGAGCAATAGAAGCCGGATACTTTGCCTGCAAAGGTGTCGATCTCCATCGGTTCGACGATCGCGCGCCGGATATCGACCTCATGATCTGGTCTAGAGAGCCTACTTTGGGATACTTTGCCTTTCTAATTGAGGCGAAAGCGGTCATCCCCGCGATGTGGTCGAAGGACTACCTTCGTGTCCTTGCTTCTGACAGCCTTTCAAAGGCTTTTGTTCAGGTGGATCGACTGAGGCAGGTGCTAAATCGTCCGGAAGTAACAGATTACCTTGTCGCGCGTATTATAGAAGAAGATTCGGAGCCGTTGCCTAACGGTGTAGTTCTGATGAACCAGTTGATTGTAAGTTCGCAGAACGCGGGGATGTTCTTCGAGGAGGAAGGTTTGCCGCAGGTAGTAGACTACCTCACTTTGATGCAGATATTGGAGTATAGTGATGGTGACATAGTCTACCTACTTGATATGTTGAAGAGGCTGCGTCGTGGTGGTGAGTTCGCGATGCAGTCAATGAGCATTGATGTGGCCGGTGTTAATGTTAGCTATGATGTGATTTCTCCGAGTGAGCCCGAAATATTTCCGCGTCATGCGTGGAAGAGTCAAGGACGAGACCAGGAGGCCACTGCGGAGTTCTTTGCTAGCGGTGGTGAGTTATTTCATCCAGACAAGCATATTGGATTCAAGGATGGTTTGCCGTTTGCTTCGTGTGATACAGAGTGACTGTGGAAAGGTGCCCTTGTGTCCATGTGACTAGCTATCGAGTATGGTAACCATTATCGACAGCTCGCCAATCTGGTCGATGGGTTCGAGAGGGTCCCTATACGGTCACCGTATGAGTGATCTGGTGGATTGGGCCTACAGGCAGGCGAAGAACCTGCTTGTCTCGGCATTGCCACGTCGGTGGGAGCACGTCCAAGGAGTAGCCGACCAGGCGCGGACAGCTGCGCCTCTGTTCTCTCCGCCTGATCATGAACTCTTGGAGGCGGCTGCGCTTCTGCATGACGTGGGGTACTCGCCGGCCATCGCAAGCGCAGGTTTCCATCCCTTGGATGGTGCACGATATCTCCAAGGAATGGGTGCGGACCAGCGGCTTTGCGCACTGGTCGCTCATCATTCGTGCGCATATCGAGAGGCAGAGCTACGAGGGCTAACGGCTGAGCTGGCCGAGTGGGTGGACGAAGAGACACCGTTACGTGACGCTCTGTGGTGGGCGGACATGACCACCTCGCCGGACGGGGATCCAGTCGGATTCGATGAACGGATGAAGGAGGCTCAGGAACGCTACGGGCCTCAGGACCTGGTGACGTTCTTCCTTCGGCAGGCTGAGCCGGAGCTGCGCGGTGCGGTCGAGCGCACGCAGGAGCGGTTGCAAGCCGCGGGGATCTCCTACGAGTAGTACGGCTCGGCTCGGTCTTCGAGGCCGTGGCGGATGCGTAGGCGGATGGACGGGTGGATGTTCAGCGCGTCCAGGTCGGTCGGAGCCACCCAGAGGACTTCCTTGCTCTCGTCGCTTGTGCGCAGGTCACCGCTGGTGGGGTCGGCGCGGAAGCAGATCGAGAACTCTTGGCGAACCTCGCCGTCTGTGAATTCGATCACATGGTCTGGGTCGCTGTAGATGCCGATCAGGCCGGTGACCTTCACCGCGATGCCTGTTTCTTCCATGACCTCGCGCCGCACGGTCTGGGTGAGCGTTTCGCCCAGTTCGAGCGCGCCGCCGGGGATGGCGTACAGGTCGTTGTCGGTGCGGCGGATCAGTAGGAGGCGGCCGGCCTCGTCGCGGACGAACGCTGTCACTGCTACGACGATGCTGTTCGCGGCTGGGGCGTCTGGGCTGCGGTAGTGATCGATTCGGGCCATGACTTCCTGCCTACCAGCTCGGCGGCTTCGCCGTGTTCCACACGTTGTCGAAGCTCTCCGAGTACGTCTCGAACAGGTCGCCGCCGGCGAGACGGCGTAGGTGCAGCAGCGGCGCGTGAGCGGCCATGAAGCCGTACACGTGCGTGTTGACCAGCATGTCGTCATCGAAACGGTAGATCGAGTTGTACAGCGTCGTGCCGTGGCATCGGACGGTCACGCCGGGCACGCCGTCCAGCGGCTTGAAGAACGCGAGTGCGTTTCGGACCTTCGCCGCGAGCGTGCCCTTGCCAATGCCCTCCTCGTCGCTGCGGCGGGTAACGGCTCGGCTCGCCGGATCGCCTAGCAAGATCCGGATCTTGGCACCGGCCTCCGCCTTGGCGCGTAGCTTCTTGATCAGTACCGGGCTGTCGGTGAGGAACATGCCCGAGTAGTTCAGGATCTCGATGTGGGCCTCAGCGGCATCGATCAGGCGTTCCCACATGTCGGCCGGCACGTCGTAGCGGTGCGGGTAGAGCTTCACCAGCTCGGAGGTGGCAATCTCGGCCTTGCGTTCCGGTGCGATGGCATCCGGCCAGAGGTAGCTCTCACTCTCGCGGACCATGGCCGCGATCGTGCGTCGGTGGCGCGGGTACGGCGTGCGTCCCTTGGTGATCCAGCGTTCCACCGTCTTGGGGTCCACATCGGTCGCCTTGGCCACGTGGTCAAGGTCAAGACCGTTCCTTAGTATGGCGTCGCGCAGGCGTTCGTTGGCCATTTCGGCGTGTTTTCCCAGGTGTTGTGACGAGTAGGGACGTCTTCACGCTAGCAGAGACGTCCTTAGAAGTCCCGCCGTGCGGTGTGCCCGTCCTCCGAATCGGACGAAATTGGTAGGTGCCCGGAACAGGCCGGGCGCTCACCAGGAGGACAGAACATGCCACTCATCCCGACGCGGTTCCCGGTCGAGTTCGGGGAGGTGTTCCCGTTCGGCGCGTTCGTGCTCGGCGTGGAGCCGTCCATGGCGTTCTCGGCGGACCCCAGCGCGCCGAAGGTGCAGGAGCGGGACAAGGAGACCGGTCAGCTCGTGTGGATCGTCCGCGCGCTGGACGCCAACGAGGAGGCCGCCCGGTTCGGCGCTGAGTTCAAGGTGAAGATCGCCGCCGACCACCAGCCGGTTCCGCCGGCCAAGATCGCCGGGTTCCCGTTCGCGCCGGTCGAGTTCGACGGGCTGACCATTACGCCCTACGCCAACAACAAGGGGCGGATCGCTCACAGCTTCCGCGCCTCCGGTCTGCGGGCTCCCGCTGGCGCCGGTCGTGGCAAGCCGGCGGCCGACAAGACGGCGGCGTGAGCGCGGAGGTGGCCGAGGTGCGGGACATCGTCCAGGTTCACGTGAGAGCCGACCTGCCGATTCGAGCGCAGGCGCTGCCGTTCGCCGACCGGGTGGAGATCCGCCTTGGCAAGGCGTTCCCGGTCGCGCTGATCGTGGACCGTCCCGCCCTCGCCCAGCTCAGTGACGCGATCGCCGCCGGACGAGCCGAACTGGAGCAGGCCGACCAGCAGAGGCAGGGCTGAGTCATGGGATTCAACGTCACGTGCACGCCCGGCAAAGACGCCGCCGTGGCCTTCATGCGGGTGACGGAGCATATGCCGGCGCTGGTGCTGTACCTCGACCCGGTCAATCTCGCGATCCAGTTGCCGCCGGTCCCCGATGGTGACTTGCTGCTGGCGAAGTTCTGCCGGGAGCTGGCGCGGGAGGCGGCGAAGCTGGCGGCCGAGATCGACCCCGGCAACGAATCGGCATCCGAAGGGCCTCGTCATCTGTTGCGGACGGAGCCGGCCGACTGGTTCGGGGACGGTGAGCAGCGGTGAGCCGGGGCCAGAGCGTCGCGCCGTCCACCCTCGCGGAAGCACACGAGGTGCTGTGGCGACAGCGGCCAAGCCGGGATGCGTCCCCCACCGAGTGGGCCGCGTTCCATCGGCACAGTGCTGATGTGTACCTGCGGACGGCCCAGGTCGACCTTCGGCACCGGCATGAGGCGACGCAGTACGCGGGCATCGAGATTCGTCGGGCTCGGGACATCGAGCACGTTCTCAATCCTGAGGATGATGACGAGTGACCGATCTGGCTGTGCACGTCGAGGTGAAGGACAAGGCCATCACCAGGGCGGTCGGCGCGGAGATGCGACGGTCGCGGGAGGTACGCGGTTGGTCGCGCGCTCACCTGGTGACTCTGCTGCCGTCGGGTATCGGTGAGCGCACGTTGCTGGCGTACGAGCACGGTCTGCGGGCGCTCACCGTGCCTCGGTTCACGGAGATCTCGCTCGTGCTGGGCGTCGAACCACCGACGATGATGGCTCGCGGGCTCCAGCAGGCGCGGATCTACCTGGAGAACATGCCCCTGCTCGTCGACCTTCACGCACTGCTGAGGGCGGCCAGCACGGGGCGCGCCCAGTTCCGCCCGATCGTGCAGTGGGCGAGGAACGCGCTCAACGAGTACCCCTGTGGGTCCATGGAGGTCACGCCGGCTGCGGTGCACAACCTCGCCCTGTACATGGGATGCACTCATCGTGACCTCGCGAGCTACCTCGCCCAGTTCGCTCCCGAAATGGTGGAAGAACAGGAGGCAACCGCGCGTCCACAGTAGACGAACCGCGATCTCATAAATCAACAAACTGACATTTCAACGCACGCCGGTCGTGTGTCGGTAACACGCGTCCCCGTTGTGCTGCAACGAATCCGTAAGACGCAGAAGCGGAAACCTGGCTACCAACCTTGTCCGCTTCTGCGCTGCTCACCCCGGAAGGTAAGCAATGACAAGGCTAGAACCTCGTCGTGTGTCAGCGCTAGGTGGGGTCACCCGAACGCGCTGCGCCCAGTGCAAGCGGTTCACTCGGCTGTTGTCCGGCGAGACCCTGTGCGGTCGGTGTGCCGGCATGCTCCCGCTCGACTTCGGGCGGGGTGGTCGGTGATGGTGAAGGACTCGCGTTGGGTTGATCCCGCGCCGTTGGAAGTGTCGCGGCCGCGGTTGCCGTGGTGGACCATGCTGCCCGGCTGGGTCAAGCTCGTCCTCTCGCCGGTGGCAGCGCTGATCTTGTTGTGCTGGACCAGTTACCAGCTCGGCCGCGCGGTGTACCGGTACCCACTGTCGCTGACGCTGTTGGTCGCCGGGTGGTGGTCGTACTCCGGTCTCGGGCCGTGGTGGTTCTGTGCCCTTCTGGCCGTGCTGCTCGGCGGGCTGGGGTTGTGGTGGTGGCGTCGGCGTGAGTCGTTCGAGCGGTTCGCGTTGCCGCGTATCCGTACGGAGTTTCGGCGGTTGTTCGTCTACGCCTTCGAGTGGCGGTCGGTCATGCGGCTCTCGGAGCTGGCCAAGGACAAGCGTGGTCGGGAGTACCGGCCCAAGCTCGGCCGGGTCCGCGCCGAGGGCTGGCGGGACCTTGTGCGGGTCAAGATGGTCAAGGGGCAGGCTCCGGAGCAGTGGGAGCTGCACGCGTCCGGGCTGGCGCACTCCTTCAACGCTGAGTCGTGCCGTGTGCGGGTCCGCAAGCCGGGCCGGCTGGAACTCGACTTCATTCACTCCAACCCCCTCGCGCAGGCAATCCCCGCACCAGACCTCAGTGAGAACGAGACCGCCGTGGACCTGCGGCGGGTGGTGATCGGTAGGACTGAGACCGGCAAGCCGCTGCGGTTGCGGCTGCTCGGCACTCACGTCCTGACCGTCGGCGTGTCCGGTGCGGGCAAAGGCTCGCTGCTGTGGTCCGTCGCGTGGGCGCTCGCTCCCGCGATCAAAGCTGGTCGGGTCAAGCTCTACGGCATCGATCCCAAGGGTGGAATGGAGCTGGGCCAAGCGCCAGAGGTGTTCGAGCGCGTTGTGTATGACAACGGGTCGCACGCGGTCACGCTGCTGGAATGGGTGGCGCAGGAGGTGAAGCGCCGCGCTGAGTCTTACCGTGGCCGGCGGCGCATGTGGACGCCAGAGTCGGGGGATCCGTTCATCCTGCTGGTGGTCGACGAGCTGGCGGACGTGATCGCCTACCAGACGGACAAGAACCTGCGTGATCGGGCTACTCGTGCGGTGCAGGCCATCACCTCGCAAGGCCGTGCGCCGGGCGTCTGTGTGCTTGGACTGCTTCAGGACCCGCGTAAAGAGATCGTCGCCTTCCGGCACCTGTTCTCGACCCGCGTCGCGATGCGGCTGGATGAGCCGGCGCAGGTCGACATGGTGCTCGGCGACGGCGTCCGCAAGCGCGGGGCGGCTGCGCATGAGATCCCGGAGAGCACGCCGGGTGTGGCGTGGGTGAAGGAGGACGGCAAGCGGGAGCCGGTCCGGGCGCGGACCTTCCACGTCACTGACGACCACCTGGTCCAGCTCGTCGCGTACCTCACGGGGCGCTCGGCGCTGCCGGCCTCGTCGGCTGAGGTGGTCGACTTTCCGGCCGGCGACACCACTCGCGGGGGTGCGGCATGAACGACTCCGCGACCATGGTTCGCCTCCTCGGCTCGATCCGCGAACACCTGAACACGCATCAACTGCCGGCCGAGATCGCGACGGTGACGGTGGGCAGCGACATGACCAACGGCGAACACGTCACCGTCCACCTGCGGCCTGTGGAGCTGGCCGAACTCGCCGCCGCGCTGCTCGGCTGGGCGGATACGTTTGTCGGCATCACCGTGACGGCGTGGCGGCCACCGCACGGCGGGACCGTGCACCTGACCCTTTCCGGTCAACTGGCGGACGCCACCTCAGCGGAGGTCTTCGGCGGCGTTGACTACGCGAACGAGACGTTTGGTGATCTTCAGCCAGGCGGTCGCCAGGGTGTCGCCTTGTCAGTTCTCCGTGCCTGGGCGGCTGGGGGATCGGCGGTGGCGGCGTGACCGACAACCAGACACGCGCGGAGCGGATGAAGCAGCCGCTCGCTATCGATGTGGTGACCGCGACGGCTGAGAAGTACGGGGTGTGCGTCCGTCCGTTCACGATGGAGGTTGGGGACCTCGACACCGGCGAACTCCGGCACGTAGCGGTTCCGTGCGGATCCACTGTGGAATCGGTGTGCGGACCGTGCGCTCGGAAGGCGCGTGCACTGCGGATCGCTCAGTGTCGCGAGGGCTGGCACCTTACCGAGGAGCCGGACTTCACACCGGACCCGCCGAGTGAAGATCACAAGGCACTGCTGACGCTGCGGGCTGATCTCGTTGCCGCGTACCGCGATTCAGAGGGCGGCGCGGAGGCAGACGAGTTGCGGGATGAGATCCGATCCGTAGATGAAGAGCTGCGGGCGCTGGGTATGCGTGGCCGGCTACCGTCGCCGGAGATGGAGACCCGGAAGGTGGCTCCGAAGCGGTCGACGAAGCGGCGGCAGGATGCGCCCGAGCTTCCGCGTAAGCGGGTGGAGAACCGGACTGTGGGGCGGGAGTTCGCGGGACGGTTTCGGCCGTCCATGTTCGTCACGCTCACCTGTGACAGCTACGGGCGGGTGCGTGACGATGGGACGCCGGTCGACGAGTCGACGTATGACTATCGGCGGGCGGCTCGGGACGCCGTTCACTTCGCGTCTCTTGTGGACCGTTGGTGGCAGAACCTTCGTCGGTGTGTGGGCTGGGATGTCCAGTACTTCGCGACGGTCGAGCCGCAGAAGCGGGTGGCGCCCCACCTGCATGCCGCGATCCGCGGTTCGATCCCGCATGAAGTGCTGCGGCAGGTCACCGCAGCTACCTACCTTCAGGTGTGGTGGCCGGCTCACGACGAGATGGTCTATGGAGATGGCCGGCTGCCTGCCTGGGACGGTGAGCGGTTCGTCGACCCGGACACACGTGCGCCGCTGACGGCTTGGGCTGACGCGCTCGAGAACGTGACTGAGCCGGCACTTGTCGCCACGTTCGGCCGACAAGTTCACTCCAAGGGCATCCTCGGCGGCTCGGAAGAGGCTGGCCGGCACATCGGATACCTGACCAAGTACCTCACCAAGTCGCTCGGTGAGGTCGTCGAGGCGAACACCGACCGGCAACGACGGCACCACGACCGGCTTCACGCCGAGCTGGCCGTCACGCCCTGCTCGCCGCGCTGCGCGGTGTGGCTGCTCTACGGTGTCCAACCGCTCGGAGTGAGCGGTAAGACAACGCCCGGTCACTGCAAGGGGCGGGCTCATCGGCGGACCGCCCTCGGTCTGCCCGGCCGGCGCGTGTTGGTCTCTCGGAAGTGGTCGGGCAAGACGCTCGCTGATCACCGTGCGGACCGGCGGGCCTTCGTGCTCCAGGCCCTCGCCGAGATCGGCGTCGAGAAGCCTGCAGAGGAGCCTCGGCGGCTGGTCTGGCACAAGGTCCAGCCCGGCGACCCCCACGTCCCGCCGAGAGCACACCTGCTCATGCACGCCATCGCCGAACGAATCCGATGGCGCGCTGAGTACGACAAGGCGTTACTGGCGGCTGGGGAGCCGCCTCCGGATGTTTCAGCAACGCAGGCGGCGGCGTGATGGGGGAGACAGTGAAGGCCTATCTGACGGTCGACGAAGCGGCCGAATACATGAACACGACGGTGCGGTTCGTCCGCCGGCTGATCGCTGAGCGGCGGATCCCGTTTCACAAGATCGGGCGTCACGTCCGGCTGAAGGTCGAGGACGTGGATGCGTTCATCGAGGCCGGCCGGGTGGAGGCGTTCGACCCGATGGCGGTTCGCCGGCACGTCAGGCGGGCGTCATGAGCGAGAAGCGACGCCGGTTCGGAAGAGTTCGGCAACTTCCGTCCGGGCGGTGGCAGGCGCGTTATCCGGGGCCGGATGGTCAGCTCCGGAACGCGCCGCACACCTTCGCTCGTGAGAAGGACGCCGACCAGTGGCTTTCCGAGGTCGAGACCGACCTTCGCCGTGGTGACTGGACCGATCCGGACGCCGGCAAGATCCCACTTGGTCAGTACGCGAAGGCGTGGATCGAGGAGCGTGCGGGCCTCAGTGTGCGAACCAAGGAGCTGTATCACGGGCTCCTGCGGAATCACCTCGATCCGCACATCGGTCACCTGACGCTCTTGGAGCTGTCGCCCGGCCGGGTGCGGCGGTGGCGCAAGGAGCGGCTGGACCACGGCGTCGGTGAGGTCACCGTGGCCAAGGCGTACCGGTTCCTCAAGGCGGTCATGAACACGGCGTGGCAGGACGACAAGCTGGTCAAGTCGAACCCGTGCACGATCAAGGGCGCGGGCAAGGAGAACAGCGCTGAGCGGCCTACGGCGACGATCAGGCAGGCCATGACGGCGGCCGACAGGATCCAGCCGCGCTACCGCCTGGTGGTGCTCCTGGCGACGTTCGCGAGCCTGCGATTCGCCGAGATGATGGGGCTCCAGCGGGGTGACTTCGACCTGGAGAAGGGCGTTGTGCACGTCCGACGGCAGGCCGTTCAGCCGGACCACGGTGACATCTTCGAGGACGACCCGAAGTCCGAGAAGAGCAAGCGGCCGGTGACGGTGCCGTCGTTCCTCGTGCCGGAGATCCAGGCGCATCTCGACAAGTACGTCAAGCCACAGGCAGACGCGTGGGTGTTCCTCGGCGCGAAGGGTGCCCGGCCGACCCGGAACAACTTTCACACGATCTGGGACAAGGCGCGGACAGCCGCCGGCATCCCGGGCATGCACCTGCATGACCTTCGGCACACCGGCAACACCCTGGCGGCCGAGACCGGTGCGACGCTCCGGGAGCTGATGGATCGGATGGGCCACACCAGCACCCGCGCGGCGCTGATCTACCTCCACGCGAGGGAGCAGAGGGGCAAGGCCATCGCCTCCGGTATCGACGCCATGGTCAAGAAGGCGACCAAGAAGCCCAGCAAGAAGGCCAAGACCGGCGAGAAGGGCACGAAGGGGCACGCGGAGGGCACGAAATCTGGCACGGAGCCGGCGTGAGGTCCGTTGAGGAAGGGAAAGAGGCCACTGACCTGCGAGGATAGAGGAGAGCGGGTGACGGGAATCGAACCCGCATGACCAGCTTGGAAGGCTGGGGCTCTGCCATTGAGCTACACCCGCGCGCGCCGCCAACCAAGCCGGCGCGAAGACAGCCTAGCGTGCCACGCTAGGCTGTTGGGGGCGTCCCCACCAGGGACAGCCGGGCTGTGGCGCAGTTTGGTAGCGCATTCGCTTTGGGAGCGAAGGGTCGCAGGTTCAAATCCTGTCAGCCCGACTCGATCCGGGCCGACCTGCAGGTCACGCATGACCTGCAGGTCGGCCCCGCTCGCTCCGAGATCACGCGAGTTCCATAGACTCGCGAGAGCCCACACCATCGCTACCCAGGAGATCACGTTGAAGAGCACCGTCGAGCACCTGAGCCCGACGCGGGTCCGGATCAACGTCGAGGTGCCGTTCGACGAGCTCAAGCCGAACTTCGACCGCGCGTACAAGAAGATCGCCTCGCAGGTCCGCATCCCCGGCTTCCGGCCCGGTAAGGCGCCGGCGCGAGTGATCGAGTCGCGCATCGGGCGCGCGCCGATCCTCGACGAGGTCGTGAACGAGGCCATCCCGGCCAAGTACATGGAGGCCATCACTCAGGGTGAGGTCCGGACGCTGGGCCAGCCCAACATCGAGGTCACCAAGCTGGAGGATGGCGACCACATCGCGTTCACGGCTGAGGTCGACATCCGGCCCGACATCACCGTGCCGGCGTTCGGGGAGCTGTCCGTCACCGTCGAGGACCTGCAGGTCAACGACGACGAGGTCGACGAGCAGCTGAACGAGCTGCGGGCCCGCTTCGGCACGCTGGCCGGCGTCGAGCGCCCGGCCGAGAACGGCGACTTCGTCTCCATCGACCTGTCGGCGACCGTGGACGGCGAGGAGGTCGAGGAGGCCAGGACCGCCGGCCTGTCCTACGAGGTCGGCTCCGGCGAGATGATCGAGGGCATCGACGAGGCCATCACGGGCCTGTCCGCCGGCGAGGAGCGGATCTTCACCACGAAGCTGGTGGCCGGCGAGCACGCCGGCAAGGACGCCCAGGTCACGGTCAAGGTCAACACCGTCAAGGTGCGCGAGCTGCCCGAGCCGGACGACGAGTTCGCCCAGCTGGCCTCCGAGTTCGACACGATCGACGAGCTCAGGACCGACCTGCGGGACCGCCTGAGCCGCGTCAAGAAGATGCAGCAGGGCGTCCAGGCCCGCGACAAGGTGCTCGAGGCCCTCCTCGAGGTCACCGAGGTGCCGCTGCCCGAGAAGGTGGTCGAGTCCGAGGTGGAGGTCCGCAAGCACGACGCGGTCCACACCTTCGACCACGACGAGGCGCGCTTCGAGGAGTTCCTCACCTCCCAGGGCAAGACCCTGGAGGAGTTCAACACCGACGTCCAGGAAGAGGCCGAGAAGGCCGTCAAGACCCAGCTGATCCTGGACTCGATCGCCGACGCGGAGAACGTCAACGTCAGCGACAACGAGCTCACCGAGCGCATCATCTACCAGGCGCAGCGGTTCGGCATCAGCCCGGACGAGTACGTCCAGCGCGCGCAGCAGTCCGGCCAGCTCGGCGCCATCTTCGCCGACGTGCGCCGCGGCAAGGCGCTGGCCTCCGTTGTGCGCCTGGCCACAGTCACCGACGAGAGTGGCAACGCGGTCGACCTGGAAGAGCTGTTCGGGCCCCGCGAGGCGGAGGAGACCGCTGACGCGCCGGTCGAGGACGCCGAGACCAAGTGACGCTCTGAGCGAACTCGGGCGGTGTCGGGCATTCGATGCCGCCCGCCTTCGTTAATGTCGGACATGACACCAGTTCAACCTCGCAACCAGAGCGGAGAAGGCAGGCAGACGTGACGCATCCACGGCAGACGCCCGACATGCGGTCGGGCACCGCAGGGCTCACCCTGAACGACTCGGTGTACGAGCGGCTGCTCCGGGAGCGAATCGTGTTCCTCGGTTCCGAGGTCGACGACGAGATCGCCAACCGGATCACCGCGCAGCTGCTGCTGCTCGCGGCGGAGGACCCCGAGAAGGACATCGTCTTCTACATCAACTCCCCGGGTGGCTCCGTCACCGCGGGCATGGCGATCTACGACACGATGATGCTCGTCGAGCCCGACGTGCAGACCTGGGCGATGGGCATGGCGGCCTCGATGGGGCAGTTCCTGCTCTCCTCCGGCGCCCCGGGCAAGCGCTACGCCCTGCCCCACGCGCGCATCATGATGCACCAGCCCTCCGGTGGCATCGGCGGTTCCGCCTCCGACATCGCCATCCGGGCCGAGGTGCTCGGCCGGTGGAAGCTCGAGATGGCGCAGCTCACGGCGGAGCAGACCGGGCAGACCGTCGAGCGGATCACCGCGGACGCCGACCGCGACCGGTGGTTCACCGCCGAAGAGGCCCGTGACTACGGCTTCGTCGACCACGTTGTGGGCCACGCGGCCCAGACGCCGAACGGCCACCACCGCTGACGGGGCGTCCCACAGACCTGAGGAGATCAGACCCAGTGAACAACTACTCTCCGCAGTCGCGGTACGTGCTCCCGTCCTTCGTCGAGCGCACGAGCTACGGGGTCAAGGAGTCGAACCCGTACAACAAGCTGTTCGAAGAGCGGATCATCTTCGTCGGCGTGCAGATCGACGACGCGTCGGCAAACGACGTCATGGCGCAGCTGCTGTACCTGGAGTCGGTCGACCCCGACCGCGACATCATCATGTACATCAACTCGCCGGGCGGCTCGTTCACGTCACTCATGGCGATCTACGACACCATGCAGTTCGCCCGTCCGGACGTACAGACGTACTGCCTGGGCCAGGCCGCCTCCGCGGCCGCGGTCCTGCTGGCGGCGGGCACGCCGGGTAAGCGGTTCGCGCTGCCGAACTCGCGCATCCTGATCCACCAGCCGGCCATGGAGGGCGTGTACGGGCAGGTCTCTGACCTGGAGATCCAGGCCAACGAGATCCAGCGCGTCCGCCGTCTCATGGAGTCGACGCTGGCCCGGCACACCAACCGCGACGCCGAGCAGATCCGCGCCGACATCGAACGGGACAAGATCCTCACCGCCGACGAGGCACGTGACTACGGCATCGTCGACGAGGTACTCCCATACCGGAAGCTGTCGGCTAGTCGCCCCTAGGGCGTGGAGTGGCTCCGGACCGTGAGGTCCGGGGCCACCTGATCGGCCGAATCCGACAACTCGGCGGTCAGGTTCTCCCCCTGAGTGGGGGTTGGCAGGTACCGTCGGAGGCAACAGGCACGACCGGGCCTGGAGTGGAGTGCGCGACACTTGCCACTCAGGGCCCGTCCAGGCCAGAGATCCAGGCGTGCACCCGGAGGCACGCCGGAGGGGACAGAGGTCAGCGGTCATGGCGCGTATCGGCGACGGCGGAGACCTGCTGAAGTGCTCTTTCTGCGGGAAGAGCCAGAAGCAGGTGAAGAAACTCATCGCCGGACCTGGCGTGTACATCTGTGACGAGTGCATCGACCTCTGCAACGAGATCATCGAGGAGGAGCTGGCCGAGGCCGGCGACGTCAAGCTCGACGAGCTGCCCAAGCCCGCCGAGATCGACGAGTTCCTCGACCAGTACGTCATCGGCCAGGACGAGGCCAAGCGCACGCTGGCCGTGGCCGTGTACAACCACTACAAGCGCATCCAGGCCGGTGACCGGGCCCGCCCGGAGGGGCGTGAGGGCCGCGACTCCCGCGAGGAGACCGTCGAGCTCGCCAAGTCGAACATCCTGCTGCTCGGCCCGACCGGCTGCGGCAAGACGTACCTGGCGCAGACGCTCGCGAAGCTGCTGAACGTGCCGTTCGCCATCGCGGACGCGACCGCGCTGACCGAGGCCGGCTACGTCGGCGAGGACGTCGAGAACATCCTCCTGAAGCTGATCCAGGCCGCCGACTACGACGTCAAGCGCGCCGAGACCGGCATCATCTACATCGACGAGGTCGACAAGATCGCCCGCAAGTCCGAGAACCCGTCCATCACCAGGGACGTCTCGGGTGAGGGTGTGCAGCAGGCGCTCCTGAAGATCCTGGAGGGGACGACCGCCTCCGTGCCGCCGCAGGGTGGCCGCAAGCACCCCCACCAGGAGTTCATCCAGATCGACACGACGAACGTGCTGTTCATCGTGGCCGGGGCCTTCGCCGGGCTGGAGAAGATCATCCAGGACCGGGTCGGTAAGCGTGGGCTGGGCTTCGGTGCCGAGATCCGCTCGAAGGCCGAGATCGACACGACGGACTTCTTCGCCGACACCATGCCTGAGGACCTGATCAAGTTCGGGCTGATCCCGGAGTTCATCGGTCGGTTGCCGGTGGTTGCTTCGGTGACGAACCTCGACAAGACGTCGCTGGTGCAGATCCTCACCGCGCCGCGGAACGCGCTGGTCAAGCAGTACCAGAAGCTGTTCGAGATGGACGGGGTGGAGTTGGAGTTCACCGATGCTGCTCTGGAGGCCGTTGCTGACCAGGCGATTCTTCGGGGGACCGGGGCTCGTGGGCTTCGGGCCATCATGGAGGAAGTTCTGCAGCCGGTGATGTATGACATTCCTTCGCGGTCTGATGTCGCCAAGGTGGTTATTACTGAGCAGACGGTTCGGGAGAATGTGAATCCGACGATTGTCGCTCGGCAGCCTTCTCGGCGGGAGCGTCGCGAGAAGTCTGCCTGATTTCTTCTGCTCTTGGGCCGTTCCGGGGTTGGCCGGGGTGGGGCCGGGGGTGGGGTGTGGTCGGGCGGGGGCTGGTCTCGCTGGGTGAGTTGGTCATGGCCGGTTGAAGGCCGCGCTGCCCGGGCATGGGGCTGGTCTCGTTGGGTTGGTCGTGGCCGGTTGAAGGCCGCGCTGCCTGGGCACGGGCCGCCTGATCGTCTCCGGATTCTGGTGGATTGGCGCATGCGCTCTCTCACCACGGTATCGTCGACGAGTTCTGGTCGCGGCCACGACCTTTTTGTCCGGAGTCGTCTGGCCGCGCTGCCGGCTGGGGTCTGAGGGGAAGGTGCGGCGATGGACACGTCCGCGTATGTGAAGGCTGCTGTCGAACAGACGAGCACGTTTGCCGACTGGGTGGATGGCCAGGACGCGGCGGCTCCGGTGCCGACGTGTCCGAAGTGGACGTTGGCTGATCTTGTCGATCATGTTGGCTCGACGCAGCGTATGGTGGCGATGCTCGTGGGTGAGCGGATGGTCGAGCCTAGTGGGGCGTTTGCCCGTTATGTTCCGGGGCCGGCTGATTCGGCTCGGTGGCGTGACTGGCTGACCGAGGGTGCGGCGGCGGCGAAGCAGGCGTTCGAATCGGTTGGTGATGACACACCGGTGTGGGATCCGTCCGGGGATGCCGCGGGTGTGCCGTTCTGGTCGCGTCGGCTGCTTGGTGAGGCGTGTGTGCATCGTGCGGATGCGGCTGCGGCGCTTGGCCTGCCATACGAGCTGGCGCCGGAGCTTGCTGTGGCGGCCGTCGAGGACTGGCTGGACACGATGACCTCCCGCGGCTACTGGGAGAACAGGGCGGGCTTCGCCGATGCGATGCGTGGCGATGGGCAGACCCTGCATTTCCATGCGACCGACGCGCCCGGAGAGTGGGTGGCGCGCCGGGAGCCGGACAGGGTCGTCCTGGAACGTACGCATACCAAGGCGGACGTCGCGGTTCGCGGGCCAGCCGCTGAGCTGCTGCTCGTGCTCAGCCGGCGTCGCGAGCTGGATGCGGCTTCTACGCTGGAGGTGCTGGGTGATCGGGCGCTGCTCGTCCACTGGATCGAGCACATGGACTGGGTCACCGACGGCTGACCCGCGCTAGGCCACGAACGGGTCCGCTGCCCGGCGGAAGGCCAGCGGCTGCTCCACCCACGGGTAGTGGCCGCAGTCGTCGATCACGACGGCCTCGCCGTAGGCGAACAGGCGGGCCGCGGCCAGTACCGGGGCCAGGCCGGTCAAGAAGTCCTGGGCGCCCGCGATGATGCGGACCCTCGCCTGGGTCTTCCCCAGCTGCTGTGGGAAGTCCGGCGGCGGGTTCACGCTGAAGAACGCCTGCAGCGTCTCCAGCTCGGTCGTGCCCACCTGGGAGTGGGCTCGTTCCCGCTCCGTCCACACCGCATACCCGGCCGGGGCCGTGGCGGCCTGCCAGCCCTCGAACTCGGACTGGGTCCGTGGGCGCCGCGCGAACGCCGCCACGGCCGCGTCGAAGGCCGGTTCGCCGCGGCGGTGGGCGGTGATCTCCGCGGCGTCGGACGGGGTGTCGGTCAGGTGCGCGGACGGTGGGGTGATCAGCAGCATGCTGTCCACGGCCGCCGGGTACTGGGCGGCGTACGCCATCGCCAGGCGGGTGCCCGCCGAGTGGGCCACCAGGTCCAGGCGCGGCAGTTCCAGGTGTTTGCGCAGGTCCTCGAGGTCGTTCGCCTGTTGCCAGTACGAGAGCGGCGGGCCCGGGGTCTCGCCGACGCCGCGCAGGTGCGGGATCACCACGTGACCGGGGAGTCCGGCCAGGTCACCGAGGTAGCTCGGGTGGCGGCCCGCGCCGCCCGCGAGTGTCACCAGCGTCCTGCCGGAACCGGACTCGTCGTAGTGGAGCGCGGCCCCGTCCCCGGCAACAAAGATCGGCATGGTCTGACCATAACCTGGTGGGAGGATGGGTCCTATGCCTTATGTCCTGCTGCTCCACGGGCACGTGGGGACCGCGCCCCCGCACTGGCAGAGCTGGCTCGCCCACGAGCTCGCCGAGACCGGCTGCGACGTCGACGTCCCGCAGCTTTCCGAGCCTGACCAGCCGAATCTCGACGTGTGGCTGGGTGAGCTGCGGCACCAGCTCGAGGCCGCGCCGCAGGGCACCGAGCGGATCGTGCTCGCACACTCCTGCGGCGCCACCCTCTGGCTCCACCACGCCGCCCGGCTCGCCGACACCGGCCTGCGGTTCGACCGCGTGCTGCTCGTATCGCCACCCGGACCGCGCTGGCGGCACCCCGACGTCCACGGGTTCAACCCGGCACCACTCGACGCCGCCGGGATCCGCCGCGCCGCCGGCTGGACCCAACTCGTCATCGGCGACGACGACGCCGCCTGTTCGGTCGACGAGGCCGTCGACATGGCCGCGGCGTTGAAGATCGACCTCGACGTCATCCCGGGTGGGGCTCACCTGGACGGTGACGCCGGCTACGGACCGTGGCCCTCCGTCCGGGACTGGGTCGCCGACCGCCACACGAGGATGGTCACCAACCGCTGATCAGGATTCGCAGGCCACCCCGTCGCCGTCTCGGTCCAGACCTGACCGGTAGCCGGGGTCGCCGCGGTGCAGCGGCGCGGCCCCGGCCGCGCGGGCCTCGGCGCAGTTGGCGTAGTACACCCCCGCCGGCGTGGCGGGTGGTGGTGGGGCCGGAGGTGGGGTGTACGGCTGGGCCGGAGGTGGGGTGTACGGCTGGACCGGAGGTGGGGTGTAGGGCGCAGGCTCGACCGGTGGGGGTGCGACGTCGGGGACCTCGGTTGCGGGCGCGACCGGCGCAGGTGTGGTGGTTGTCGTGGTCGCCGACGTCATGGTGGTCGTGGACGGCGTCGTGTCCGTGGTCGTCGTGCGGGAGGTCCCGATGGTCGGGACCGGGTCCGAGCCGGGTTCTGTGGCGCCGCACGCGCTCAGGGCGGCGAGGAGGGCTGCGACGATCAGTACGCGCTTCATGGCCCCGGGGTCGCGGACGGTTAACCGAGCGTTACCCCGATCGGTCCCTCTTCACCCGGTTCGGTGACACCCTTAACTGGTGATGCGTTCCGCGTGGGTGTAGACGTTCATGCTCGTGCCGCGGAGGAAGCCGATCAGGGTGATGCCCTGTTCGTCGGCCAGTTCGGCCGCCAGGGATGACGGGGCGGACACCGCCGCCAGGATCGGGATGCCGGCCATCGCGGCCTTCTGCACCAGTTCGAACGACGCGCGGCCCGACACCATCAGCACAGTGCCGCCCAGCGGCACCCGGCCCTCCAGGAGCGCCCAGCCCGTCGCCTTGTCGACCGCGTTGTGCCGGCCGACGTCCTCGCGGACCACCAGGAGCTCGCCGGCCGTGGTGAAGATGCCGGCCGCGTGGAGGCCGCCCGTCGACTCGAACACCCGCTGGCGCTCGCGGAGCAGGTCCGGGAACGTCACCAGCGTCTCCGGCGCCACCCGGCACTCGTCGGCCGCGGGTGAGAAGCGGGTCTTCAGCTTCACGGCGTCGAGCGCCGCCTTGCCGCACACCCCGCAGGACGACGTCGTGTAGAAGTTGCGTTCCACGCCCGTGTCCGGCGGCTCGACGCCCGGCGCCAGCGCCAGGTCCAGCACGTTGTAGGTGTTGCGCCCCTGGTCGTCGACGCTGTCGCAGTAGCGGGCCGTGCTCACGTCCGACGCCGTGCCGATGACGCCCTCGGTCAGCAGGAAGCCGTGTGCCAGCTCGACGTCGTGGCCGGGGGTGCGCATGGTGACCGCGAGTGCCTTGCCGCCGACCCGGATCTCCAGGGGCTCCTCGGCCGCCAGTGCGTCCTGACGGCGCTTGACACCGTCCTCCGAGAGCCGCAGAACAGGCCGGCGCACGGTCACTCGTCCCATGCATACAGCCTACACCGGTTATCGCAAGAACTCTTTATCAAGAACTCTTGCGCAACTGTTCTTGAGCAACGTATCTTGTTAAGCATGGTCAAGGGACGCAGGGACATCACGGATCCGAAGGCACTCCGGGCGCTGGCCCACCCGCTGCGGTGGAAGCTCATCGAGTTCATCGGGCGTGAGGGTGCCGCCACCGCGACCCAGTGCGCCGAGGAGACGGGCGAGAGCGTCGCCAACTGCTCCTACCACCTCAACCTGCTCGCCAAGTACGACTACGTGGAGCGCGCCGAAGGCGGGCAGGGGCGGGAGAAGCCCTGGCAGCTCGTTCACCAGGGCCAGAGCATCAGCGACATCGGGGTCGACGAGGAGACCGCGCTCGCCGCTCAGGCCGCCTCCGCGGCCTTCCTCGACCACGCGTTCACCATGATGAGGGAGCGGTTCCTCGCCTCCCATCTGATACCCGACGACTGGCGCGCCGTGCTCGGCACCAACTCCAGCACCGACTACATGACCCTGGCCGAGACCGAGGAGGTCGTCGAGGCGGTCCGCGCGATCAGCGACAAGTACAAGGAGCGGCGCACCGACCCGACGCTCCGGCCGGCGGACGCGCGGCCGGTGTTCGTCTTCCTCTCGACCTCGGTACCGACGGAAGAGGCCTAGTCACCCACCGGTTCAGCCGTCGTGGCCCACGACGGCTCTCGTCAACCTGCCCAGATTCAGGAGATCGCCATGGATCCGTACGTTGTCCAGCACCTGTTCACCGCCCGCCACGACGACCTGGTCCGCGAGGCCGACGAGTCCCGGCTCACCCGTGCGGCCAAGGAGTCGCACGAGGAGTCCCGCCCCGTGCGGAAACAGGCCCCGCGCGATGCCCGCTCCCGCCGCTTCCGCCTTGCCTGACCCGCCCGGACCGATGCCCTGAAAGGCGCGTTCAGGACGTTCAACGTCCCGAACGCGCCTTTCAGGGCACTGCCGGGGCGGTAGCGTGGCCGGCGTGACGGAACGCTTCGACGTCGTGATCGTCGGCGGTGGGCACAACGCGTTGGTCGCCGCCGCCTATCTCGCTCGGGCCGGCCGGTCGGTGCTCGTCCTGGAGCGGCTCGCCCGGGTCGGGGGCGCGGCCGTCAGCGCCACCCCCTTCCCGGGCAGGCCGGCCCGGCTGTCCCGGTACTCCTACCTGGTCAGCCTGCTGCCCGACGCGATCGTCGCCGACCTGGGGCTGCGGATCACCCTCCGCTCCCGGGCCGTCTCGTCCTACACGCCCGTCGACGGGGGCGGCCTGCTCGTCGAGCACGAGCCGGGGGCGGCGACCGCCGCGTCCTTCCGGGAGCTCACCGGATCGGACAGCGAGTTCGCCCGATGGGTGTCGTTCTACGACTCACTCTCCGCGATGGCGGCGGCCACCGCACCCACGATGCTCCAGCCGGTGCCCTCCCGGGCGGAGTTCCGCGAACGAGTCGCCGACGACCGCCTGTGGACACAGGTCTTCGAGCAGCCGATCGGCACGACCATCGAGGAGACCTTCGCCCACGACGTCGTCCGGGGTGTCGTCGCGACCGACGCCCTGATCGGCACGCACACGTCACTCCGGTCACCCGACCTGCTCGCCAACCGCTGCTTCCTCTACCACCTCATCGGCGGCGAGTGGCGCGTCCCGGTCGGCGGCATGGGCGCGGTCACCCGCGAGCTTTCCCGTGTGGCACAGGAGAACGGCGCGACGATCCGGACCGCCGCGCTGGTGACCCGGGTGGACGCCGACGGCACGACCGCCGAGGTGACCTACGAGCACGACGACCGCGAACAGACCGTCGCGGCCGGTCACGTCCTGGCCGGGGTGGCCCCCGCGGTCCTGAACCGCTTGCGGGGCAAGGAAACCACGCAGCCCACCGGCGCGCAGCTGAAGATCAACGTGTTGTTGTCCCGGCTGCCCGGGTTCCGCGGCGGGATCGACCCGCGGCAGGCGTTCGCGGGCACGCTCCACCTCGACGAGTCGTACGAGGAACTGGAAAACGCCTACACCGCGAGCACGAATGGCAACCTTCCCCACCCGCTGCCCGGCGAGATGTACTGCCACACGCTCACCGACGAGTCCATTGTGGATGGCGAGCTGCACACGCTGACGCTGTTCGGCCTGCACACGCCGGCGACGCTGTTCACGCGCGACAACGACGGCCGCCGCGCCGAGCTCGTCGCACGCTACCTCGCCGGCCTGAACCGGCACCTGGCCGAGCCCATCGAGGACTGCCTGGCCCTCGACGAGGACGGCCGCCCCTGTGTGGAGGCACGCACCCCGCTGGACCTGGAGCGGGAGCTGGCCATGCCCGGCGGCCACATCTTCCACGGTGACCTGGCGTGGCCGTTCACCGAGGAGGGTGGCGGCTGGGGTGTGGAGACCGACGTGCCGAACCTGTTCCTGTGCGGCTCCGGAGCCCGCCGCGGCGGCGGGGTGAGCGGCATAGGCGGCCACAACGCCGCCCATGCCGTCCTCCGGGTCAGTTCAGCTCGGCCTTGACCTGCGCGAGAGTCGGGTTCGTGAGCGCCTTTCCGTTGGGGAAGTGCAGGGTCGGCACCGTCTGGTTGCCACCGTTCACACTCATCACGAACTCGGCCGCCCCGGGCGTGCGCTCGATGTCGACCTCGGTGTACTCGATGCCGTCGCGCTCGAGCTGCGACTTCAGGCGCCGGCAGTAACCGCACCAGGTCGTCGAGTACATGGTCAGCGTCGTTGGCGCCTCGGGAGTCTGCGTCATGACCCCTTCAACGCGAACGGCCGCGAAATCATGCCCGAACGGACATGTCAGTGACGGCACCCACCCGCGGGCGGCAGCGTCGAGCTGGGGTCGAAGTAGGAGCCCGGTTCGATGTCGTCCGGCTGCCTGGTCACGGAGTGTTCCGTGCTGACGGGCGCGAGGAACCCCTTCTGGTACGCGTTACACCCGATCGAGTAGCCGAAGCCGGTCGCCTTGTCGAACCAGAGGCCCCGGCTGCCCGGCGTCCACCGGTCGCCGACGCGCCAGATGTAGTCGACGTCGGCGCGTACCACGACGATGGTGTTCATGGCGTCGACCAACCGCAGGTCCGGCGGCGGCGCGAAGGCGTACGCGAACACGTAGTTCGTGTGCACGACCAGCTCGCCCGCATCGCCCTCCCGCACCGACATCGTGCCGGACACCTTGGCCTCCGCCGGCAGCAGCGCGCTGCCCGGCGCGACGAGGCTCACCAGCGCCTGCACCTCCGGCTCCCGGCCATCGGCGAACAGCGGCTCGAGCTGGCGCCGCGCGTCCGGCGCGAGCGGCCCGAGGTAACCGGCGGGGTCGTGGTCCACGACGAGCTTGCGGTCCAGCCGGCTCGCCACCAGCACGTCACGCACCAGCTGTGTGGTCTCGGCCACCTGCTGCGCGCTGAACTCGCCGACGGCCCGCGGCTCCGGCGGCACGATCCCGGCCGCACCGTCCGCCCAGTCCGCGGCGGGCGTGCCGGCGAACGGCTTCGACACGTCGAACAGCGCGCCCGTGTTGTTCCCGGCCGGGGTGGCACCCGCGGACCGGCTCGGGTCGCCGGCCACGGGTTCGAACACACTGCTCCGCACGAGCAGCGTCGTGACCGCGCCGACCGCCAGCACCACCAGCCCGCCGGCGAACCAGCGACCGCGGCGGCGCCTGCGTTCGGCGCGCAGCAACTCGCGCACGTCCTCCGTGGCCGCGCGCGCCACAGTGCCCGCCCAGTCGGCTTCGGGGACCGCTGGAGCCGGGTCACGCTGCCGAGCCTTCACCTGCTCCCCACCCTGACCCAACCAGGTAAAACGACAACCTTCCGGTGCTCAGCACATCGATTGGGCCGCCCGCGGTGTTAACAAGAGCTCGTGTGCGGAACTCGAATGCGCGCGGTCGGGCACGGTTCGTAAACTCTTTCGACGTGACTGACAACTCATCGCAGCAGCCCAGAGACCTCCCGCCGGCCTGGGAGCCGGCCACGGTAGAGGCGGAGCTGTACCAGCGGTGGGTAGACGCGGGTTACTTCACCGCCGACGCGGCGAGTGAGAAACCGCCCTTCTGCATCGTCATCCCCCCGCCGAACGTCACGGGCAGCCTCCACATGGGCCACGCCCTCGAACACAGCCTCATGGACGCGCTGACCCGGCGCCGCCGCATGCAGGGCTACGAGGTCCTGTGGCTGCCCGGGATGGACCACGCGGGCATCGCGACGCAGAACGTCGTCGAGCGGGAGCTGGCGAACGAGGGCAAGTCCCGCCACGACCTGGGGCGCGAGGCGTTCGTCGACCGGGTGTGGGAGTGGAAGAACACCTCCGGCGGCATGATCCTCAACCAGATGCGCCGCATGGGCGACGGTGTGGACTGGACCCGCGAGCGGTTCACGATGGACGAGGTCCTGTCCCGAGCTGTTCAGACCATCTTCAAGCGACTGTTCGAGGACGGCCTGATCTACCGGGCCGAGCGGATCATCAACTGGTGCCCGCGCTGCCACACCGCGCTGTCGGACATCGAGGTCGAGCACTCGGAGGACGAGGGCGAGCTCGTGTCCATCCGCTACGGCGACGGTGACCGCTCGATCGTGGTGGCCACCACCCGCGCCGAGACGATGCTGGGTGACACCGCGGTCGCCGTCCACCCGGACGACGAGCGCTACGCCCACCTGGTCGGCACCGAGGTGGAGCTGCCGCTGACCGGCCGGTTGATCCCGGTCGTGGCCGACGAGCACGTCGACCCGAAGTTCGGCACCGGTGCGGTCAAGGTCACGCCGGCCCACGACCCGAACGACTTCGAGATCGGCCAGCGCCATCAGCTGCCCGCGATCACGATCATGGACGAGCGCGCGAACATCACCGCGTCCGGGCCGTTCCAGGGGCTGGACCGGTTCGAGGCGCGCCCGGCGGTGGTCGCCGCGCTGCGGGCGCAGGGCCGGATCGTCGCGGAGAAGCGGCCGTACCTGCACGCGGTCGGCCACTGCACGCGGTGCGGCACGGTGGTCGAGCCGCGGCTGTCGCTGCAGTGGTTCGTCCGGGTCGAGCCGCTCGCCAGGGCGGCCGGGGACGCGGTGCGTGACGGTCGCACCACGATTCACCCACCCGAGCTGGCCAAGCGGTACTTCGACTGGGTCGACAACATGCACGACTGGTGCATCTCGCGCCAGCTGTGGTGGGGCCACCGCATCCCGGTCTGGTACGGGCCCAACGACAAGGTCCACTGCGTCGGCCCGGACGAGCAGCCCCCGGAGGGCGAGGGCTGGACGCAGGACCCCGACGTGCTCGACACGTGGTTCTCGTCCGCACTGTTCCCGTTCTCCACGCTCGGCTGGCCTGACCAGACCGCGGACCTGGCGCGCTTCTACCCGAACCACCTGCTGGTCACGGGTTACGACATCCTGTTCTTCTGGGTCGCCCGGATGATGATGTTCGGGCTGTACGCCATGGACGGCAAGCAGCCGTTCGACCACGTCTACCTGCACGGCCTGGTGCGCGACCCCACGGGCAAGAAGATGTCCAAGTCACGCGGCAACGTCATCGACCCGCTGGACTGGCTCGACCGGTTCGGCGCGGACGCGACCCGCTTCACGCTCGCGCGCGGCGCGAACCCGGGCGCGGACATGGCGATCGCCGAGGACTGGGCGGCCGGCTCGCGCAACTTCTGCAACAAGCTGTGGAACGCCACCAGGTTCGCGTTGATCAACGGTGCCACCGTGGACCGCCCGGTGCCCGCGCGGGACACGCTGACCGACGCGGACCGCTGGATCCTCGACCTGACCGACGCCGTCGTGTCCGAAGTGGACGAACTGTTCGAGGACTACCAGTTCGCGAAGCTGTGCGACGCGCTGTACCACTTCACGTGGGACGAGCTCTGCGACTGGTACCTGGAGATCGCGAAGGTCCAGCTCGCCGAGGGCGGCGAGCGGGCGGACGCGACGCGCGCGGTCCTCGGGCACGTCTTCGACGTCGTGCTCCGCATGCTGCACCCGCTGATCCCGTTCGTCACCGAGAGCCTGTGGACGACGCTCACCGGCAGCGAGTCGCTGGTGGTCGCCGACTGGCCGAAGGCGACGGGCGCGGCGGCCGACACCGGCGCGGCACGGCGGATCGCGGGCGTGCAGAAGCTCGTCACCGAGGTCCGGCGGTTCCGCAACGACCAGGGCGTCAAGCCGGGCCAGCGCGTTCCCGCCCGGCTGTCCGGTGTGGACACGGCGGGGCTTTCCGCGCTGTCCCAGGCGGTTTCGTCGCTCGCGCGGCTGGAGGCGCCGGGCGAGGCGTTCACACCCAGCGCGTCGGTCGAGGTCTCGCTGCCGTCCGGCAACGTGCACGTCGAGCTGGACCTCTCCGGCACGGTCGACCTCGCGGCCGAGCGCAAGCGGCTGGAGAAGGACCTGGCGGTGGCACGCAAGGAGCTGGCGGGCTGCGAGGCGAAGCTCGGGAACCCGAACTTCACCGACAAGGCGCCGGCGGAGGTGGTCGAGAAGATCCGGGCGCGGCGGGACGTCGCCACCACCGAGATCGACCGGATCACCAAGCGGCTGGAGTCGTTCGGTGACTGAGGCTCTCGACGATCTTCACCAGGTCGAGACGGAGCTCAACACCCGCTGGCCGGAGACGAAGATCGAGCCGACGCTGCAGCGGATCGGCGCGCTGGTCGACCTGCTGGGCGACCCGCACAGGACGTACCCGATCCTGCATGTGGCCGGCACCAACGGGAAGACGTCGGTCACCCGCATGATCGACGCGCTGCTGACCAGGATCGGCCTGCGCGTCGGCCGGTACACCAGCCCGCACCTGCAGCTGGTGACCGAGCGGATCGCGATCGACGGCGCCCCGATCGCGCCGGAGCGCTACGTCGAGGTGTACCGCGACGTGGAGCCGTACGTCGAGATGATCGACCGCGGCGCCGAGGTGCGGATGAGCAAGTTCGAGGTGCTGACCGGCATGGCGTTCGCGGCGTTCGCGGATGCCCCGGTCGACGCCGCGGTGCTGGAGGTCGGCCTCGGCGGCAGCTGGGACGCCACGAACGTCGCGGACGCGAAGGTGGCCGTGGTGGCGCCGATCTCCATCGACCACGTGGAGTTCCTCGGCGCCGACATCACCGGGATCGCGCGGGAGAAGGCCGGGATCATCAAGCCCGGCTCGATCGCGTTGCTGGCCGAGCAGCGCCCCGAGGTCCAGGAGGTACTGCTGCGCCGCACGGTCGAGGTCGACGCGACGGTCGCGCGGGCCGGCCTGGAGTTCGGCGTGTTGCGGCGGGACGTCGCCGTGGGCGGCCAGATGCTGAAGCTGCAGGGGCTCGGCGGCGCGTACGAGGAGATCTTCCTGCCACTGCACGGTCCTCACCAGGCGGCCAACGCCGCGCTGGCGCTGGCGGCGGTGGAGGCGTTCTTCGGCGCCGGCGCCCAGCGGATGCTGGATCCCGAGGCGATCCGCGAGGGCTTCGCGTCGGTGGTGGTGCCCGGCCGGTTGGAGCGGGTCCGTTCCAGCCCGACGATCTTCGTGGACGCCGCGCACAACCCCCATGGCGCGCAAGCGCTTGCGGACGCGCTGGACGAGGACTTCAGCTTCCGCAACCTGGTCGGCGTGGTCGGCGTGATGCAGGACAAGGACGTGCGCGGGATCCTGTCGGCACTGGAACCCGTCCTGCACGAGGTGGTCGTGACGACGAACTCGTCCGAACGCGCCATGCCGGCGGAGGAGCTGGGCGAGCTCGCGACGGAGATCTTCGGCCCGGACCGCGTGGAGGTCCGCCCCCGCCTGGACGACGCCCTGGAAACGGGCATCGCACTGGCCGAGGAGGACGCGGGCGAACCACTGTCCGGTGTGGGCGTCGTGGTGACCGGCTCGGTGGTGACCGCGGGCGAGGCCCGTGCCCTGCTGGGCAAGGCGCCGGCATGACCGCCCGCCCCGACCCGATGCGGTCGTTCGTCGGCGTGATGTCGGCGACGCTGCTCCTCGAGGTGATCGTCGTCCTGCTGGCTCTGCCGGTGGTCGCCAAGCTGGGCGACGGCCTGGCGACGTGGCAGGGTGTGCTGGTCGGCGCGCTGGCCGTGCTGCTGCTGGTGACGTGCGCCTTCCTGAAGCGCCCGTGGGGCAGGTGGGTGGCGGCCGGCCTGCAGGTGGTGATGATCGCGTGCTGGTTCGCGGTCGTCGCACTGGGCATTCTGGGCCTGGTCTTCGGCCTGGTGTGGGCGATCCTGCTGTGGATGCGCCACGACGTCGCGCGCAGGATGGCGGAGGGCCGGCTACCGAGCCAACAGGCCGAGTAGCGCCGACACTGGAGTCATGAACCTGCTCATGGACGGTCCGCTCGGTCTCGTCGCCGGGCGGTTCATGGCCAAGGGGAACGCCGCGGCCGAGCTGGAGGCCCTCGACGAGCTGGCACCGGCGCCGGGCGACTCGGTGCTGGTCATCGGGTTCGGGCCCGGCGTGGGTATCGAAGCCCTGCTGCCGAGGTTGCCGTCCGGTCGCGTCGGCGGCGCCGACCCGTCGTGGGCCATGCACCGCCTCGCCCGGCGGCGGACCCGCGACCCCCGCGTGCGCCTCGAACGGACCACGGCCGCCAGCCTGCCGTGGCCGGACGACTGCTTCGACGGGGCGACCGCGGTCAACAGCATCATGTTCTGGAAACCGCTCGCCGCCAGTGCCGCCGAGGTCGCGCGGGTCCTGCGCCCGGGCGCCCGGCTGGTGACGGTCACCCACAACTGGGCGCTCCGCGAGCCCGACGAGATCGTGCGTGCCCTGACGTCGAACGGCTTCGCGGAGGTGTCCCGCCGTCCCGCCACGGCGGAGGAGGGGCGCGCGACCATGCTGGTCGCCACGGCCAGCTAGGCTCTCGGGCGCTAGAAGGTTCCCCCATGCAAGGAGTACCCGTAGTCGTGAGCGAGCGCACCCTGGTCCTGGTCAAGCCGGACGGCGTCAGCCGTGGGCTGGTCGGCGAGGTCATCTCCCGCATCGAGCGCAAGGGCCTGACGCTGGCCGCGCTGGAGCTGCGCAACGTCGAGCGGAGTGTCGCGGAGCAGCACTACGCCGAGCACGCCAGCAAGCCGTTCTTCGAGTCGCTGCTGGAGTTCATCACGTCCGGCCCGCTCGTGGCCGCGGTCGTCGAGGGCGACAACGCGATCGCCGCGTTCCGCCAGCTGGCCGGCGCCACCAACCCGGTGCAGGCCGAGAACGGCAGCATCCGCGGCGACTACGCGCTGGAGGTCCAGTACAACATCGTGCACGGCTCGGATTCCCCGGAGTCCGCCAAGCGCGAGATCGACCTCTGGTTCCCGGGCCTGTAGCTCCGTCGAGGGCTTGGTCATTCGTGGCCAAGCCCTCGCCCGTTTCGCCCCGAATCCACCCCAGCGGGCAGTAGGGTGACCCGCGCAAACGATTACCGGGGGTGGAGATGCCAGACATCGGAGGGTTCGGCCGCGGGCTGCTGAAGGGCGCGCTGTCCGCGACGGAGAAGGCGGCCGAGAAGGTCAAGGACGCGGCGGAAGCCGCCTCCCGCAAGCTGTCCGACGACGACCCGGACGCCACCCAGGTGGTGCCGTCCGATCCGGACGCCACACAGGTGGTCAAGGACCCCGACCCCGACCCCGACCCGGAGCGCACCCAGGTGCTGAGGCCCCAGCGCCCCGGCCCGCCGCAGCCACCGGCGCCGCCCAATCTGGGCGGCCAGCCCACGCCATCGCCGGTGCCAGCCGACTCGGGCACTCAGCCGTCGCGACCGTCGGTGCCGTCCAACTCGGGCGTCCAGCCCACGCGACCGCCGGCGCCGCCCAATCCGGGCGGCCAGCCCACGCCATCGCCGGCGTCGTCCGGCTCAGGTACTCAGCCGTCGCGGCCGTCCAACCCGGGCGTCCAGCCCGCGCAACTGCCGGTGTCGTCCGGCTCGGGTGGCCAGCTCGCGCAGCCGGTGGCGACGCAGGCCCCGATGCCGTCCGGCCAGTCCGTGCGGCCGTCGGCGCCGGTCGCGTCGTTGGTGGAGGCACCGCCGCCACCCGCTGCCGCGCCGCCTGCCGCCGCGTCGCCCGCTTCGGCCGAGCCGGAGCCGAGCCTCGACGACGAGCCTGAGGACCACGCCGACGAGTCGGACGTCCGGGAGCTGGTCGAGATGTTCCAGCAGCTCCTCGCCAACCGGCGCCCGCCGGCCGGGCCGATCCTGGGCGAGTGGTCCATCGGCGTCGGTGACCTGCTGGCCGAGCACCCGAAGGTGCCCAAGCGCGTCCGCGGCCTCATCACCAAGCTCAACCGCTTCGGCGGGGTCGCCTACTCGCCGCAGGAGGTGGCCTTCGACGGCGACGACGTGCCGTGGGAGAAGGTCACCGAGGTGCGGACCCGGCACGTCGTGGACTACCTCGTCGGGGACGCCGTGCAGCAGCAGGTCGAGAACCTCCCCATGCCGTGGTTCCCCGGCCGCAAGCGCCTGCTCGACGCGCTCGGCCAGGCGCTGCTCACCGTCACCATCGCCACCGCCAAGAACCAGCTCGACAAGCTCGAGCTCGACCTGCGGGTGCCGGCCGAGATCGTCTACAAGGCCTCGTTCGGGCGGTCCAAGGAGCTCAACGCCGGTGTGATCTCCGCGCTGGTGCTGGCCGACCCGGCGGTCAACCAGTCGCTGATCGCCACCGCGCGGGCCAGGGGCGTCACGGTCACCGCCGGGGACGACGAGATGCTCGCGAACGCCGACGAGCGCGCCGAACAGATCCGCCAGAAGGTCAAGGCACTCGAGGCCGAGCTGGACCGGTTCACGAAACGGTTCGGCCGCAAGGCCTAACGAGACGGCGCGTTTTGCCTACTCTCCGAACGTGGCAGAGGCACTGGTCGTCGCTCGCGGGCTGGTCAAGCAGTTCGGCCAGCTGACCGCGGTCGACGGGATCGACGTCGAGGTCCGGCGCGGTGAGGCGTTCGGCTTCCTGGGGCCGAACGGCGCCGGCAAGTCGTCGACCATGCGCATGATCGGCTGCGTCTCCCCGCGCACCGGCGGTGACCTGCGGGTACTCGGCATGGACCCCGACCGCGACGGACCGAGTATCCGTGCGCGGCTCGGGGTCGTGCCGCAGCAGGACAACCTCGACACCGAGCTGACCGTCCGCCAGAACCTGCACGTCTACGGCCGCTACTTCGGCCTGCCCAAGGCCCACGTGCGCGACCGGGCGGCCGAGCTGCTCACGTTCGCCCAGCTCACCGAGCGTGCGGACGACGAGGTCGAGCGCCTGTCCGGCGGCATGAAGCGGCGCCTGACCATCGCCCGTTCGCTGATCAACGAGCCCGAGCTGCTCCTGCTCGACGAGCCCACCACCGGCCTCGACCCGCAGGCCCGCCACCTGCTGTGGGACCGGCTGGTGCGGCTCAAGCACAACGGCGTCACGCTCATCATCACCAGCCACTACATGGACGAGGCCGAGCAGCTGTGCGACCGGCTGGTCGTGATGGACCGCGGCCGCATCGCCGCCGAGGGCAGCCCTGCCGAGCTGATCGGCCGCTACAGCACGAGGGAGGTCGTCGAGCTGCGCTTCCGGCCGGAGGTGGACACCGCGGCCGTCGAGCTACGGCTCAACGGCCTGGTCGACCGCATCGAGACCCTGCCCGACCGCATCCTCCTCTACGCCCCGGACGGCGAGGCCGTGCTCGGCGCCGTCCACACCCGCGGCGTGAACCCCGTGTCAAGCCTGGTCCGCCGCAGCACCCTCGAGGACGTCTTCCTCCACCTGACCGGCCGCACCCTCGTCGACTAACCCGCCCCACCCCCGCGTGTCCAACACCCAGAACCCGCGTGTCCAACAGAGCGGACCGGTGAGTTCAACAAAACCGGCCGTCCGGATTCGTCGAACTCGCGGGCTCGGAACGTTGGACACGCGGGACCGGAGCGTTGGACACGCGGGACCGGAGCGTTGGACACGCGGGACCGGAGCGTTGGACACGCGGGGGTGGGGCGTTATCGGGGGCTCGTGGAGTCCCGGACCACCAGCCGGCACGGCTGGCGGATCACGCCCGAACGCTGGTCGCCGTCCAGGGCGGCGAACAGGTGTGCGACGGCGGTGGCGCCCAGCTGTTCCAGATTGACGTCCACCGTGGTCAGGGGTGGGCGGCAGTCGGCGGCGAAGATCTCCCAGTTGTCGAAGCCGACCAGTGCCACGTCGTCCGGGACGCGGCGGCCGAGGTCGGCCAGGGCCTGTGCGACCCCGGCCGCCACCTGGTCGCTACCGCAGAAGATGGCGTCGAGCGAAGGGTGGGCCGTGGCCAGCAGGCGACCCGCCTGGCGTCCCCAGCTCTGCGTCCACTCCCCGTACAGGGGGTCGCCGACGAGGGAGAGGCCCGCCTCGGACAGCACCGCTTGCAGGGCGGACGCCCGGTCGCGTGCGGCGCGGTAGGTCGCCGGGCCGGTGATGTGCCCGATGTGCCTGCGGTTCAACGACACCAGGTGCTCGGCCGCCAACCGCGCGCCGCCCGCGTCGTCGGCCAGCAGGGACAGGTCCGCGGGATCGTCCGACTCGCCGTACACGTACACGACCGGCACCGGGATGTCGGCGGTCAGCGACGACCGCATGTCGTTGCTGTCGCCCAGCACGATGAAGCCGTCGACCTGCCGCGCCAGCAGGGTGCGGATGTAGTGCCGCCGCCGGATCGGGTCGCCGCGGGCGTCGCACAGCAGCACGGACATCTGCTCGTTGCCCAGTGCGTTCTCCACGCCGAGCAGGATCGGCATCGCGAACCGGCCGCTCAGGCCGCCCAGCTCGTCGGTCAGCAGGCCGATCGTCCTGGTACGGCCCGAGATCAGGCCGCGGGCGAGCGCGTTCGGCTGGAACGACAGCTTCTCGGCGGCCGCCACCACGCGGTCCCGGGTGGCCGCCGCCACCTCGTCGCGGCCGTTCAGGGCCTTCGACGCCGTCGCGACGGACACACCGGCCAGCCTCGCCACATCGGTGAGCGTGACCGAGCGCTGTCTCGTCACCAGCCGGTCTGCCTTTCTGACCTGTTTTCGATCCTTGACACAACTCTAACGCCAGCCCTACGGTCGAAGGACCGAAAAGGTTTTCGGAGACGGTGGAAGGCAGGGTGGCCGTGACACCGAGAGTCGAGCCGACGGGCGGTAGCCCGGTCGTCCCCTCGCGCGGCGCACTGCGTCCCCTCGGTCTTGGCGAGGCACACCTCGTCGGCGGGTTCTGGGGCACCCGCCAGCAGGTCAACAGCGAGTCGACCATCGACCACCACCGCGCCTGGCTGGACAAGCTCGGCTGGACCGGACACTTCCTCGAGACCAGCGACTCAGCGCGGCGCGGCCGCGAGTTCACCGACTCCGAGGTCTACAAGCTCATGGAGGCCATGTCCTGGGACGCCGGCCGCACCGGCGACCAGGACCGCGACGCCGACCTCCACGAGCTCACGAACATGCTCGCGAGCGCCCAGGCACCCGACGGCTACCTCAACACCGCGTTCGGCGGCCCCGGCCAGCGCCCCCGCTACAGCGACTTCACCCAGGGCCACGAGCTGTACTGCGCCGGCCACCTGCTGCAGGCCGCCGTCGCGCACGCCCGTACTCACAGCAACAACGACACTGACAGCGACCTGCTCACCATCGCCCGCCGCGTCGCCGACCACGTCTGCGACACCTTCGGCCCGACCGGCCGCTCGAACATCTGCGGGCACCCCGAGATCGAGGCCGGGCTGGTCGAGCTGGCCAGGGCCACCGGCGAGCAGCGCTACCTCGACCAGGCGAAACTCTTCATCGACCGGCGCGGCTACCGGACGCTGCCGGAGCAGGAGTTCGGCTGGTCGTACTTCTCCGATGACCTCCCCGTGCGGGAGGCGACCGTGCTGCGCGGGCATGCGGTGCGCGCGCTCTACCTGTCCGCCGGCGCGGTCGACGTCGCCGTCGAGACGGGGGACACCGAACTGCTGACGGCCGTCGCCGCGCAGTACGACCGCACGCTCGCCCGCCGCACCTACCTGACCGGCGGCATGGGTTCCCGCCACGCCGACGAGGCGTTCGGCGAGGACTTCGTGCTGCCGGCCGACCGCGCGTACTCCGAGACCTGCGCGGGTGTCGCGTCGATCATGCTGGCCTGGCGCCTGCTGCTGGCCACCGGTGAGCCCCGCTACGCCGACGTCATCGAGCGCACGCTGTACAACGTGGTCGCCACCTCGATCGGCGACGACGGCCGGACCTTCTTCTACGCCAACACGTTGCACCAGCGGGAGCGTGGCGAGCCCGAGCCGGCCGACCGGGAACGGCTGCACTTCGCGGCCGGCAGCCGGGCGCCGTGGTTCGAGGTGTCCTGCTGCCTGGGCAACATGGCGCGGCTGTTCGCCAGCCTGTCGACCTACGTGGCCACTGTGGACAGTGACGTCCTGCGGATCCACCAGTACGCCAACGCGGTTCTGCGCACCCAGCTCGACGACGGCCGGCGGGTGGGGCTGCGCGTGCAGACGGACTACCCGGACACCGGCACCGTGTCGGTGCGGGTCACCGAGGCCCCCGGCGGGCAGTGGGCGCTCGGCCTTCGAGTCCCGGCCTGGGCGGGCAGCGCCCGGCTCGACGGCGAGGAGGTCGAGCCGGGCGTCGCGGTGGTGCGGCGCGACTTCGCGGCGGGTGACGAGGTGCGCCTCGAGCTGCCGATGGGTCCACGGTGGACGTTCCCGGCCCCCCGCATCGACGCCGTGCGTGGTTGCGTCGCGGTCGAACGCGGCCCGGTGGTGCTGTGCGCGGAGGCGACCGGCGACGACCCGGACAACCTCGACGACCTCCGGGTCGACACGACGGTGCCGCCGGCGGGCATGACCGTCACGGCCCGGTTCGCTCGCCCGGTGAACGAGAGCTGGCCGTACTCGACGGTAGAGCGGGACCCCGAAGTAGACGATCCGGTGCCGGTTCACCTGGTGCCGTACCACCGGTGGGCCCGGTGCGGCCCATCCACCATGCGCGTCTGGCTCCCCAGAGGGTGAGACGCATCCGGAGGTGACGGACATGCGTATCTCCACAACGAGGTGGAGACCGCTGGTACTGACAGTGGCGCTGGCCGGCGCGTTGCTCGGCGCGGTCCCACCGGCGAGCGCGGAGCAGACCATCGGCTTCCCGGCCTTCACCGGCCCGACGCCACCCGCCGAGCCGGTCCCGTACTCGAACCGCATGATGCGGGCGATGTACGACGCGGAGGCCGGCGGCACGGACTTCTGGCTGGACCGCCTGCTCGCCCGCCGCGGCAACGACCCGGCCGGCAGCTGGCTGATGACCCGTGGCCGCACCGTGTACATGCGCCAGCACAACAACTCGGTCATCGGCTTCGGCGGCCGGGTGGCCTACTACAACGAGTTCTTCGGCTCCTTCGCCAACCAGAACGCCTACGCGGTGAACATCGGGTCGGGCTTCACCGAGAACGTCGCCGACCGGCTGCAGACCCCCAGCTACTGGAGCGGCACCTACACCAACAGCGGTCTCGGCGTGCGGGCGAGCGTGCGGAAGTTCATCACGCACAACAACGTCGCCGTCACGAACCTCTCGCTCACCAACACCGGCACGGCCGCACGCACCCTCACCGTGACCGTCGACTCGCCGTTCACCCGCACCGCGGCCGGCGCCGAGCTGACCGGTGTGCAGGAGGTCCGCAACTCCCGCGGCGAGCGGCTGACCACGATCTTCCCGCGCCTGTCCGCGCAGGGCCTCTCGCCGAACAACGGCCGCCTGACCGGAACCGTCAATGTCGCGAGTGGACAGACGGTCACGGTCAAGGTCCAGCTCGGCTTCGTGGCCGACGAGATCCCGGCCTCCCGCACGGAGTACGACCAGTACCGCGCACTGTCCCCGGACGACGCCTTCGCCACCCACGTGCGGACCTACAACCGTTGGTGGGCCGACAACATCCCGTACATCGACGTGCCGGAGCCGGGGATCAAGAAGCACATCTACTACCGCTGGTGGCTGATGCGCTTCAACTTCCTCGACGCGGACATCCCCGGCAACGACTTCCAGTTCCCCACCTCGATCGAGGGCGTGCTGGGCTACAACAACGCGATAGCCCTGACCGTCCCGATGTTCATCGACGACCTCAAGTACCTGCGTGACCCCATGTACTCGTACGGCCCGTGGGTCTCGACGGGCGAGTCGTCGGGCGGCGGCCGGTTCATGGACAACCCCGGCGATCCCGAGAACTGGAGCAACAGCTACACCCAGTACATCGCCGAGGCGGCCTGGCGCAGCTACGAAATCCACGGCGGCCAGCCGCCGATCGTCGCGAACCTGGCCCGGTATGCGGAAGGCGACGTCAAGGGCCAGCTCGCGTTCTACGACCACGACGGCAACGGCCTGATCGAGTACGACCAGGGCTTCCTCACCGGCAACGACGCCGACGCCGTCTCCTTCCACTGGCGCGACGGCAACCTCGACCGCGCCGAGGCGGCCTACCAGTACAGCGGCGCACTGGCCGCCGCGGCCGCGTACGAGCAGCTCGGCAACACCGCCAAGGCCGACGAGCTGCGTGGCATCGCGAACCGCATCCGCGACGCGATCCTGACCGTCCTGTGGAACCCGCGGGACCAGCTGTTCGAGCACCGGCACGTGGCCACCGACGCCCTCGTGCCGTGGAAGGAGATCAACAACTACTACCCGTTCTCCGTCGGCGCCATCCCCGACCAGCAGCCCTACACCGACGCGCTGCGGTTGTTCGCCGACCCGGCCGAGTACCCGATCTTCCCGTTCTACACCGCCAACCAGGCGGACAAGGCGGAGGCGGCCGAGCAGGGCAACCCCGGCTCGAACAACTTCTCCCAGATCAACTCGACCGTCCAGTTCAGACTCTTCTCGTCGGTTCTGCGCAACTACACCACGTCCGCCATCACGGCCCAGGACTACAAGAAGCTGCTGTACTGGAACGCCTGGGCCGCGTTCATCGGCGGCAACACGTCGTGGCCGGACTCCAACGAGTACTGGTACGACTGGAACCCGGCCACGCAGACCATCGACGGCCGGTCGTTCATCCACCACACGATCCTCGGCAGCAGCAACTGGACCGTGATCGAGGACGTCCTGGGGGTACGCCCACGAGCCGACGCGAAGGTCGAACTCGCGCCGATCGACATCGGCTGGGACCACATGATGGTCGACAACCTGCGCTACCGGGACCGCGACCTGACGGTCGTGTGGGATGACCCGGCCGACGGCGTCGCCCGCTACCCGGGCGTCCCGGAGGGCTACTCGGTGTTCGTCGACGGCACCCGGGCGTTCACCGTGGACCGGCTCACCCGCGCCGTGTGGGACCCGGTGACCGGACAGGTGGACACCGCCGGCACCGTCCTGTACAGCACCGCCATCGCCGGCATGCACGCCCCGAAGGACGTCGTGCTCACCGGCGACCGGGTCACCGACCTGTTCCAGAAGGCCGGCGCGGACCTCGGCTCGACCGCGCCCAACCTGGCACGCAACGCGTCCGCGTCGTTCACCGCACCCGGCAGCAGCCCGGCCGCCGCGGTCGACGGCACGACGGTCAGCGCGCCGATCTGGAGCAGCCGTGGCTCACCCAACCCCGAGGACACGGTCGAGGTCGACCTCGGCGCACCGCAACAGGTCGACGACCTGAAGCTGTACTTCTACCGCGACCGCACGGCCACCGGCCTGGCCGAGCCGGCGAGCTACCGCGTCCAGTACCACAACGGCGCGACCTGGGTGGACGTCCCGAGCCAGGCGAAGACCCCGGCGATCCCGCGGGCCAACTACAACCACGTCCAGTTCCCGACCGTGACGACTCAGCGGTTCCGCGTGGTCATGACCCACCTGTCCGGCCACCGGACCGCGCTGAAGGAGGTGCAGGTCTTCCGGACCGGCGCCGCCCCACCGCCCGCCGCCGACGTGGCGCCCTACGCTCTGGCCACAGTGGACCCGTCGTTCCGCCAGGCCGGGCAGGCGCAGCTGACCGGTGTGGTCAAGGACGACGCCCTGCCCCGCGGCACGCTGACGTCGACCTGGTCGAAGGTGTCGGGCCCGGGCACGGTCATCTTCGCGAACCCGAGCGAACCCCGCACCCTCGCCACGTTCACCGAACCCGGCGACTACACGCTCAGGCTCACCGCGACCGACGGCGCCAGTACCCGGAGTTCCACTGTGGACATACCGGCGGGTGCCATCCCGGCGGTGGTCAACCTGGCGACCGCCGGCACGGTGACGGCCTCGTACACCTCGCCGTGGGAGCAGGTGATCGCGGTCAACGACGGCATCGACCCGCCGTCCTCCAACGACACCGTCAACCGGCGTTGGGGCACCTGGCCCCAGCAGGGTGAGCAGTGGGTCCAGCTGGAGTGGCCGAACCCGGTGCGGGTCAGCTCCTCCGACATCTACTTCTTCGACGACGGCGGCGGAGTCCGGCTGCCGGCGTCCTGGAAGCTCCAGTACTGGGACGGCCAGGCCTTCGCCGACATCCCGGGTCCCTACGAGGTAGCCGCCGATCGCTACGTGCACAACGACTTCGCCGGCGTGACCACCACCCGCGTGCGGGCCGTGCTCATCGGCGAGACCGCGTCGGTGGGCGTGCTCGAGTGGCAGGTCCACAACGAGCCGTCGACCGTCGAACCGCTGCGGCTGGAGACCCGGCAGGGCATCCCGCCGGCCCTGCCGGCCACGGTCACCAGGGTCTACGCCGACGGAACACGCGTGGACTCCCCGGTCACCTGGGCGACCGTCACCATCGCGCAGGTGGCGCGGCCGGGGCGGATCACGGTGCCCGGCGTCACCGGCGACATCCCACTCATCGTCGAGGCCACGGTCGAGGTGCGACGCGGCGGCCAAGGAGGCTAGGAACCCCATGAGCCCCATGAGACTGAGAGCGGCGCTGGCCGTGCTGGTGTTATGCGTCGCCACCGCGTGCGACACCACGCCCGCGGACGGCGACCCGGTCACCCTCACCCTGTGGACGCGGGCCGCCACCGAGGCGGTGTCCAAGGCCTACGCGGAGGCGTACAACAAGGACCACCGTGACAAGGTCGAGGTCACCGCGTTCCCCAACGAGGAGTATCCCGCCAAGCTCGCCTCGTCCGCCCGCTCACTGCCCGACCTGTTCGCCGCGGACGTCGTGTTCGCCCCGCAGTACGCCTCCCAGGGCCTGTGGCTGGACGTCACCGACCGGTTCCAGGGCACGAACGAGAGCAAGTCGGTCGCACCGGCACACGTCCGCGCCGGCACCTGGGAGGGCCGCAACTACGCGGTCCCGCACACCATCGACATGTCCGTGATGCTCTACAACAAGGATCTCTACACCCGCGCCGGCCTCGACCCGGACAAGCCGCCGACCACGCTGGCGGAGTTCGCCGAGCACGCACGCGCCATCGACAAGCTGGGCGGCGAGGTGAACGGCACGTACTTCGGCGGCAACTGCGGCGGCTGCGTCGAGTTCACGTTCTGGCCGTCGGTGTGGGCGGCCGGCGGCCAGGTCCTCGGCGAGGACGGCCAGCAGGCGTCGATCGACTCGCCCGAGATGGCCGAGGTCTTCGCCCTGTACCGGCAGCTGTACGAGGAGGGCGTGGCCGCGCCGGCTTCGAAGGACGAGGCAGGCCCGACCTGGCTCGGCGCGCTGCAGAAGGGCACCGTCGGCATCGCGCCGGGTCCGTCGGTGTGGTTGGGGCTCATCGAGGAGCAGACGGACATCGACATGGGTGTCGCACCCATTCCCGGCCTCGACGGCGGTGAGTCCACGTTCGTCGGTGGCGACGCCATCGGCATCGGCGCCACCAGCGAGCACGCCGACGCGGCCTGGCAGTTCCTGGAGTGGACCATGTCCGCGGAGGCACAGGTCGAGGTCATCGCGAAGAACAAGGGCGTGCCGACCCGCATCGACCTGGCGGAGAACAAGTACTCGTCGCAAGACCCGCGGATCGTGACCATCAACAATCTGATGGCCAAGGGGGAGACGCCGTACGCGCGGAACTTCAACGCCTCCTTCAACGACCCGCAGAGCCCGTGGCTGGAAACCGTGCGTGGCGCGTTGTTCGGCGACGCGGACAAGGCCCTGTCGGACGGCAACACGGCCATCACCGAGTCACTGGGGGAGGGCTCGTAGGAATGGCCCGACCGCTGGTGGCGACGAAGCCACCCCCGAGCTCCACTGTGGACATGCCAGTGGAGGCGCCCCGGCGCCGCCGACCCCCTCGGCGCCGGGCGCTGCTCGGGTGGCTCTACGCCAGCCCGACCGCAGTCATGGTCGGCCTGTTCTTCCTGGTGCCACTGGCGCTCGTCGGCTGGATGTCCCTGCACCGCTGGCCCCTGCTCGGCGAGCCCGCGCTCAACTTCCCGGACAACTACACGGGTGTCGCCGACAACGACCTCATCCAGGACGCCGCCTGGTTCACCGCCAAGTACACCGTGGTCATCACGGTGCTGCTGTTCGCGCTGGCGTTCGCGCTGGCACTGCTCGTGCAGCGGCGCCGGCGCGGCACCGGCTTCTTCCGCACGGCGTTCATCCTGCCGATGGCCGTGGGGTTCGCCAGCGCGTCACTGCTGTTCCTCGGCATGCTGAGCGACGAGATCGGCCCCATCACCAGGTTCCTCGCCTCCCTGGGGCTCGTTGACGGCTACACCTCGTGGACCAGCGGCAGTCCCAACTCCGCGCTCGGCTCGGCGGTGTTGCTGGTGCTGTGGCGGTTCGCCGGGTTCATGATGCTGATCCTGCTGACCGGCCTGCAGGCCATCCCGGTGGAGCTGTACGAGGCGGCCCGGGTGGACGGGGCGTCGCGCTGGCAGGCGTTCCGGCGGATCACGCTGCCGCTCATGCGGCCCACCATCGCACTGGTGCTCACGCTGATGATCACCGGCTCGCTGCTGGCGTTCGACCAGTTCTGGATCCTGACCCGCGGTGGCCCGGACAACAGCACGACCTCGCTGGTCATGGTGATCTACCGCGAGGCGTTCGTCCGCCTCGACCTCGGCTCCGCGGCCGGCATCTCCGTGCTGTTGCTGCTGGTGCTGGTCGTGTTCAACGTCGTGCAGCTGGCCGTCCTGCGGCGGAGGTCGTGATGTCGCGGATCACGGGCGCCGCGCTGGCGATCCTCTTCCTGTTCCCGCTGCTGTGGAGTGGCTGGGCCTCCGTGCGCACCGGTGACGGCTTCGGCTTCGACAACTACACCCGGCTGTTCACGTCCGACGGCGGCATCGGCGGCCGGCAGGTGTTCAACAGCATCGCGGTGTCCGCGCTGACCGTCGCGGGCACGCTGCTGGTGTCCACACTGGGCGGTTACGCGTTCGGCCGCTTCCGCTTCCCCGGCCGGGACATCCTGTTCCTGCTGACGCTCGCGATTCTCATGGTGCCGTACGCCACCGTGCTGATCGCCCTGTACGTGCTGCTCGGCTGGCTCGGCCTGGACGACTCGCTGATCGGCCTTTCCCTGGTGCTCATCCTGTTCCAGCTGCCGTTCTCGCTGTTCATGATGCGGAACTCGTTCGAGGCCATCCCCGCCGAGCTCGAGGAGTCCGCACTCGTCGACGGCTGCACCAGCTTCACCGCACTGACCAGGATCCTGCTGCACGCCGTGAAACCGGGCCTCGTCACCGTCGCGCTCTTCGCGTTCCTGGTGTCGTGGAACGAGTTCTTCGCGCCACTGATCCTGCTCAACTCGACCGACAAGTTCACCATGACGCTCGCCGTGGTGAACCTGCGCACCGCCACCCACGGTTCGATCGACTACGCGGCACTGGAGGCCGGCGTGGTGGTCATGGCCGTGCCGTGCCTGCTGCTGTTCGCGTTCCTGCAGCGGAGCTACGTGCGCGGCTTCATGTCGGGGGCCTTACGCGGCTGAACCCCGTCATACAACCGAATACCGGAAGAGATAGCGCCTGTCGCAACCCTGCAAGCGAAACAGGAGTCGCTATGCGAAGAATCCTTGCCCTGTTGATGCTTGTGCTGGTCGGTGTGACGGCCGGGCCACTGCCCGCCGCGCACGCCGCCACCAAGCAGAGCCGCATCCCGCGGTTCATCACCGACGCCGGCGCGTACACCGGCAACTTCCGCGAGTCGACCAACTTCGTCGTCCGCTGGGGCGACGCGGTCGACGTCGTCCAGTGGGCGCGGGTCAACCGCGGTATCGACGACTACCCCGCCTACGTCCTCGACAAGATGGAGCAGACCTACGCGTACTTCAAGAACACCGCCGGTTTCATCGACCCGGACAGCATCTCGCCGGGCCGCGACTACCGGATCAACGTCTACCTGTGCGGCAGTTGGCGCAACAACTTCCTGCCGCCGGCGAACTGGGCGGGCGCCGACGAGATCGGCGTCGGGCACATCTGCCTGCCCTACGACAAGATCTGGGACCAGTGGGTCGAGGGGCACGAGTACAACCACATCCTGCAGGTCTACGCGAGCCAGCTGAACCGGAACAACGGCAACGGCGGCGGCTTCGGCTTCGGCAACCCGAACTCCGGCCGGTTCTGGGAGGCGCACGCCAACTTCATGGCCCGCATGCGCCGCCCAGAGGTCGTGATCGGCTCGGGTTACTTCGGCAGCCGGCACCACTACCGCTGGCTCGACCAGATGACCTACTACGGCGACTGGTTGCTGCTCAACAAGCTCCGCGACACCTACGGCCTGTCCCAGATCCACCGGCTGTGGTACGAGGCGAGGCAGGGCGAGCACCCGATCCAGGCGATCAAACGGATCTACGGGCTCAACCAGAACCAGTTCGCCGAGCTGATCGGCGACTACGCGCGGCGCAACGTGGTCTACGACTACAGCGACGGCGCGGCCATCCGCGGCGACGTCTGGCGGGGCGGCGGGAACTACCGGCCGGCGTACACGGTCTCGCTGGAGACGGTGAACCAGGGCAACGGTGACTACCGCATCCCGGCAGCGAAGGCACCGCAGCAGTACGGCTTCAACCTGATCCAGCTGAACCCCGCGACGTCCGGCGGGCAGGTGAGCGTGACCCTCACCGGCAACGTCAACCCGTCGCTCGGCTCGGACTGGCGGTTCAGCCTGGTGGCCGTGCGGCCGAACTTCGGTGTTCGCTACAGCCCGCTGTTCGCGCCGAACCAGACCGCGACGTTCGCGCTGCAGTCCGGTGAGACCCACCTGATGCTCGCGGTCGCGGCGACCCCGTCCGTGCACGTCAACTACGCGGAGGGCGCGACGGTCGACTCCTTCCCGTACCAGCTCAACATTCGCGGCGCCACGCCGGCTCCCGGTAACACGTGAGAGGAGAAAGTTCCATGAAACGAATACTCGCTTTCCTGGCCGCACTGGTGTTCGCGGCCGGATCCGGCACCGCACAGGCGGATGTCGGCATCCAGGCCTGGAACCCGCCGTCGAACCTGGTGACCCCGCTCAACCAGGTCTGGCAGCACGTGGAGAGCACGTACGGCAACCCGTACGCCTTCCGCAACTACGGCTGGGACCAGGTCATGGCCAACGGCGGCTATCTGAACTTCTGCGTGCGCTGGGACTCCCCGGCGAACGTGACGGCGGCGCAGCGTGACCAGATCCACGCCGCGCTGACCCGCCAGGCCACCAAGTGGATGAACACGATGCTGGACAACGGTCAGCGCTGGGAGAACTGGCCGTACCAGACCGTGCCGATCAAGGTCGTCGGCTGGGCGGTGCGCAACCGTTCGCAGCTGCAGTGGACGGACAACTCGGTCGACATCTACGTCAACGACATCAACGAGAACGCGCCGCAGTGCTCACGCAGCTGCGGGCGGTTCTTCCACCAGGACGGCAACTACTCGCAGTGCCCGGGCGGTGTGGCGCGCCACTACGACCAGTCGCTGTGGCTGACTTCCGGCTTCGGTGGCGGCGCGGGCGGTGACTGGGGCCAGCGCGTCGGCAGCGAGTACTTCCTGAACAACGTCAACGCCGACAACATCCACATCTTCCTGCACGAGATGGGTCACACGTTCGGCCTGGACGACTTCTACGACTGGACGCCGTCCGGGGTGTGCTGCTTCCTGATGAAGGCGGGCAGCGCGGCCCAGATCACCGAGTTCGACAAGTGGATGTTCCGCGACTGGTGGCGTCACCTGAAGAGCAGGTACGGCCTGTGAGTTGACCGGTAGCGCGTGCTCACGGCGGCGAGCACGCGCGTCCCGGCTCCCCGGAATTTTAAGATCCACCGCCCTAGGTCAGCTGGTCCAGGGCCGTGCGGCCCGACTGTCCACTCAGGTCCCAGTCGATCGCGCCCAGCAGGAGCGCGATCACCGCGTCGGCGAAGATGTTGGCTTCTTTCCAGCTGCGCCGGGGATGTCCGCCCGGTCGCACGCGGTACCGCAGCACGAACCCGTCCAGCATGGCCTGCACCACCGACGCCAGTCGTTTGAACGTCCACTCCGGACGCAACACGAAGTCGTGCTGGTCGGCGAGGGCGTGGTACAGCCGGAGCCATGCCCTCGTCGTCTCCCGCGACCCGGGCGCCAGCGCCTTCGCCAGCTGTGGGTACCGGGGGAGCAGCGGCCCGAGGTGCAGCACGAGATAACTCCGCGGGTGCTGCACCAGGCTGGTCAACAGCTCCTCGGTCACGTCCGCGATGTGTTGCGACATCGTCGCTTCCTGGCTGCGCCGCGGCGCGGGGACCGCCGGTTCCGCCTGCTCCGCCCGGAGCAACGCGTACACCAGCGCGTCCGCGAGGAAGTCGGTGCGCGTCGGCCAGCGGCTGAAGAACTCCCGCCGCCGCGCGGCCTCGCCCGACGACCATTTCGGCGACAGCCGGATGACGTCGTCGGTGCGCAGCCAGTCCAGCGCGGCGGGAAATGTTATGTGGCCGAGTCGAACCGACTGGTCAGCGCCGATCGGTTCCGCCTGCAGGTAGGCGTCCATGAGATCGGCGGCCACGGAAAGAAACCCCACCGCCATCGTGTCATGACGGGAGGGGTGTATGCGCAGACCCACCCTGTGGCCTTTCGTCCATGGCGAAACCAGAAAGAATGTTGCCTTACCGCAAGGAAAAAGACAGCCCCGCGAACGAGTGAAGCTTTCCGCCACGGAATGTGTTTATCATCCGGAACGTCACCGGACCGGAGGGCGGATATGGCTCTTGCGCGCGTGGTCAACCCCGTGCACGCAACACTGATCGTCGTCGAGGGGATGTGGACGTGGTATCGCCGCAACTGGCGTGCCACCGTCGTCTCCAGCGTTGTCCAACCCGTGTTGTTCCTGCTGGCAATGGGTTTCGGGCTCGGCTCACAGGTTCAGCCGACCGGCGCCACCGGCGGCCACGCCTATGTCGTCTACCTGGCGCCCGCCCTGCTCGTCGCCACGTCCGTGCAGATCGCGGCGTTCGAGTCGACCTACCCGATCCTGTCGGCGTTCAAGTGGCAGCAGACCTACCTCGGCATCGCCGCGTCGCCCATCACCCCCGGCCAGATCTTCGCCGGTCACCTGTTGTGGGTGGCGCTGCGACTCGGCGTGTCGGGCGGCGCGTACCTGGTCGTGGCCGCTCTGCTCGACACGCTCACCGGCCCGGGCGTGCTCGTCTCCCTGCTGGTCGCCGTGCTCGCCGGCCTCGCGTTCTCCGCCCCGGTCGCGGCCTACTCCGCGACCCTGGAGACCGAGGGGCAGCAGTTCAGCGCGCTGTTCCGCTTCGTCGTCATGCCGATGACCCTGCTCGCCGGCACGTTCTTCCCGGTCTCGCAGTTACCCGTTTGGGTGCGCCCAGTCGCGTGGTTGACGCCGCTGTGGCACGGCACGGAGCTGTCCCGCGGCGCGGCGTACGGCGCTCTCCCGCTCACCGAGGCCGCCGGGCACCTGGCGTACCTGCTCGTGCTGCTCGGCGCCGGCACGTGGTTCGGCGTGCGGACCTTCACCAGAAGGCTGGCGGCGTGATGGGGCCGCTCCTTCGGGTGCTGCCGGTCGGGATGTACGCCGGGCGTGCTCGCGTGCTGGTCGAGCGGTCGCTGCTGGTGAACCGGCGCGCCTGGCTCACGATCGTGTCCGGGTTCTGCGAGCCGCTGTTCTACCTGTTCGCCATGGGCGTCGGGTTCGGCTCGCTCGTCGGCGACGTGACCGGGCCGGCGGGGTCGGTCAGCTTCGTCGCGTTCGTGGCACCCGCGCTGTTGGCCGCGTCGGCCATGAACGGGGCGGTCTACGACGCCACCTTCAACATCTTCTTCAAGTTCAAGTACGCCAAGCTGTACGACGCGATGCTGGCCACCCCGCTCGGCCCGATCGACGTCGCCGTCGGCGAGATCGCGTGGGCGCTGCTGCGTGGCGGCCTGTACGCGACCGGCTTCCTGACCGTCATGCTGGGCATGGGCCTGATCGCCTCGCCGTGGGCGGTCCTGGCGTTGCCCGCCGCGCTGCTGGTGGCGTTCTCGTTCGCGGCGGTCGGCATGGCGTGCACGACGTTCATGCGTTCGTGGCAGGACTTCGACCTGATCCAGCTGGCGCTGCTGCCGATGTTCCTGTTCTCGACGACCTTCTTCCCGTTGACCGTGTACCCGGGTTTCGTCCAGCTGCTCGTGCGGTGCCTGCCGCTCTACCACGCGATCGAGCTGATGCGGGAGCTGTGCGCCGGCGTTCTCGAGGCCGGGATGCTGGGCCACGTCGCGTACTTCGCGGTGATGGCCGGGGTGGGCGTGGTGGTCTCCGCCCGCCGGTTGGGGGTCCTGCTCCTGCGGTAGCAGGACCCCCGGACGGCGTCAGAACAAAGGACCGGTGATCGTGATGCCGAGGTTCTCGGCGTAGCCCGAGTAGAGCGCGAGGATGGCCAGTGCCGCGCCGGCGAGCGCGAGGTCCTTCTGGAACGAGCTCATCTCGTTCTGCTTGGCCATCGGGTCGGTCTCCTTCCAGAACGGGTGCATGAGCAACGCCGTCGGGACCAGGAAGACCACGAGCAGGACCGCGCCGAGGTCCAGCCAGATGCCGAGCAGCACCATCAACCCGCCGACGAGGACCAACACCCCGCTGGCGAGCACCGCGAGCCTGGGCTGCGGGACTCCCCGGGAGGCGGCGTACCCGGCCATCGACTTGCTCTGGGTGAGGTGAGCGAAGCCCGCGGCGACGAACAGCCCCGAGAAGATGATTCGACCGATGAGTGCGACCACGTCCATGACGACCTCCGTCGTTGGGAATGGTTCAGGGCTCAACTATCCCGCCGGGGGATCACGACCGCAACACGACTGGGGGTTACCCTTGGACCCACTATGAGCGTTGAGTCCGTCTTTCCCCAGCTGGAGCCGTTGCTACCCAGGGTGTCCAAGCCGGTCCAGTACGTCGGTGGAGAGCTGAACTCCACGGTCAAGGACTGGGACGCCACCACGGTGCGCTGGGCGCTGATGTACCCGGACGCCTACGAGGTCGGCCTGCCCAACCAGGGCGTCATGATCCTCTACGAGGTGCTCAACGAGCTTTCCGACGTGCTCGCCGAGCGCACGTACGCGGTGTGGCCCGACCTCGAGAAGCTGATGCGTGAGCACGGCGTCCCCCAGTTCACCGTGGACGCGCACCGGCCGCTGGGCGCCTTCGACATGCTGGGGGTCAGCTTCGCGACGGAGCTCGGGTACACGAACCTGCTGACCGCGCTCGACCTGGCCGGCATCCCGCTGCACGCCGCGGACCGGACCGACGACCACCCGATCGTCGTCGCCGGCGGGCACGCGGCGTTCAACCCGGAGCCCATCGCCGACTTCCTGGACGCGGCCGTGCTGGGGGACGGCGAGGAGGCCGTCCTGGAGATCACCGCGCTGGTGCGTGCCTGGAAGCAGGAGGGGTGCCCGGGCGGCCGGGACGAGCTGCTGACCCGCATGGCCGAGACCGGCGGCGTGTACGTGCCGACGTTCTACGACGTGAGCTACGCGCCCGACGGGTCGCTGAACCCGGTGGTCCCCAACCGCGACCGCGTCCCGGCGACGGTGGCCAAGCGCACCACGATGGACCTGGACGCCTGGCCGTACCCGAAGAAGCCGCTCGTGCCGCTGGCGGAGAGCGTGCACGAGCGGATGAGCGTGGAGATCTTCCGCGGTTGCACACGGGGTTGCCGGTTCTGCCAGGCCGGCATGATCACGCGCCCGGTGCGGGAGCGGTCGATCCAGGGCATCGGCGAGATGGTCCACCGGGGCCTTGCGGCCAGCGGCTTCGAGGAGGTCGGCCTGCTGTCGCTGTCCAGTGCGGACCACTCGGAGATCGCGGAGATCACCAAGGGCCTCGCGGACCGGTACGAGGGCACGAACACGGGCCTGTCGCTGCCGTCGACCCGCGTCGACGCGTTCAACATCGACCTCGCCAACGAGCTGTCCCGCAACGGCCGCCGCTCGGGTCTGACGTTCGCCCCGGAGGGCGGCAGCGAGCGGATCCGGCGCGTGATCAACAAGACGGTGTCCGAAGAGGACCTGATCCGCACGGTCAGCGCCGCGTACGCCAACGGCTGGCGGCAGGTGAAGCTGTACTTCATGTGCGGTCTGCCGACCGAGACCGACGACGACGTCCTGCAGATCGCGACGATGGCGCAGGAGGTCATCCGGGCGGGCCGGAAAGCCAGCGGCCGCAAGGACATCCGCTGCACGATCTCCATCGGCGGGTTCGTGCCGAAGCCGCACACGCCGTTCCAGTGGGCCGCCCAGTGCGACCCGGACACGGTGGACAGCCGGCTGCGGAAGCTGCGTGAGGCGGTCAACTCCGACCGCGGCCTGGGCCGCAACATCGGCATGCGCTACCACGACGGCAAGCCGAGCCTGATCGAGGGCCTGCTGTCCCGCGGCGACCGCCGGGTCGGGCGGGTCGTCGAGCGGGTCTGGCGGGACGGCGGCCGTTTCGACGGCTGGAGCGAGCACTTCTCCTACGAGCGCTGGACGGCGTCCGCCGCGGCCGAGCTGGAACCACTGGGCGTGAGCCTGGACTGGTTCACCACGCGGGAACGCACCGAGGACGAGGTCCTCCCGTGGGACCACCTCGACTCGGGCCTGGACAAGCAGTGGCTCTGGGACGACTGGCAGGACGCCCTGTCCGAGCAGGAACTGGACGACTGCCGCTGGACCCCGTGCTTCGACTGCGGCGTCTGCCCCGCCATGGGCACCGACATCGAGATCGGCCCCACCGGCAGAAAACTCCTACCCCTGACCCCCGCCTAACCGCGACCCCGCGACCGGCCCAATGCCCTGAAGGACCCCTTCGAGACGTTGAACGTCCTGAAGGGGTCCTTCAGGGCGTGCCGGTGACCGCGGTCAGGGCGTCCACCAGGCCGTGCCCGTAGAAGCTGTTGTACGGCTCGTACCCGGTGCAGAAGGCGTCCTGCGCGCCGGTCCCGTCCAGGTCGTAGTCGGCCGGGCACGGCAGCGGGTCCGCCTGCTCGGTCAGCATCTTCGTGAGCGTCTGCGGTGTCGCCTCCGGGTGCTCGGACGCCAGCAGCGCCGCCACCCCGGTCACGTGCGGGGTGGCCATGGACGTCCCGCACATGCGCTCGTACCCGTCCGGCACCGTCGACAGCACGCAGGCGTCCTCGTCGTCCTGCTTGCCGCCGGACGGGTCGTACGCCTGGGGCTTGGTCTCGCCACCCGGTGCCGCCACGTCGACCACGCCGAGGCCGTACGAGCTGTAGCTGGCCTTCAGCTCGTTGCGCCCCACGGCCGACACCGCGACCACGCCCCGCAGCCCGGCCGGCAGCACCTTGCAGCTGGAGTCCAGTGTCCGCCGGCCCGCCGCGGCGGGGTCCTCGGCCGTGCGCCCGCTCGGGTCGGCCAGGTCCGCGCCCTCGTTGGTCGCCGCCGCCACGGTCAGCACGCCGTGCTGCGTCGCGTAGTCCACCGCCCGCCGCACCGACTCGTACACGACGTGCTCGCTCTCCCGGTCGCACGTCATCAGCCACGGGTCGACGAAGTAGCTGTTGTTGGTCACCTTCATCCCGTTGGCGGTCGCCCACATGAGCCCGCAGACGGCGTACTCGGGGAGGATGTACCCGCTGTCGTCGACCACCTTCACCGACGCGATGCGCACCCCGGGTGCCACGCCGGTGATCCCGCGCCCGTCGTCCGCGGCCGCGATCGTGCCCGCGACATGCGTCCCGTGCGGCGACGCGGTCGGCTCCCACGCGGCCGGCGAGGGGTCGGCCCGGCCGGACAGGCAGCCCGCGGACGCGGTCCGGTCCAGCGCGCCCACCAGGTCCGGGTGGTTGGGGTCGACACCCGAGTCGAGGACACCCACCAGGACGTCCTTGCTACCCGGCGTGATCCGCCGCGCACGGTCCGCGCCGATCATGGTCATGTCCCACTGCTCGGTGCTCAGGTCCGTGCTCGCCACCGCGTCCGGGTCGGTCGTGACCGTGGCCTCGCCGCTCTTGCCGGAGTCCTTCAGCACCCGCTCGGCGCTGAACGCCCGGTCGGTGCCCATCCGCTCGGCGAACCCGCCGTCGTCGGAGTTGGCCACCCCGACCGCGATCTCCGGGTAGTACACGACCAGCGTGCCGCACGCCCCCGTGATCTCCGACGTGGCGGCCGGTTCGGCCGTGCCGGGGGTGAAGACGACGAGGTAGCGCAGCTCCGCGCTGCTCGACGAGCAGGCGTCGCGCGGTGGGTCGACGGCAACGGCACTCGCGTTCGCGCTGGTCGTCACCAGGGATGCCGCGAGCACCACGGCACTGACCGCTGCCGCCGGTACACGGCGCAGCAGAGGCACGGGGTGACCTCCAGTTGTTGGGGCGGCCGGCTCTCCTCCACCGGCACTCCAATGCCCGGACGGTAGTCAGGCAGCCGCTGCCCAGACAAGCTCACCGACCGAATTGGACCTGGGGGTACGGTGCCAGCATCGGCGGATGTACACCACCGGACCAGCCCGATACCACCAGAAGGAGTAACGCTGACCAGCGACGACCGCCCGAACCCCTCCGCCGCGGCCGTGCAGAGGCTACGGCTTCGGTACGCCAAGCGAGGCCCGCTGCGGTTCACCTCACACCGGGACGTGGCCCGCGCGTTTGAGCGTGCCCTGCGCCGGGCGAAGGTGCCGATGGCGTACTCCCAGGGCTTCAACCCGCACCCGAAGATCTCCTGGATCGGCGCGGCGCCGACCGGCGTGGCGAGCGAGGCCGAGTACGTGGAGATTCAGGTCGTGGAGGAGCTGGATCCGGACACGCTGGTCCACATGCTGGACACCGCCATGCCACCCGGCCTCGACCTGCTGGAAGCGGTGCCGGCCGACAGGGGCACACTCGCGGACCGCATGGAGGCGAGCAGGTGGCGCCTCGAGCTGCCTGGTGTGGCGCCGGACACACTCCGCGCGGCCTTCGCCCAGCTCATGGCGGCCGAGGTCGTCGAGGTCGAGCGGCTGACCAAGCACGGGATGCGCACGATCGACGCGCGGGCGGCGATCGTCGGCGGCCGGGTCGAGGACCACCCGGTCGAGTCTCCTTCCACACCTCCCGCCGACCCATGTGGGATACTCGTCGTGGTTGTCCGGCAGCTGACACCTGCCGTACGGCCGGACGACGTGCTGAGCGCGCTCCGCGTCGTCGCCGCTCTGGAACCGCCGGTGCCCGCGAAGGCGACCCGGATGGCCCAGGGACGGCTCGACGACAGCGGAGGTTTGTCCGACCCGCTGGCCCCGGACCGGGCCGCGCGGGCCTCGGCGTCCAGGTGACGCCTGGTGCGACGTCATGACTGACCTGCCGTGGTCGCCGGGTTAGCGCCCGGTACACACGGCGTAGAGGCGAGGATTCCCGCCGCTTCGGCGACGGATAAGGCAACACGCTTCACCGAAGGAGCACGGTGGAGCTGGACAACGAGGCCCCTGTGTGGCCGCGTCTGAGGGTGCCGGTGCGCGAGCGCCGGTCCTACGGACGCGCCCGGGGGTGAAGGAGCTACATGTCGGATATGTCTACCCCTGCCGGAAACTCCGGCGGGGACACCACCACACCCATCGCCGCGGCGCTGGCCGAACTGCCGGCCCGCATCCGCGTGCACGCGTTGGCGAAGCTGCTCGGCCGCAGCAGCCGCGAGGTGCTGGCCGCCGTCACCGAGCTGGGCGCCGACGGTCGCAGCGTGCAGTCGAGCATCGACCGTGAGCTGGCCCTGCGGGTGGCCGAGGCCCTGGGCGTGACCGCGCCCGACCCCGACGCCGCCGAGGCCGCGCCGGCCGAGGCCGCGCCGCCGGCCGTCGAGAGCGCTCAGGATTCGTCCGCCGGCTCGCGCACCGGGTTCCGCCAGGCGGGCGTGCAGGCGCCCGGTTTCCGGCAGACCACCCGCCCGGCGCCCGCCGCCGGCTCGCCCGGCTTCACCGCGCCCGCCCAGACCGGCGAGTCCCCCTCGCGGGTTACCCCGCCGACGCCGGTGTTCGCGTCCGCGTCGCCGCTGTTCCTGCCGCCGGAGCCCACCGCTGCCCCGACGCGGCCGGCCCGCCCGGCTCCCGAACGTCCGGCTCCCGAGCCGGAGGTCGTCGAGGACGAGGCGGAGGAGACCGACGAGTCCTTCGCCGAGGACGCCGACGAGGGCAGGCCGCGCCGCCGCCGTGGCCGCCGTGGCCGCGGCCGTGGCAAGGGCGGTCAGGACGAGCCCGGTGCCGAGGAGACCGCCGAGGAGCAGGAGAAGCCCGACAAGGCGGAGAAGCAGGACAAACCCGGCAAGCGCGCCAAGGCTGAGCCGAAGGCCGAGTCCGAGCCCGAGGAGACCGACGACCAGGAGGCGGCCGACGGCGATGACCCCGCGTCCCGGCGTCGCCGCCGCAGGCGTCGTCGCCGTGGTGGCGACGCGGACGAGGCCACCGGCAGCGCGACCGAGGACGACCCGCCGAACACCGTCGTCCACGTGCGCGAGGCGCGTGAGGACAAGGAGAAGCCCGAGTCCGACGGGCGCGACGAGGTGCGCAGCGTGCGTGGCTCGACCCGGCTGGAGGCCAAGCGCCAGCGCCGGCGCGACGGCCGCGAGGCGGGCCGCCGGCGCGCGCCGATCCTGTCCGAGGCGGAGTTCCTGGCCCGCCGCGAGGCGGTGGACCGGGCGATGGTCATCCGCGAGCGTGGCGACCGGATCCAGATCGGTGTGCTGGAGGACGGCGTGCTCGTGGAGCACTTCGTCACCTCCGCCGGCAGTGGTTCGCTGGTCGGCAACGTGTACCTGGGCCGGGTGCAGAACGTGCTGCCGTCGATGGAGGCCGCGTTCGTCGACATCGGCCGGGGCCGCAACGCGGTCCTGTACGCCGGCGAGGTCGACTGGGACGCGGCTGGCCTGGAGGGCAAGGCCCGCAAGATCGAGCAGGCCCTGTCCACCGGCGACAGCGTGCTGGTGCAGGTCACCAAGGACCCGGTCGGGCACAAGGGCGCCCGCCTGACCACTCAGATCTCGCTGCCGGGCCGGTTCCTGGTGTACGTGCCGGGCGGCGGTGCCACCGGTATCTCCCGCAAGCTGCCGGAGAACGAGCGCAGGCGCCTGAAGGACGTCCTGAAGCGTGTCGTGCCGGAGGACGCGGGTGTGATCATCCGCACGGCGTCCGAGGGCATCAGCGAGGAGGAGCTGGCCCGCGACGTCCGGCGGCTGCAGGCGCAGTGGCAGGTCATCAAGGACAAGACCGAGGGCACCAACGGCGTGCGCAGGGTCGGTGCCCCGTCGCTGGTGTACGAGGAGCCGGACCTGCTGGTGAAGGTCGTCCGCGACCTGTTCACCGAGGACTTCTCGGCCCTGGTCGTGCAGGGCGACACCGCGTGGGAGACGGTGGACGCGTACGTCCGCCACGTGGCCCCGGAGCTGGCCGACCGCCTCCGCAAGCACGTGGCCAACTCCGACGTCTTCGCCGAGTACCGAATCGACGAGCAGCTCCTCAAGGCGCTCGACCGCAAGGTCTGGCTCCCGTCCGGCGGCTACCTGGTCATCGACCGCACCGAGGCGATGACCGTCATCGACGTGAACACCGGAAAGTTCACCGGCTCGGGCGGCAACCTCGAGGAGACGGTGACCAGGAACAACCTGGAGTCGGCCGAGGAGATCGTGCGGCAGCTGCGCCTGCGCGACATCGGCGGCATCATCGTCATCGACTTCATCGACATGGTCCTGGAGTCCAACCGCGACCTGGTGCTGCGCCGCCTGACCGAGTGCCTGGGCCGAGACCGCACCCGCCACCAGGTGGCGGAGGTCACATCGCTCGGCCTGGTCCAGATGACCCGCAAGCGCGTGGGCACCGGCCTCCTGGAGGCCTTCGGCACGACGTGCGAGCACTGCAAGGGCCGAGGCGTCCTGGTGTCGACGGAGCCGGTGAGCAAGCCGAACGGCACGAACGGCCAGTCCGAGCCCACCCGCGGCGGCAACACCCGCCGATCGCGCGGTCGCGGCGAAGAAAAGGACCAAAAGGACAAGTCGGCCAACTCGGCAAACAAGGACGCCGCCAAGGAAGCGGCCGCCCAAGCCGCCAAGGACGCCGTCCGCGACATCGCCAAGGCCACCACCAAGGTCACCGAGCCCAAACCGGCCGACACACCCGCAACGTCCACGGACACCCCGACCACCGCGGATGCCGCAGCCACGGAAACCCCGGCTGCGGATGCCTCGACTGCGGATGCCTCGACTGCGCATGCCACCAAGCCCGCTGAGAGCACCAAGCCCGCAGAGGGCGGCAAGCCCGCAGGGGATGCGACCAAGCCCGCAGAGGCCGCTGTGGAGGCCACGGAGCAGCCCACCCGCGGCCGCTTCCGCCACCGCACCCGCGACCGCTCCCACCGAGCCGCCTCCCGAAACGGCGTATCCAGCGACCACGCAACATCGGCTACCGGCACCCCCGAGCCACCCACGGCGACCGAACCTTCCACGACCGAACCCTCCCCGACCGAACACCGCAACGGCAGCGCCGCCCCATCCGCGGCCTCGGCAACGCAGCCGACGTCCGGCACGCCAACCGACCAGGCCGAGCCGCCCGGATCAGGCGTGCCTGCGGCCTCCGCCCCATCCGCTGCCTCCGCCACGCCGAACGAGTCCCCAGCGCCGGCGGACAGCACCGACCCATCCGGCACCCCGTCGGACGTGCCGTCCTCCGAAACCCGGCCATCCGGGTCCCCACACGCGGACCAGCCATCCGCCGGCCCGGACGCAAGCACGTCGGAGGCCCCTGTCTCGGAGGCACCCGCCCCTGTCCCCGCCATCTCGGAGACGCCCGCCACCGCCGAGCCATCCACCGCATCGGCACCTACCAGTTCAGGCCCCTCCGCCACCTCGGTAGCACCCGCCCACGGCGTGCCCACCCATGAGGTATCCGCCCACGAGGCGTCCGCCCAAGGCGCTGCTACGCGCGAGGCGTCTGCCCAAGGCGCTGCTACCCGCGAGGCGTCCGCCCAGTCGGCATCCGCTCCCGGGGCGTCCGCCCATGGGGTGCCTGCCCAGGAGGCGTCCGCCCACGGGGCGTCCGCCGACGGGGTGTCCGCCCACGAGGCTCCCGCCCGTGAGGCCTCCGCCCCCGCGGCTGCCCACGAGGAGTCGTCCGCCGGGGATGCGGCTTCCGAGGTGCCGTCCGCCCAGGAGGCCCCCGAGGCGTCCGACGAGGCCCCGTCGGTGCCCGCGCCGACGACGCCGCCACGGCGTCAGCCACGGCGGGCGGCGTCCCGTCCGGCGGGCCCCCCGGTGTCGGCGAGGCACGATGGCTGACCCCCGGTTGGTCCCCCATCCGGCGGCCACGTATCCTGTAGGTCGGCCCGCCGGTTTGGTGGGCCGACTCGTGCGCGAGCCCGGTGCCATCTCACCCGGTCGCCGCGTCGCCCCAAGGTTTTCCGAAGCAGTCGAGTAGCAGGAGAGTTGCGTCCGATGTACGCGATCGTCAAGACCGGCGGCAAGCAGTACAAGGTCGCCGTTGGCGACATCGTCGAGGTCGAGAAGCTCGACGGTGAGCCGGGCGCCGAGTTCACCTTCCCCGCACTGCTCGTCGTCGACGGCGAGGACGTCACGACCGACGCCGACGCGCTGGCCAAGGTCTCGGTGACCGGCAAGGTCGTCGCCCAGACCAAGGGCCCGAAGATTCGGATCCACAAGTTCAAGAACAAGACCGGCTACCACAAGCGGCAGGGTCACCGGCAGAAGCTGACCCGCGTCGAGGTCACCGGCATCAAGACCAAGTAGGAGCTGAACAGAAATGGCACACAAGAAGGGTGCGTCCAGCTCCCGCAACGGACGCGACTCCAACGCCCAGTACCTCGGCGTCAAGCGGTTCGGTGGCCAGAAGGTCAACGCCGGCGAGATCCTGGTCCGCCAGCGCGGCACCAAGTTCCACCCAGGCGTCAACGTCGGCCGCGGCAATGACGACACGCTGTTCGCCCTGGCCGCCGGTGCGGTCCAGTTCGGCGAGAAGCGCGGTCGCAAGACCGTGAACATCGTCCCGGTCGAGGGCTGAAGCCCGCGACCGTAGCAAGACCCCACGAGGGGCGGGCCGGCGAACCAGCGGCCCGTCCCTCATTTGCGTTTTCAGGAAGGTTTCAGCGGTGTCCCGATTCGTTGATCGCGTGGTCATCCACGCGGCTGCCGGCAACGGTGGCAACGGCTGCGCCTCGGTGCACCGCGAGAAGTTCAAGCCGCTCGGCGGCCCGGACGGCGGCAACGGCGGCAACGGCGGTGACATCGTCCTGGTCGTCGACTCCGGCGTGCACACGCTGCTCGACTTCCACTTCCGCCCGCACGCCCGGGCCTCCAACGGCAAGCAGGGCCAGGGCAGCAACCGCGACGGCGCCGCCGGCGAGTCCCTCGAGCTGAAGGTGCCCGAGGGCACGGTCGTGCTCACCGAGGACGGCGAGATGCTCGCCGACCTCACCGGCAACGGCACCCGCTTCGTCGCCGCCCAGGGCGGCCGAGGCGGCCTCGGCAACGCGGCGCTCGCCTCCAAGGCCCGCAAGGCCCCCGGCTTCGCCCTCCTCGGCGAACCCGGCGAGGAGGCCGACCTCGTCCTCGAGCTGCGGTCGGTCGCCGACGTGGGCCTGGTCGGTTTCCCGTCCGCGGGCAAGTCGTCGCTCATCTCCGTGCTGTCGTCCGCCCGCCCGAAGATCGCCGACTATCCCTTCACGACGCTCGTGCCGAACCTCGGCGTGGTGACGGCCGGCGCCAGCACCTTCACGGTCGCCGACGTGCCGGGCCTCATCCCCGGCGCGAGCCAGGGCAAGGGCCTCGGCCTCGACTTCCTCCGGCACATCGAGCGCTGCTCGGTGCTGGTGCACGTCGTCGACTGCGCGACCTACGAGCCGGACCGCGACCCGGTGTCCGACATGGACGCGCTGGAGCAGGAGCTGGAGCAGTACACGCCCGCGCTCGGCGGCAGCCTCGCGGAGCGCCCCCGCGTGGTCGTCCTCAACAAGATCGACGTACCGGACGCCCGCGAGCTGGCCGAGATGGTCCGCGCTGACTTCGAGAAACGCGGCCTGCCGGTCTTCGCCGTGTCCACCGCCAGCCACGAGGGCCTGCGCGAGCTGTCGTACGCCCTGGCCAAGATCGTCGAGGAGGACCGCGCGACCCGCCCCACTCTGGAGGCGAGCCGCATAGTCCTGCGCCCACCGGCCGTCGACGAGGCGGGCTTCACGGTGCTGGACGACCCGGAGCAGGAAGGCGGCTTCATCGTCCGGGGCGAGCGCCCGGAGCGGTGGGTGCGCCAGACCGCGTTCGACAACGACGAGGCCGTCGGCTACCTGGCCGACCGCCTGGCACGCCTGGGCGTGGAGAAGGTGCTGGCCGAGCGCGGCGCCCAGCCCGGCTGCCCGGTGACCATCGGCGACGTGACGTTCGACTGGGAGCCGTCCGCCCCGGCCGGCGTCGACGTGGTCATGCACGGCCGCGGCACCGACCCGAGACTGGAACGCAACACGAGGGTGGGTGCGTCGGAACGCAAGGCCGCGAAGATCGCCCGCCGCATCCCGTCAGCCGACGAGCAGGAAGCCGAAGAAGAACAGTGACCTCCGTGCTGTCGGCGACGCGAGAGCAGGTGGCGGCCGCCAAGCGGGTTGTCGTGAAGGTCGGCTCGTCGTCACTGACGACCGCGGAGGGCGGCCTGGACCCGGCACGCCTGGATGCGCTGGTCGATGCCCTGGCCGCCCGCCGCACCGCCGGCAGCCAGGTGGTGCTGGTGTCGTCGGGCGCCATCGCGTCCGGCCTGGCACCACTGGGCCTGGGCCGCCGCCCGAGAGACCTGGCGACACAGCAGGCGTCGGCGAGCGTGGGCCAACTGGTCCTGGGCCACGCGTACGTGTCGTCGTTCGCCCGCCACGGCCTACGCGTAGGCCAGGTCCTGCTGACGTCGGACGACGTGGTCCGCCGCTCCCACTACCGCAACGCCCAGCGCACCCTGTCCCGCCTGCTGGCCCTGGGCGTGGTCCCCGTGGTCAACGAGAACGACACGGTGGCCACGGAAGAAATCCGCTTCGGCGACAACGACCGCCTGGCCGCACTGGTCGCCTACCTGGTAGGTGCCGACGCCCTGATCCTCCTCTCCGACGTGGACGCCCTGTACGACGGCGACCCCCGCCGCACCGACGCGAAACGCATAGCGGAAGTCCTGGACCACAAAGATGTGGCCCACGTACAGGCGGACGAGGGCGGCTCGGACGTCGGCACCGGTGGCATGGCGACCAAGTTGGCCTCGGCCCGCCTGGCCTCAGCAGCAGGCGTCCCGGTGCTGCTGGCGGCGGCGTACGACGCCGCAAGGGCACTGGGCCCAGCCGACGTCGGCACCGCGTTCGCAACCGGTGGCCGCCGCCTGACCCCACGACGCTTCTGGCTGGCCTACGCAGCGAACCCCGGCGGCAAACTGAAACTGGACGACGGTGCCGTCCGAGCCGTCGTGGACCGCCGCCGATCCCTGCTGGCAGCCGGCATCACAGCCGTCACCGGCGACTTCGAAGCCGGCGACGTAGTAGAACTGACCGACCCCACCGGCGAGGTGGTAGCCAGGGGAGTGGTCGCGTTCGACTCCACAGAGCTCCCGACCCTGATCGGCCGCTCAAGCCACGACCTGGCCCCAGAACACCGCCGCGAGGTAGTCCACGCCGACGACCTGGTCCCGCTACGCCGCTAGCCACCAGCCGGACCGGCTGTCACACCCAGTCCACGGGCACCCCCTTCCACACGTAAGTCCCACACGAGCGCCAACCCTCCGTTCAGCCGTCGTTCTCCTGCCGCCTCGCTCTCTGCCGCTTTCTCTCCCTGGCACACCGCTTTTCGCTGCCCGCCGTTCCTCCCACTGTCGACTCCACGTCCGATCCAGCTCAAGACCCGCCGCAGCCGAACAGAAGGACGCCTGTCCCTCTGCCACGATCGGCGAGACGGAAGGATCGGCATGACCAGTCAGTTCCGGGTGGCGATCATCGGCGGCGGCACCGGTGGCCTGTGCCTGGCGCAGGCCCTGCACAAGGCCGGCGTGCCGGTCACCGTCTACGAGCGCAGCGGGGTGCGCGCCGACCGCCTCCAGGGCTACCGCGTACACATCAACCCCAAGGGATCCCGTGCCCTGCACGAATGCCTGCCCGCGAAGCAGTGGCAAGCGTTCGTGGAGACCTGCGGCAGCCCGGGAGGCGCGTTCGCCTTCGTCAACGAGCAGCTGAAAGAGCTGCTGCTGATCCAGGACGACCCCACCACCGGCCCCGAACGCGACCCGGCCCGTGCGCACCACTCCGTCAGCCGAATCACCCTGCACCAGGTCCTGGCCGCCGGCCTGGACGACGTCCTTCACCTGGACAAGGAGTTCGAGCGGTACGAGCACGCGCCCGACGGCACCGTCACCTGCCACTTCACCGACGGCACCACCGCGACCGCCGACGTACTCGTCGGCGCCGACGGCGCCAACTCACGGGTGCGCCGCCAGTACCTACCCGGGGCGCACCGGATCGACACCGGCATCCGAGCGATCGCAGGCAAGCTCCCACTCACCGACGAGGTCAAGGCGTGGCTCCCACCCCGGATGCGGATCGGACCGAACAACGTGCTGCCCCCGTCGGGCTGCGGGATGTTCATGGCCCCACACGACCTCAGCGACAGCCTCCTCTCCGCGGTGGTGAATGGCCACGAGACCACCGGAGCCACCCACGACCGCCACCTCGACAACACCACCAGCTACCTGATGTGGGCCTACGCCGCGAACTCCCGCAAGTACCCCTGCGACGACCGTCAATTGTCCGCCTTGGACAGCGCCGGCCTGCGCGACCTGGCGAGCCGTCAGATCGCTGGCTGGCACCCACACCTGCGCCGCATGGTCGCCGACACACCCGACGAAACCGTCACCCTGCTACCGATACGTACCTCCGTTCCTGTCAAACAGTGGCGAACAACGAACATCACCGTCCTCGGCGACGCGATCCACAGCATGACCCCGTTCCGCGGCATCGGCGCGAACACCGCGCTCCGGGACGCACAGCTGTTGGCACGCAACCTGATCGCGGCCGCACACGGCCGGCGCGACCTCCTCACGGCCATCCACGACTACGAGACCCAGATGGTCGACTACGGCTTCGCCGCCGTGCGTCTCTCACTACGCACCGCCGAGCAGACCATCTCGAACAACTGGCTGGGCCGATCGATGTTCAAGGCCGCGCTACGCGTGTTCGCAGCCCTGCCCTCACTCAAACGCAAGGCCTTCGCCGACCTGGGAAGCGACTGATACCACCACCAGGCCAGCCGACTCCGACCTACGCCCCGTCACCAACGGTCCATTACTCACCCCGATCCATGTGTAGTACTGGATCCTCGCGAACTCCAAGGATTTGGTCGGTGCCCGGGCCGGCCACGATCAGAACCGGCCCGGACACCGCCACCTCCACCGCGCCTAGGCCAGCGGATTCGGCTAGGCGGGCGCACGTCAAGCACACCGCCAACGGCTCGACGCGCACCAACGCCCAAGCCTCAACGAAACCACGCAGGGCACCACTCCTGACGCGGTTCGCTCCCGCCGCCAGCTGCCGTCCACCCGAGCCCGCATCAACCCGGGCAGAGCAAGGGTTGCCAGACCCTTCCGCAGCGCTCAAGTCGCGATCTGGAGGCGGTCTTCAATGATCTCCTTTCTGCTCATGCCGCTCGATCGCGACCTACGGTCAGGTCGTGGTGGCCAGAGCGAACGGCAGGACCGCGGAAACCCCGGTGTCACGCAGGAGCTTGGCGGCCACTGTCATCGTCCAGCCGGTGTCGATGCGATCGTCGACCAGAAGCACCGGGCCGTTCACCTCGTACAGTCGTTCCGCGAGTTGGGCGTCGACGGTCAGCTTCTCCCACACCTGCGCCAGGCGTAACGCGCTGTTGGCACGCGGCTCGCCCGACGGCTCGGACCCGATCTCACCGAGGAATGTCAGCCGGCCGATCGAAGCGAGGCGTTGACCCAAGTCGGCGACCAACATCGGCCGGCTTCGCGATCCGATCGTCACCACGCCGACCGGGCGCTCCTCCCAGTCCCACGCCGCCAACACCTGCACGCACGCGTTGAACAGGTCGTCAGGCACCGGACCATCCGGAACCTCAGCCGACGGCGAGAACAGATCCCGCAAGCGATTGCCCCACCCGACGTCCGTGAGGCGTCCCAGCGCCCTACCAGTCGCGGCGACCGCGTCGACGCCGATTCGACCGGAAAGCAGCACGTCCAGTGCTGCCATACCGCTCGGCCATTGACGACGGGGCTCCACGTCGACGCCGGGGCGACGTAACCGCTCGCCCGCCAAACTGACCCGGTCCAACGACACCTCGGAGCTCCACCGAGGTCCCGCACAGTTGTCACACCGTCCGCACGGTGCCGCATGTGGGTCGTCCAGCTGCCGCAACAGGAACTCCATCCGGCAGCCGGTCGTCGACTGGTACTCCAGCATCGTCTGCTGCTCAGCCTGCCTCGCCTCGGCGATGCCCCGGTACCGCTCCCCGTCGTACCGCCATTCCGCTCCCGTCGCGAGCCAGCCACCCTTCACCCGCTGAACCGCGCCGTCGACATCCAGAACCTTGAGCACCATCTCCAGCCGGGAGCGGGACAGGTTGCACCGTGGTTCAAGAGCCACTGTGGACAGTGGCCTGCCGGCGCTCGCCAACGTGTCGACCACCTGACGTACAAGGGGCTCCGACGGAAAGGCCAGCGATGCGAAGTACTTCCAGATGGCCTTGTCCTCGACTCCCGGCAGCAGCAACACGTCGGCCCGCTCCACACCGCGACCCGCGCGACCGATCTGCTGGTAGTACGCGATCGGGGAAGCAGGAGAACCCAGATGGATCACGAAACCCAGGTCCGGCTTGTCGAAACCCATTCCGAGCGCCGACGTGGCCACGACCGCCTTGATCCTGTTGGCCAGCAGGTCCTGCTCGATCTGCTCGCGCTCGGCCGGCTCGGTTCGCCCGGAGTACGCCGCCACCTCGAACCCGTTGTCCCGCAGGAAGGACGCCGTCTCGTACGCCGAGGCCACGGTGAGCGTGTAGATGATGCCCGACCCGGGCAACTCGCCGAGGTGCTCCGCGAGCCAGGCGATCCTGGCCTGTGGGCTCGGCAGGTCCAGCACACCCAGGTGCAGGCTCTCCCGATCCAGCTCGCCGCGCAGCACGAGGGTGTCCTGCCGGCCGAGGTCGAGCTGGTCCGCGACGTCCCGGACCACGCGGTCGTTCGCCGTCGCCGTGGTGGCCAGCACCGGCACGCCGTCCGGCAGCTCGGCCAGCAACGTGCGCAACCTGCGGTAGTCCGGCCGGAAGTCGTGGCCCCAGTCGGAGATGCAATGGGCCTCGTCGACCACGAGCATGCCGGCCGACGCCGTCAACTCGGGCAGCACGGACTCACGGAAGTCCGGGTTGTTGAGCCGTTCCGGGCTGACCAGCAGCACGTCTGTGCGCCCGGCGAGGACATCCTGTTGAACCTCGTGCCACTGGTCCAGGTTCGCGGAGTTGATCGTCGCCGCCTGGACGCCCGCCCGTGCGGCCGCCTCGATCTGGTTGCGCATCAACGCGAGCAGCGGTGAGACGATCACCGTCGGCCCGTTGCCCAGCTCTCGTAACAGTGCGGTGGCGAGGAAGTACACGGCTGATTTGCCCCACCCCGTGCGCTGCACGACAAGGGCGCGCCTGCGCTCGACGACCAGCGCCTTGATTGCGGTCCACTGGTCCTCGCGCAGTGCGGCACCCTCGCCGGCGAGGGCTCGGAGTCGGGTCTCTGCTGAGTTGCGAAGTGCTTGCTCGTCCACGACGTCCACGATGGCCCATGGAGCGCGAGTGGGCCAGGAGAGGGCCGAGCGAAAGGGACTTTCGCTCGGGAAAGTGGTGGGTGACACACGCGGCACGGACCGCTTACACGTACGCTGACCAGCTATGACACGTCGGATCGGGATCATGGGTGGCACGTTCGATCCCGTGCACCACGGGCACCTGGTCGCCGCCAGTGAGGTCCAGGCGCGGTTCGACCTCGACGAGGTGATCTTCGTGCCGACCGGTCAGCCCTGGCAGAAGACCGATCGCAAGGTCAGTGCCGCCGAGGACCGCTACCTCATGACCGTGATCGCGACCGCGTCCAACCCCCGCTTCTCCGTCAGCAGGGTGGACATCGAGCGTGGCGGCACCACTTACACCGTCGACACCCTCCACGACCTGCACGCCGCCTATCCGGACGCGGACCTGTTCTTCATCACCGGCGCCGACGCGCTGGAGCAGATCCTGTCCTGGCGACAGGCCGAGGAGCTGTTCTCCCTGGCCCATTTCGTGGGCGTGACCAGGCCCGGCTACCGCCTGGACGACGCCCACCTGCCGAACGGGTCGGTCAGCCTCATAGACGTCCCCGCGATGGCGATATCCTCGACAGCGTGCCGGGAGCGAGTCGCGTCCGGGTTGCCGGTGTGGTACTTGGTTCCCGACGGCGTGGTCCAGTACATCAGCAAGCGCGACCTGTACCGGAACGCGTGACCCGAACGGGCTCGGCACGGGTATTCTCCCAGGGTTGAACAACACGAGTACGCAAGACCGAGGAGTGACGTGGCCGCAACGCACGACGCACGTGAGTTGGCGCTGGTCGCCGCCAACGCGGCAGCCGACAAGAAGGCCAGCGACGTGATCGTGCTAGACGTCTCGGACCAGCTGGTCATCACGGACTGCTTCGTGATCGCCTCCGCACCGAACGAGCGGCAGGTGGGTGCCATCGTGGACAACGTCGAGGAGAAGATGCGCGACGCCGGTACCAAGCCGGTCCGCCGCGAGGGCGCGCGTGAGGGCCGCTGGGTGCTGCTCGACTTCGTCGACGTCGTCGTGCACGTCCAGCACGCCGAGGAACGTGCCTTCTACGGCCTCGAGCGGCTCTGGAAGGACTGCCCACGCATCGAGTTCGACCCGGACGTCGGCGTGGGCGAGACAAACGGCGGGACGACGTGACACTCCGCCGGCTCGTCCTGTGGCGACACGGCGAGACCGACTACAACGCGGCCAGCCGGATGCAGGGGCAACTCGACTCCGTGCTGACCGACGTGGGACGCAACCAGGCCCGGTTCGCGGTGCCGGCGCTCGCCCGGTTCTCCCCGGAGGTGGTCGTCGCGTCGGACCTCAAGCGGGCCACGGACACGGCGACGATCTTCACCGAGGCCACCGGGGTGCCCCTGCGGTTCGACAAGCGGCTGCGGGAGACCCACCTCGGCCTGTGGCAGGGCATGACGGGCGCGCAGGTCGACGAGCAGTGGCCGGGCGCGCGGCAGGTGTGGCAGACGGACCCAGCGTGGACACCGCCGGGCGGTGAGGCCCGGGTGGAGGTCGCGGCGCGCGCGTCCGAGGTCGTCGCCGAGCTCGACGAGTCCACTGAGGACACCGCGATCCTGTGCGCGCACGGAGGCCTGATCACGGCGTTGACCGGGCACCTGCTGGAGCTGCCGATCGCCGCGTGGTCGAAGCTGGGCGGCATCGGCAACTGCCACTGGGTGGTGCTCGCGAGGCGCGTCTCGAGCGGTCTGGCCTGGCGCTTGATCGCGTACAACGCGGGGATCACCGGCTGACCAGCATGACGACCCTGTTGGTGTTCGGGGACTCGTTGAGCTTCCAAGGACCGGATGGCCCCCGACCGGCTGACGACGATCGTTTGTGGCCGAACATCGCGGCCGCGGCGCTGGGTGGGCAGGCTGAGCTGTTCGCCCGGTCGGGTTGGACCGCTCGCGACGCCTTCTGGGCGCTGACCAGCGACCCCAGGCTGTGGACGCAGCTGCCCAAGGCCGACGTGCTCGTGCTGGCGGTCGGCAGCATGGACACCCTGCCGTCCCCGCTGCCCACCTACCTGCGGGAAGGCCTCCGCTACCTGCGGCCGGACCCGCTGCGGCGATGGGTGCGGGACCGCTACGTCGCCGCACAGCCGTGGCTCGCCAAGGCGACGAACGGCCGCCCGGTCGCCCTGCCACCCGCTCTGACGGTCCACTACCTGGAGCGGATCCTCAGCTCGATCAGGGTGCTGCGGCCGGACCTGCCCGCCGTCGGCGTCCTGCCGCCGCCGCACCGAGCCAGCTCATACGGCTATGTCCACACAGGCCGGCCGAGCGCCACGGCCGCGATCCGTGCCTGGGGTGAACACGCCGAGGTGCCGCTGTTGGATCTCACCGCGCTCGTGGGCGACCACGTGCGGTCGGGCCGGGGCAACCCGGACGGCATGCACTGGGGCTGGGAGGCGCACGAGCTGGTGGGTAAGGCGCTCGCCGACACGGCGGGCGCGCTGCTGCGCCGGCCGCGGTGACGTTCGTTCCGCCGCCGACCACGTAGGCTCCCGTCCGTGCCGGTCGCCGTCGTCACCGATTCCAGCGCGTACCTGCCGGATGGCTTCGCCAACCGGCACGCGGTGCATGTCGTGCCGCTCCACGTGCTGATCGACGACTGCTCCGGACTGGACGGTGTGGACATCGGGCCCGCCGAGGTGGCGGCCGCGCTGAGCGGGCGGCGGACGGTGACGACGTCCCGGCCCAACCCGGACGAGTTCACCCAGGTCTACCGGGAACTGCTCGACAACGGCGCGGACGGGATCGTCTCGGTGCACCTGTCCCGCGAACTGTCGGGGACCTGGGAATCGGCATGCCTGGCCGCGAGGGACATCGGCACCGACGTGGTGCGGGTCGTGGACTCCCGCACGGCCGTCATGGGGCTGGGGTTCGCCGTGCTGCGGGCGGCGACTGCGGCGAGTAGCGGCGCGTCCGGGGCCGTGGTGGAGGACGCCGCGGTGTCGGCGGCCGCGCGGACCAGGACGTTCTTCATGGTCGAGACCCTCGAGTACCTGCGGCGGGGTGGTCGGATCGGCTCCGCCGCGGCGTTCCTCGGCACCGCACTCGCGGTCAAGCCGGTGCTGCATGTGAAGGACGGCCACATCGTGCCGCTGGAGAAGGTACGCACCACCAACAGGGCGCTTTCCCGCCTCGTGGACCTGGCCGAGGCGGCCGCGGCCGAGACCGGGGCGGACGCCGTGGAGCTCGCGGTGCACCACCTCGGCGCGCATGAGCGGGCGGTCGAGCTCGCGACCAGGTTGGACGAGCGGATCTCGCCGTCGTCCGGCTGCGTCGTGTCGGAGCTCGGTGGCGCGATCGGTGCGCACACAGGGCCCGGCATGCTGGCCGTCGTCGTCTGTCCCGCGGACGGATAACCCACCAGCTTCGCACAGCACGCCGACAACTCCGGCGCCTCCACCTGCGGTTACGGGCCAGTTATCCACAGCCCCACGAGTTGTCCACAATCCGCGCCCGTCTCCCGCCCCCCAAGCCCCCGCCGGCATAAAGTCGAACCCGTGATCGAAACAACCTCGCGGCCCGACCGCATACGACAAGACCGTGGACGCCAGGCTCGCGCGGCCGAGACGCGGGACCGGCTCGTCCGCCTGATGGACGAGGCCCACCCCGAACCTCGAGAAGCGGACGTGGAGCTGCCGCCCGACCAGCAGTGGGTGGACGTCTCAGCCGATCCGCCGGACCCACCGCCCCGGGAGCCGTGGTGGCGGCGTGGCAGGGCCGGCAGGCTGGTGGCCGAGTGGGTGCCGGAGGTGTCCGTCGGCGGCCACCGCAGGCTGGCCATGGCGCTGGTGGGTGCGCTCGTGGTCGCCGTGGTGGTGGCGGTTTGGGTGGCGATGTCCTCCCGAAGCGTCGAGCACGAGACGCCTCCCGTGTTACCCATGGCCGCGGCCTCCGGGTCCTCTTCGGCGGCCGAGGCGTCCATCGTGGTGAGCGTGGTCGGCCAGGTCGCCAGCCCTGGTCTGGTGACGTTGCCCGATGGCGCGCGGGTCGCGGATGCGTTACGTGCCGCGGGTGGGTCGGTGCCGGGCGTGGACCTCGGCGCGCTCAACCTGGCTCGGCGGCTGACCGACGGTGAGCAGATCTACGTGGGCGTCCCGGTGCCACCCGGTGCGGAATCCGCCCCGGTCGCCTCGGGCGCACCGGCGGCCGGGGAGAAGGTCGACCTGAACACGGCGACGCTCGCCGCACTGGACACGCTGCCCGGTGTCGGGCCGGTGACCGCGCAGCGGATCGTGGACTGGCGCACCGAGCACGGCCGGTTCGACAGCGTGGAGCAGCTGCGGGAGATCGACGGGATCGGCCCGAGCCGGTTCGCGCGGCTCAAGGAGCTGGTGGTGGCTCGATGACGTGGCCCTTCCCCCGGGCGGGAGCGGCGCCGTGATCAACTGGTTCGGCGCGGACACCGGCGGCCGGACGGACATCCGGTTGGTGCCGGCCGCGCTCGTCGTGTGGCTCTCGACCATGGCCGGCCTGTTGCTCGGCTGGTGGTGGGCCGCGATCGGTGGGCTCGCCGGGGCCGTCGTGGGATGCACGGTGCTGGCCCGGTCACGGGGACGGCCCGCCCTCGCCAGGTGGTGGCGGCTCGGGGTGGCCTGGTCGTTGCTCGTGTGCGGTGTATCGGTCGGTGTTGTCGGCACACTGCGGTTGCGAGCCGCCGCCGATGATCCACTTCGGACGCTCGCGGCCAGAGGTGTTGGCGGGACGTTCCGGGTCGAGATCACCGAACGGGCGAAGCCGGTGTTCTCCGCCGGGTTCGGCGGGCAACAGAGCGGCGTGCGTGCCGTTGTGCTGCCGGCGCGGGTGGTGACGGCCGTCGTGACCGGTCGCTTCGTGCGCTCGACCGGGGCGGTCATCGTGGTTGCCCCGCCTGATCGCTGGCGGGCACTGCTGCCGGGCCAGCAGGTCACGGCGAGTGCGGTCGTGGCGCCTGCCGAACCGGGACAGCTCACGGTCGCGGTGCTGAGGGTCCGTGGGCCGCCGAGTGCGGTGAGTGACGCTGCGGCGTGGCAGCGGGTGGCGCAGACGCTGCGATCGGGTCTGCGGGACGCGGCTGGCGTGTTGGATCCCGAGCCGCGTGGCTTGGTGCCCGCGTTGGTCGTCGGCGACACCGACGGCCTGTCACCGGAGGTGGCCGACGAGTTCCGAACGGCAGGGCTGGCCCATCTGCTCGCGGTGAGCGGCACGAACCTCGCCGTGGTCTGTGTGGCGGTGCTGTTGCTGCTGCGTGTGCTGCGCTGCGGACCGCGGACGGCGGCGGCCGGAGCGATGGCGGCGCTGGTCGGGTTCGTCGTACTGGCCGGGCCGGAGCCGAGCGTGCTGCGGGCCGGTGTGATGGGTGCGGTCGGGCTGCTCGCGTTGGCGATCGGACGTCAGCGGGCGGCGTTACCCGCGCTCAGTGTCGCGGTGATCGTGCTGGTGCTGTGGGATCCCGCGATGGCGGTGAGCATCGGGTTCACGTTGTCGGTGCTCGCGACCGGTGGGCTCGTGCTGATCGCGCCTCGGTGGGCGGGCCGGCTCGTCGATCGAGGGGTGCCGCGGGGACTGGCCGAGGCATTGGCGGTGCCAGCGGCGGCGCATCTGGTCACCGCGCCGGTCGTGGCCGGGTTCGCCGGGCAGGTGAGCGTGGTGGCGATCGTCGCGAACCTGCTGGTGGCGCCGGTGGTCGCGCCGGCGACCGTGCTCGGGGTGCTGGCGGCGGTGGTCGCTCCGGTGGCGCCCTGGCTCGCCGAGCTGCTGGTTCGGCTGGCCGGGCCGGAGGCGGACTGGCTGATCTTCGTCGCCCGGCATGGGGCTGACCTGCCGGGAGCGGTGATCGCGTGGCCCGGTGGCTGGCTCGGTGGGCTCCTGCTCGCCGGGTGTCTGACGCTGCTGGTGGTGGCGTTGCGTAGGCGGTGCCTGCGAGTGCTGGTCGGCCTCGTGCTGGCCGGGTTGCTGTTCGTGGTGATTCCGGTGCGCGTGATCGCGCCGGGATGGCCGCCGGACGGCTGGGCCATGGTGGCCTGCGACGTGGGGCAGGGCGACGCGATCGTCCTGGCGACCGGCGAGGCTGGCCGGGCGGTCGTCGTCGACACGGGGCCGGAGGTCGCGCCGCTCGCGGCGTGCCTCGACCGGTTGGACGTGGCACGGGTGCCGCTGGTGGTGCTGTCCCACCTGCACGCCGATCACATCGGCGGGCTGGACGCGGTGCTGGACGACCATCCGGTCGGCGCCGTGGGAGTGAGCCGGGCGCGGGTGCCGCGCTGGGCATGGGAGGAGGTGCGGAACGAGGCACAGGACGCCGGGGTGCCGGTGGTCCAGCTGGCCGCCGGGCAGCGGTTGGTGTGGTCAGGACTGGTGATCGAGGTGTTGGCGCCGGACGACGAGGAGGTGATGCCGGCGGCGGAATCAGACGGGACGGAGATCAACAACGCGTCGTTGGTGTTGCGGGCGGTGACGCCGGCCGGCCGTGTGTTGCTGAGCGGAGACGTGGAGCTGACCGCGCAGGCGCGGTTGCTGAACGAGCGGGTGGACCTCTCCGCCGACGTGATCAAGGTGCCTCATCACGGCTCCCGGTACACGTCGCCGGAGTTGTTCGAAGCCGTGCGGCCGCGGATCGCGGTGGTGAGCGTCGGGTCGAGGAACCGGTACGGGCATCCCAGTCCGTTCACGCTCCGGACTCTTGCTCGGAGAGGCGTGCTGGTGCTGCGGACCGACACCGCCGGCGACACGGCGATCGTGCCGACCGCGTCGGGACCGCGGGCCGTGACACGCGGGCCGTCGAGGTCGCCGCCGTGACGGGAGGACCCGTCGAGGTCCCGTCATGACAGGTGGATCCGTCGAGGTCCTGCCGTGACGCGCGGGTCGTCGGGGTCGCCGCCGTGACGGGTGGATCCGTTGAGGTCGTCGCCGGGTGGACCGTTGAGGTCATGCTGTGAGGTGTGGCCGGTGTTGGGCCGGCGGACGGTGGGCCGACGGCCGTGGACCGGTAGCGCGTTGGGGTCGACCCGATGCGTGGTCGGGGCGACCCCAACGCGGAGGAGTCTCTTGGTGGGTCAGTCGGCGAGGGCGGCGCGGACGGCGTCGGACGACGGCGGGACCGTGGCGCGGGGGCCGATCTTGTCCTCCACCGCGTCGAGGGTCTTGAGGCCGTCGCCGGTGATGAGGAGGACTGTTTCGGCGTTCGGGTCGAGCTGGCCGGTCTCGATGAGCTTCTTCGCGGTGGCGACGGTGACGCCGCCGGCGGTCTCGGCGAAGATGCCCTCCGTCCTCGCCAGGAGGCGGATGCCCTCGACGACCTCTTCGTCGGAGACGTGTTCGACCGCGCCGTTGGTGCGGCGGACGACGTCCAGCACGTAGGGGCCGTCGGCGGGGGCGCCGATGGCGAGGGAGCGGGCGATCGTGTCCGGCTTGACCGGGGTCACGACGTCCTGGCCTGCCTGGTACGCGGCCGCGACCGGGGAGCAGCCCGTGGCCTGGGCGCCGAACACGCGGTACGGCTTGGCGTCCACCAGGCCGAGTTGGGTCAGCTCGCGGAAGCCCTTGTCCACCTTGGTCAGTTGCGATCCGGAGGCGACCGGCACGACCACCTGGTCGGGCAGGCGCCAGCCCAACTGTTCGGCGACCTCGAAGCCGAGGGTCTTCGAGCCCTCCGCGTAGTACGGGCGGACGTTGACGTTCACGAACGCCCAGTCCTCGTGCTCCGCGGCGAGTTCGGTGGCGAGGCGGTTCACGTCGTCGTAGTTGCCGTCGACGGCGATGAGCGCACCGTCGTACACGGCTGTCGTCAGGACCTTCGCGCGTTCTAGCGACGACGGGATCAGCACGACCGACTCCCAGCCGGCGCGTGCGGCGGCCGCGGCGACGGCGTTGGCGAGGTTGCCGGTGGACGGGCAGGCGAGCACGCGGAAGCCGAGCTGGCGGGCGGCCGCGAGCGCGACGCCGACCACGCGGTCCTTGAAGGAGTGCGTCGGGTTGCCGGTGTCGTCCTTGACCCACAAGGACTTCACGCCGAGTGCGGCGGCGAGCCGGTCGGCCTTCACGAGTCGGGTGAGGCCGGGCTCGGTGTTGGGGTGCGCGTCCACATCGGACGGCACGGGCAGCAGCTTGCGGTAACGCCAGATCGACTTTGGACCCGCCTCGATCTCTGCCCGGGTGACGTTCCCGAACTCGTACGAGACCTCGAGCGGGCCGAAACACTCGGCACAGGCGAACTCGGGGGCGAGCGGGATCTGGTTGCCGCACTCGCGGCAGCTCAGGGCGCGTGCGGGCCCGAGGTCGAGCGTGGTGGTGCCGGCGTCGGCAGTGATCGTCATCGCGAGGTATCTCCTCATCTGTCCCGCGTGCGGGTCGGAATTGGCACCGTGGTCGTCGCCGTCCTCGCGGTTGCGATTGGTGTGGCTGACGCCGGTTGCCGGGGCTTCTTCGGGCCGATCCCTCTGCCCCTCTGGATGAGCGGTATTCAGTTGTCCTGACCGACACGTTACGGCACAACCCGGTCACTCGGCCAATGTGAGGTCCATCATTCGAGACCGGCGCTAGTGGCGCCCTACATCGGCTGGACCGCGCCGGGGCGATGCCGCACGCGTGCCCGCGAACCCGCTGTCGGTGGGTGATGCGAGGATGGCGGGGTGAAGGCGCCCGCCGTGACCCCGCCCGCACTGCAGCTCGTGCTCGGCGACGAGGAACTGCTGGTCGAACGCGCGGTCCGGGCCGCGATCGAGACCGCGCGGCTCGCCGATCCGACCGCCGAGATGACCCGCGCCAAGGCGACCGACCTGACCGGGCCGGAGCTGGCCGAGCTCGTCAGCCCGTCGCTGTTCGCCGAGCGGCGGGTGATCGTGCTCGAGGGCGCGCAGGAGATCGGCAAGGACATGGGCGCGGTGATCACGGCGTACCTGAAGGAGCCGGCGGACAGCGTGCAGCTGGTCGTGCTGCACAACGGCGCGGGCAGGAAGCCGGGCAAGGACCTGGTCGCGGCGATGAAGTCGGCGGGCGCGCAGGTCGTCGACTGTCCCAAGATCACCAAGCCGCAGGACCGCGAGTCGTTCGTCCGGAACGAGATCCGCCAGGCCGGCGGCCGGTCGGACGCGGAGGCGGTGCGTGAGCTGATCGACTCGGTCGGCTCTGACCTGCGGGAACTTGCCGCCGCGGCCGCGCAGCTGGTGGCCGACACGAACGGCCAGGTCACGGTGGAGGCGATCCGCCGCTACCACCGCGGCCGGGCGGACGTGACGGGCTTCGCGGTGGCCGAGAAGGCGGTCACCGGGGACGTGACCGGGGCCCTGGAGATGCTGCGCTGGGCGATGCAGCTCGGGGTGCCGCACGTGCTGGTGGCCGACGCGCTGGCCGACGCGGTCCGCACGGTGGCGAAGGTGGCCGGCGCGGGCCGGGCGGACCCGTACCGGCTGGCGGGGGAGCTGGGCATGCCGGCCTGGAAGGTGCGCAAGGCGCTGGCCCAGTCGCGGGGCTGGCACCCGGCGGGACTGGTCGCCGCGATGCAGGTGGTCGCCGAGGTCAACGCGGACGTGAAGGGTGTCGCGGTGGACGCGGGCTACGCGCTGGAACGGGCAGTGCTGCGCCTGGCGGAGGCCCGTCGCCGGGCGTGACAGGGCCGCGTCGTCGGGCGGGAGACCGTCGGTGGGCGACCAACGGGCTGGCGGCTAGCTTTTCGCAGGTGGGAGTCCTGTCGGCCTGGCGTCATCTCCTTGGAACAGCCGAGGGGCGCGCCGGCTGTGCCGGCGCGCCCCTCGGGGTGAAGCTCAGGTCAGATCTGGTTTGCCCGCTTGGCCATGGCGGACTTCTTGTTCGCCGCCTGGTTGGCGTGGATTACGCCCTTGCTGGCGGCCTTGTCCA